>Ga0228536_1000037_pt1 | contig 330737 bp, 291 predicted proteins | sample SJ1Smetagenome_FD_168611 | JGI IMG/M metagenome (GOLD analysis project Ga0228536, IMG submission 168611) | Enriched culture of PCE-dechlorinating microbial communities from Ithaca, New York, USA - SJ1.S | ecosystem: Engineered > Modeled > Simulated communities (microbial... > Unclassified... | reverse complement strand
GAGGGGGCCAGGGGGCACGGCCCCCTGCCCCCTCCCCGCACCCCTCCCCCAACCCCGTAAGGGCGGCACGGCGGGGGTGACGCGCAGCGTCGCCCCCGCCGTGCCGTTGGGGGGGGCGTAGAGAGGCGAAAGACGAAAGGCGAAGGGCGAAAGGGAGTGGTGGCCCGGCTGGCGCCGGGCAATGAGGCACAGGCAGGATGCCGGTGCCACCATGGTTATGGTCTTTCAGGGCAGGGGGCAGGGAGCCGGAGCCGGGAGGCGGTGGGAGGGAGAAATACGGGGATGTTGATATTATTTATGTGATATCAGAATGTTATATTGCAGCGAGGAAGCGGTGGGGTGGTTTTTCCCGCAATTTTCCCACCTAATTCCCACTTAAATTTCACTTGTTTCCCGCCTGTTTTCCAGTTGTCTCCCGCTTAATTCCCACTTGATGTTCGACTCATTTCCGGGGGCTGATGGTCATGGCCCGGGGAGCCGGAGGATACCGGCCAGGCTGGAAAAATTGTCGCCGCGCCGCCCAGGCGGGCCGGGAGACCCGGCCCCTACCGGAGGCAGAGGGCGGGATCGGCGAAGCCAGGGGTAACGACAGCCGGGAAGTGGGAAACGGAAAGGAGAAAAACGGGGGCGTTGATATTACGCTGTGATATCAGATTGATAAGCCCCGAAGAGGTGGTGTCGGAGAAGGAATTCCCGCATTTTTCCCACTTCATTTCCACCTGTTTCCCACCTGATTCTCACTTGATTTCCACTTATCTCCCGCTTCATTCCCACTTCATTTCCGCTTGATTCCCGCGGGCTGATCGTCTGGCTCCGGGGGCCGGAGGATGCCGGGGGGTTTAAGGCGAGTATACCGGAAACAGGGGGCGAAGGGGAGCACAGGTGCGGAGGTTGTCACAGTATTTAAGAAGTGAGCCGTGATCAGTGAGCAGTGAGCAGGGGGAAGATAGGCGAAAGGCCAAAGGCGAAGGGCGAAAGGGAGCGGTGGCACGGGCTTCCAGCCCGTGCAGGCATGCACAGGCAAGATGCCTGTGCCACCGGGGGAGGGGCCCGGGCTGCGCCGGGTGATATGGCACAGGCAGGATGCCGGTGCCACTGGGAAAGGGGCTAGGGGTGGGCGGGGCCTAGCCGACGCCACGGGGGCCGGGGAGGCGGGGGGAGTAGCCGTCCCGGGGGGCAAGGAGCCAGGGGTGCGGTGGGGGTTAGAGGTCAGGGGGCAGAGGCCAGGGGTCAGGGATCAGGGAAGGTGGCCAAGCAGGAGCTTGGCGGGTAATGGCGTTCCCCAGCCGGAGCTGGGGAACGAGCCAGTCATGTTACCAAGGAACACCCGAAACCACGAAAGTATCGGCGGCCACAGGCCGCCCTATAAATTTGACCAATGGACTTTCAGGGCAGGGAAAAAACCGTTTGACAAAATATCGCAAAATACCGATATTGATAAAGAGCAATGGGTAAAAGGGCACGACATGCCGGAAACAGACGTGATTATTTTTGCAGCAGAAGACGGTTCGGCGCCCTTTTTACAGTGGCTGGACGGATTGCCGGAAAAAGTGCGGTACAAGTGCATTGACAGGGTTGAGCGTCTGGCGGCCCACGGACATGAACTGCGCCGCCCGTTGGCAGATTTTCTCCGTGACGGGATTTATGAACTGAGAGCCCCATATCAGAGAAGGCACTACCGAATTCTCTATTTTTTCCAGGGACAGCAGGCGGTCATCTCGCACGGTTTGCATAAGGAGAGCAGGGTGCCGGACAAAGATATAGAGCGCGCCGTGCAAAGGAAGAAGCAGTTCAAGGAGAATCCGGCGAAACATACATACGGGATGGAGCAAGATGGCTAGGGACAAGAAGAGACCCACGACGGTGGAGTTGCTGCAGCGCCGCTATATCGGGGAGGATGCCGGGAAGCAGGCGGCGTTGCAGGTGGAGAGGGTCAATGCGGACGTGGCGCAGCAGATCTACGATCTGCGCCGGGAAGCCGGGTTGACCCAGAAACAGCTGGCGGCACTGGTGGGGACGACCCAATCGGTGATCAGCCGCCTGGAAGATGCGGACTACGAGGGACATTCGCTCTCCATGCTGAGCCGCATCGCCGCGGCCCTGAACCGGCGCCTGAAGGTTTATCTGGTGCCGGTGGAGGCGGAGGGAGCAGCCGTCCTGGCGGTCAAAGAGTCGGGGGCGGGGGGGTGAGGCGGGGAGGGGGAAGGGGCCCCGGGGAAGGGGGAGGGGCGGAGCCCCGCCCCCGCCCCGGAAAAGTTAACTAGGCGGGGTGGGGCCGGGGAGGTTGGGCTCAAGCCCGCGGGGGCACGGGGGAATGGTATTTTATGTTTGACGGGCTCCCGGGAACCGGAGTAAGGTCAGTCAGGGGGTAAGATTTTTTTCCGACCGGAGAAAAACCTGAGACGGGACGCGAGGCGTCGGGGCAGGTCTCGGCAAGGCCCCCCGGGGAAGGGACGTGTAGGGTTGTATGGATATTGATATTGTCATACTGATTTCCACCATCCTGCAAATCGGGGCTGCGGTTTTTGCCTTCCGGTTGATCGGGCTGACGGGATTTCGCACCGCCTGGGTCCTCATCTCCCTGGCCCTCTGCCTCATGGCCGTACGCCGGGCCCTGCATGACGATCGCATCTCGCTGTGGGTGTTGGGGGTCCTGCAGCCGCCGGAAGGCTTGGACGAGGCGGTGGTGTTGGTCACGTCGATCCTGATGCTGGCCGGGGTGCTGTTAATTACCCCGCTGTTCCGCACCATCAAGGAGTCCAAGGAAGTTCTGCAGCGGGCCAAAGAGGATTTGGAAGTAACCGTGGCGGAGCGGACGGACGCCTGGCGCGAGGCCAACGCCCGCCTGTCGGTGGAATTGGATGAAAGGCGGCAGGCCGAATATCGGCTGGCGCAATACGCCCAGGACCTGAGGGATTCCAACGCGGAACTGGAGCAGTTCGCCTACGTGGCCTCCCACGACCTGCAGGAACCGCTGCGGATGGTGGCCAGTTTCACCCAACTCCTGGCCAAACGTTATCAGGGCAAGCTGGATCAGGATGCCGACGAGTTCATCGGTTTCGCCGTGGACGGGGCCACCCGGATGCAAGCCCTGATCAATGATCTGCTGGCCTACTCCCGGGTGGGCACCCGGGGCCGGCCCTTGGCGCCCACGGATGGCACCGCCGCCCTGCAGGAAGCCCGGTCCAATCTGACGGCGGCGTTGGCGGAGAGCGGGGCGGTGGTGACCCACGACCCGCTTCCCACCGTACTTGCCGATGAGCGCCAGTTGGTGCAGTTGTTTCAGAACCTCATCGCCAATGCGGTCAAATTTCGCGGTCCGGAGGCGCCGCGCATTCACGTGTCGGCCGGGCCGCAGGACGGCGGGTGGATCTTTGCGGTCCGGGATAACGGCATCGGCATTGCCAAGGAGCATCAAGACCGGATTTTCACCATCTTCCAACGTCTGCACCCGCGCGCCGAATATTCCGGCACCGGTATCGGCCTGGCCCTGTGCAAGAAGATCGTGGAACGGCACGGCGGCCGCATCTGGGTGGAATCGGAGGTGGGGAGAGGATCGACTTTTTACTTCAACCTGACAGGGGTAACAGGGGAGGCCCGGCATGGACAAGGCACATTGCAGGCCCATTGAAATACTGCTGGTGGAAGACAATCCCGGGGACGTGCGGCTGACCCGGGAGGCGCTGAAGGAAGGCAAGGTCCGCAACAACATGTACGTGGCCACCGACGGCGAGGAGGCGTTGGCCTTCCTGCGGCGGCAGGGCCGGCATGCCGAGGCCGCCCGTCCGGATCTGATCCTGCTGGACCTGAATCTGCCCAAAAAGGGCGGTCGGGAGGTCTTGGAGGAAATCAAGGACGATCCCGACCTGAAACGGATTCCCGTGGTGGTGTTGACGATTTCCAAGGCCGAGCAGGACGTCCTGAAGAGCTACAACCTGCACGCCAACTGCTACATCACCAAGCCCGTGGACCTGGATCAGTTCATCGAGGTGGTCAAGTCCATTGAGGATTTTTGGCTGACCGTGGTGATGCTGCCGCCGAGGTGACCAGGATGGAAGGACCACCGACCCGGATTCTGTTGGTGGAGGATAATCCGGGGGACGCCCGCCTGATCCGGGAGATGCTGGCTGAGGCGGGATACGGCGACTTTGAGATCGAGGCGGTCCCCCGACTGGCCCCGGGGCTGGCGCGTCTGGCCCGGGGGGGGATCGACGCGGTGCTCCTGGATCTGGGCCTGCCGGACAGCCAGGGGCTGGAGACCTTTATCAAGACGCAGGCCCAGGAGCCCCATCTGCCCGTGGTGGTCCTGACCGGCCTGGCCGATGAAGCCCTGGGGCTCAAGGCGGTCCGGCTGGGGGCCCAGGACTATCTGGTCAAAGACAAGGTGGACGGCAGCCTGCTGGCCCGGGCCCTCCGCTACGCCATCGAGCGCCAGCAGGTCCAGGATGCCTTGCGGGCCGAGCGCCGGCGGTTGTATTCGCTCCTGGACGGACTGCCGGCCTTTGTCTATCTCAAGGCCCCGGATTATACGATCCGGTTTGCCAACCGAGGTTTTCGGGAGCTCTTCGGGGACCCGGAAGGAAGGCATTGTTACGAGGTGGTGCCCGGGGGAGACAAACCCTGTGAGAACTGTCCGTCGTTCCAGGAGCTCGAAACCCAAACATACTACAAGTGGGAGTTGACCAGGCCGGGCAAGGACCGGACCTACCAGGTTTACAACTATCCCTTTGCCGATATCGACGGCTCCCCGCTGGTGCTGACTCTGGGGATCGACATCACGGAGCGCAAGGAGGCGGAAAAGGCGCTCAAGGAGAGCGAAGAAAGCTTCCGGCAGATCTTTGAAAATGCTGCGGATGCCTTTTTTCTGCATGATAAGGGCAAGATCATCGAAGTCAATCAGGAGGCCTGCCACAGCCTGGGGTATAGTAAGGCAGAACTGGTGCGGATGTCGGTGCCGGATTTTGAGGTGGGCCTCAGCCGGGAAGCCTTAATGGAGCGCTGGGAGTATAATGACGCTTCGGCTCCCATTGCCGGCATCCACCGGCGCCGCGACGGTTCCACTTTCCCGGTGGAAGTCCGGGCCGGGGAAATTATCTACCACGGCCGGAAGCTCCGGCTGGCGGCGGCCCGAGATGTCACCGAGCGCCAACGGGCGGAGGAGGCGCTGCGGCAATCGGAACTGAAATACCGCACCCTGGTGGTGTCCGCACCTTTCGGTATTTCCATTATCGGCAGAAACGGCCACTACAAATATCTTAACCCCAAGTTTGAGGAGATGTTCGGGTATACCTTACGTGATATTTCCACCGGACGGGACTGGTTCGCCCAGGCCTATCCCGATCCGTTGTACCGGTGGGAGGTGATCGCCGATTGGAAGAGGGAATTTGACCTACTTCAGATGCGGGAGGCCAGGCCCAAGACCTTTCGGGTCAGATGCAAAGACGGCACCGCCAAAGTGATAAATTTTCGGGCGGTGGGCCTGAGCTCGGGTGACTGTTTGATGTTTTATGAAGATATCACCCAACGGGTGCAGGCCGAGGAAGCCTTGACCCAATCAGAGCTCAAATACCGCAATCTGGTGGAGCAGATTCCGGCGATCACTTATACCGCGGCCCTGGATGAGGCCAGCAGCACGCTGTTTGTTTCTCCCCAGATCAAAGCCATGCTCGGAGTCTCTCCCGAGGATTATGAGTCCGCCCCCGACACCTGGAGGAAACATCTCCATCCGCAGGATAGAGACCGGGTGTTGACAGATCTCTCCCGGTGCCATGAGTCGGGTGAACCGTTTGTCTCCGAATACCGCATGGTGGCAAAGAATGGCCGCATTGTCTGGTTCCGGGATGAAGCCCGATCGGTGCACAGGGTCAAAAACCTCCCGCCTTTTCTGCAAGGCGTGATGCTGGATATCACCAAACGCAAAGAATTGGAGGAAGCCCTCCGGGAGAGCGAAGAGCAATACCGGCTGCTGGTCAATCAAATTCCGGCCGTGGTCTTTAAAGGATATGCCGACGGGCGGGTGGAATTCTTCGATCAGAAAATCGAGTCCCTCATCGGTTATAAAAAGGAGGATTTCGATGCCGATCGGTTGCGATGGACAGACCTGATTGTCCCTGAAGATGCTCCGGCGGCACGGGAGAGTCTGCTGAAGGCCCTGAAGGGTAGTGGCTCATATGTTCGGGAGCACCGGATCCGCAAGCCAGACGGCGAGATCCTATGGATTCAATGCCGGGGACAAATATTCTGTAATGACGCCGGTCGGATCGATCATATCAGCGGGGTTTTTTTCGATATTTCCGAGAGGAGGCGGGCAGAGGAGGCCCTGAAGGAGTCGGAACAGGCCCTGCGGTTACTCACCGCCCGGCTCCTGACAGCGCAGGAAAGCGAACGCAAGAGCCTGTCCCAGGGTTTGCACGACGAATTGGGACATGCCCTCCTCACCCTGAAACTGCACCTGCGGTCCCTGGAGAAGCAGCTGCTGCCGGAGCAGGAAGACCTGGCCGAAGATGTCGATGAACTGCTGCAGTATATCGACGAGGTGATCGACAACGTGCGTCGCCTCTACCTGGATTTGACTCCGGGAGACCTGGAGGATTTGGGTTTAACCGCGGCCGTGCAGAATCTCATCGAGGACTTCGGCAAACATCATGGCAAGATCGAGTGGTCGGTGAACCTGGACAATATCGACGCCTGTTTCGCCACCCCGGCGCAAACCGCGATTTACCGGATTTTTCAGGAGATCCTGACCAATATCGGTAAGCATGCCGACCCCTCGCAGGTTTCCGTGGCGATTAACCGGGAGGGCGAGACCGTCTGTTTCGAAGTCACGGATAACGGTGTCGGGTTTGAGGTGGAAGGGGTTCGGAAGAGGTCCGCGCAACAGGGCATGGGCTTGTTGGCCCTGGAAGAGCGGGTCCGCATGCTGGGGGGCACCTTGCAACTGTGGAGCCAGGTGAATCAGGGAACCAGAATCAGCTTTGCCCTTCCCGTGGCTGGAGGACAGCATCAGTGAGCGCCTATACCATTGTCCTGGCCGACGATCATGCCATGTTCCGCAAAGGGGTGAAAAAGATCATCGGGGAGATTGCCGGCCTGGAAGTCGTGGGGGAGGCGGGCGACGGCCTGGAACTGTTGGAGTTGTTGAAAAAAACCAGTCCCGAACTGATCATCCTCGATATTTCCATGCCCAACCTCCGGGGGCTGGAGGCGACCCGGGAGATCAAGAAATTATACCCGGAGATCAAAGTCTTGCTGCTCACCATGCACAAGAAAAAGGAGTTTCTGCAACAGGCGATGGCCGCCGGAGCGGATGGCTTTCTCCTCAAAGAAGACGCCGATTCCGAACTTTTTCAGGCGATTAAAACTATCCGCCAGGGCAACAGATTTGTTTCTTCCCTCTTGTCCGCGGAATTGACGGACCTGGCCCTGACCAAAAATCACGGCGATCCCTTGACGAACCGGGAACGGGAGGTGGTCAAGCTGCTGGCGGAAGGCAAGTCCTCCAAAGAGATCGCCGATCTCCTATACATCAGCATCTTTACGGTGCGCCGGCACCGCGACAGCATCATGCGAAAGCTCAACCTGAAGAATCTGGCGTCTCTGATCAAATACGCCCTGGATCGCGGCTATACCGCAGACGATGCCTGATTCCCCTCCAGGGGTCCTATAGTCAATTGTGACTATAGAGAAATAGTCTATCCTGCCAATAGATTTTTTCCCATCTTCCGGACTATATTGTAACCGGGATGACACACTGACGTGGTCCGACCAAGACCCGGCCCACCAGCTATTCCAGCCGAAAACAACAGTCTCAACACATCGCACGAGAAGAACGGGGGGGAATTCGAGCACGTTTCGGTAAGCCTTTGAAAAGAAAGGGAAGGCCATGAGACCGGGAGAAATTTTGTTCATCGATGACAGCTCTCGTTTACTGCGCGCCAGCGGCGGTCTCCTGAGGTCGCAGGGTTATCTCGCCCGGGTGGTGGACACAGCCGAACAGGCCCTGGAACAGTTAAGCACCAGATTTTTCCACCTGGTGGTGGCGACTCTCAACGCCGAGCCCATCGACCGGGTGGCGGTGCTGCAGACGGTGAAGGAGTTGAGCCCGGCGACCAGGCTGATTATTATCAGCAACAATGGGCGACTCCCCCTGGACGCGTTCCGGATCGAGGTGGATGATTACATCATCATGCCCTGCCGGAGCGCCGATTTTTGGCAGCGGATATTTCAGTGCCTGCATGTCGCAAGGACCGAGCCGGCTCCGGCGGAGGAACGCTCAGCGGTATCGAATTACGGGGCCTTACAGAAGCTGAGCGTGGCGTTCCGGGAGATGCGCAGATCTCTGGTGGCGGTGGCCGCCGGGATGAAGCAGGTCGGCAAGATGGCCGAGGGCGGCGAAAATGAAGACCTGGCCGTGGTCTTTCACGATACGCAGGCCAAGATAGGTCAGTTAATTTCCCTCACGGAAGGATTCACCAAGATTATATCAAACGCACATAGTCCCCACATACCTGATAGTTATGGTAAGGTAAAAAGATTTCCCGCAGTGGGGAAGAAGCTAGGCAACTACAATTAACCCGATAATTTCCACCCCGGCAGTGGGGTGGGGAGGCCAGGATGATTGAAGGACTCGGAACCATGCGAAGCCGGCCAGTGGGAGCGCGAGCCGACGTGAAGCCCTCTTCCTACAACCGGGTTGCCGTTATCGAGGTGAAACCCGATGAGACCAGCGAGCAGGCCTGGCGTCGCCACCTGGCGAAGCACCCGGAGGACGCCCAGGTGTTCATCAAGATTTTCCATCGGGCCGCGGTGGTGGTGGGGTTCAGCGAAGGAAGACCCCCGACGATTTAAGAGGAGGACGCGGCGGCCCGTCACTGCCGTCCCCCCGGCGGAGGGGCGGTGCGGGTAGTGCAGCGAGAGGTTTGAAGACGAGAGGGTAGGCTCCCCCGACGGTAGGGACACGGTCGGGGGATTTTTTTATCATCCGGCGGCGGCGGTGGCCTGACAGGGGAGGTCGGGAGAGGCGCCGAGCTGAACGGGGGGGATTTGAATAAAGGCCGGAAAATGGGGGGTGGAAATGTGAGCCACATCCCCGGGGGTACAAGTCATTGCAAAACCTGCCTGACCTGGCCATGATAGGCCGTGAAAATAGTTAACGGCTGGAAAAGAGAGAGTCCTCGCCGGCGCTCGGAACGACAAAAAGAGGTTTGGGCAGAGATTCTAATCCGGGGGCGGATAGCGAATCATGAGACTCAGTCCCAGGCCGGTGACAGGCAGGAGCAGCAAAGTTTTTAGGGCATAGATCACCCCAAAGGCATCGGCGATGAGGCCCAACAGGGTGACGCCGACGCCGCCGGTACCGATGGCAAACCCCACCATGAGGCCGGAGGCAATGCCCAGGTTATGGGGCAGGAGACGTTGGGCCATGACAATGGTCACGGTGAAAGACGAGATCAGCGTCACGCCCACCGCAGTGAGCACCACAAAGAGGGGGGCTCCCCGGGTGATGAAGATCAGGGGAAACAACAGGCTGGTCACCAGGAGGGACAGCACCAGGAACCGCTTATGGCCCCAGCGGTCGGCCAGCACGGAGCCGACAATGGTCCCGGCCACGCCGCCCAGGAGAAAAGACGACACCAGGCTGCCGGAATGGACGGGATCGCCCTGGAGACAATCCAGGTAATAAAAGGGGATATAGGTCATGAGGCCCAGTTGCGTCCATGACCGCAGAATCACCGTGCCGATGGTGAGGAACAACGGGACCTGGGCCGTCCGGGAGGAGGCGGGGCCGCGGGCGGCGGCCGGGGTCCGGGCAGGCGTGCCGGTGGTGAGGGTCCGCCAGGCCGTCAGGAGGAGTCCCACGGCCAGCAGGGAAAAGATGAGCATGACCGGCAGCCCTTCAAACCCCCAGTAGCCGATGGCCGTCAGCGCCAGCATGGGGCCCAGGGCCAGGCCCAGGTTGCCCCCCACCGAAAAGACCGCCATCCCGGTGGCCATTTTGTCGCCGGTGAAGAAATGGGCGGTCTTGTAGCCTTCGGGATGATAGGCCGCCACCCCCAGGCCGCTGATCACCACCAGGAGCAGCACCCCGGGGAAATCGCCGGGGAACGACAGGAGGGACAGCCCCACTCCGGCCATGAGGCAGCCCAGCGGCAGCAGCAGGGCCTTTTCCTTGCGGTCGGAAACATAGCCGAACAGCGGCTGGAGGATGGAGGAGGAGAAGTTGGCGGCCAGCAAAATGGTCCCGGCCAGGGTATAGGACAGGGACAGCTTGGCCTTGAGATAGGGGAGGATGGCGGGGAGAGCCCCCTGATAGATGTCGGTGGTCAGGTGCCCGAAGGACAGGATCAGAAGGATTCTCAGATTCATTGACCGGGATTATACCACCAGGTCCCCGGGCCGCATCGAGAAAATTTGCCCGGGATCGGGCCGGGGCGGTGGACCTGGCGGGGGGGACGCCATTCTGGAGGCAGAGGGGGGAAGGGGCGCCAGGAGGGCAGGCGAAAGTTGGGCGTACGGAGAGATGGGGGTGGCAGGACGCCGGCGAGCCGCCCGGCTCCAGCCGGACGATGGACCTGCCACCCCGGAGGGAGTGGTTCCGGGAGGCGAGAGACGGCCGTTATGGGTTCCGGTCCCGGCGCTGCGTCGCCATCAGGTCGTCTTTCCGGTGGGAACCGGTGGAGGAGCCGAAATAGAAACCGATCACCGCCATCAGGATGGCCACCATTTCGGTCTTCACCCCGGGGACAAAGGCGATCAAGGGCAGGCCGGCGCCCACGATGATCAAGGCCAGGATGGAGGTTATGTGTTTATTCAGGTCAAACATAAGGCCTCGCAGGAGGCGACGAAAAAATAGGTCTGCCCCGGAGTCAGATCGGGGACCGTCACCTCGACACTCTGCTGGCCGGCCGTCAGGTCCACGGACACGGACGGCGTGTCCGCGGCGAGTTCGGCGGCCGGGGTGGAACCGGCAAACGTGCCAGGCTTGTAGAACACCCTGAGATGCATCGGTCCCGGCAAAGGGCCGCCATCCACCGCGGTGGCCGGCAGGTGTACCGTCAAGGTAACGCCGCGGCCGGCCACCGCAAGATTATCGTCCAGAGACGGGGCGGCCGGGGCCACGACGGGCAGAGTGACAACTTGTTCATTGCTGAAGGCACTGACATTCATGATCGTTCTCCGTGGAGGGTAATCATCACGAGCGGATGTTGTCGGTTATTTTAGCAAGTAAGGCAGATAATTCCAGAAAGCCTGCGGAGGATGGCAAGGTTGTCACAATTTCCCTGACCAGGGGGGAGAAGGAAGGTGACGGCGCGGGCCAGGGCAGGGCGGCCGGGGGTGAAAAAATTGCTGGGGGGTATTGACCCGTCTAGTGGTGCACAGTTTACAGTATGAGGAGTCGACGTCATGGCCGTGACCGGAGGATAAACCATACTGTCAAAGGAGCCGGATTATGCAGGCGCAGGTAAACAAGGAAGAGTGGGTGGCCATGCTCCGGGAGATCGGTCTGGATGAGGCCACCATGCAGAAATGGCATCGGGTCTTCGAGGCCCGGCATCCGGACGGCCACGCGGGGTTTTTGCAGTGGCTGGGGCTGGGGCCGGCGGAAATTGAAGACATCCGGGCCAGGAGCCGTTAACCCACACCGGCCCGGCGGTGGGGCAGCCGCCGCCGAGCCCCGGCAGGTAAACGTGGCCACCTATACCATTTCACGACTGGCGCGGGAGTTCGGTCTGTCCCGCAGCACCCTGCTCTATTACGACCGGATCGGCCTCTTGTCCCCCGGGCGGCGGACCGAGGCCGGATACCGTCACTACACCGAGGCGGATCGTGAGCGCCTGCAACGCCTCTGCACCTTTCGCCAGGCGGGGCTGGCGCTGGAGGATATCCGTACCATCCTGGCTCGGGACGGGAACCCCCCCGAGGCCCTGGTGGAGAAGCGGCTGGAGGAGATCACCGGGGAAATCAGCAAACTCAAGGCCCAGCAGGGGCGGTTGTCCCAGATGCTCACGCAGATGGCGGCGACGGGCAGTCCGCCCACGGTGGACAAGGCCATGTGGATCGATATGCTGCGGGCGGCGGGGATGGACGCTGAGGCCCGGGAGCGCTGGCACACGGAGTTTGAAGCCCGGGCGCCCCAGGCCCATCATGAGTTTCTGCGGTCCCTGGGCATACCGGAAGAGGAAGTGGAGCTTATCCGGCGGCGTTCCCGGGAGGGCTGGGAGGGGGGAGGGTAGGGGAGATCCCCAGCTTTAAATATCTCTTAGCAAAATTATGATATTATGATAAATTTCAGGTACCTCATCAAAAAGGAGGGAAAAGATGGCCAGATTAGAAGACCGGATCAAGGAGTTGCCGCCGGAGTTGTATCAGGAGGTGGCGGATTTTGTGGAGTTTTTGTTGGAGAAACGGACCAAAAAACAGGGAAAGAGGCTGAAGCAAGACTGGGCCGGAGGATTACAGGAGTATCGGGATCAGTTCACCTCCTTGGAGTTGCAGAAAAAGGCCCTGGAGTGGCGGGGAGATTGACGGGTGTATCTGGTCGATACGAATGTATGGCTGGAACGGCTGTTGAATCAGGAAAGATCTGAGGAAGTGGGGCGTTTCCTGGGACTGATAGCCTCGGAGAACCTGTACATAACCGATTTTTCCTTCCATTCGGTGGGGGTCATTCTCTGCAGGCTGGGGAAGCCACAGGTATTTACCCAATTTATGCAGGATGCCTTTGTGGAGGGGGCAGTATCGCTGGTGCGCCTGGAACCGGTTGATTTTCTCACGTTAGTAGAAATTATGGAACAATTTGGGTTAGATTTTGACGATGCCTATCAATACGCGGCGACGGAAAAATATCAATTAATGCTGGTCAGTCTGGATAAGGATTTTGACCGGACGACGAGGGGGCGGCTGAAGCCGGGGGAGATTAGCTGAGTTTAAATAAAGGCCTTCTGGATAAGGTGGTGGGCAGTGCCCACCCGACACAAATGTTAATTATTTTGGAATATCTGTTAGATACAAAGATTGCCCCGTCTGATTTACGCTTTTTTCCCACTTGATTCCCACCTAATTCCCGCTTCATTCCCACTTGTTCCCCATTTGATTACCGGTGCCGTTTCCAATGGCGAGGGATGGCGGAGGCCGTCCCACATTTGCCGGCCGCCGGGCCTGTGTGAGAGCATATCAGACTTGCGGGATGGGGGCTGCAAAGGGTGGGGCGTTTGTCAGGGTTTTTTGGGGGGGGCAGGGATCAGAGAGAGGTGGCCAAGCAGGAGCTTGGCAGGTAATCACGTTCCCAAGCTGGAGCTTGGGAACGAGGGGAGAAAACGGGGTGGGCGGTGCCCACCCTACAAATAGGGCGCTGATCCACAGGCAAGATGGCGGGGCCAGCAGGGGGTCATGAGTCCCAGGGCAGGGTTCAGGGACCGGCAAGGGGCCAGGGGCGACGGGGAGGGGGGAAGAGGAATTTTTAGAAATATTAAATAAATTAATTATATTTGATAGATAGCAGGATTTTCTCGCCTGATTCCCGCTTGTCCCCCGCTTTTTTCCCGCTTAATTTCCACTTGGTTCCCACCTGATTTCCACTTGATTCCCGCTGCCATTTTTTACCAACTGGGGGGACGGACGACGGTTCCACATCCGACGGCCGGGGGGTCTGTCTGAGAGCATATCAGATTCGATGGGGCTAGGCCGCAAAGGGTGGGGCGGTTGTCACGGTTTGTGGGGGAGGGAGGGAGAAGGTGCATCCTGGCCTTAAAAAAGTGGCACCGGCTGGCAGCCGGGGCATTGATCCACAGGCAAGATGCCTGTGCCACCAGGGGTGGGGGACAAAGGGGGCGCGAGGAGGAGGTTGAAGGGCAATAGGGTTGGCCGGGGTCATGAAAAAAGGTGGCACCGGCTTCCAGCCGGTGCGCTGATCCCCAGGCAAGATGCCTGTGCCACCAGGGTCATGAGTCTCAGAGCAGGGTTACTATACCGGCCAGACGCCAAGGGCTACCGGAAGGGGGGAGAGAAGTTGGGAATAAAGCAGGGCAGGGTAGATTTGACATAGGATGGCTAGGAGACTTCGGAGATGAGATGTCAGACGAGCCGGCGGTCACTTGCATTGATTCCTTGGTGTAGGCATGGTATCAAGATTTGAAATGGAAGATTGGGATGGAGACGGGGGGAGCGGGAAGAGCATGAATACGACTAAGCCCGGGGACATGGGAGTAAAACCGGTGCGGCGCCGCAACCTGCCCCATTGGGAGATCGACGGCTCCACCTACTTCATTACCTTCAGGACCAGGGATCTTGAGCTGACCCCGGAAATCCGGAGGTTGGTCTTGGAGGCGTGCCGGCACTTCGAGGGGGTGAGGTATCGGCTGTGGAGCGCGGTGGTGATGCCGGATCATGTGCATTTGCTGTTGACGCCCCGGAGGGATAAAAAGGGGCAGTGGTATGCCTTGAGCCGGATACTGCATTCCCTCAAGTCTTTTTCCGCCAAGCAGATTAATGAGTTGCTGAAGAGGCGGGGGGCTGTGTGGCAGGATGAGAGTTATGACCGGATTATGCGGGATGAGGCGGAATGCCTGGAGAAATGGGAGTATATCAGGAACAATCCAGTGAAGCGGGGGCTGTGTAGCAGGCCGGAGGAGTGGGAGGGGTGGTATGAGTGTGGGGGGCCGGGGAGTTCTCAGGGGATGAGTTCCCAGGATAGAGAGGGGGGATAGGAAAGAAAGGGAAAAGGTGGCACCGGCAAGCTGCCAGAGATATCTGGTGGACCTAAGATAAGTTATGGATGCAGTGAAGCACACAGATGGGAAAGAAGGGAGGAGAAGAGAATAAGGTGGCACCGGCAAGAGGTGAACCCTGAGCTAGGGTAAAAGGCAATTCCCCAGGAGAATGAATGCCTGGAAATGATAAGAGGCAGAGGAGAAAGAAAAAGGTGGCACCGGCTTCCAGCCGGTGCATTGATCCACAGGCAAGATGCCTGTGCCACCATGCTTTGGTGTTTTGGGGCAAGCAGGAGCTTGGGGGACAATGGGTGGCCGGGGGGAGCTGGGGAACGAGGGTTAAGAGCCAAGCACAGCTTGGCAGATATTGGCCGGGCCCAAGTAACGCTTGGGCACGAGGTTTAAAACTTGGCAGACCTTGGGTGTGCCCGAGTACAACTTGGCATAATGTTAACAAATGTTATCAGCTACATCACCTGAATAATCTTTGATAATAGAATATGTTCCGTACGTCAAATTTAGGTGGGGATATGTTGTCGGGGGAACAACGCCATGCCAGGCACAGATCACACGAGACACCAATTTTCCTGATGGCTTAATCTCGATAGGATCGTCGTCTAAATCTTGATTTTCTAATTCAAATATTCCATTTAATTGAGCATTTCTGTAAGATGCGTTTCTTACTTTAATAGCCCGAACATTGGAAACGTTTCGGTATGTACAGATTTTTGCCATTCGATCTGTATGGGGGGTATTTTCTTTCCAATTTGGATATCTTCTCATTGCTAATTTTCCTTATATAATCAAGGTATTGTTACTGATCCAACCCTCCTTACTCCCCGTAGCGGTCGATGATTTTCATGCCTACGGTGAAGCAGGCGATCAGGTAGGCCAGCAGGACGGCGAGGGAGATGAGGCTGTCGGTGGTGTAGGCCGGCCAGCGCAGGAGGTGGTTGGTGTGGGTGAGGGGGAGGGCCTGGATGAGGTAGGGGATGGGCCAGGGCATTTCGTTGACCGGGAAGAAGGTGCCGCAGAAGAAGGCCATGGGCATGATGAAGAAGTTGGTGAAGGTGGCGGTGTCTTCGTGGGAGCGCGAGCGCATGCCGACGATGACCCCGAAGGCGGCGAAGAGGGCGCAGTTGAGGAGCAGGGCCAGGAGAAAGATGGGCTCGAGGTGCAGGCGGCTACCCAGGGCCAGGCCCAGGGTGAGGATGATGAGGGCGGCGAAGAGGCCCCGGGTGAGACCGGCCAGGGTCTGGCCCACCATGATGGCGGCGGGGGTGACGGGGGACTGGACGTAGACCTGGAAGGTGCGGAAATGGAGGCGGCCCACGGTGAGGCCGTTGGCCACCCAGGTGTAGGAGTTGGTCATGGAGGTCATGGCGATGAGGCCGGGGAGGAGGTAGTCGAGATAGGAGATGCCGGGGAGGGTGACGCGCTTGCCCAGCCCCAGGCCGAAGGCGAGGAGATACAGCAGGGGGGCGAAGAGGGCCGAGACCACGTAGCCCAGGCGCAGCAGGCGGCGCTGAAAGAGGAGGATCTCGCGGTAGTAGATGGGGAACCAGTTCACGGGGAGAGCCTTTCGCCGGTGAGCTTGATGAAGACGTCCTCGAGGTTGACGGGACGGATGAGGACCTCCTCGTCCTCGCCCAGGGAGCAGGTGACGGCCTCGGACTTGTCCTTGACCAGGTGGTAGGAGCGGCGGCCGTTGCAGGTGGACTCCACGGCGTAACCCCCCAGGTTGGCCACCAAGGCGGCGGGGCGGTCCAGGGCGATGAGCTTGCCCCGGCTGAGGATACCGACGCGGTCGGCCAGGAGTTCGGCCTCCTCGATGTAGTGGGTGGTGAGGACCACGGTGATGCCTTCGGCCTTGAAGTCCTGGATGAGGTTCCAGAGCTGGCGGCGCACCTGGGGGTCGAGACCCACGGTGGGCTCATCCAAAAACAGGACCTGGGGCCGGGAGACCAGGGCCCGGAGGATGAGCAGACGCCGCTGCATGCCGCCGGAGAAACCCTTGACCGGGTCCCGGGCGCGCTCGGCCAGGCCCCCCAGCTCCAGGAGGTCGCGGATGCGGCGCTTGAGGTCGGGGACGCGGTGCAGCATGCCGTAGATCTTGAGGTTCTCGAAGGCGGTGAGCTCGCGGTCGAGGTTGAGCTCCTGGGGGCAGACCCCGATGAGGCGCTTGACCTCCAAACGCTGGGTGACCACATTGAAGCCGTGGATGGTGGCCCAGCCCCGGGTGGGACGGGCCAGGGTGGTGAGGATCTTGATGGTGGTGGTCTTGCCGGCGCCGTTGGGGCCCAACAGGCCGAAGATCTCGCCCCGGGGGATCTCCAGGGTGAGGCCGTCCAGGGCGGTGACTTTGCCGTAGATTTTGGTGAGGTCGTGGGTGGTAATCATGAGAAGCTTTCAGCTATTAGCTATCAGCTGTCAGTTATCAGCTGTCAGCCAGAGTGTCGTATCGGGTGATGCACAAACCAAGGAGGTTTTCATCCATGTTAGTATAAATGAAAAGCTGGTGCCAGTAAGCCGGTTTATTCTGGCTGAGAGCTGAAAGCTGATGGCTGACAGCTTTTTTTATGTACTGCGGGAGTGGAGCAGGTCCTCCGAGGCGCCGTGGGGGACGAAGGCGGGTTCGAGGCGGCGCAGCAGGTCCACGACGATGCGGGCGGTGGCGCCCCAGACGGTGGTGTCGCCCACGTCGCAGTAAAAGACGGTGATTTCCTGGCCCCGGTAGACATAGGGTTCGGTATGCCAGCGCTCCGGCACGGCCAGATCGGCCAGGGGCAGGGTGAGGAGCCGGGCGACTTCACGGGCATTGAGGTGAAAATCGTAGGGGTAAGGGATGAGCCCCACGAAGCTGTGGACCGCGAAGCCGGTGATGGTGTGGCTGAGGGAGAGTTCGCCCAGGAGATCGACGTGGGCTGGTTCGAGGCCGATCTCTTCGTGGGCCTCCCGCAGGGCGCAGGCCCGGAAGGAGGCGTCTTCGGGGTCCCGGACGCCGCCGGGAAAAGCGATCTGACCCTGGTGGTGCTTGACCTGGTGGGTGCGCTGGGTGAAGAGGAGATGCCAGGCCCCGGCCTGCTGAAACAGGGGGACCAGGACCGCGGCCGGGACCAGAGCGGGGGGCAGGGCGACCGGGTCGGGGGGCCGGGAGAAGATGTGTCGTAAGGTTTCGGGGGTCATGGGTTGGTATAGTTTTACCAGAAAAACGGGGAGGCGCCAATGGCCGGGGGCAGGGTAGGGAGGAAGAGGAGACGTCCGGGCCGGGACGGCATTTTTCTCATCCCCGGGGTTGACGGCGGTGGCGCCAAGGTCTTACATTAGCTACACATTAAAATAGCTATCAGCTATCAGCTAAAAAAGACCGGAGCCCGATTGCACCGGGGGGTACCTTCCGAGGGGCGCGGGTTCTGGAACGGAAACCGGCACCATGCGTCTCAAACTACCCCTGGGAGGCCAAGGGCTCACCGGGAGACCATGAAAATCTCTCGGTCTTTAGAGGAACAGGAAATGGTGGCACGGGCTTCCAGACCATGCAGTCAGACACAGGCAGGATGCCGGTGCCACCATAGTGATGATTTTCAAAGCAGAAGGAATTTTTCGAAGAGAGTGAGGAGCGGCCATGACGACAGACGTCTGCCTGGTGGTCCAGGCCATGAAGGACGCGGTGAAGATGGAGGAGGACGGCCTGACGTTCTACCAGAAGGCGGCCCAGGCCGCCAAGACCCCGGGCACCCGGGAGATCTTCGACTACCTGGCGGAATCGGAGAAGTATCACATCAAGCGCATCCGGGAGCTGTACGAACGGCTGGAGAAGGACCCCACCTGGACGGAGGGGATGTGCGCCTGGGTGCAGCCGCACCAGCGGCCCAACGTCTTCACCGAGGCCATGGCCCAGGCCAGCGCGGGCCAGGGCGAGGCCGAAGACATCAAGGCCCTGGAGGTGGGCATCGCCATGGAGGAGAAGAGCATCGCCTATTACCAGAAGCTGGCCCAGGCGGCCACCGACCCCCTGGAGCGGCGCCTGTTCCTGAGCCTGGTGAACGAAGAGCGGGGGCACTATAACGCCCTGGTGGACTACCGCAACTACCTCATCGACCCGGCCGACTGGTATTACGTCAAGGAAATGGGCCACGTGGACGGGGCCTAAGACCCGGTCCGCGGCCGGGAGACCCCATGGAGATCATCATCATCGGTTCCGGCACCGGGGTGCCCAATCCCCGGCGGGGCGCCCCGGCCCTGATGGTCAGGGGCGGGGGCCTGACGGTGCAGTGCGACCTGGGTTCGGGCACCCTGAAGGCCCAGGCGGACCAGGGCCTGGATTTCAACGACCTGGACGTCGTTTTCCTGAGCCACTGGCACCCCGATCACGTGGGCGACCTGGTGCCCTTTCTGTTTGCCACCCGTTACGCCCTGGGCTACACCCGGACGCGGCCCTTCATCCTGCTGGCGGCCCGGGGGTTCGGGGAGTTTTTCACCCGGCTCAAGGGGGCCTTCGGGGACTGGATCGAGCCGCCGCCGGGCCTGATGCAGGTGCAGGAGCTGGGGCCGGACCGCGATGAAGTGCAGCTGGGGACCCTGGCGGTGAAGGCGGCGCCGGTGAACCACATCGGCAGCAGCCTGGCCGCCCGCCTGGAGGCCGACGGCAAGGCGGTGGTCTATTCCGGGGACACGGACTGGAGCGAGACGCTCATCGACCTGATGCGGGGGGCCGACCTGGCGATTCTGGAGGCCTCCTTTCCCACCAAAATGGCGGGCCACCTGACCCCGGAGGAGGCCGGCGAGATGGCGGCCCGGGCCGGGGTCCCCCGGCTCCTGCTGACCCACATCTATCCCCCCGGCGACCGCGTCGATCTCCGGGCCGCGGCGGCCCGCGCCTATCCCGGCGAGATCATGGTGGCCGCCGACGGTCTGCGGCTCACCGTGTAGTCCCGCGCCCGCCTCAGCGCCCGAAGTAGCCCGTCAGGGTGGCGGTGGCGATCCTTTTTCCCTCCAATGCCTTCAAGAAATCCCCCAACGAGATGTGCACCGGCAGGGAGAGGTGGGCCTCGTTCAGGGCGAAGAGGGTGAAGACGTAGGGGTGGTCGCCGCTTCCCGGCGGGGGTTGGGGGCCGCCGTAGCCCACCTGGCCGAAGGAGTTGCGCAGTTCCACGGTCCCGGCGGGCATGTCCACGCCCGAGGCCCCGGCCTCCAGGGCCGTGACCTGGGGGGGGATATTGATCACCAGCCAGTGGACCCAGTTGCGGGCCACGGGGTGGGGGTCCACCAGGGACAGGGCCAGGGACCGTGTGCCTTCGGGGACGCCGGTCCAGGCCAGGGGGAGGGAGATATTCCGGCCCCCGGCCCCGGGCATGACATGCGGCAGGGGGATCTGGCCCTGATCGGCAAAGGCGCTGGAGGTAATCTGCATGGATTGGTCTCCTGTGTGAGGTGTGGGCGAATTCCGGCGGCCGCCGGTATTGTCTCTTATTGGTCTTAAAGATAATCATGGGCAGCCGCGACTCAAGGCGGAAAAATCCGTTCCAAGTGGTGAAAAATCGCGGTCCGGAGACGCTGAAGCCCCGGGACCGTGATATAGTGGAGCAAGAGGTGAGCCATGACGGGCTGGCTGGGATATGCGCTCCTGGCCCTGGCGTTCTGGGGGGGCTGGGGGTTGTTCAGCAAGATGGCGGCGGTGCACCTGCCGGTGCGGCAGATCTTTATCGTGGAACTGGGGGCCTATCTGGTGGTGGCCGCGGCGGTGCTGGTGCTGCGGCCGCAGCCGCTGACGTGGCCGGCGGCCGGGGTGGCCGCGGCCCTGGGGGCGGGGTTCTGCGGGGCCCTGGGGCTGTTTTGCTTCCTGGGGGCCCTGGGGGCGGGGCAGGCGGCCGTTGTGGTCCCCCTCACCGCCCTGTATCCCATCGTCACCGTGATCCTGAGTCTGGTATTTCTGCAGGAGGCCCTGAGCCTGCGGCAGGTGGCGGGGATCGTTTTGGCATTGGGGGCGGTGTGGCTGTTGTCGCAGTGATGGGGGAGGGGGGCAGGGAGAAGAGATCAGTTGCGGGGAGGGGGGCCAGGAGCCACAGGCTCAAGGGCCCAAGCCCCCTGTCCCCTCCGCGCACCCCTCCCCCAACCCCGTAAGGCGGGAAAAGCGGCCGGGAACGCCGATGGCGTCACCGGTCGCCCTATGAGTTGAGACCCAAGAATTTCAGACGAGGGAATCTGCTTTGATCGGAAGATCTCGTAGGCAATAAGGATACCGCCGACGCTATGAACACCTATAAGACGCTGTGCTCGGTGGGCTTTCTGGCCCGGTTTTCCTACGCCCTGGCCCGGAACCCGGTGCTGCCGTTGTTCGCCCTGTACCTGGGGGCCGGGCCGGAGGCCATCGGCCTGGCGGTGGGCATCTCCACGGTCACCGGCATCTTCTTCAAGCTGCCGTCCGGGGCGCTCTCCGACGTCATCGGGCGACGCCGCAGCCTGCTCATGGGCCTGGCGGTGTTCGGGGTGATGCCCTTCACCTACCTGCTCATCCACGATTACCCCCAGCTCATCATCATCCGGTTCCTGCACGGGCTGGCCACGGCCATCTACGGCCCGGTGGCCATGGCGGTGGTGGCCGACCTGGCCGGGGACCGGAAGGGGGAATGGCTGTCGTGGTTTTCCTCGGTGACCATCGTGGGGACGCTGTTGGGGGCGCCGGTGGGCGGTTTTCTGCTGCACTACCTGCCGGGGGCGGCGGGGCCGGGTTTGAGCGACTTTCGCCTGGTCTTCCTGATGAGCGGGATGGCCGGGGCCGCGGCCCTGTTCCTGGGTCTGGCGGCCTTGCGGGGGGCGGAGACCGCGGCGCCGCATCCCGGGGCGTTGAAGGAGCGCCTGGGTCGGTTTTTCTCCGGCATCAAAGAGGTGGTGAGCGACCGGCGGGTGGTCATCACCTCCAACATGGAGGGGCTGCAGAACCTGACCGTGGGGGCGTTGGAGGCGTTTCTGCCCGTGTACGCGGTGAAGGTGGCGGGGCTGAACGAGTTCCAGGCGGGTTTGCTCTGGGGCGTCCAGGTGCTCACCACCATCCTGTCCAAGCCCCTGATGGGGCGCACCTCCGACCGCTGGGGGAGAAAGCCCCTCATCGTCCTGGGCATGGTGCTGTGCGCCGGGTCTTTTGTGGCCATTCCGCTCCTGCGGTCATTTGCCGGGCTGATGGCCGCGGCCCTGGTCTTCGGGTTGGGGGAGGCGCTGGTGACGTCATCCACCGCGGCGCTGGTGGCGGACGTGTGCCACGAGAAGCACTTCGGCACGGCCATGGGCACCTTCGGGACCATCTTCGACGTCGGGCATGCGGCCGGGCCCATCCTGGCCGGGCTGCTCCTGGCCCGCTTCGGCTACTTTCCGGCCTTTGCGATGCTGGGGGCCATCCTGATCGCGGCCATTCCGGTGTTTGTCCTGGGGGTGCAGGAGGGGCGGCCCGGGGGGCGGGGCAGAGGTAAAAGGGAAAAGGGCGAAAGCGGGAGGTAGACAAGCAGGGTAAAGTGAGGGAAAAGGCGAAAGACGAAAGGCGAAAGGGTGCGGTGGCCCGGCTGACGCCGGGCGATATTTTTAGGGTTGACCGGCGGGAACTGGGGGAAGAGGAGAAAGCAGTACTGATCCGGTCCGCACCACCACTGAGGTGGGAGTCCTACGGAGGCGTGCTGTCACTCTCAAAGGGGTCGGCCGCACCGGGGGGCAGGGGCACCTCGAAGGCAAAGATGACCCCGGCGATCATCTCATAAAAACCGCATAACACCACGAGTTCCACCACTCCCGGCAACCCCAGGGCGGCCGCCAGTTGGTCCTGGACGGGCTGGGGAATGGAACGCCGCTGGAGCACGCATCGGGCCGCGCTGAGCGCGGCGTGGTGCAGGGAGTCGAGGCCCGTGAGGGGGCGGCGGGTCTGGATCGCCTCGATCACATCGGCGGAGAGGCCCGCCTGCCGGGCCACCGGCTCGTGTTTCACCCATTCATAGGCGGCTCCCAACTCCCTGGCCACCCACAGGATCACCAGTTCCCGCACGGTTGCGGGCAAAGCCCCGGAGCCGAACCGCAGGAAGGCGCCCAGGTCGCTGACCTGCCGGGTGAGTTCCGGGTGGTGCAAGAGGCTGCGGTACATGCCGTCGATGCGTCCCCTCTTGGCCACCAGTTGCCGGTAGAGCTCCTGGCCCTGGGGACTTAAGGATGAAGTGGGATCAGGAAGTGTCGCCATGGCACCTATTACTCAGGTCATTAGATTGACTAATGAGCGCGATGGAAGAACTGCCTTGGGGCCAGGAGCCACAGGCTCCAGGGTCACAGACCCTGCCTCCTTCTAACCCCTTAAGGGGGGTTGGGAGGGGAGATTGAGGGGAGGGCGGGGGGCCGCCGGCCTCCCGGCCCTCCCCTCAAATGCCCTGCATAATAATTCCCCCCAGAGCCGCCGAGTTAATCATTGTCCACCCATTCCTGTTTGGCCCGGTTGTAGGGCGTCACGGGAGTGGTGCAGGCCCGGTCGCAGCGGACATCCAGGAGAAAGGGGGCGTCGGCGGCCAGGGCCGCCTGAAAGGCAGGCTCGAGAGCGGCCGGGGTCGCCACGGTGGCGGCCTGGAGACCCAGGGAACGGGCAAAACCGGCCCAATCATGGGTCGGTAGCTCGGTCAGGCCGGCCGGGCCGGGGCCCTCCTGCCGGGCCCGCAACCAGACATTTCCCAGGGCGCTGTTATTGATGACGACAAAGATCACCGGGACGCCATAGCGGCCGGCCGTCTGGATCTCCATGCCGTGCATCAACATGCAGCCGTCGCCGGTGAGGGCCACCAGCGGCCGCTCCGGCCGGGCGAGCTTGGCGCCGACGGCCGCCGGAATGGCCCAGCCCATGGGACCCAGGTTGGTGGCCGAGATGTAGGTGAGGGGCTCATAGGCCTCCCAATAGTGGCCACAAAAGGCCCGGTGGGCCCCCGAGTCCACCAGGAGAACCGTGTCCCGGGGCATGACCCGGCGCAGCTCCCGCAGCACCCGGGCCGGATGCAGGGGGACGGCGTCGCTGTGGAGATGCTCGCCATCGTAATAGCGGGAGGCGGCGGACCGAATCCGCTCCACCCAGGCGCGGCGGTCCGGGTTGGTGCGGGCCAGGCCGTCCCGGAGGGGGGGCGGCGCCTCCAAAAGAGAGCGCACAACCTGCCCGCAATCACCCACCAGGGGCAATTCCGTGTGCCAGGTGCGGCCGATGACCTTGGGGTCCAGGTCCACATGGATCAAGGCGCGGCGGGGTAACATCTTCCGATCCCAAAATAAGGTGTCCCGCTGGCTGAGGCCCGAGCCCAGCACCAGGAGCACCTCCACTTCCCCGGACAACATGGTTTCAATGGCGTGACGGTGGCCGGCATAACCGAAAATGCCCAGCGACAGGGGGTGGTCCTCGGGGAAGACGCCTTTGGCCCGCAGCGTGGTGGCCACCGGAATCTCAAACCGTTGGGCGAAGGCGAGGAGATCGCCGGTGGCGCGGGATTTCTCCACCCCGGCGCCGGCCAGGACCATGATGCGGGAAGGAGCCGGCGAGGCCTCGGCGGGCAGGAGCACCTGCCACAGCCGCTCCAGGGCCAGGGGGTCCAGGAAGCGGGGGGCATAGACCGAGGCATCGAGCTGATCCCAGGGGTGCAGCACCTCGGTGCGCTGAATGTCCAGGGGGAGGCTGACATGCACCGGCCCCTGGGGGCTGGTCAGCATCTTCATGAGGGAGGCCCGCAGATGGTAGTGCACCAGATGGGGGCTTTCCACCGCCAGGGACGACTTGGCCAGGGATTGGAAGAGGGCGACGTCATTGAAGGTGGCGGGACTGGAATCCTGGAAGCCGCCGCGCCCCTCCCAGTCCGTGGGCACCTGCCCCGAGATGACCATGACCGGGGATTGATCGGTAGAGGCGGCGGCCACGGCGGTGACCATATTGGTGATGCCGGGGCCGCCGATGGCCAGGCAGGCACCGAAACGGCCGCTGGCCCGGGCGTAGCCGTCGGCCATGCAGGCGGCGCCGGCTTCGTGGGCGCAGACAATGGGGGTGATGCCGTCCGCGGCCGATAACGCCGGCAAAAAGGGGTCGATGAGACCGCCAGGGACCAGGAAGACATGGGAGAGGCCTTCTTGGCGGAAGGCGTCCAACAGATAGGCGGTGGTTTGCATAGGGCAATTACCTGGGGTAAGAATGATAAGGTCACAGATAATCAGGTGACCGGCACCTGAAGGAGGCGGCGGCGGGGCCGGGAAAGGTATCCGGCCGGCAGCGATCACTATTCCCTGCATCGGCACGAGGCGCGAGTTGGTTTAGCAGGCGGTGGAAAAAGGCGGGTGGTGATCCGGTAAGGAGAGAAGGATTTAGAAATCCCAAGAAAGACTACACGTCATTTCAAGATCTCGCTGACCTCACCATGATAGGCCGTTAAAGCAGCGAACGGCTGGAAAAGAGAGATTCCTCGCGGGGCTCGGAATGACAAAGAAGAACGCCCAGAGGTTTTCAAGGCGTTGTCATCAGGTTGTGAGCATGACAACGGCAGGAACAACGGCGTGGGGGGCAACCAAAGGGGGCGGGAGGGGAAGCTGTCCCGCCCCTTGCACATGGAGCCCCGGGCGCTGGGGTGGGAGTTATTTTTTCCCCTGGGGAGGGCTGGGGGCCGGGGCCTTGGCCATGGTGCCGGATTCCCCGCAGGCGGAGCACTTCTTGGGTTTGCAACGGACCTCGACGGAGGCGCCGCACTTGTCGCAGACGAACGTGGCCATGATATCTCCTTCCGTATGAGCCGATCGTATTTCCAGACACGGTTACGCGAAGAGCAGGGGCAGGCCGTCGGCCACCAGGTAGCCGGCCGGGGTGGGGACCAGGCGGTCGGCCAGGCGGTGGACCAATCCGGCCTGCAGGAGCTCGGAGACGATTGTATCCCATCGGGGGGTGGTCTGTAAAGCTTCCAGGGGGACCCCGGCGGCGGTGCGGAAGCCCAGGAACAGGACCTCCAGGCGGAGTTGCTCCGGGGTGAGGGTCTCATCTCCGGCTTGGGGCGAGAGGCCGGATTCCAGGGCCTGGCAGTAGTCGGCGAGGGAGCGGTGATTCCAGGCGCGGCGGCGGCCGTCGAAGGAGTGGGCGCCGGGACCCAGCCCCAGGTAGGGGACGTGCTGCCAGTATTTCAGGTTGTGGCGGCAGCGGTGGGAGGGGGTCCGGGCAAAGTTGGAGACCTCGTAATGGAGGTAGCTGCGGTCCCGGAGAAATTCTGAGGTGAGGAGGAAGAGGCGGCGCTGGCGCTCGAGGTCGGGGAGGGCGAGGCGGCCCTGGTCCCGGAGGCGGGCGAAGGGGGTGCCGCCCTCCACGGTGAGCTGGTAACAGGAGAGGTGCTCGGGGGCGAACTCCAGGACGGGGTTGAGGGTGGCCAGCCAGGAGGCCTCGGTCTGGCCGGGCAGCCCGTAGATGAGGTCGAGGCTGAGGGCCGGGACGGCCGAGGCGCGGGCCGTGTTCAGGGCCGTGAGGGTGGCGGCGGCGCGGTGGCGGCGGCCCAGGGCGGCGAGCTCGGGGTCGGCCAGGGACTGCACCCCCAGGCTGAGGCGGGTAACGCCATGGGCCGCGAGGCGGGCGGCCAGGTCCGGGGTGAGGTCATCGGGGTTGGCCTCCCAGGTGAATTCGAACCCCGGCGCCAGGGTAAAGGAACGGGCCAGGAGGGTCAGGAGGGCGTCCTGGTGGCGGGGGGCCAGGGCCGAGGGGGTGCCGCCGCCCACATAGAGGGTATCGGCCAAGGGGGCGGCGTCGCGGCGCCGGGCGATTTCCTCGGCCAGGGCTTGCAGCCAGCGGGGGACGGCGTCGAGGTCGGTGACGGAGTAGAAGTCGCAATAGGGGCACTTGGTGAGGCAGAAGGGGACGTGGACGTAGAGGCCGGGGAGAGGCGGGGGGACGGTGGGTGCGGGGCTCACAGGGCGTTGCTCCCAGGTTCCGGATTAGACTGCACGTCGACGCATTATCGTATCCACCCCCGCCAACTCTCTGAGGGCGAGGCCGCATCTGGCAAACCCGGCAAAGTATCGTCGGAGTGAGCCGGTTTTGGCTAAAATATAAGAAAAATGGGGGGAGTTGTAAAGAAGAGGAGGGCAGGTGAGGATAATTGGAGAACTGTGTGGCATTTTTGCCGAAGGGTGGAGGGGGTGTGTCAAGGTGACCACAAGGAGACAAGGGACGTCCAGAGGGGACGGAACGGCAGCGGCGGGAAAGCTTAGAATATTCACGGGATACAGGAATCTTGCGGGCGCTAGGGGTTTTGGTATACAATGGCATACGATTTGCTGACTTCACGGTCAGAGGGAGTCGGTATGCAATTACAAAAGACAGTGGCACGCAAGGTATCGTTTTCAGGCATCAGCCTGCACCGGGGTGACCTGGTCAAAGTGACCATCTATCCGGCGCCCGCCAACAGCGGGATTCGCTTCGTGCGAACCGACCTTGCTTCCCGGCCGGTGATCCCGGCCCGACACAGCCGCGTGGTGGATACCTCTCTGGCGACGACCCTGGGCGTTCCCGGGGCGACGGTGGCGACGGTGGAGCACCTGCTGGCGGCCATGGCGGGCCTGGGAATCGACAATGCCCGGATCGAAATCCACGGGGCGGAACTGCCCATCATGGACGGCAGCGCCGCACCCTTCACCGCCCTGTTGCGTCAGGTGGGGGTTACCACCTTGAGATGGCCCCGGGCCTTCTTCCGCATCCAGGAGAAGGTGGAAGTGGCGGAGGGCGATTCCAGCATTGCGGTGGAACCGGCGGCCGAACCCAGTTTCAGTTACACCATCAACTTTTCCCACCCCTTCATCGGGGAGCAAAAGTTGACCTTCAAACATAATCGGGAAAATTTCTGCCAGGAGATCGCTCCGGCCCGGACCTTTGGATTTTTGAAGGACGTGGAGATGCTCCACGCCAACGGCCTGGCCCTGGGGGGGTCCCTGGACAATGCCCTGGTGTTGGACGCCTCCCAGGTTATGAACCCGGGGGGATTGCGGTTCCCGGATGAATTCGTGCGGCACAAGATCCTGGACCTGATGGGGGACATGGCTCTCTTGGGGTGGCCCCTCCTGGGGCATCTGAAGGTGAAGAAGGGCTCGCACAAGCTGCACAACAAGTTTCTGGAGGCCCTGATCCATCAGCAGGAAGCCTGGCGGTTGTGGATCCCGGAAATGAAACCCTATACCACGCCAACCTGGGGAACGGGTCTGGCGCCGCGGGTCAGGGTGGCTTTGGCGTAAAGGGGGGGACGGTCCGGCCGACCCGAGGCGGTGCACCCGCCGCCGGGCGGCCGGGCCGGCCATGCGATAGATTAGCAGGACAAGCTTCAGCGCAACGGTAAAGGGACACAGGAGGGGAGCCTGTGTCCCTTTGCTGTTTGTAGGGGGTGCAGTTTTGGAGGCGGGGTCAGCGGGGGGCGGTGGCGCCCAGGGAGGCGCAGCCGCCGTCCAGGAGGCGGAAGACCTGGTGATCCAGGGCCACGGAGTAGGTGGCGCCCCCGAAATGCACCAGGGCCTGGCCGGGAGAGTCGGCCACCGGCAGCAGCCGGGCCTGAAAAGGTTCCAGCCGGCTGGCGTCGCGAATGAGCAGTTCCGGCCAGCCGGAGAGGGGATGACGGCGCAGGAGATCCGCCAGCCGGTCGCCCTCCCAGGTGTGGATGAGCTTCAGGGAGGTGATCTGGCGCAGGAAGGTGGCAAAGCCCGCCCCGGCCGGGCAGGTCTCGGGTTGGGGACGCCCCGGGAATTGGATGGTGAGGGTAAAGGAGTCCTGCGGGTCCCGGCGTAAGGCGTGCAGATACCCAGCGGCGGAACGATGGGAGACCTCCAGCACCAGGGCCGGGTCGACGGCAAAGACCTCGGTGCCCGGGCGCAGGGCTCGCCCCGCGGCCGCGTCCCCCCGGCCCCACGCCCCCAGCAGGATGATGAGCCCGGCGGCGATGAGCCAGCGACCGGCGGGCGCGAGGGCGGCCAGGATCACTTCACGGTGACCTTGGTGTTGAGGGGGGCCCATTCATACAGGGTGCGGGCGGCGTCTTCCTCCAGCCGGACGCAGCCATGGGAGCCGAACCATTCGGACACGCCCTGTTTCAAGGTCCGCACCACGCCGAGGGGAACGGGGCCGTGGTACTGATGGAGGGCCTTGCCGTCCTGGGTGAAGAACATGGCGTAATCCATCTGGACATCATAGGATTTGCTGCGATAGGGATGCTGCTTGCGAAAGATCCTGAAGGTGCCCTGGTCGGTGGGGTGGTCATCATCCCCCGTGACACAGATGAAGTGGTGGACGGCATTGTCATCCTCAAAGGCATCGACGGTCTGATCCTCCAGATTGACGACGATGTGTTTCATCTCTCCCTCCCGTGGCGTGTGGTGAGTTATGCCAAATATCCCAACGATCTAATGTATAAGACAGGAACAGCGAACGATCAAGGGGGCAGGGGGCGCAGCCCCCGGCCCTCCCCTCAAACAGCCGGTTCATGCTCCGAGTCATGAACCGGGGCGGCCAGCAGGTGGTCGCCCCGGCGGGCGAGGAGCCGGACCCGGCGCACGGTGTTGATCCAGGCGGCGGGGCCGGGGAAGATCACCCGCAGGTAGTTGGCGGACAGGCCCAGGAGGCAACCCGAGTGTCCCGGGGCCGTCCCTTCCACCACCACCTGGGCGAGGGCGCCGACCTGGCGGTCCAGGAAGCGGAGTTTCAGGGAGCGGCTCAACTGGCGCAGGAGACGGGCCCGGTCCTTGAGGACCGGCGGCGGCAGGAGACCGGGGAACGTGGCGGCCAGGGTGCCGGGGCGGCGGGAGTAGGGAAAGACGTGCAGGTAGGCCAGGGGCAGGGACTCCAGGAGGGCCAGGGTGGCGGCGAAGTCAGCGGCGGTTTCGCCGGGGAAGCCCACCATGACGTCGCAGCCCAGGGCGGCGTCGGGAAAGAGGGCGGCCAGGCGGTGGATCAGGTCCCGGTAATCCTCCGGCCGGTAGGGACGCTGCATGGCGGCCAGGACCGGGGCGGCGCCGCTCTGCAAGGGCAGGTGGAAGTGGGGGCAGAAGGCGGGCCAGGACGCCAGGCGGGATAGCAACTCCGGGGTGACCTCGGGGGGCTCCAGGGAGCTGAGGCGGACGCGGCAGGGGAGGGCGGCCGCGGCCAGGTCGCCCACCAGGGCGGCGAGATCGGGGCGGCCGGGGAGGTCGGACCCGTAGCGGCCCAGATGGATGCCGGTGAGGACGAGCTCGGGAAAACCGGCCGCGGCCAGCCGGGCAGCCTGCTCCCGAACCTGGGCCAGGGGCAGGCTGCGCACCGGACCCCGAACCCGGGGGACGATGCAATAGCTGCAGTGCTGGTCGCAGCCGTCCTGAACCTTGAGGAAGGCCCGGGTGTGGCCCGGGAAGGCGTCCAGGGGCGGAAAGACGGCGGGGCCGGCCAGATGCAGGTCGCCCACCCGAACCACAGACCCGGAACCGGGGCGAGGGGCGGCAAGGTGGTCGGCCAGGGCCAGCTTTTCCCGCTGGCCCAGGACCCACGCCACGCCGGGGAGGTTTTGGAGTTCAGCCGGGGCGCGTTGGGCATAACAGCCGGTGACGGCCACGGCCGGGGCCGGGGTCTGCCGGGCCAGGCGGCGGAGGAGTTGGCGGGCCTGGCGATCGGCGGCCGCGGTCACCGTGCAGGTGTTGACCACAACGAGGCGGACACCGGCCTCCGGGTCACCCACCTGCCAGCCGGCCCGCTCCAGGCTGGCGGCCAGGAAGGCGGATTCGCACTGGTTGACCTTGCACCCGAAGGTGATGACGGCGGCCCGGGAACGGGAGGGATCGACGGCCATGGCTCAGGGGAGGGGGGCTTCGATCCAGCCGCCGCCCAGGAGGCGTTCATCCTGGTAGAAGACGGCGGCCTGGCCGGGGGTGACGGCGGTTTGGGGGGTGGCGAAGACCACCCGGCCCTGATGCCGGGGGAGAAGAATGACCTGGCAGTCCACCCCGGGGTGGCGGTGGCGCAGGTGCACCCGGGCGGTGAAGGGCTCCGGGGGCGGGTCGGCCAGCCAGGTGAGGTCGGCCACCACCAGGCCGGGGGCGTAGAGTTCCTCCCGGAAGCCCACCAGAAGACGGTTCGCGGCGGGGTCCAGGACCAGGACATAGTAGGGCTGGGCGGCGGGCAGCCCCAGACCCCGGCGCTGGCCGACAGTGTAGTTTTCCAGGCCCCGATGCCGTCCCAGGACCCGGCCCCGGCGATCCACGATGTCACCGGGCTGATCCAGACCGGAACCGGGGTGCTGCCGGAGGAACTCCCGGTAGTCGCCCCGGGGGATGAAACAGATATCCTGGCTCTCGGAGGTTTGGAGAGCCCCTGCCAGACCCCGCTGGCGGGCCAGGGCGGCCACCTGGGCCTTGGTGAACCCTCCCAGGGGGAGGACGACGTGAGGGAGGACGGTGCGGGGCAGGCGGTGGAGGAAGTAGGACTGGTCCTTGACCGGGTCCACCCCCCGGAGCAGGGCGGGGTCGCCAGAGGGCAGGGAGACGAGGCGGGCATAGTGGCCGGTGGCCAGGTGGCTCACCCCCCAGGAGCGGGCCAGGTCCCAGAGGCAACCGAACTTGATGGCGGCGTTGCAGCGCACGCAGGGGTTGGGGGTGCGGCCGCGGCGATAGGCCTGCAGGAAGTCGCCGATGACCCGGGCGCGGAACTCGCGGGTGAGATCGATGACAGTGAGGGAGAAACCGCGACGGGCCGCCAGATCACGAAGGTCCCGGGGGACCCGGTGGTCCGCGGTCAGGCGCAGAAAGACCGCCTGCACCCGCCAGCCCTGCTCCTGGAGCAGGACAGCGGCCATGGAACTGTCGAGGCCGCCGCTTACGGCCACGACGATGTCGGCGGCGGGGGCGTTCATGGGCGGAAAACGGGGTGGGAATCACCCCCTCCATAGGGAAAGAATAAAAACCTTAGCCGATATGAAAAATTGTTTAATAAAGTTGACACAAGATTCAAGTTTCTGAACATTTTCTCTGAGACCCCGGGTGGGTTTCAGGGAAAGAATTCGGCAGCCGGGGTCGGGTCAAACCGCGTCGGGGGAGTCAGGAACCAACGTCCTGGGAGGATATTGTAACAGAAAAAGGCAGGTTACGTCTATGGGGGGGCGGATCAGGCGTTGGTGAAGCGCAGATCTTCCAGGAAGCTGAGGGCCACGCCGTTTTGTTGGGGGCGATCGGGCATGGGTTCGATCCTGACGATCCGGGCGGTGGTTTTCAGGGTGCTGCTCCAGGCGTAATCGTAGTGTTGGCGGGGGATCATGATGGTGACCCGGAGGGTTTCGTCGAGGTTGAGGCTCTGCACCTGCCAGTCGGAACAGATAAAATAGAGGCCGCCCATGCTGATATTGGCGGTGACTCCGCGATGTTCCGGATGTTCGGCATCGCTGCCGTTGGATTTTTTAAAGGTGAGCTGTAAGGCAGCATTCAACCTTTGGTGGCGTCTTTTTTCGAAGCAGGAGATCATGTCGAATATCCATAGGAAGCACTCAACGCGAGCGAATAGGATCGGGTATAGAGCTGTTGGCTGACGAGGCGCCGGCTCACGCGGGCAACTTTGATAAACAAAAAGCAAAAATCATGCCTTATGTTGTCAAGATGTTGATTATTAATATACATAATTATTTCAGTATGTTGTAAATAGACCGCGATAATCTGTCCGAAAGAGGGAAACCTGAGGTTCAACTTTATTAACATTAGTGACAATATTCTTGACATCGTCCCAGTCGGAGCACCCGGCCCCCGTTACCAGCGCGGCGGCTCCAGCCCCGATAATCCACTTGACGCCCCCGGAACTTTCATTACAATATGGGGTATTCTGAAACCCCACGCCTTTTCCTGACGCCTCAACCTACGCGTGAGACCGGGAGCGAGGGCGGTTAGGCCGCGATCGGCTCTTGGACCCCAATGGGAATCCCTTTATGCCCTATGTTGTAGCCATCATAAACCAGAAGGGCGGAACCGGCAAGACCACGACGACCATAAACCTGGGAGCCGGGCTGGCCTACCAGGGGTATCGGACCCTGTTGGTGGATATGGACCCCCAGGGTCACACCTCCATCGGGATCGGGATCGAGCCCGACTCCTTTACCGAGTCCATGGCCGATGTGCTGACGGTGCCGCGCAAAGAATTGGAATCGGTGATTCTGGCGACGTATATCAAGGGTTTGTTCGTGGCCCCGAGCCATATCAAGCTGGCCCGGGCGGCGGAACAGGTCTATGGTCGGATCTTCCGGGAGACGATCTTGGCCAATGCCTTGGAGCCGTTGGATCATGACTTTGTCCTCATCGACTGCCCCCCGGCCCTGGGAGTGCTGACCACCAATTCCCTGTATGCTGCTGAATTTATTATTATTCCATGTCAGATGTCCCGCTACTCTCTGGACGGGTTGGCCGACCTGCTGACCACCATCGAGGAGGTCAAGAACGTCAGCACCGGGGAGCTGTTCCGGGGAGATCTGTTTCGCATTCTGCTAACCATGTATGACCGGCGCAATCGGATTACCAATGAATTCATCATGGAGCAGCTGCGGCCGTATTTGGAAAAGACCTTCAGCGCCATCATCATGAAGAGCGAGGCACTCAATCAGGCGCATATCGCCCAGAAGGCCATCTTTGACTACGATTCCAACAGTCCCGGGGCGCGGGATTACTACCTGCTCACCCAGGAGTTTCTGGCGTTATGTCAAAGAAGAAAAAGTTTGCCGGCAAGAAAACCAAACTTGCTAAACATGCCCTGACCCAGGTCCTGACCCAGGAGGCGGCGCCGCCGAAAGCGGCGCCGGCGGCGGGAGAGGCAGAGCGGCACGACTGGTCTTTGACCCAGGCCATCGAAGCCCTGCGCGAGCGCCAGCTGGAACTGGACTTGACCATTGTCCATACTCCGGTCCGCCCCCCGTCGGGGGATGAGGCCGGGGTGTACCATGACTCCTTCCTCACCCTCCTCCAAGATCTCTACGGACTGCGCCAACTGATGGGGTTCGGTCCAGGGGCGTCCGGCGACGTGACGGTGATCCCGACGTCCACCCGTTTGCCCTCCGGACCCCGGTTCCGCCGCCTGGTGCAGGAGACCCGCCAGACCCTCCGGGAGATCCGGGGACTGATGGGCGCGGATTAGGCGCCCCGGCCCCTGCAACCGTTCGGCATCCGCCGCGGGTGGGTTTCCTGTCCGCCCCCTTTCATATCATATCCCTGGGTGACGACGCAAGGCGTTGACCGGGGCAAATCCCCGATCCCCCCCGGCGGGAGCCGGAGAACGAGGAAAAAGACGCGGCGGGCCCGGCCCGCCTCAATAGTTTAGAACACCTGGGGCCTAGCGAGAGCTGGAATGAAGCGGATGCCCCACCGGGAGGACGAGGAGGGGGTCGTGGGAGGCGGGCAGTCCCAGAGTGTGGCTCACGGCCCGGTTGTCGAAGGCGCCGACGATGCCGGCCCCCAGTCCCAGGGCCACGGCCTGGAGGCAGAGGTTTTGGGCGGCGTGGCCCGACTCCATGTGGGTGTAAATGATGCCGCGGTCGCCGTATTTGCGGGTGCAGCGGGCGTATTCCCCGGTGAGGACGAAGATCACCGGGGCCTCGGCCATCCAGGCCTGGTGCAGACAGGCCCGGGCCAGGGGAGCGCGCTGATCCCCCGCCGTCAGGGACTGCAGGGCGTGGCGGTCGGGAAGATAGTGATAGACCCCGGCGGCCAGGTCGCCCCCCTGCCGTTCGCCCACCACCAGATAGAGGTCCAGGGGATAGAGGGCCCCGGCGGAGGGCGCGGTGCGCAGGCCGCGGCGGTCGCTGACGCCGGAGGCGGCCCAGGCGAGTTGGGCCACCTGCACCAGGGTGAGGGGGCGGGCGGCGAAGTGGCGCACGGTGCGGCGCTGCTGCAGGGCGGCCTCCACCGACACCGGGCCGGAGGCGGCCGGGGGCGGGAGGGGGATGGGAGCGGCCCCGGCGAGGGAGGGGAGGAGGAGCATGATTCCGAAGAGAGATAAGGCCCAGAAGGGCAGGGCGGTATGGATTACAGTCGGCACGGCGGGCATGGCGGGCACCTCCCGGATGGAATAAATCCTCGCGTTAGCCTGACGTATGCGGCAAAGTTACCATAGATCGCCGTCGGTGTCCATGGGTTTACTTGCCGGGCAAAACCCATCATAATGAAGGCAAGAGTGACATAAAGGAGATTTTATTACATGGCGTTTGACTGGAAAGCGGTGGACTGGGTGCTCCTGGACATGGACGGCACCTTGCTGGACAAGCACTTCGACGATTATTTCTGGGAGACCCTGGTGCCGCAGGAATATGCCAAACGGCACGGCATGAGCCCGGAGGAGGCCAAACAGGAGTGCTTTGCCCGCTACCAGCGGGAAGAAGGGACGCTGAACTGGACGGACATCGACTTCTGGAGCCGGGAGCTGGACCTGGACATCCCGGCCCTGAAGGAGGGCATCCGGCACATGATCGAGGTGCATCCGGACAGCGAACCGTTTCTGCAGTTTCTGCGGCGGGCCGGGAAGCAGGTGGCGCTGGTGACCAACGCCCACTACAAGACCCTGGACCTAAAAATGAACCACGCCGGGCTGCTGGGGTATTTCGACCACGTGATATCGAGCTTCGACCTGGGGGCGCCCAAGGAAGACCAGGAGTTCTGGCGCCGGCTGCAAGACAAGATCGGGTATGACCCGGAGCGCACCCTGCTGGTGGACGACAACCGGGAGGCGCTCCAGGCCGGCAAGGACTTCGGGATCAAATACCCCTTTTTCAAGGGGCTGTCCAGCTCCCGACAGGACCCAGAGACCTCCCGGCGCTTCGCCACGCTGATGAGCTTTATGGAATTGGTGGAGGAGTGAGGGAAGGAGTGAGGTAGGGGGCCAGGTGTTAGTGGCGGGGAGGGGGCCAGGGGTCATAGACCCCTGCCCCCTCCCCGCACCCCTCCCCCAACCCCATACAGGGGTATAGTGGGGAGCGTAGGGGGAGAGGGGAAGCAGTGCACCTCCCGGAGGTGGGTCATGGCCGATGAAGAGCATCTCGCAATACTGAGGCAAGGAGTGGAAGCCTGGAACGCCTGGCGGGAGGCGAACCCGGAGGTGATTCCGGACCTGCGGGGGGCCAACCTGGTGGGCTGGGACCTGCGGGGGGTGAACCTGAAAGGCGCCGATCTCAGGGAGGCCAACCTTCGGGGGGCGCGGCTGGAAAACGCCGATTTGCGGGGGGCTGACCTTCGGGGAGCCGACATACAAAGTGCTGGTCTTGAAGGCGCGAGTCTCAAGGGAGCTAGGCTAAGGTTCTACGATTATAGAGCTATGGGAAAGCCTTATGGAGATGCTTTTTGGGGTGAAATAGAAATCGAAGCCGAAGAGGAAACCAAAGAAGACTGGTCGGTGTTAAATTCTAGACCTATAGCCGATAGTGGAATTCGACAACAATTAGTCCACAGAAAATTGCGGAGTATCACCAATTTTGCGGAGATCATCCGGGAGGAGCTGGAGCGGCTGCCGGTGGGGCGGCTCATGTTCAATCCCCCGGAGAGCATGCGGGTGGGGGTGAGGGAGAGGGTCGAGGTCCGCATCAGCCAGGATGTGGCGCAGGATCTCACGGTGAACCTCAAGGGCCAGGGGCTGCCGCAGCTGGAGGAGATCCGGGTGGCGACCTTCATGAAGGTGCAACTCAGCGCCGAGGATTTTGAGATTACGCCCTTGAACGAGGCGGAGCAGTTTGTCGCCGCGGACACGTTTACGGAGTGGGCCTGGGACGTACTGCCCCAGAAGGCGGGCCTCAAGTCGCTGCGCCTCCTGGTGACGGTGCGGCTGAAGCTGGACGGCAGCGAGGAGAAGCGCGACTATCCGGTGCTGGATAGGACGGTGACGGTGGCGGTCAATCGCCTCTACACCACGAAGATGTTTGTGAAAGAACACTGGAAGTGGATTGCCGGGTCGATGATCCTGCCGGTGGTGGCCTGGATCGTGAAGGAATATTTGGGGAAAAAGGGCCCTTGAGGGAAAACGGGGAGGCGCGCCGGGGCCAAGGGAAATCGTGGCCAAGATGATTTACAATCTATCCTAGAAACTGCCCCGGTCGGAATAATCTTTTGGGGATACCCGAGGCATTGGAAAAGAGAGATTCCTCGCTGCGCTCGGAATGACAAAAAGGTTCAAGGTAGATTTTGAATCGAGTTCTCACCACTGACCACTGACCACCGAAGTTCAGGCCGGTTCCCGCCAGATGCGGGCGCCCAGGGCGGAGAGTTTCTGTTCCAATTGCTCGTAGCCGCGGTCCAGGTGATAGACGCGGTGGACCTCGGTGGTGTTGTGGGCCGCGAGGCCGGCCAGGACCAGGGAGGCGCTGGCCCGCAGGTCGGTGGCCATGACGGGGGCGCCCTGGAGGGCGCGTACGCCCCGGACAATGGCCTGGTTGCCGGAGACGACGATGTCGGCGCCCATACGGCGCAGTTCGCTGACGTGCATGAAGCGTTTTTCGAAGATGGTTTCGGTGAGGACGCTGGAGCCTTTGGCGGTGCACATCAGGGCCATGAACTGGGCCTGCATGTCGGTGGGAAAGCCGGGATAGGGCATGGTCTTGACGTCCACGCCGGCGAGGTGACCGCCGGGCCGGACCCGGATGAGGTGGTCGGCTATGGTGAGTTTGACTCCGGCCTCCTGGAATTTGTCGAGGACGGCGGTCAGGTGTTCCACCGGGGCCTGGTGCAGGGTGACGTCGCCCCCGGTGATGGCGGCGGCGGTGAGGTAGGTGCCGGCCTCGATGCGGTCGGGCATGATGGTGTACTCGGCCGGGGCAAGCTCCTTGACGCCGTGGATGGTGAGGACGTCGGTGCCGATGCCGTCGATGCGGGCCCCCATGTTCACCAGGAAGTGGGCCAAGTCGGCGACTTCAGGCTCCCGGGCGGCATTGCTGATGGTGGTGGTGCCCTTGGCCAGGGTGGCGGCCATCAACAGGTTTTCGGTGCCGGTGACGGAAGGGATCTCCAAATAAATGTCGGCTCCGCGCAGGCGGGCGGCCTTGGCTTCCACGTAGCCCTGGTTCAGGGTGATCTTCACTCCCATGGCCTCCAGTCCCTTGAGGTGGAGGTCGATGGGACGGGGGCCGATGGCGCAGCCCCCGGGCAGCGAGATGATGGCTTGCTGGGCCCTGGCCACCAGGGGTCCCAAAACCAGCACCGCCGCCCGCATGGTCTTGACCAGCTCATAGGGGGCCATCCAGCCGGTCAGCTGGCTGGAGTCCACCCCCAGAGGGTCATCCCCCTCAAACTGTACCCCCATGATACCCAAGAGTTTTTTCGTGGTGCGGATGTCGGCCAGGTTGGGGACGTTGTGGAGGCGATGCGTTCCCGGGGCGAGCAGGGTGGCCGCCAGGATGGGGAGGGCGGCGTTCTTGGCGCCGCTGATGGTGACCTCGCCGGTGAGGGGGACACCGCCCTGGATGACGATTTTATCCATGGGGCTTCGATTAACACAAATGCAACCAAAAGACAAGGGGATTGTCGGCGGCGGGGGGCGGTAAATCTCCCGGACCCTGGCCTGGAACGGGGCCGGCCAGGGCATGGGAAAGGTCTGGTGCTTTTTTCCGCACTTTTATACAATGGGGCCAGTTATTGAGTCATGGAGCATCTCCGGAGGATGCCGGAGAAGTGGGGAGCCGGGATGGGGAAGAGGCTGACATGGGCCCAGGAATTACAGAAGCTGCGGGCGCGGCTCCAGGAGGCGGGGCAGAGCTGCAGGCCGGGCGAGGGGGCCGACGGGCTGGCGGAGATCGGGGCGGAGCTGGGGCGGCTGGCGAATCTGGCTGCCGACGCGGACCAGGCCGGGGTCGGGGCGGAGAGGCTGGCCAGCTTTCCGGAGATGAACCCCAACCCGGTGTTGGAGGTGAGCCGTGACGGCCGGATAAGCTATCATAACCCGGCGGCGGCGATGTTCCTCAAGGATCGGGGGTTGCCTGAGGATATCCGCCTGTTCCTGCCGGGCGACTGGGACTCTCTGGCACGCGCCGGAGCTTCTCCGGGGGTATGGTACCGGGAGGTGGCGGTCGGTGATCGGGTGGTGGGGGAGCACATCTCGTTTGCCCCGGAATTCAGCAGTTTTCGGATTTATGCGGTCGATGTCACCGAGCATGTCCAGACCCTGGCAATGCAAGAGCAGACCCTGGCAGAACTGGGACGGCGAGAGAGGGAAATCAGCGCCTTGCTGGAGGCGGCGCGGTCGGTATTGCAGCAGAGCGATTTCCAGACCGCGGCGGGGGTGATTTTCCAGGGGGCCAAGGAGTTCATTGGCGCCAAGGCGGGGTATGTATCCCTGGTGAACGAGCCCCGGCAGGAAAACGAGGTGGTGTTCATGGACCCCGGGGAACAGACCTGCCGGGTGTCGGAGGGAACGCCCATGCCCATCCGGGGGCTGCGGGAAGAGTGCCTGCGGTCGGGCCGGGTGGTCTTCGACAATAATTATGGGGAGAGCTCCCACTACCGGTTTCTGCCCGAGGGCCATGTCCCTCTGAAAAGCGTCCTGTTTGCGCCTCTGATGGTGCAGGGCAAGGCAGTGGGGTTGTTGGGGCTGGCGGACAAGCCGGGGGGGTTTACGGAGGAGGACGCCCGGGTGGCGGAGGCCTTTGCCGAATTGGGGGCGGTGGCGCTGGTGGACAAGTGGGCCCGGGAATCCTTGCAACGCGTCCAGGAGGAGTTGGAGGCGCGGGTGCGGGAACGCACCGCGGCCCTGGAGACGGCCAACGAGCAGTTGCGGCGGGAGGTCAGGAAGCGGCGGCGGGTGGAGACCGCCCTGGACGAGCAGGCGGACATCATCGAGGCCTTTTTCCAGAATTCGGTTATGCCCCTGGCCATCCTGGACAAGGACTTCAATTTCGTCCGGGTGAACGAGGCCTATGCCCGGGCCTGCGAGCGGCGAGTAGAGGACTTTCCGGGGCACAACCATTTCGAGTTATATCCGTCCGAGGCCCAGGCCATTTTTGAAGAGGTGGTGCGGACCAGGCGCCCCTTCGAGACCCGGGCGCGGCCGTTCGTGTTTCCGGATCATCCCGAATGGGGAGAGACCTACTGGGATTGGTCCCTGGCCCCGATTGTAGATGGTCAGGGGGAGGTGGAGTACCTGGTCTTCTGCCTCGATGACGTGACCGAGGAGGTGCGGGGGCGGGCGACCCAGGCGCAGCTTAGCGGGATCATCGAAATGGCGCCGGACGTGGTGGCCACGGCTGACTGCGACGGGAAGTTGTTGTATATGAACCGGGCGGGACGGCGTCTGCTGGAGGTGGGGGAGAACGAGGAGGTTTCGGGCATCGAGGCCAGGGAATTTCATTCCCCGGCCAGTTGGGAGATCATCAGGGATGAGGCCGTGCCCATGGCCCTGGAGAAGGGGGTCTGGGAGGGGGAGACGGTATTTCGGACCCGCGGCGGGCAGGAGGTCCCGGCGTCGCAGGTAATTCTGAGCCATACGGCGGCCGACGGCACGGTGAAGTTTATTTCCACCATCGCCCGGGACATTTCGGAGCGGAAACAGGCCGAGGCGGCGCTCCACCGCCTGAACCGGGCCTTGATGACCCTGAGCGCCGGCGCCCAGGCAGTGGTGCGGGCCCGGGGAGAAAAGGAGGTGCTGAACGATATCTGCGAGCTGGTTACGCACGTGGGAGGATATCGGTTGGCCTGGATCGGCTTTGTGGGGGAGGATGAGGAGCAAAGCGTCTATCCCGCGGCCCTGGCGGGTGAGGAGCAGGACTATGTGAAGGCCATCAAGGTCTCCTGGGGGAAGACGCAGTTCGGTCAGGGTCCCAGCGGAGAGGCGGTGCGCACCGGCAAGACCGTGGTGGCCCGGGACCTGAAGACGGCGCCGGGCTTCTCGCCCTGGCGGAAGGAGGCGCACCGCCGGGGCCTGGCCTCAGCCATGGCGCTGCCGCTCAAGGACGACAAGGGGGTGTTCGGGGTGTTGAACATCTATTCCCCGGATAAAGACGCCTTTGATGCGGAAGAGATTGCGTTGATGGAGCGCCTGGCGGAGAATTTATCCCACGGCATCGTGGCCCTGAGAATGCGGAAGGGACGGCAGGAGGCTTTGGAAGCGCTGCGGCGGGAGCGGGACTTCATCTCCGTGCTGTTGGATACCATCGGGGCCCTGGTGGTGGTCCTGGACCCGAAGGGGCGGATCGTCCTGTTTAACCAGGCGTGCGAGCAGACCACGGGGTACACCTTCGGCGAGGTGGCCAGCCGGCCCTTTTGGGAGATTTTTCTGGTGCCGGAAGAGGTTCCGGCGGTCAAGGAGGTCTTTCATCGACTCTTTGCCAGCTCCCAGGCCTCCCGGTTTGAAAACTTCTGGCTGACCAAGGACGGGCAGCGGCGCTGGATTGCGTGGTCCAACACGACGCTCAAGGATGAATCGGGACAGGTGAGCCACATTATTTCCACCGGGATTGATCTGACGGAGGAACGCCGGTTGCGGCAGGAATCGGCCCAGCGTCTGGCGCAGGTCATCCAGCAGGACAAGCTGGCCTCCCTGGGGGAGATGGTGGCCGGGGTGGCCCACGAGATCAACAATCCCAACAGCTTTATCACCTATAACATTCCCTTGCTGGAAGAGACCTGGCAGATCCTGGAGCCGATTCTGTCGACGTATGCCGGGGCCCACCCCCGATGGCGGAAGGCGGGCCTGAGCCTGAACGAGATGTGCCAGGATATGCGTGATATCATTGCGGCGATCAAGACGGGGTCGGGGCGGATCAACCGGGTGGTGACCAATCTCAAGGACTTTGCCCGCCTGGACCAGAGCAGTTATACCAGTCCGGTGAACGTTAACGACGTCATTGAACAGACTCTGACCATCGTGGGGGGGCAGGTGCGGCGAACCAATGCCCGCCTGGAGCTGGAGTTGGAAGAGGGGCTGCCGGCCATCCAGGGCCACTTTCACAAGCTGGAGCAGGTGGTGGTGAACCTGCTGCTGAATGCCGGCCATGCCCTGGAGGAGGCCGGCGGCGGCCGGATTACCGTGCGCACCCGACACGTGGCCCCCCTGGGGGCGGTGTTGATCCAGGTGGAGGACAACGGACCGGGGATGGAGTCCGGGGTCATGGCCCGGATCTTCGAGCCATTTTACACCACCCGGCGGGCGGGGGGCGGCACGGGGCTGGGGTTGTCGGTGTCGTACGGACTGGTGCAGGAACATCAGGGGATTATCGGGGTGCAGTCCAAGCCGGGGGTGGGGAGCTGCTTCACCGTCTATATGCCAACGGATCCGGGGGTGTGCCTGACGTTGCGCCCGCAGCTGCTGTACATGGGGGTCGAGGCAGAAACGGTGGAATTCCTGCGCAGCCATTTCATTGAGGTGGTGACGGGACCGGTGGTCGACGACGGGGCGGGGGTGTTGGGTTTCCTGAATGAGCATCCGGAGGTGGACGTGGTGCTCTGCGATATCGCGGTGGAGACGGAGGCTGGTGAAAAAGCCCTGGCGGCTCTCAGGGCGGCCAGGCCGTTGATGACGCTGATTGTGGGTCTGGAGGCGCCGGAGACCGCCTGGGGACTGTGGGGGAAAAGGGCGGACTTCATCCTCCAGAGACCCTGGAATCCCCAGCAACTGGTGGCTCTGATTAAAGGCATGGGCAGGCAGAGGCTATGAGAATTCTCGTGGTGGATGACGAGCAACTGGCGCTCACATCGATGCGGCGGCTCCTGCGACGGCGGGGCTACCGGGAGGTGGAGACCTGCGCCTCGGGGGAGAAGGCGGTCAAGCTGATCCGGGAAGATGACTTCGATGTGGTCCTGTTGGACCTGCTGATGCCGGACCTGCATGGTTTGACGGTGTTGGAGCAGACCAAACCATTCCGGCCGGCCACGGAGTTCATCGTTCTGACGGCGGTGGACGAGGTGGCCACGGCCGTGAAGGCAGTGCGCCTGGGGGCCTATGATTATCTGGTCAAACCGGTGGAAAACGAACGCCTGTTTTTGGCCCTGGAGCGGGCCTATGAACGCAAGGGGCTGCTGGCAGGGCTGGCCGGAGCGTCCTCGGGGCAGACGGCCGGGGGCGGACCGGCCGCGTTCGGGGAGTTCCTCACCCAAAACCGGCGTCTGCGGGAGATTCTGGCGTATGCCAATGTCATGGCCCGCAGCGGGATGCCGGTCCTGATTTCGGGAGAATCGGGCACCGGGAAGGAGCTTCTGGCCCGGGGCCTGCACCGGGCGGGGCCCAGTCCGGACGGGCCGTTCGTGGCGGTGAACATGGCGTCGGTGCCGGAGAGCATGTTTGAGAGCCAGTTTTTCGGGTACCTGCGGGGGGCCTTCACCGGGGCCGACCGCAATTATCAGGGGTATTTCGAACAGGCGGACGGCGGCACCCTGTTTTTGGATGAGATCGGCGAACTGCCCCTGTCGCAGCAGCCCAAGCTGCTCCGGGTGCTGGAGGGCAAAACGGTGCAGCGTCTGGGGGACCCCAAATCGGTGGAGGTGGCGGTGCGCCTGATTTCGGCCACCAATCAGGACCTGGACCGGGCCTGCCGGGAGGGCAGGTTCCGGATAGATCTGCTGTTTCGCATCAAGGCGGTGCACATCCACCTGCCGCCGCTACGGGAGCGGGACCAGGACATCGGAGTGCTGGCGGAGCATTTCTGCCGACAGGCGGCCGCCCGCCACCAGAAGCCGGTGCAGGGGTTGTCACCGGAGGCGTTGGAGACCCTGAATCGGATGCAGTTTCCGGGCAACGTGCGGGAGTTGGCCCAACTGGTGGAGCATGGGGTGATCGTGGCGGACTCGCCGTGGCTCGAGCCGGAGCATCTGGGGGCGGAGGCGGCCCCCCGCTCGCCCTTTGCCCGCGTCCCCTGTTCCCTGAAAGACAACCATGATGCCCACATCGTCTTTGTCTTGCGACAGGCGGGGGGAAACCGGAAACAGGCGGCCCAGATCCTGGGGATCACCTTGCGGCAGTTACAGCGGAAGCTGGCCGAGCTGCGGGAGAACTCCCGGTGGCAAGGTCTGTTGGCTGACATTTAGGTCGCCTGGGGGCGACAAAAGTGTCGCTTCAGAAATATAATTATCAATATCAAACAGATATATTCTCTTTACGGCGCCGGAGGTTGGGTCCGGCCCTCATCTCCCCGACGTTTTCGTCGCCCCCCGGCCCCTGGCCGGTTCCCGCCATCCACTAGATCACAAAGAGATTCCCATAGGTTAGAAGAAAGTTCCACCGGACTTAAAGCGGCATGGATCATGCTTTAAGATGGGGGTAGGAACAAGGGTGGAGTCCGGGCCGTCATCGGGGAGAGAAGTCTTGCCAATCACATCGGGGGCGTTTGATCGGGTAATGCCGCAGCCGGGTCGGCCTGAAGGAGGAGTGCATGGGTCACATTCACTGTCGGGAGAGCAACAGTGCCGATCTCTGGGGACAGGGTGTGGTCGTCATCCGGGTCGGACCGGGGGAGTCGAATGAGGCGGCCTGGAAGCGACATCTGGATAAGAACCCGGAAGACCGGCAGGCCATGGTCAAGATTTTTAACCACGAGTGCGAAGCCGGGGGAGGGAAGGACGGTATGGTACCGGCCTGGGGGCCAGCGAAGGGGACTGAGATGAAGTTGATCTTACGCTCCCGGAAGACGACCTGAGATCGAGACAGCGGGATGCAGTGGGGAGATGCGACCAGTGAGCGGTTTGGGAATGGGTGGTAGAGACGCCGGTCGGAGATGAGGCTGGGTCGCGGTTGCGGGAGGAGCCATGGAAAAGAAGGGTGCGCGAAGGAAGCAATCGAGAGTCGGTATGGTCAGCCCACTGCAAATGCCGGAAATTTGTAAACAAAGCTGCTCTCAAAGATCGAGTCGGCGGGGCGGAAGTGGAGGGAAGAACCGGCTAAGGGATTTTTCCGGGCAGGGTCCCAACACGGTAACGAGGGTGCTGCGGCGTTGGCACCCCCAAACCGGAGGGCTCCCGGAGGACTGGCGGGAGCTGGCGTTGCCGAGCTTCGAGACGGATGAGGCAGACCAGGCACAAAGGGGTGCATCCCTGGAGCCAGCGGCCCGGTGGGTGCAGAAAAGCCGTCTGATGGAGATCTCCCAGGGCAGCCGCCAGGAGGCCGGAGGGACGGGAAAGGGCCGCAATCCCCTGGTAAAGGCCCAGGATACCCAGGTGATGATCCCCTATTGGACGCCTGAGGGGGGCCAGGGAGTCATCAGCCTGTCCATTTCGCTGGCCAATATTGATTTAGACCGATTGACGGCCGGCGCCACGGGTCCGGGGGAGCAGAGCATCAGGCAAAGCGTGACGCAGGCGGACCTGTCCCCTCAATGGGTGGAGGCCCTGGTCGGCTGTTCCCGGCAGATTTCCCCACCGACATGGTTGGAGATCATCCGGCAGGCTTGGGCGTCGGTCCCGGCGGAGGCTGTACCCGCCTTGGCCGGTGAGGGCGCCGGGTTTGTGGATCGCCGGATGGACCGAGAGATTGCCGGGGACGAGGTGCTGTGGCTGGGGCGGCAGGTCCTGACGGCAGCCTTGACGCCCCAGGGGGTGACCCCGAACGCCAGCGGTGTGGTGAGGCGTGATTTGGGGATCAGGGATGATGCCGGGGAGTTTATTCCCTTTGTGCAACGCGGGACCCCCTATCCAGGGCGCGTGTCCCGGTTGTTACCCCCGGGTGGCGGGCGGTGGGCGGAGATCTGCATTCAGGTGGCGGCGGGGTCGGATGAACCCGGGAAGGAACCGGCGTTGCTGGGGAAGATATCCCTGCAACTCGACCCCCGGCGGGGGGACGAAGATGCCCCCATTGAAGTGACGTTCGCCCTGGAGGCTGACGGGGGGCTGACCGTAAAGGCCATGGATCTGAAGAGCGGGGCTTCCGGAGTCTTGGGTATTCCGCCCGAGCGGATGCAGAGAGAAGAGGACCTTGGTGCAGTCGAGGACGGCGGGCCCGATCAGGACACCGAAGGCGTCCTGCCCATCTGGGGCCCCGTCGAGGGTGAAAGTATATGTCAAAAGATCATGAGTCCCGGCTGCTCCTGACGGACATGAGGGAGCAGCGGAAGGATATCGGCAGGTTTTGGCTGCCGGCGCGGCAGATACTGGAGCGGAGGGAGAAAAACCAGCCTGCGGAAGAGCGGAGCAGGGAAATGATGCAGCCGGTGAGCATCGGTGGCACCCAGCGCCGCGGCCGGGTCACAGAGATCATGGAAGATGTCTTGACCGTGTTGGAGGAGATCAGCCAGACCATCGCCAGCACGGCCCGGGTGGCCCAACTCCCGCAAGAACGCGCCGAACAGCTGCAGGATTTGGTGCAATCCATCCGGGCGGGCATGGAGAGGCTGCTGCAGAAACTGCACCGTTCAGGGGACGCGTAACACGACCGGCCACGGTGAGGGGAAATCAGGCGTACCGGGAGTCGCGACGATCTTGGCATCGTCGGGAGAAGGGCGAGACCGCCATGAGAATACTCGCCGGGAAATGCAACGGAGGGCGAGATGGCAATCCAAGGGGCGTGTCGGACGATGATTTTCAGTTTGATGAAGGAATTTGAGGAAGAGATCGGCAAGTTGAGCACTTCGGCGGCGAAAACCGATGCTGCGGCCAAGGAGAGATATGGCGAACTGATCGGGAGTTTACGCATCAACCAGGAAGTCGTTAGGGAAGAGCTCCTGGAGCTGGTGGGAAAAGAGGCCTGGGATGACTTCCATAGACGGTTGCAGGAATTGTCGGGGGAATTCCGGAAGGCAGTCAGCGGCGCCAGTGCGGCCTGCTGACCAAAAATCGGGTGGGGGCGGGAAGCCCTCCGGAGGGTACCGGACCCCAGGATCAGGAAGGACTCTGACGGCATGAGCCAGGCAGTGCCTGGCCCCGGTTTACTGATAACGGACCCGATGGTGAGGAGGGATGCCGATGGAAGCCAGGGAAGCCTATCAGAATCTGGTGCTGCTGTTGATGCGGGAATTTGATGAAGGCATCGGGATGCTGAGCGCTTTTAGCGCCTCGGGTGGAGGGCCGACCCCCCAGGGATGCCGCGAGTTGCGGGACCGATTGCTGGTGCAGCAGGAAATGACCCGGGCCGAACTCCTGGAACTGGTGGAGAGAGAGGCCTGGGGCGACTTTCATCTGCGTTTGAAGGCATTGGCCGAGGACGTGCGGGGGGAGTTCGCCCGCGTGGGCCTAGGTTAGGCCCGGTCCCGGCCAGGTCAGGCGCCGGCAGAGGATGCTTTGGGAAAGCGGATTCCGGGACAGGGACGGCCCGGGAGATTTAACCAACAGGGGTTGGCGGGTTCCGGCCCAGATGCTAAGATGAGAACGATCCCGGTCGGGATCGATCTGACGCGAGGCAAAGGGGCCTGGAGATGCAATCGGAACACCCCCTGTGGCAATTATACCATTGTTTGTGGCAGGCTTTCGGGCCCCAAGGCTGGTGGCCGGGGGAGACGCCCTTTGAAGTGGCGGTGGGCGCCATTCTGACCCAGAACACCAATTGGACCAACGTCGCCCGGGTGCTGGACGGCCTGAAACAGGAGAGTAAACTGACTCCGGAGGTCCTGGCGGCCCTGCCGGAGGCGGACTTGGCCCGGTGGCTGCGGCCCACGGGCTATTTTAATCTCAAGGCGCGGCGGTTGAAGAATTTCCTGGCCTATCTGATGGAGGCGTACAGCGGGTCCATGGAGGAGATGGCCGAGGCGGAATTGGCGGTGTTGCGACCGGAGCTGCTGGCCGTCAAGGGCATCGGTCCGGAGACGGCCGACAGTATTCTGCTGTACGCCCTGAACAAACCCACCTTTGTGGTGGACGCCTATACTTTTCGGATACTGCGGCGCCATGAGCTGGTCCCGGAGAGTTGCACCTATGACGAATTGCAGCAGGAATTTATGCACATCCTGCCCGAAGAGGTGGAACTGTATCAGGAATACCACGCCTTGCTGGTGCGCCTGGGGAAGGAATATTGCCGACCCAAGCCGGGGTGCGACCCCTGCCCGGCGGCGGGGGTGAACCGGCGGCCGTAAGGGGCCGGGGAGAGGATTTTTTGGGGGCAGGGGGCAGGGGCCAAGGCCCCTGCCCCCAAACCCCCATCCCCAACCCCGGAAGGGGGTGGGAGGGGGGGATTGACGTAGATATGGAGGAGGATGGGCCCCCAGAAATCCTTGCATAGACTGAAATTCAAAAGGAAAAGGTAGCTGAGGGGTCTCATGGCATATGGGTGGAATGGTTGTTGCATATCTGAGTGGCAGAGGTGACGATATGGGTAAATTCTTCCCGTCCAAGGATATGCACGGCTGGCTGCCGGAAGACTTTCTGGAGGACGCGGGGTGGGGAACAGCCCCGGCCCGGCGGCAGCCCACCCCCACAGAGGCCATTTTGGCTGCCACCCGGGTGGAGGGCTATCTGACGCACAATTGGTTCGGGCCTTTTCTGTTGGGGCCGGCGCGGCCCCTGGGCCGCGGCTGGTGCTGAGCGCCGACCGCACGCAGGATCGCGCTGGAGAGGCCCGAGGCAGCTGCGGGGGGCTTTCCCGGGCTGGGTGTCTCTGCTCCAAGGCCACCCGCGTGAATCGTACCGATCCCCGCCGGGGGTGGCACGACGAGCCACCGCGAAGCGGCCGCCAACCGGTTGACAACCTGCCGTTTTCTCTTCCGCAATGAGACCCTCCTTGACAGGTCAGCAAATCCCCTTATAATAAAATTCATAATATGTAAAAGCACTTCCGGTTGGTCGGGGTGACAGTGACCGGGGACTGGCCGGGACCAACGTCAGACCTACCCAGGGGAGGTATCTATGGCGGAATTGGAGCTGGAGGTCAGGGAACACAAACCCCACGTCAAACAGGTTGTGCCCCTGGTGGTGGAAATCATGCCGGGGCAGGCCAGCGAGGGGTTGCTCGACACCCTGGCGCCGGGGACCTATGAAGGGCTCTCGGTGCGGGAGTTGTGCGAACAGATCCTGAACCGGGGCGGCTGGAGCATCGAGGACCAGCAGATCATCGATGATATCAAACGGCAGCTGGCGGGCGGCAAGCTGTTGTGCCGAGGGAAGAGCTCCGAGGGAGAGGCCCGGGAATACGCCACCCTGGAGGTGACCGAGGCCGGAGAGCAGTATTACTATGTCCCGGTCCGGGCCATCAAGCCCCAGGAAGGAGGCTAAGGGACCTTCGTGATGTGGCCGCCGGACCCGGACCTGCCACTGGTGCACGCTGCCGGTTTCATCTACCTGCCGGTGCAATTCGATCCCGCGGTGGCCCGGGAAGTCGGCGCGCCCGGGGCGGTTGAGCCTCCGGAAACGCCGCTTCCGGAGGCAGCCCCCTCCCTCCTGCTGGTCTCCCACGGCCGGCACTATGTGCGCGCCTTTCGGCCGCAGACCTTCCTCAATGTCTATCACCTGCTATTCCCCCAAGACTACGAGCGCAGCCGGGAGGTCTTCTGGCGCGGCCGGGGGTATGCGGCGCCTCCCACCGGGAGGGTGGTGTCCCGCAAACTGGCGACCATCATCTTCGATATCCTGCCGTACTTCATCCGCACCAAGACTCGGGGAAGACCAGGACAAGGGTCGACGGCGACTTTGTGGGAGAGAATCGGGACCCAGATGCGACGTTCAGGCCGGGGGAGAAGCGGTAACGATCCCACCGAGACTGCGGGTTGGGATCGGCTGGGTCGGGACGGGCCGGAAGAGGGGCGTACGGAGCTGCCGGAAGGCCATCTCACCGGCGGGCAATTCCGGGTTTGGCTGGAGCAGGCCCTGGGGCACAATCTGCAGGCCAGGGAGCGGGAGCGGTTGGCGCGGGAGGTCCGGGAGCAGGAAGAGATGGTGGCGGCCGCCGGCGGGCAAGCCGCGGTTTTGCGCCATCTGGCCGCCCGGAGGGCGCTGGAGATCGATGGGGTGGGGTTTGAGCGCCTGGGGGAGAAAGACGACTACCTGATCTACCGGCGCACCGGGGTCTACGGCTTGCGGGATTCCTTCGGGCGGGTCTATCTGTTCCCCGATGGCCGGGTGGCGGTCTCCACCCGGGGCCCCTTGCACCCGGTGGTGTGGGAGAAATACAAACACCCGCTGTTGTTGCGCCATGCCCGGCGGCAACAGATTTGCATTAAGGATTTTCAGGCCCCGGGGGAATTTTCCGCCGGGGGCGTGATCACAGCCCTGGAGCAGGGACTCAACGCCCTCTACTACGGCTATAACTACCGGAAGCGCAACGGCTACCATAGCCTGGACCGCATGGGCCGGGACTTGGGCGGAGTGAGCTTCGACGACTATAAGGTGGCCAAGGACCACCCCCTGCTGGTGGGGGGGCAGGTGGAGGTCACCAACGATTTCATTTGAGGGCGTGGGTCAGGGAGCCGTAAGCAGTAAGCCGTGAACCGCGGGAAGATGGGCGAACGTCGGAGGGCTACTGGTAAAAGTCTACAAGTCATTTCAAAACCTCCCTGACCTCGCCATGATAAGCTATGAAAACAGCCAATGGTTTGAAAAGAGAGATTCCTCGCATGCGCTCGGAATGACAAAATTGAGGTTTTGAAATAGGTTACAGGGTGGCACGGGCTTCTATCCCGTGGAGTTATGCCCAGGCAAGCTACCGGTGCCACCGGAATGATGGTGTACAGAGTTGATTATCATGATATATGAGGCCGTGAGGGGATGACGAGTTTGAAGGAGGCCCTATTGCGGCAGCGGCGGCAGGAGAGGCCCTCCTGGCGTCCCGGCCGTTTCGCCCGGGTGAGCGCCCTGGTGGAAGTGTACAGGCTGGGGGAAGACTTTGTGGCGCACCTGGCTGAGATGCAGGAGCGGGAGCCGACCGCGGCCGAATTGGCCCTGGCCGCGGAGAAACGGTCGCGGCCGCGGGTGATCTTCGGGTTGGTGGGGGAGGAGCAGTTCCGGGTGACGGAGCGGATCCTGGCCCTGGCGGACAACCCGTACCTGGAGGCGGCGGCGACGCCGGGGGAGATTCTCCTGTCGGGGCCCTTATACCGGCGCCAACCCGGGATCAGCGCAGACGTGCTGGCCGCGACGCCGTGGGCGGCGTGGTGGGGGGAGGGCGTGAGCGCTGAGCAGTAAGAGGCGGGGCGGGGGCCAGGAGCCACGGGCTCGGGGGGCACCGCCCCCTGCCCTCTCCCGCACCCCTCCCCCCACCCCGTAATGGGAACAGCGACGGGGCCCCCAGCGTCCCATGGCCGCCGTGATTTTGGGAGAGGGAAGAATAGGGAAAGACATAGTGGAAAAAATGAAGTGACCCGGGGGTGAGGTCGGAAGACGAGATGCAGATATATGTATGAATTCATGTCGGAACAGTCCAGACGGCGGATAGAAGAGCGGCTGGGGCAGCAGCGGGAGAAGCAGCTGGCCGAGGCGGTGGAGCATATCCTGGAATTCAACCAGACGCCCACGGAATTGAAGGCGCAGCTGGACCGGTTCGTGATCGGCCAGGAGCGGGGCAAGAAGATCATCGCCACGGCCATCGCCTTTCACTACCGGCGTTTGAGCCAGGCCCTGAAGGAGGCCCTGGGCAAGGACGGGGCGGACATCGACGCGGCCCTGAAGGGGGTCAAGACCCCCAAGGCCAACATCCTGATGATCGGGCCCACCGGCTGCGGCAAGACCTATACCGGAGAGACGGCCTCGGAGCTGGTGGGGGTGCCCTTTGTGGTGGAGGACCTGACCAAGTTCAGCGAGACGGGGTACGTGGGACAGGACGCCAGCGACATCCTGGTGGACCTGCTCATCGCCTCCGGGGGCAATCCCCACGTGGCTCAGATGGGCATCGTCTACCTGGACGAAGTGGACAAGATCGCCAAGGAGGCGGCGGCGTACCGGGACGTCTCCGGCAAAGGGGTGCAAAAGGGGCTGCTCAAGCTGGTGGAGGGGATGCAGAACACCCTGGAGATCGGGCGGGAGCGGCTGACCCTGTCCACCAAACACGTGCTCTTCATTGCCGGGGGGGTGTTCGAGAAACTGGATGCGGTGGTGCAGCAGCGGATGGAGACCCACGGGTTCACGGGGAACTGGCAGGAGCACCTGCTCACCGAGGACCTGGTGGTCTTCGGGATGGAGCGGCAGCTCATGGGGCGGTTTCCGGTGCGGGTGATCTATGACTCGCTGTCCACCCAGGACCTGATGGACATCATGGTGAAGAGCGCCGACGGGCCGCTGTTGGCCTATACCGAAGACCTGCAGGCCTGGGACATTAGCCTGAAGTTCACCGACGAAGCCCTGCGGGCGGTGGCCAAACGGGCCAAACAGGAACGCACCGGGGCCCGGGGGCTGATCAGCATCCTGCACCGGGTGCTGTTGGAGGACATGTTCCGGCTGCCGGGTAAGTCCACCGGGGAACTGGTGGTGGATGAGAACTATGTGCGGCGGCGGTTGACATGAGGTTCAAGAGTCTGAGCGCCCTGGCCCGGCCCCAGCCCCGGGAGTTCAAGCTGGGGGAGCTGCCCACGGCGGTGCGGCTGAGCCGGTATGCCCAGGCCAAGGCCTTCCTGATTAATGAACTGGTGCGGGAGATTCACGGCGACAGTTTCGAGTGGTACGGCTATACCCTGGGGCGGCGGGAGGCGCCGGAGGTGGTGGAGGACATCGGTCTGCCCACCAACGAGGCCAACCAGCAGGAATACGTGAGCATTACTGCCGAGCAGATCACTGCCTACCAGGAGGGGCTGGGGGCCCACCGGGTGATCAACGGTTGGATCCACTCCCACGGCGACCTGGAGATGCGGACGTTTTCCAGCCTGGATGAGGCAAACCACGCCACCATGCTGGACTTTGTCTTTCCCCAGTTGCGGCGGGTGGTGGCCAAGCGGGAGGTGGTGATCGGGGGGCTGACGCTCGTGGTACAGGGGGCCCACACCGAGGGCGACCTGACGGCGGGGAGCGTCACGCTGATCACCGATGCGCCGGTGCGGCAGGCGACGATCCTGGAGGCGGTGTGGGGCGGGTTCTGCTATGCGGTGGTGATCGGGGATGAGGGCTGGCACCACCAGGAGATCCATTACAAGGAACGGGCCGTCCTGACCGGGGAGACTGCGATCCGCAAGGCCGAGGCGGAGATCGTTCTGACGGACACCGGGCGGCTCCTGGCCCCGTCCGAGCGGGAGGACCTGGCCGAGGCGGTGCGGGACAGGATCAAACCGGTGCGCTACATTCCCCCCAAACTGGAAAGCATGTAGACAAGGGCGCGGCTCACCCCGGGCCGGTCCCTGGACAGCCGATCATGGACTTTTCCGGGCGACTCGACCGACAATTGCGGATCACCGGGTGGGACCAGGAGGCCCTGGAGCGCACCCCGGTGGCGGTGGTGGGGGACCACGACCGGCTGGCGTCGTTGTTTGTGCTGGCGGCCGCGGCCCTGGGGCTGAAACGCCTGGTGCTGGTGGCCCCCTGGTGGGACGAGGCCCTGTTGGCGGCCGCGGCGCAGCTCAACCCCGGGCTGCAGCTGGCCGCGGTGGAGGGATATTATCTCCACCCGGCCCAGGACGCCTGGTTCCGGGACTGCCGGGTGTGGGTGGACCTGAGCCGTTACGGGCTGGCCACCAAACTCCTGTTCGACCGGGGCTGCCGGGAGGGCCGGCCGGGACTGCGGGGGTTCTGTGAGACCGGGGCGGGGGTGTCCGGTTTGGTGGTGTATACGTATCTCCCCGGGCAGGAAGGGCCGGAACTGGAGCGGGTCGTCACCCCCCGGAACCTGCCGGGGCCGCCCGCCGGGGATCCGGTGCCGGAGCTGATCGCGGCGGGGCTGGTGTTGGAGGAGTTGAAAAACCTGGTCATGGGAGGAACCGGCAGCGGGAAGTTGTTCACCTACCGGCGGGAGGAAGTGCGGCGGGGAGAGCGCAGCCCCGCCATCCTGGTGGTGGGAGCCGGGGCCCTGGGAAACTTCGCGGGGTGGGGGCTGTTGGCCGCGGGGTTGACCGACCTCACCGTCATGGACCCGGACGTCATCGAGGTCACCAATCTCAACCGGCAGGTGTTCTTTGCCGGGGCGGTGGGGAGACCCAAGGCCCAGGTGCTGGCGGAGCGCCTGAACGGGCTGTTCGGGGTCAACACCGCGGCCCGGACGGAGTATTTCGGGGTCGAGACCGATATTGGGGCCTACGATCTGGTGGTGGACGGGGTGGATAACTTCGAGACCCGATTGGTGCTGTCCGAGGCCTGCCGGGCGGCGGGGAAACGGCTCGTCAGCGGCGGCAGCAGCGCCCAGGCCGGGCAGGTGATTGTTTATGACCCTCGGCAGGGGGGACCGACGCCGGCGGAGCTGTTGGGACTGGCGGAGATCGTGGCGGGGCGGCCATCAGGCCCTTATCGCCGGGAGCGGGCGGCCTGCGTGTACGACCCCGAGCCCAGCGTCATCATGAGCAACATGATCGTGGGGGGGCTGATGGCGGACGCGGCCCGGCAACTCCTGGGCGGCGGCACCCCGGAGAATATCTTCTATGAGTCCGGGAAGGGCATTCGGTCTGAATAAGGCGAACGGCGCCGGGGAAGCGGGGGAAGTAATCCTGCTGGGGACGGTGCACGGCGACCCCCGGGGGTATGGCCGGGCCCGGGAGATTCTTAAGGCGCTGCGGCCGGCGGCGGTGGCGGTGGAGATCAGCCGGTTTTCCCTGCGCTACCGGGAACGCCACCAGGGGCGTTGGCGGGAGCTCTACGCCCGGGGACTGGCTGCCTTGGAGCCGGAGCAACGGCGGCACCCGGGGTTGCAGCGGGTGGCGGCGCAGATCGAGATGCCCTTTGAGGTGCGGGCGGCGGCAGACTACGGCCGGGAGGCGGGGGTGGCCTGGCATCCCATCGACAGCGGGGCGGTGGCCCGGGAGCATCTGCCCCGGTATGCCGCCGAGCTGTTGACCCCGGAGAACCTGGCGGCCCTGGCGGCCGGGCCGGAAGAGGACGGCGAGGACCAAGTGGAGGCGGAGTACCGCCGGGCGGGGGCAATGCTGGCGGACCCGGAGCGCTTTCGGCTCCTGCGGGGGCGGGAGTTTCAGGACGCGGCGACGCGGCGGCGGGAGCGTCTCCTGGCGCGGCGGTTGGCGGACCTGGCCCGGGACGGCGGCCGGGTGGCCTATCTGGGGGGTTGGGAGCACCTGGTGACGGGGGCCGGCGCGCCCACCCTGGCAGAGCTGATGGGGAATGGGGCGGTACAGAGATATTTGTTGCAGCAGGCGGGGCCGACGGGATAATAGAGGCCAGGGATCAGGGTCAGTGAGCCGCGAGACGGGGGGGGCGAAAATATTTTACCCGAAGGGGTTGTTTCCGGAAAATTCATGATTATTTTATAGGTGAAAAGAATATAGCCTGAGGACCGGAGAAGCTGCTCCCGGCACGCCTTAAGCACTGCGACTAGGAGGCGATTGATGTGGGGTTAGCGCAGTCCCACCAGGCTATGGAGAAAGCCCGAGGTGCACATCGGGCTTTTTTTATGGCCGGGAGAAGCCGGCAGGGGGCGCCCGTATCGGGTTCAGGGGAAGAGAGGGCTGATTTTCCCGTCGCCGGGCTGACAAGTCATTTAAAACCTCCCTGACCTCGCCATGATCAGCCGTGCAAATAGTTAACGGCTTGAAAAGAGAGATGCCTCGCCTGCACTCGGAATGACCAAAAGAGATATTGAAATAGATTCCAATACCTGACGCGCATGTCCATCAACGGCAAGGGCACAAAGAACCGGGGCTCGGGGTGAAGATGGCGGTTTTCGTTGTCAAAATGAGAAATAAAATATACATTTGAGAATTGTTTGGTCAGGGTGAACCAGAAGGCGCGGTTGCGGTGATAAGGTGGTTTACGGATCACTGGCCCCTGGCCACTGACCACTTTTGCAAAGGACTGAGCATGACAGAAATTCTGGTGGTGGATGATGACGCCAATACCCGTGAGGCGTTGAACGCCACCCTGAAGAAAATGGGGCACGGAGTGTGGTTGGCGGGGACGGGAGCCGAGGCCCTGGAGGCGGTGCGGCGGCATCCGGTGGCTCTGGCCATCATCGACCTGAAGCTGCCCGACATGCAAGGTACCGACGTGTTCGAGGCCATCCGGGTGATTTCGCCCCAAGTCATCGCCATCATGATTTCGGCCCGGGCCACGGTGGACGAAGCGGTGAGCGCCCTGAAACGGGGTATCTACGACTTCATCACCAAGGACTTCCGGATGCAGGATATCCGCAAGGTGGTGAACAAGGCCCTGGAGACCCAGGCCCTCTTGGTGGAGAACGAGCGTTTGCGGCAGGCGGTCCATGAGCGGCTAGCCAGCGACAAGATCATCGGCCGGAGCCCGAGTTTCATCAAAGTCATCCTCCAGGTCAACCAGATTGCGCCCCTGAAGAGCACGGTGCTGCTCACCGGGGAGAGCGGCGTGGGCAAGGAGTTGATTGCTGAGGCCATCCACTACGGCAGCCCCCGCCGGGACAAGCCCCTGGTGAAGGTGAACTGCGGGGCCCTGCCGGAAAATCTGATCGAGTCGGAGCTCTTCGGACACGAAAAGGGGGCCTTCACCGGGGCGCACCAGCAGCGGAAAGGCCGCTTCGAACTGGCGGACGGCGGGACCATCTTCCTGGACGAAGTGGGGGAGATGCCGCCCACGGCCCAGGTGAAGCTGCTGCGGGTGCTGCAGGAGGGCGAGTTCGAGCGGGTGGGGGGCGCCAAGACGCTCAAGGTGGACGTGCGGGTGGTGGCGGCCACCAACCGGGATCTGGACGAGGCGGTGAGCCAGGGCGGGTTCCGCAAGGACCTGTTTTATCGCTTAAACGTCATCAACCTGGAGGTGCCGGCACTGCGGGAGCGCCAGGACGATATCATTCTGTTGGCGCAGCACTTTCTGGACAAGTTCTGCCTGGAGAACAACCGGCCGCCCATGGGTTTCTCCCCGGAGGCCATCACCGCCCTGAAGGGCTACGCCTGGCCGGGGAACGTGCGGGAGTTGGAGAACGTGGTGGAACGGGCGGTGGCCCTGTCGGCGGGGACCACCGTGGGCCTGGACGACCTGCCCCCGGAGATCCGGCAGCAGCCGGGGGTGAGCGACCAGATTGTGGCGCCGGTGGGGGCCTCCATGGAGGAGATCGAGAGGCTGGCCATCCTGCAGACCCTGAAGAAGACCGGGGGCGACAAGGAGGTGACGGCCCGCATCTTGGGGATCGGGCTGGCGACTCTGTACCGGCGGCTCAAGGAGATGGAGGCCAAAGAGGAGAAGGAGACCCCGGAGGAGCCGTAAGCCGTGAGCCGTGGCAGGTGGTCAGGGGGACAGCGGTCAGCGATAAGAGGTGAGTTGTGCCGTTCCTTGCCGCGCCGGGAAGGGGATGGTGGGCAAAGGTTGGAAAGAGAGATTTAAACCAAAAACCGACAACCGAAAATGACGATTATGCGAAATACCTTTTTGGGGCTGGACCCCTTGGATGTGCGGCAAGCGGAGGTGGTGGTGGTGCCGGTGCCGTATGAGGCCACCATCACGTACGGGGGCGGCACCCGCCAGGGCCCGGGGGCCATTATTTCGGCGAGCCAGCAGGTGGAGCTGTGGGACGAAGAGGACAACTGGGACCCCAGCAGCGTCGTGAAGGTGGCCACCGTCCTGGAGATCACTCCGGATGCGGGGGGGCCGGGGGCCATGCTGGAGAAGATCAAGCGGGTGGTGAAGCCCTGGATCCAGGCCGGGAAGATACTGATCACCCTGGGAGGGGAGCACAGCATCACCCGGGGATTGGTGGAGAGCTATCTGACCAAGTACCCTGACCTCACCGTGGTGGTTTGGGATGCCCATGCCGATTTACGGGACAAGTACGACCACAGTCCGCTGTCGCATGCCTGCGCCAATCGCCGGGTGTGGGAGTTGGGGCGGCCGGTGACCATTTTGGGGGTGCGGAGCTACTGTCGGGAGGAATATGATTTTTTCCGGGTGGCGCCGCGGCTGACCATCTTTCCCATGAAGGATTTGCGCACGGGCGCCGGGTGGCAGAAGGCCATTGAACACCTGCAGGCCATCCGGGGGCCGGTGTATCTGTCCATCGACGTGGACGCGCTGGACCCGGCGGTGATGCCCGGCACGGGGACACCGGAGCCGGGGGGCCTGACCTATCCCCAGATGCTGGAGCTGGTGCGCACCGTATGCCGTCGGGGGCCGGTGGTGGGCATGGACGTGGTGGAGTTGGCGCCCATCCCCGGACAGCGAAGGGGTGAATTTACGGCGGCGCGGCTGATTTACAGGTGCCTGGGATACATCGTGGGGGAGCAGCGAGGCGGCTCCCAGTGATACCGTGGGGTGCCAACGGGATAGACGTGACCATCGGGAGCGGGAAGTGACGAAACAGAGGAGACCGCACTGTAATTGTACAGAAAGGCGGCGGACGGTGGATTTTCATGACGGCGCCCAGGACGGCCTGGCGCCGCTGGCGCCGCTGGATGTCAATACGGCCGGCGACTTCGACGAGATGCTGGCGGCCCTGGGGCGCACTGCCTTCGGGGGGAGAACCCTGGGGGAGGCGGCGGAGGTGCTTACCGAGATGGTGAGCGACCCGGAGTGCACCATCGTGGGGACCTTTTCCGGCGCCATGACCGTGGCCAAGATGGGGCTGCTGATCTGCGAGATGATCGACCGGGGGTGGCTGGACATCATTATCTCCACCGGGGCGCTGATGGCCCACGGCCTGATCGAGGCGGTGGGGCAGGTGCATTACAAATATGATCCGGGCCAGAACGACACCGAGTTGTATCGTATGGGCTACAACCGGGTCTATGACACCCTGGAGATGGAACGCAACCTGGACTACGCCGAAAAGGTCTTCAAGGCGGTGGTGGGGCGGTGGACGCCGGGGGAGACCCTGTGGTCGGAGAAGATCTGTGCGGATTTGGGGCGGTATCTGGCGGAGACCACCGATCAGTCCGGGATCTTGCGGAATGCCCACCAAAAGGGGGTGCCGGTGTATATCCCGGCCTTCACCGATTCGGAGTTGGGGTTGGACCTGGCCAACGCCATGGTGGAGGCCAATGTCGCCCGGGGCCAGGGGATCGAGGCGGCCCTGGGGACGATGGTGTATCATTTCAACCCCTTTTTGGACCTGGCCAGCTACGCCCGGAAGATCCTGGGGGCCAAGAAGCTGGGGATCTTCACCATCGGGGGCGGGGTGCCCCGGAACTGGGCCCAACAGGTGGGGCCGTTCTTCGATATCCTGCAGAGCCGTACCGGGGTGGAGCTGCCCTTTGTGCGGTTTACCTACGGAGTGCGCCTCTGCCCGGAGCCGGCTCACTGGGGGGGGCTGTCCGGGTGCACCTATCACGAAGGGGTGTCGTGGGGGAAGTTCGTGCCGCCGGAGGAGGGGGGGCGTTTTGCCGAGGTGCTGTGCGACGCCACCATTGCCTGGCCGGTGCTCCTCAAGGCCGTGATCCAGCGGGTGGAGAAGCGGGGGGCGGTGTAAAGGGAAGTAAGAGGGGTGAAGTCTGCCGAGACGGCAGCATAGAACTCATTATTATGTAATATAGAATAGTTACATGCAAAAAAAGAAGATCTCAGGTGAGGACAAACCGGTATTTTTTCAAAGTCGTTGAAATCTTTTTAGTATCCAGCTTATTCTTTTGCTTTTGAGTCTGCTTCCGATGACTGGGAGGCGTTTTCTTCTTCCTTTTTTCTGCGTTTTTCAGCTTCTTTCTTTTTTTCCTCGATCCTTTTGGAATCTTCGATATCTTCCCCGCGTTGTTGCATGGAATATTTATTGTCGTCTGTCGGCAACATAGGAGATTCCTTTATCATGAAGTTTTCACAGGGACTATTTTTACTGCGTTCCATTCTACCCGTTGTTTAGAAACAAGCTTCAGGGTAATTTTAACAGCGATGCTCTCCTCCTTTACCAAATTAATTAATTGCTGTTCTTCGATTGTTTCTCCCGGTTCTATCCATTGATGTTTTATAAATATAGATAAAATTGTCAGATCATCCCATATTATTGATTCGTGATGAGGATTGTATTGAGAGAGATCGCATGTAAATATTTCGATGGCAGATCCTTCTTGCTTAATGGGAACTTTTGACAGGCCGACGTTTTTCACCTGATAAGATATGAGTAAGCCCGTCCCTTGGTTGTGTTTAACAAATTGGGCGTCAACCTTGGGTTCGAGGCGATTTTTATAGAGTCTGCCCTTGATAAAATTATAATACGTCCAGACCCCGCCGACCAGGAGTGCGATGATGGTGAGGAAATTATTTATGATATCGGATAGCGTTTTCAGGGCATCCAAGTTAAGCATTCATTTTCACCATCATCACAACTAGTTGCATGGTCGCATCCAGACATGCCTCCCGGCCCCACTATTGTCGGGCGGGAGGGCGAACGGCGCGGGGAATGACCAAAAGAACCGGGAGATCACTACACGTCATTTCAAAACCTCCCTGACTTCGCCAGGATAAGCCGCGGGAATAGCTAACGGCCAGAAAAGAGAGATTCCTCGCTGGCGCTCGGAATGACAAGAAGAGGTTTTGAAATAGGTTCTAGCATGTTAGGTTTTAGGGGGCGCCCAGGAGTTTGACGAGGTCCTGGAAGCGGGCCAGGATCTTCCGGGTCAAGTCCAACAGCCCGAGGTAAACGCCCCAGGCGTGGGGTTGGCCGAAGCTGGTGGTCATGCGGGCTTCGTGCTCGGTTTCCGCGGTAAAACAGCCGGAGGTGAGCGCGTCGCACTCCTTGAGAAGGTATTTTTTCAGGCCCGGATCATCGGTCTTGAAGATATCCACCAGGGTGCGCAGCAGGCCGGTGAGGTGGGCAAAGAGGTCGTTGATATGCATGAAGTCCTGATCCGGGAAGATCTGGCATTCCTGCATCTTCTTCCGGATGGGATCGGCCATGGCCTTGGTGTGGTCGCCGACGAACAACAGGTGGGTGTAAACCTCTTTGAGCTTGGACAGATGGGGGTTATCCCCGGCACCGGGTTTCTCCAGGTCGGCCTCGACGTCTTCCAGGGCCATTTCCAGGTCGATGGCGACCAGATCGAAGAGGCGGTGCAGTTCCTCCAGTTCCGCCGGACTATGGCGGTTGAAGGCATGGCGGGCGGCGCCGACCATGCGACGCACGTTGTCGATGACGGGGCAGATGGCGGTCAGATGGCTGCGAACGTCTGTTTCGGTGAATGCAGGCGCCATAATGAGCCTCCAGAGGAATGCCGGTCGGATCTCAGCTCCTTGCTTGCGAAAGGGGACCGGGAACACGGGAACATGAAGATGGTGGATAATTCAGGGTGAATGGATTATATTGGAAACTCGACATTTCACCAAGCGGAATCGCTGCAGATGAATTCGGGAAAGGAGACCAGGGGCATGGAATTGAAAGGCAGCCGGACGGAAAAAAACCTGCTGATCGCCTTTGCGGGGGAGTCCCAGGCCCGCAACCGGTACACCTATTATGCCGGCGCGGCCCGCAAGGCCGGATATGAATACATCGCCGCCATCTTTCAGGAGACGGCGGACAACGAAAAGGAGCACGCCAAGGTGTTCCTGAAACATCTGGGGGAAGGGGAGGCCGAGATTCAGGCCAGCTATCCCTATCACCTGGGGGACACCCTGAGCAACCTGGAGGCGGCGGCGGCGGGGGAGAACTACGAATGGACTACGATGTACCAGGAGTTCGCCCAGATTGCGGATGAGGAGGGGTTTCCCCAAATCGCCATGTCGTTCCGGGAGATCGCCAAGGTGGAGAAGTTCCACGAAGCCCGCTATCGGGCCATCGCCGCCCGGGTGAAGGACGAAAGCTTCTTCAAGCGGCCGGAGATGATCACCTGGCACTGCCGCAATTGCGGCTACACGGTCAAGGGGCATCATCCGCCGGACCCCTGCCCGGCCTGCCGGCATCCCAAGGCATTTTACGAGCCCCTGCCGGAGAACTATCTGTAGCCGGGGACAACGGGAGGTATAGTCCTTTTCCCCCCTAATCTTCGGTCCGCTCTCCCACATCGCCCGCCCCTCCCCAGGGAAGGAGCGGGGTGGGCGAGGGGGGCGGCAGGAAGACCGATGCGCGCGGTCACAGAGACGGCGCGCTTTTTTTTTGAGGACGGAGAGGAAGAATGATTACCGGGACCGGCCCGGAGCCTGCCGGAGGACCCCGGGAAAACTTGAAATGAATGAAGATTTAGGGAAGGCATAACCGAAAACTCATAATGGCAGGCGAAATAAGAAGAAAAGCACTATGTTGTGGGGAGGAAGGTTATGCACGCAGCTTTTTATGTGGCAGAGGCGGCTCGGAGGCTGGGACTGCCGCAAGAGATGGGAGGTTTGTTCAAAGACTTCGAGTATGATCCCGACATGCAGCAGTGGTGTTTTGAAGGCTACTACATCCGGGGCAATAAATCCTCCCAGAGTGCGGCCCAATGGGTGGAAAAGATCTGCACCTGGCTGCAGCGGCACTATCCCGGGGGGCCGGAGGAGCCCACGGGTGTTTAGGGGCCCGGAGGAGAATAGGACTTGGGGGACCGCACGGACGCGGGGGGAAGATCCGTCGTAGGTGGGACGGCGGGGGTGCCAAAGTCCGGAGAAGGGGCTCGGAAAGGGAAGCCGCTTCCCCGGACTTTTTCTTTCTGGCTGCTCGCTCATCTCCGGCTGGCGGGGGGTCGTATTGTGCGAAGGGAAAAATCGAGGCCGTGTGGTAATTAATTTTGCACAGAGGGGTTATGGGGGTAATATAACGCCTATGTGAAATGATCGGCCAGGCAAGGAGTCCGGCCGGGAAGGGAAAGCCGACGCCATGAGGGACGAACTGATCCAGACCCTGGATAACCTGTTCCAGGAAAACCGCTGGGCGGAATTGAAGGACTACCTGAAGTCCGTCCATCCGGAGGATCTGGCCGCGGTCATGGCGGGTATCGATCCGGATGAACGGGCCCTGTTGTTCCGGCTGCTGGAGAAGACCCGGGCGGTGGAGGTGTTCGAGGATCTACCCTTCGAGGAGCAGGAAGACCTGCTGGGCATCCTGAAGACGGCCCAGATTCGGGAGATCATCCAGCACATGTCGCCGGACGACCGGGCCGAGCTGTTCGATGAGCTCCCCGCCAAGGTGGCCAAGAAGCTGTTATGGTTGTTGACTCCGGAGGAGCGGGCCTCCACCGCCCTCATTCTGGGGTATGCCGACAACACCGCCGGCCGTCTGATGACCACGGAGTACATCGACCTGAAGGAGCACGTCACCGTGGCCGAGGCCCTGAAACGCATTCGGCGGGTGGGGCTGGACAAAGAGACGATCTATTATTGTTTTGTGATCGACGCCGAGCGGCATCTCAGGGGGATTGTGACCCTGCGGCAGCTCGTGTTGGCCGATCCGGAGACCAAGGTGGCGGAGCTGATGGAGACGAACATCGTTTCGGCCACCACCCGTGAAGATCAGGAAGAGGTAGCCCACAAGATTCAGAAATACGATCTCCTGGCCCTGCCGGTGGTGGACAAGGAAGGCCGCCTGGTGGGGATGGTCACCCACGACGACATTCTGGACGTCATTCAGGAAGAGGCCACCGAGGACATCTATCGCCTGGCGGCGGTGGAGATGCCGGAGCACAGCTATTTCCGCTCCCATATGCTGGTGATCGCCACCCACCGGGTGGGATGGCTCTTGGTGCTGCTCTTAACCAATACGTTTACGGGTAACATTATCATTCATAATTCCGGGCTGTTGGAATCGGTGATCGCCCTGGCGGCCTTCGTGCCGTTGCTCATCGGCAGCGGCGGCAACATCGGCTCCCAGACCTCGACGGTGTTTGTGCGGGGCCTGGCCCTGAAGGAAGTGACCTATGGCAACGCCCTGGGGCTGCTGATGCGGGAGATCGGCATCGGCTTGCTCCTGGGGACCTTTTTGGGGATCCTGGTGGTGGGGTGGTCGTACTGGCTGCAGGGCAATTGGGCCGTATCCGTGACGGTGGGCTCCTCCATGGTACTGATTTCCACCATGGCAGCCTTCTTCGGGGGGGTCTGGCCCCTGGTCTTCAAGCGCCTGGGGTTGGACCCGGCCATGGTGTCGGCCCCCTTCATCAGCACCATGGTGGACGTCCTGGGGGCGCTGACCTACTTTCAGGTGGCCCGGTTCATCCTGGCCCGGGTGCCGGGATTGTTGAAATAAGCCAGCGGGTTTCTCCGGCCGGGGGCACGCCGGAGGGACAAAACGACCCCGGGGAACGAAGATGACGGCCACCCCCGGATTTTCCACCAACATCCAGGATGATTCCGCCGCGGCGCACCGGCCATGACTGCCTCCCCCCGTATCTTTAAAATCGAACAGACCCTGAAGCCCCGCTGGGGGTGGATCGAGTGGGTCGTCTTTCTGGGATTGGCGGGTCTGATCTACCTGGGGGTGCGCCTGTCCATCGGGGCGCCGGCGGTCATTCCGGGCGGGCAGTTGAATCTGGCGCCGGGAATGCTCCCATATTATGCGCTCCTGTCCCTGGGACGCATGCTCCTGGCATATGGTCTGTCCCTATCCTTTGCCCTGAGCTACGGCACCCTGGCGGCCAGCTCGCGGCGGGCGGAACAGGTTCTCCTGCCGGTGTTGGATGTGTTGCAGAGCATTCCCATCCTGTCTTTTCTGCCGGTGGTGTTTTTGAGTTTCAGCGCCCTGTTGCCGGAACACCTGGCCATGGAGCTGGCGGCCATCGTCTTGATCTTCACCAGCCAGGCCTGGAACCTGGTATTCTCGTGGTACCAATCGCTGACCACCATCCCCAAGGAACTGCGGGAGGCCAGCGTCGTGTTTCAATTCAGCCCGTGGCTGCGTTTGAAGACTCTGGAGCTGCCCTTCGGAGCCATCGGGCTGATCTGGAACAGCATGATGAGTTGGGCCGGCGGCTGGTTTTTTCTGATGGCCGCGGAGATCTTCACCGCCGGGGCGCGGGACTTTCATCTGCCGGGGTTGGGGGCCTACCTGCAGGAGGCGGCCAACCGGGGCGATCTCTCGGCCATCGGCTGGGGGGTGGGGACGTTGATCCTGATGATCGTGATTCTGGATCAATTGATGTGGCGGCCGCTGCTGACCTGGTCGGACCGCTTCAAACTGGAGCTGGTGGAAGGCAAGGTCCCCCCCCGATCTTGGTTTTATCAGATTTGGCGCCACTCTCGGCTGATGCGGGTGGTGCGGAGTTGGGCGGCCCCGTGGGGCCGGCGGCTGGACGATGGGCTGATCCGGCGCTTTCCCGGCGTCCGGGACCGGGAGGAAGGCCGGGAGAGACGCCCGTGGGTCCTCTATGGGGTGGGAGCGGCGGTGGCGGGGGGCCTGGGCTTCGCCGCCTTCAAGGGCGGCCTCATGCTGGTCGCGGTGACTCCGGGAGAATGGGGGGAGGTGATCTGGGGCCTGATGGCCACCTGGGTGCGGGTGGCGACGGCCCTTATACTGGCCGTGGCCTGGACCGTGCCGGTGGGGGTGGCCATCGGCACCAACCCGGGTCTGGCGGCCTGGCTGCAACCGCTGGTGCAGATTACGGCCTCGATCCCGGCCACGGCCCTGTTTCCAGTGATCACCCTGGTGGCGCTCAGCCTGCCGGGGGGCCTCAATCTGGCGGCCATCGTGTTGATGCTGCTGGGAACCCAGTGGTATCTGCTGTTCAATGTCATTGCCGGGGCCAGCGCCATCCCGCAAGATTTGAAAGATACCGCGGCGCTGTTGCAACTGAATCGCTGGCAGCGGTGGCGGACCTTGATGCTGCCAGCCCTGTTCCCGTATATCATTACGGGGGCCATCACCGCCAGCGGCGGGGCCTGGAATGCCAGCATCGTGGCGGAGTATTCGGAGTTTGGCGGGAAGGTGTTCACAACCACCGGGATCGGGGCCCTCATCGCCACGGCCACCGCGACCAACAACTATCCCTTGTTATTGGCCGCCACGCTGGCCATGGTGGCCATGGTGTCGGCCATCAACCGCCTGGTGTGGCGCCGGTTGTACCGGTTGGCGGAAGAACGCTTCCGGATGGAATGAGACGATGACGGCCACCGCGACCTTGCTCATTTTAAAGAATATTAATCAGGTTTATGGCCGGGGAGAGCGCCGGTTCACTGCCATCGCCGATGTCAATCTGGTGGTGGAGGCCGGGGAATTTGTGGCGCTGTTGGGTCCTTCCGGGTGCGGCAAGAGCACGCTGCTCAGGATCATTACCGGCATTCAGCCTCCCACCCGGGGGCAGATCCTGTATGGGGGTCAGCCGCTGACGGGAGTCAACCCCCGGGCCACCATCGTGTTTCAGAGTTTTGCCCTGTTTCCCTGGCTGACGGTGCAGGAAAACGTGGAGGTGGCGCTGCAGGCCCGGCGGGTGCCGGCCAAGCTGCGTACGACCCGGGCCTTGGACCTGTTGGACCGGGTGGGTCTGGATGGCTTCGAGACCGCCTATCCCCGGGAGCTTTCCGGGGGGATGCGCCAGAAGGTGGGATTTGCCCGGGCCATGGCAGTGGAGCCGGAACTGTTATGTCTGGACGAGCCGTTTTCGGCCCTGGATGTGCTCAGCGCCGAGGCCCTGCGGGACGATCTGTTGGAGTTATGGCACGGCGGTCATATCCCCACCAAGGCGATCTTGCTGGTGACGCACAATATTGAAGAAGCGGTCCTGATGGCCGACCGCATTGTGGTGATGCACAAGGATCCCGGCCGCATCATCGCGCAGCTGCCGGTGGACCTGTCCCATCCCCGCAAGCGGAAAACCTACCAGTTTTTGGAGGTGGTGGACGCCATTTACGGTATTCTGGCCGGACATACCCAACCGGAGGACGAGGAATTGGGCACGGCCCCGGGGGAGCCGGGGCTGACCCGGGGACTGCCGCATATCGGCATCAACGACCTGTCGAAGATGCTGGAGTTTATCGCCGAAGAGCCCGGGGACCGGGCGGATATCTATCGGCTGGCGGAAGAATTCAAGGTACGTTCCGATGCCATTCTGCACTTACTGGAGGCGGCGGAGTTGCTGGGCTTTGCCTCCATCGCCCAGGGGGATATCACCCTGACCCCGCTGGGAGAGACCTTTGGGGAGGCCAGCATCCTGGCCCGCAAAGAGATCTTTGCCACCCGCCTACGGCGGCTGCCGTTGTTTAAGTGGCTGATTACCCTGCTGGCGGCGGCCGACAAGAAGCAATTGCGCGGCAATGTGGTGCAGACCGCCCTGGAGTTGGAATTTCACCCCAAGGAGGCACAGCGGCAGTTGGAGACGGCCATTGCCTGGGGCCGGTACGCAGAAATCTTATCGTATGACGTCGGCACCGAGGTGCTTTACTTAGAGCCCGGCGGGGGAGGAATCCCGCCGGCGGTGGATTCGGGAGAAGCGGCAGGAGCCATATAGTGGCCCGGCGGCGCGATCTATGATAAAATGGAATCGAGATTTTCCTTCCAGGCTTGTTTTCCAACTTGGGAATGATTACTAAGTAAAAAAACATTAAAGGAGACTTTCCATGATGTTTACCGGTATGAAGAAACGTTCCACCTGGCTGGCCGGGGTGCTGATGGTCGCCTTGTTGGCCGGTGCGACCTCCCTGCTGGCGGCGGACAAGCCCGCCCCCGACTTCACCCTGCAGGACACGGCGGGAAAGAATTATTCCCTGAGCCAATTCAAGGGTAAGGTGGTGGTCCTGAATTTCTTTACCATCTGGTGCCAGCCCTGCCGGGAAGAGATGCCGGATCTGAGCGCCATCAATAATGAAAACAAGGACAAGGGAGTGCAGGTGTTGGGCATTTGCCTGAACGCCGATCCCAACCAGTTGCGTTTCTTCGTCAAGCAGATGAACCTGAGCTACCCGATCCTGGCCGGGACCGACAAGGTCAATCAGGACTACGGTTCCATCATTGCGGTGCCCACCACCTTCTTCATCAGCAAGGACGGCAAGATAACCAAGAAGATCGAAGGTTCGCGGACCAAGGCGGATTTCTTGTCCATGATCAAACCTCTGATGTAATCCGAAGAGGCGCTGGCAGCCAGGGCGCGGCGGGGGCGGAGGCGCGGAGGCGGGCCGGAGGTGACGGCGGCGCCGAGGGGCCACCGCCCCCGCGGTTTTTGGGGACGGGTCTGAGGACATGGGGCATGGCGGTTCGGGATCCCGGAAAGAAAGACCGGGATCGGGAGCGCGAGGGTAGCAGGTGAGGCCGGAAGACAGACAGGGCCGGGTGATCGACGACCCGAACCTGCGGGATCAGGAGTACGGGCTGGAAGACCGGGAGGAGGCCGGCCGGCGGCTGGCGGCCTGGCTGGCGCCCTACCGGGGGAGCGAGGCCCTGGTGCTGGCCATTCCGGCGGGCGGGGTGCCGGTGGCGGCGGCCATCGCCGGGGCCCTGCATCTGTCCCTGGACCTGATCCTGGTGCGCAAGGTGCAGATCCCCTGGAACACCGAGGCGGGATTCGGGGCGGTGGCACCGGACGGGAAGGCCATCTTCAACGAGCGGCTGCTCGCCTATCTCAACCTGAGCGAGGCCCAGGTGCAGGCCCAGGTGGCCAAGACCCGGCAGGTGCTGGCGGCTCGGGAGGAGAAGTTCCGGGGCGGGCGGCCCTACCCGGAGATGCGCGGCCGGACGCTGATCATCGTGGATGACGGCCTGGCTTCGGGTTATACCATGCTGGCGGCCCTGGAGTTTGTGGGTCGGCGACAGCCGGCGAAGATCGTGGTGGCGGTGCCCACGGCGTTGAGGGAGACGATAGAGAAGATTCTCCCCCGGGTGGACGAGGTGGTGTGTCTGAACGTGCGCCACCGGACGCCCTTTGCGGTTGCCGCGGCCTACCGGAACTGGTATGATCTGGGTGACGACGAAGTACTGGAGATTTTGGCAAAAGTTGCCGATATATAAGATTACCGGGTTCGGGGCGAAGCGGGTAGGACACCTAACTTAATGGCGGAGCAGCAGGTGAACAGGGAGATGGAATATGGCGTGGCGGCCCCCTGGGGCCGGGTGGAGCCCGACAAGATCGCCTTTGATATCGACGGCGTGGTGGCCGACATCATGACCACCTTCATCGACATGGCCCGGGACCACTACGATCTGCACCATCTGCGCTACGACGATATTGTGGAGTTCGACCTGGCCAAGTGCTTCGACATGGAGGAGTGTATTATCTGGGAGATTCTGGAACATCTCCTGAACCGGCCGCACGAACTGGCCATCGAGCCGCTCCCGGCGGCGGTGGAGGTGTTGACGGACCTGTCCCGGGAGTCCCCGCTCCTGTTTGTCACCGCCCGGGACCGGGAGGGGCCCATCCGGCAATGGCTGGTGCAAAATTTGATCGAGGTGCCGGAGGCGGCCCTGCGGGTGATCGCCACCGGGGACCCGGACACCAAGCTGGAATTCCTGCTGGATCACAGAATTGAATATTTTGTGGAGGACCGCCTGGAGACGTGCTTTCAATTGGCCGCCCACGGCATCACGCCCATTGTCTTTGATCAGCCCTGGAACCGACGGCGGCATCCCTTTCCCCTGGTGCGCTCGTGGCAGGACATCGCCCGGCTGTTGGCCCGGGGGTGAGAGATGGAACCCCGCGTGGAGACCAGGGCCCACGGATATGTAGTCATCCACGGCCACTTTTATCAGCCGCCCCGGGAAAACCCCTGGATCGAGGAGATCGAGCTGGAGGAAAGCGCCCAGCCTTTTCCCAACTGGAACGCCCGCATCACCAACGAATGCTACACCCCCAACGGATGGGCCCGCATCAACGACGAGCAGGTGCGCATCCTGGACATCGTAAATAATTACAGCTATATCAGTTTTAATTTCGGTCCCACGCTGCTGCGCTGGCTGGAGGTGTATGCGCCTCAGGTGCATGGCCGCATCCTGGAGGCGGACCGGGAGAGCCGCGCCCGGCTGGGGTTCGGCAACGCCATGGCCCAGGCTTACAATCACGTGATCCTGCCGCTGGCCAATGCCCGGGACCGGGAGACGGAGATCGTCTGGGGTTTGGAGGACTTCGCGTATCGGTTCGGGAGGCCGGCGGAGGCCATGTGGCTGCCGGAGACCGCGGTGAACTATCCCACCCTGGCAGCGCTGCAGGCCCACGGTATGAAGTATGTCATCCTGGCGCCGCAGCAGGCCCGTCGGATCCGACCCTTGGGGGGCGGCGGCTGGGAGGAGCCGGGTGGGGCCGGTCTGGACACCACCCAGCCCTACCGCTGTTATATCCAGGATGAGGCGGGGAAGAAGCACCCGCACCGGTACATCGACATCTTCTTTTACAACGGGACCGTGGCGGGGGAGATGAGCTTCGGGGATCTGCTCAGCGCCAGCGCCAAGCTGGTGGACCGGATGGGGCGGGATTATGCGCCCGAGACTCCCCGGCCCCAGATCCTGACGGTGGCCACGGACGGCGAGACCTTCGGGCACCACAAGAAGTTCGCAGAACTGGCCCTGGCCTATGCCCTCACCGAATTGTTCCCCCAGCGGGGGTTGACGGTGACCAATTACCGGGCCTTCCTGGAACTCCACCCGCCCCGGTGGGAGGTGGAGCTCGCTTCGGGGCCGGGAGGGGAGGGCACTGCCTGGAGCTGCGCCCATGGCGTGGGGCGGTGGCAACGGGACTGCGGCTGCCATACCGGCGGCCAACCGGGGTGGAACCAGTCGTGGCGGGCCCCCCTGCGGGAGGCCTTCGATCACCTCAACGACCGGCTGGCAGAGATCTTCGAGTCCACCGGGGAACGTTTCCTGCGCGATCCCTGGGCGGCCCGCAACGACTATATCCGGGTGATCCTGGATCGCAGTCCTGAACGGGTGGAGGAGTTTTTTGACCAGCATGGGGCGGCAGAGTTAGATCAGGCCGGACGGATCAATGCCCTGAAGTTACTGGAGATGCAGCGGCACGCCTTGTTGATGTACACCAGTTGCGGCTGGTTCTTCAGCGATCTGGCGGGCCTGGAGACGCAGCAGGTGATCAAGTACGCGGCCCGGGCCCTGCAACTGGGGCAGAGATTCACCGGCGAGGACCTCGAGACCCCGTTTCTGGAGATCCTGGAGAAGGCCCGGAGCAACCTCAAAGAAGAGGGGAGCGGGCGGGACATCTACCTGAAGCGGGTGCTGCCCACGGTGGTGACCTTCCCCAAGCTGGTGAACCAGTTCAGCATCTGTCTGTTGCAGCACCGGGGCAGAGAGTGCCCCGCGCGCATCTATCATTACGCGCCGCAATTGTGGGATTATCGCGAGGAACGCCACGGCGGCCTGCAACTGGCGCTGGGGCAGGTGCGGTTGACCTCGGGGATTACCGGAGAGGCCCGCACCCTGTGCTTTGCGACCCTGTTTATGGGCAGCTACCTCTACCGCACCCAGGTGAAGGATGACCTGGGGGGGAGGGAGTTTGACGAGCTGCAGCAGGCTCTGGTCAAGGCCCTGGTGGAGGCTCCGGAGGACGTGGTCAACCGGATGGCCCAGATTTTCGGGGGCCGGTTTTACACCGTGCGGGACATGTTTCGCCAGGAAAAACGGGAAATCTTCCGGCATCTGCTGGAGCAGTCCCAGGAGGAGGCCCGGCAGCAGCTGGAGCATCTATTCGAGGGGACGCGCTCCCTCTTGCTGACCATGGCCCAGGAGGGGCTGCAATTGCCGCCGCTGGCGAGCTTGGCGGCGGAGCTGGCTTTGGGACGGGCCCTAGCCGGGCAGATTTCCCAATGGCGGGAGGACCCCCGGGGCTGGCAAGGGCAGGAAGATTTGCGGGCCCTGATAACCGAGGCCAAGGGTTTGGGACTGCACCTGCGCCACGCCATGGCCACCGGGCAGGTGGAGACGATGCTCCAGGAACTGCTGGGATGGCTGACGGAGGATTTCAGTCTGGATAATGCCAAGCTGCTGCAGGAATTCCTGGGGGTGAGCGTGCAGCTGCCCCTGGATTTCGACCGGTTTGAGGCCCAGAACCGGTTTTTTGCGCTGATGGAAGAACGCTTCACCCGGCTGGGGGCCCAGAGTCGGCGGGGCGGCGGGCAGGCCCGGGCCCTGGCCGAAGTGCTGGTGCGGACTGCGGGCCTGCTGGGCTTCAACCCCGGGCAGTATGTGAAGGAGATGGAGTGAGGGCAGGGGGGCGCCGGCGTGAGAGAAGAGACCCAGGCGGAATGGCCGGGCCACCGGCGGGTTCACCTGGAATTGGCTAAAGGCCCGGGGCTCTGCCATAAGTCATGGAAAGCAGACGGTGGTGAGCGGTACCCCCCCCCCAGCTTCCACGTCTTACGGAGCGGCATCAGGCTGTTAACGGGAACCAGAAGATGAACAGATTTTTTCAATGGCGGCCCTGATCTGGCAGGCTCTCCAGCCGAAATCGGTCAGGCAGGCCACCCCGGCCTTGATGAAGTCCGCGTCATAAGGGTCGCGCAAAAGGTCAACCACCAGCTTGGGGGCAGCCTCCTGGAGCGCCTCCAGAAGTTTCCGCTGGGAGGGATAGAGGTGTGCATCAAAGCAGAAGAGGATGGTCAGATCTGAGTTTTGGGAAAGTGCCACAGCCTGTTGGATGTCGTCATCTCCCGGCTCAATAGAGACCAGGTGAACCTGCGGATGCAGATCGAATTTGTGAAACTCCTTCCGAATGAACTCCTTGTCTGGTAAGACTTCCTGCTCAATCATGATCTTGGCGTCAAAGGAGGAAAGTCGCGGGAAGATCACCCCGAGGCTTTGATCTACGCGCTGCAAAGGCAGCAGTCTGCCGGGGTCGTGGAGAACCCGGACAGATTCACGGCAGATTTCGGCCGCCAGGGGCGCGCCGGCCGGTTCGGCGCCGGGTTCTCCCTCCGCGAATCTCCGGGCTCGCTTCAATTGCAATGCCTCGATCCGGTTGGCACTCTCTTCCAGGTCTTTCCGGGGAAGGCGGTTATTCTTATAGGCCTCGAGAAGTTTATAGTAAACTTCTTTCTGGGCCGTGAGGTCATGGCAGACCAGAAGGAGATCATGCCCCGCCGCCGCTGCCAAAACCCCCGCCTCGCCGACGGGGCAGAGGGCTTTGATGGCGCCCATCTCCAGATCATCGCTGGCAATGACCCCCGTAAAGCCGAGTTCCCGGCGCAGGTAATCGAAAATGATGCGCCGGGAGAAGGTGGCGATCTTGTTCGGATCAGGATCGAGGTGGGGGTAGTAGGGATGGGAAGACATCACCAAATCAACCCCGGTTCGGATTGCGGTCACGAAAGGCGGGAGATGCACCGCTTCCATCTCTTGCCAGGTGGAGCCGATGACCGGCAGTCCCAGATGGGCATCGACGGGGGCATGACCCTTGCCGGGGAAATGTTTGGCGCAGGCTGACAGCCCCCCCTGTTGCATGCCGGCGATCCGCGCCGCGCCCATCTGCGCCACCACCCGGCAATCCGTCCCATAGGAGCGGATGCCGATATTGGGGCTGTAGGCCTCGGTCAAAACATCGAGCACCGGCGCCAGATTCACATCCAGCCCCAGCCGTCGCAGTTCTTTCGCCTCAATCTCGCCCTGCCGCCTGGCATAATCGATCTTTCCGGCAGTGCCCACCGCCAGATTATCCGGGAAAACGGTAATGCCGTCCCTGAACATGATGACCCGTCCGCCTTCATGGTCCGCCATCACCAGCAGTTTTCTGCCCAGGGACTCTTCCAGAGCGGCAATCAGTTGTTTCAGTTGCTGCGGGGAGGCAAAATTGATGCGGTAGAGGATCAGCCCGCCGGCATGCAGCTCCTGAAAATGCTGGACAATCTCCGGAGTGATGCGGGTTCCGGGGATGCCGATGACCAAGCGTTGGCCCACTAAGGCTTCGAGTTTCATAGGAATACTTTCCGGTTTTGTATGGGTGTGCGCCCAGGCTAGGCCCCGGCGCTATTGTTGCCTTGGGCTGGACCAAGGATCAAGCCACCGTACCTTTCAGATAGGCCTGTCTCCTGGGTTCGGGCAGCCTCTCGATGGCATAGCGCAGCATGGTGCGGGGCATAGTACGATAATGTGCCCGCAAAAAGGCTTCCGCCACCGCGGTCTGGCGCGTTGCCACCTCCCGCAGCATCCAGCCCACGGCCTTGTGGATCAGATCTTCCGGGTCTCCCAACAGCAGGCGGGCAATCCGGAAGGTCTCGTCAAAATCCTGCTGCTTGATGAAATGCAAGGTGGCGATGATGGCCATGCGGCGCTCCCACAGGTTCCCGGAATGGGCCAGCCGGGTCAGGGTGTCGTCCGGATGGTCTTGGAGATAATGACCCAGCAAGTGGGGAGCGGAGACATCCACCAGATCCCAGTTATTGACAAACCGGGTGTTGTTCAGATAGAGGCGATGGATCTGGTCTCTGACGACCCGGTCGCTACGATGGTACCGGCGGATCAGGATCAGCAAAGCCAGGAGCCGGTCTTCGTGGAAGGTGGAGTGGAGCAGGCGTCCGGTTTCGACCGGGGAAAGGTCCTGATAGTTCCTGGCTAGTCCTCTCAGGATCGGAACGCGGATGCCCCGGAAGCGGTCACCGGCGCCATACTCGCCCGGGCCGGTCTTGAAAAACCTTTGGAGCACCGCGACCCGCGAGGCATCTGCCAGGTTGTCAAGCTCCGTCTGGATGGCGGCGATCAGCATGGCACGGTAAATCTGGCCCTGTCAGTCTCCATCCCCGATCACCCCGGGGGCGCGAGCAAAGATAGGCGAAACCTGTAGAAATCCAAATAATCGTTTTATTATGGCCTGGTGAGGCCCATTTCCGGCAATTTTTACGGCATCTTTTATTTTACCCATGCAAAAGTTTTTTTGATACGGTAGCCTGATTTTTTATGGAGACCCCCACCTTTTTTTGCCGCGGAAGCAGTCTGACCTGGCAGGATTACGCCGTGGTCCTGGGGTTTCTGGCGCTGTTGATGGTGGTCGGCCTGTATTCCGGCAGACAGGAAAGGTCCACGAACGACTTTTTCCTGGGGGGGAGAAAGATCCCGTGGTGGGCGGCGTGCCTGTCGTTTGTGGCCACGGAAATCAGCGCCGTGACCCTGATTTCGGTCCCCGCCATCGCGTATAGGGAGAACTGGGAGTATGCCCAGTTTTTCATTGGCTCGGTGGCGGCCCGGGTGGTCATCGCCGGGCTCTTTATCCCGGCTTTTTACCGATATAACTGCACCTCCATCTATGAATTTTTACGATATCGGTTCGGACCGGAAACCCAAATTGCCGGCTCCATCCTGTTTTTCATCACGCGTCTGTTGGCTTCCGGCGTCCGGTTGATGGTGGCGTGTCTGGCGGTGAGCATCCTGATCGGTTGGCCCCTCATTCCCACTCTCCTGCTGTTTTCGGTCATCTGCATTTTCTATATTGCCTGGGGCGGGATCAAGGCGGTGGTGTGGACCAACGTGGTGCAGGCCCTGACCTTCACGCTGGCGGGAGTGGTGGCCATCGGTTTCCTGCTCACCCGCATCGACGGGGGAGTCGCGGCCGTTATGGCTCTGGGCGGCAGCGCCGGAAAACTGCAGATCTTCAATTGGGGACCGGCGTTGGCGGACTCAGGGCTAGCGGGATTCCTGCAGAGTGTGCTCACGGATCCCAATATCTTCGTGCTGGCGACCTTGAACGGATTTTTCGGCTCCCTGGCGGCCTTTGGCACAGACCAGGAGCTGATGCAAAGACTGTTGACGGTGGAGACCAGGCGGGACAGCCAGAAAACCATGCTGATGACCCCCATTGGCAGTTTTCTGGTGATGTTCATCTTTCTGGCCATCGGCGCCGGCCTGTACGCCTTCTATGCCCAGCACCCGGGGATGCCGGTGCCGGAACAATGGGACAGGATCTTTCCCCATTTCATCGAGCAGACGATGCCCCCCTGGATGCGGGGGCTGATGCTGGCGGCCATCGTCATGGCGAGCATCGACTCGCCCCTGGGCTCCCTGACGTCTTCCTTTGTCACGGACATCTACCGCCCGGTGATCTTTCCGGGGGGAACCGAACACCACTATCTGAGCATTTCCCGGATCGGCGTGGTGGTCTTTGGCATTATTCTGGCGTTCCTGGCTTACTGTTTCAGCCATCTGGACAAATTTCTGTGGCTGGCGTTTAAGATTGGTGGGGTCACCTACGGCTCTTTACTGGGAGTTTTTCTTTTGGGGCTGCTGACCAAAAGGCGATGCAACCGGATCAACGTGGTCGCCATGACTCTGTCCGCTTTGGGCATGCTGACCCTGCTGATCCTTTCCGAGACGGGGATTCTGCCGTTGGGCTGGACCTGGCTGGTGTTGCTCGGCACGTTTTTGACCTTTGCCACCGGTTGGATGTTCGGAAAGAATGCGGAGGGGGCCGTTGCACGCAATCTTTAAACGCGCCTCCGGCAGCGGCAGGGAGGCCGAGATGCCTTGCTTAAACGGGCCCCAGGTAAATCAAGGTAAGTCTGGATCCGGCCGGCATCTGACGGGCCCAGATGCAATCCTGGCATCACCTTGCGGTCATCGGCCAGACTCGAGGAGACAATGGTCTGTAATCCCACGAGCAAAGTGTCAGGGAAGTTCTTTTGCCTACGTGATACAGGTCCACGGGGGCAAGCTGGTCGCTATTTCAGTCCGAGAACCCCGGACAAGATTTTTCGAAGCTTGGTGATGGTGTAGGGTTTCTGTAAAAAACCCGCCAGGCCATGGCTGGCAACTAACTGGATTACTTCCTGTTCATTGTAGCCGCTGGACAGGATTACGGGCACGTCGCTCCGGAGCCGACGCAGTTCACTGAATGCCTCCTCACCTCCCATCCGGGGCATGGTGAGGTCGAGGAGGACGCAATCGATTTCTCCTGCACGGGTCTTAAAGATTTCCAACGCACTGCGGCCATCGGTTGCAGTCAGCACGGTAAAGCCCAGGCGCTCCAACATCTTCTCCCCTACCTGGAGTATGGAGGGGTCATCGTCGACGAGCAGGATGACGCCGCCCGGGAGGGGGGCAGGGCTTGGGTCGGGGCTCGCCCCCCGGTCAATCTGAGACCAGGGCACCGCGGGGAACAGGATCTTGATGGTCGTCCCCTGGGCCGGGGCGCTGAAGACCTTGATGGCTCCCTTGTGGCCGCGCACGATGCCCAGCACTGCGGCCAGGCCAAGTCCCCGTCCGGTGAACTTGGTGGTGAAGAACGGGTCGAAGATCCGGGTTTGGGCTTCAGCATTGATCCCGCTTCCCGTGTCCGAGACCTCAAGATAGACGTATTGCCCCTCCGGCAGATTGTCGTCCAGATAGCTTTCGGAGAGATAAGCCCGGTTACAGTGCTCCACGCCGGTGGACAGGGTGATGGCCCCGCAGTGGTCCTCGAGGGCTTCGGAGGCGTTGGTGATCAGGTTCATGATGATCTGGCGCAACTGCGTGGCATCGGCCTCCACCGCAGGTAAATTGGCAGGGAAATCATAACGGAGGGTCGCCTTTTTGGAGACCGAGACTTCGAGCATCTGGGCCATTTCCCGGACAATCGCCGATAAGTCGTGATGACCCACGATGAAACGGCCCCGACCGGAGTACGCCAGCATCTGGCGGCAGAGGTCGGCAGCCCGCTGGGAGGCCCGGGAAATTTCCTCGAGGCAGGGGATGACCGGAGACGCGGGTGACAGGGAGATCAGGGCCAGGTCAACATTTCCCAGGATGGCCATGAGCAGGTTGTTGAAGTCGTGGGCGATGCCCCCGGCGAGCACTCCCAGACTCTCGAGCTTCTGGACCTCCCGCATCTGGGCTTCCAGTTTGGCGCGTTCTTCCTCGGCTCGCTGGCGCTCGGTAACATCCCGAATAACCTCGATGGCACCGGTTATCTTCCCCTCGTTATCATACAACGGTCGGGCCTTGCCCCATAAGAGGTGCATCTTGCCTTTCAGGGGAACATCGCCCTCAGCTACTAAAATGTCGCCCTCTTTCCTCAAGAAGGAGTATTTGGTTTCGATCTCGGCATCCGACCACAATGCCAAGTCAATGAGTATCGGTCGACGGCGGCCATAGAATGGCAAGGCATATTCATAATCTCCCTTCCCCATCATGGACTCCGCCTTGACCCCGGTCATCTCCTCAATGGCCCGATTCCAGGCGATGACTTTTCCGGTGTCGTCGATGGCCATGGTGGCATCCGGGAGAAAATCGATGAGGTCCGACATGCGCCGTTCCGAATCCTTGAGGGCCGCTTCGGCCTGCTTGCGCTCGGTGATATTTCGGGTCACCTCGATGGCGCCCAGCACCCCCCCGTGTTCGTCGTATAAGGGAACCGCCCGTAGTTCCCACATATTACCGTGAGAGAAGGCTTCTACGGATTCCAGCTGGCCGGAATGGAAACATCTGATCACCGGGCACTCTTCACAGGGTTCGGAGCGATGGTGGCGCAAGTGATAACAGGAACGGCCGATGATGTGGGATGGGTCAGGTTGGTCGATATGGGCCGCGGCGGCCTCATTTCCCCAGACTATTTTTAAGTCCGGAGAGAGCAAACAAATGGTGTCGGGGATGGCATTCAGGAGACCTTGAAATTGTTGGTACAGGGAGCGATATCGGTTTTCGCTGTCCCGCAGGGCTTCTTCCGCCTGCTTGCGGGCCGTAATGTCGGTGTGGGTGCCCAACAGGCGTCGCGGCTTCCCGTCATCGTCCCACTCCACGATGCTGCCCAGCGACATGATCCACTTCCAGTCGCCTGACCTGGTTTGCTGGCGGAATTCAACCCGATACTCGGGGAGGTCACCCCGCAGGTAGGAACGGTAAACCGCCGCGGTGGGCGCCCGGTCATCAGGATGCAGGCGTGCCAACCACAGAGCCATGGTCTCGGAAAAGTTCTCCGGCTCAAACCCCAGCATGGTCGCATATTCCTCGCTGACCACAGATTCGCCGGTTTGCACATTCACATCGAACCAACCCTGATTGGCCGCCCTCAGGGCCAGCTTCAGCCGTTGTTCGCTCTGCTGCAGCGCATGCTCGGCGCGCTTACGCTCCGTGATATCCCGAAAGCTCCAAACCCGTCCCACAATTTTATCACCGAGGAATTGCGGCAAAGAATGGCGTTCAAAGATTCTGCCATCAGAAAGTTCTATGATATCGATGGATTGTTGTTCCGGATGATTAAGAAGTTTCCGGATTTTAGACAAGAAAGCCAATGGATTTTTGAGCTGATCAAGGACAAATTTGAGGGCGCGGACCACCTCACGGGAGGTCAGGATCTCTTCCGGAATCTGCCACATGTCTGCGAACTTCTGGTTATGGCAGACAATCCGTCCCGCCAGGTCAACCGCCAGAATACCATCGGCGGTGGACTCCAGGGTGGCGCGCAGCAACGATACAGTCTGCTGCAAGTCCTCCTCCTGGGCCTTGATCTGTGCCGCTGCCGCGTCCTGGGCTTCTTCCAACTGGAAGATGTATTCCTGGATAGTCCGCCGGCGTTGTTCCTCACTGTCTTTGGTATTTGTGGTCAAGACAGAGGTATCCTTGTCTTTTTTCCTGCGCTCCAATTCATACCTCCTCGAGGGCCTTGATCTCCTTGAGAATGTCGGGGAAACTGATTGGCTTGCAGAGATACTTATGAGCGCCGGCTTGTAAACCTTCCTGGATTTCCCTGGACTGGGTCTTGGCGGAAAGTATCAGGATGGGGATGCCTTTGGTCCTCTCCTGGGCCTTCAGTCTTTTGCAGACCTCATAACCATTTAATTTGGGCAATTTGACATCCAACAGGACCATGTCGGGAAGGTGCTGAAAGGCCTGCTGTAGCGCCGCTTCCCCATCGATGGCCACGAAAACGGTATAGCCCAGTTTGGAAAGTTTTTTCTGCAGGTAGGTGTAAATGGATGCTTCGTCATCCACTACGAGAATCTTCGTTCCCGCCATGGCCCAGCCTCCTTTGGTGGTCACAGGCTATTGGGGTTTGAACCGGGTGCAGACTGTAGAGGCAGGTAGACTGCGAAGAGGGTTCCCTGCCTTTCTCCACCTAAGGGTAGATCCGGGAACTGGTCCGGGGGGAGCGGACTGAGGCAGTGTATGGTGCCGCCGTGTTCAGCCACGATACCCTTACTAATGGTCAGTCCCAGGCCGGTGCCGCCGACTTTTTGGGACGTGATGCTGTCGGCCTGGAAAAATTTCTTAAAGATCTCTTCCTGGGCCCAGGCCGGAATGCCGTAGCCGTTGTCGGCCACGGAGAAGACCACTGCATCCCCCTGTGGTTCGGCGGTCACAATAATATCGCCACCCTTCGGAGTATATTTGATGGCATTGCTGACGAGGTTAATCATGACCTGCACGAGACGGTCCCGGTCAACCTCGACCTCGGGCAGATCAGGAGAGACACGGCTGATCAAACGATGATGATGGGCGGCGGCGAGGGATTTCATTTCATCCAAGGCTTGGTCGGCGATCTCGCGTCCCGAGGTGAGAGTGCGGTGTAACTCGATCTTGTGGGCTTCGATGCGAGACAGGTCCAAAAGGTCGTTTACCAAGCGCATAAGCCGGTCAATGCCTTCGCGAGCCAGCTCCAGGTCTTCCCGGGCCTCTGTATCGATCTGGCCGGAGTATCCTTCCAGCAGGCCGGAAATGCTCAGGAGCATGGCCTGGATGGGGGTGCGGAGTTCATGGGAGGCGATGGTGACAAATTCAGACTTCATGTGATCCACTTTGCTGATCGCGGCGGCCATGGTATTGAATGATTGGGCCAACTGCCCCACTTCGTCTTGGGACTCGATGTCTATGGTTTGATCAAGCATCCCTTGTGACATGGCCAGGGCTCCGGCAGTCAATTTTTTTAAAGGCCGGGTAATTTGCAGGCTAATGTAGATGGCGGCGCCGGAGACCACCAGGGCGGCCAGGGTGACCACAATAATGATGGCCCATTGCGTATGCCGGGAGCTGTCATTAATTATTCTCTGGGTTTGATTGGTTTCGGCCCTGATATTCTCACCCTGTTCCTGGATGTGGGCTTCGATCGTTTGTTTCGTGGCAATGGCAGCCTTATGGAAATCATCCACATTGGCGCCGATGGTCACGTAGCCGAAACCTCTTTTGGATTTTCCATAGATGCCGGTGTAATACGGTATGGCAGCATAGGTGGTCAGCTTCCATAAGCCGCTCCAATAGATGAGAAAGGAACCCGAGCCGCCGTCTTCCGTGCCGTTATGCCACCCCTGGCATTGCGGGGCGGTATCCAGTATCCGGCCATCCAAGCCTATGGTGCCGGCCTGCATTTGCTCGGGGGAGCCTTTTTTCTGCAAAGAGAAGGCTCGAAACGGGGGCAACTGCTTAACAAATTCCTCCAAAGATAAGCCGCTTTGTTGGTATTCGTTATACGTTTTCTCACTCAACCATCCCGGTACTTCCCTGCCGGTCTCCGGATCATAACCGCAGATAAAAAAATCTCGGGCATGGGAGATGCATTTGCCCTGGTCATCCCACATAAAGGCATAATTACCGGAAGCCCCGTCAGACAGGTCGGTAAACCTTTGTTCGGTGGGGACCACATGGTCGGTAAACTCCATAAGGTGGATATGATCCAATGCCAGGGTGACGTACCCGATTTTTCGGCCGCTTTGCTCAAATACCGGCGCGGCCCAACGAATAATGCCGTCAAATCTCCGGCCCGCGGGGTTTTCTTTCCCGGCATAGGCACTTTTGGGGTTCACCCGGAGGCCATCGGCGGTTTGTTCCAGCCAGCCCTTGACATAGGCGCCGATGACCCGCGAGACATATATTTCCCCTTTTTTGAGATTTTTTAAGTGGATGAAATAGTTCTCGGCCTTACAGAAGGTATTCTCCGACTGGCTGATGTCCGTCAGCTGGGAAGATATCCTGCCAGCCGCAATCTTGATTTTCTCTCTGCCATTCAGGTCAACGAAGCTGATTTCTTTGTAAAGGGGGATGGTGGCCCGGGGAAAATTATAAGGAGACAGATGCCTCCAGGATTGTCGATTTTCAGGATTCTCAGAGACGACAGGGGGGGACGTTCTCGCTTCCGGCTGCAGGGGCCGGGTCCCCGGGGTAATCACGTCACGCTGCCAGGATTGATACACCTGGAGATATTTCTGCGGGTCGGGTTCCAGGGCCGTGAGCACCAGGGTGTCTTTATCCCGCGCATAGAGGAAATCGGCCACCCGCTGGGCCAGCTCATAGGTTCTCAGTTCAATGGCCTCGGTGGATTTCCGATCCAATTCCGCCACGCTATCCTCTATGGCCTCCTTGCCAATCTGTTCCGCCGAGCGCAGGTTCTGCAGACCCATTTTCTCAGCCCGATGCATGGCGGCGGAGCCCATGCGGATCAAATTCTTTTGGGCAATATAGCCTAAGACCAGCAACGGAATAATTGCCAAGAAAAGGAAAGATATCAGCAACTTCCCCAATATTCCGAATTTTTTGTGTTTCTGGAGGGGGAAGGGAACCATGCAGGGTCAATGACCTCCGTAAACAAAGTCCCGATGACATCGAAGATAGGTTAGATAAATTTTTATAGATTAAGACAAGTCTACGACAAGAGTCAAGCTTATTTCAAGATTAACACCTGATAATTTTTAAGATTCAACATCGCTGTCCCCCAGACGAATCCCGCGTATCACCGGGCGGTATGTTGATATGTCTTTCTTGACTTCTCCGCCCGTAGTCGATGTCATATTTAACCTGAGAGTTCATTTGATCCGAGCAAAATAACTCCCGTCCATCCCTCCTGAACTTGCCTCGAATTCATTTGTTACACGATACCACATCCGGAGGTATCTAGTCACAATCAAGCGATTGGTTGGGGAGGCCGGAGTGCGGGTAGGAGGTTGCAGGATCAAAGCCAGGCGGTCCGGTCGGCCCCGGGTCGAAGCTGATCCGCCCCGGACCGGGTCGGCTGGGCCGGGGGAGTCAGGAAGACAGACGCAGGCGAGAGGTCAGGGGATGCGGTTCGGGGGCCGGGAGTGGATCGGCGGAGAGGTCGGAGGGGCGGCAAACAGCCTGGAGTTCTTCGCACTTGCGGCGGATGGCAGTGAACAACGGATCGATCCTGGTATTGAGGTTCCTTTTCCAGCGCCGGGATTCGCAGAAACGGCCAAAAACGTAGCCGAGGATCAGGCCCCCGGCGAGGCAGAGGAGAAGATGCGAGGCTGACATGGCGGACTCCTTTCACCTCCGGAAGAGGAGGCGCACGGACGTGGATTCGTCCGAGTGTACGAGCTAGAATCGGGAGAGGAACGGAAAAACTTTAACGGCCCGGTATCGCGGCCTCGCAATCCGGACGGCATTGCCGGGAGCGGAAGAAATTGCCGGGGGAGGGTGGGGGGGGGAATGGGTATATGGTATTTTTGTCATAAATAATCAATAAGTTGTTCTAATTGGCGGTGGTATTCAAATTGCAAAGAAGGGAAGGCAAAGTGATCACGGGCAGCCCCGGCCGCGGGGACGCAGGCCGCGGGCGGGGGGCACAATGACCGGAGAACAGCCGATTTGAGCGAAGAAACGACATGTTATCGGGGAGATACACCCGGCGGGCCACCGACGGGAAGTGCGCCGGGGCAGGTGAATCGAGCCCTCTTACGCGGTCGGCCGGAGGGACAGGATTACCTACCCCTACCCGGGCCGGGTCCGAAACCGGAGCCGGAATGGCTGCCGGGGACCTTCCCGGCCCTGCGGGTGCAGGGTGAGGCGGGTCGGGCCGTGACCCTCCATAGTCCTCGGGAGCCGTGGAAAGAGGCCGACGATCTGGTGGAGCAGGCTGGAATAGCGGCCGACATGCCCGTGGTGGTGTTGGGGCTGGGATTGGGATACCACGTGCTGCGCCTGCTGGAAGCGCTTCCCCCGGACCAGAGGGTGATCGTGGTGGAGAGGCGCCGGGAGGTGTGGGGGGCGGCTCTGCTGGCCCTGGATCTGACGCCGCTGTTGAGTCGGGAGAAAAGCTGGGTGGTGGTGACGGACGACCCCGAAGAGGCAGTGCGGCAGGTCCGGCGGAGCGTCGGGGAGGAGTGCGGCGGCCGGGTGCAGTTTTTCAGTCATCCGCCGTCCCGGCGGGCCGACCCGGGGTTTTACCAGGACGTGGTGGACAGTCTGGGGGGTGGGCTCAGGCCGGTGGGTCGGCCGGTGCGAGGCTCGGCCAAGGACACCTGGCGGATTCTCATCCTTAATACCGACTATTTCTTGATTCCCGAGGTGATTCGGGCCCTGCGCCATTTGGGGCACGACTGCCAGAACCTCTTCATCGACAAGCGGCGGGACCAGGGTGGCGAGGTCGTGCGGCGGATTTTGCACCTCACCGCGGCCTACCAACCGGATTTGATCTTCACCATCAACCATCTGGGGTTTGACCGGGAGGGCATTTTGATCGATGCCTTCCGGCGGGCTGGGATTCCTTCGGCCTCCTGGTACGTGGACAGCCCCCGAATCATCTTGAACCTGTATCAGGGGCCGCCCAGCGAAATGGTGCACATCTTTCTGTGGGACCGGTCCTATGGGGAGGATGTGCGGCGGCTGGGGTTCGAGCGGGTGCATGAACTGCCTTTGGCCACGGACCCGGGCATCTTTCGCCCCCGACCCGGCCGGGAGCTGAAGAAATGGCGCACCCGGGTAAGTTTCGTGGGGAACTCCATGGTGGGGCCCACGGAAAAGAAGCTGTCCCGGCTGCCCCAGAACCCCTGGTTTCAGAGGCTGTGGCGGGAGATGGCGGAGGTGTTTCGACAGCAACCTTTCCAAAGGCTGCACGACGTGCTGGAGAGCCGGGGGTGGCTGCACCATCCGGCGCTGGCCCGGTTGAGCCTGAAGGAGTGGACCGATTTTGAGGCCGGGCTGGTGTGGCTGACCACCCGGGACTATCGCCTGGAGATGGTGCGGCAGTTGGCCGCGACGCGGCCCACCATCTACGGCGACCCGGGGTGGCGGGAGCTGCTGGGGCCGGATTTCCGGCTGTGCCCGGAAGTCAATTATTACGACGAACTGCCCCTGGTCTTTGCGGCCTCGGAGATCAATTTCAACGCCACCAGCCTGCAGATGCAGACTGCGGTGAACCAGCGGGTCTTCGATGTGCCGGCCACGGGAGGATTGTTGCTGACGGATTTCCGGGACCAACTGGGGGAGCTCTTCGAGCTGGGGCGCGAGGTGGTGTGCTACCGGGAGGCGGAGGAGATCGGCGAGTTGGCGGATTACTATCTGAGGCATGAGAGCGAGCGGCGCCGGGTGGCAGAGGCGGGCCGAAGACGGGTGCTGGCGGAGCATACCTACGTGCACCGGGTCCGCCGGATGTTGGACATCTTGCGGAGAGAGAGATGACGCGGGAACGGCTGCTGGTGCTGCAATTGGCCCGGATGGGTGACATCCTGCAGACCATCCCCCTGATTCGGCGATTACGGCTGCTGCACCCGCAGGCCCGCCTGGAGGTGCTCAGCGACCGGATGGGACCGGAGGTGTTGGCCGGCTGCCGGGAGGTGGACGAGGTGCTGCCCCTGGATCTGGAGGGGCTGTACGGCACCCTGAGCGGGGACTTCCGACGGGCGTATGCGGCCTTGGCGGCCCGGGTGGAAGAGTGGCGACGGCGGCGCTTTGACCGGATCTATAATCTCAATTTTTCCCCATTGACCGTGCGATTGAGCTATCTCCTGGGGGCTTCGGAGGTTAGCGGATATCGGCCGGTACCCGGAGGACGGGGGTGGAGGCGGGACCCGTGGCTGGCCTATATCTACGGGCTGGTGCACGCCCGGCGCGTCAACCGGATAAATCTGGGAGACGTCTTCCGTTGGCTGGAGCCGGGGAAGGGGATCGCCGGGGTGGGGCTAGATCAGCCCCGGCGGGCGCGACCTCTGCCAGGGGTGGGACCATGGACCATTGCCTTGCAATTGGGAAGCCAACATGCCCAGCGACGCTGGCCCCTGGAGTATTACGGCCGGCTGGCGGAGAGGCTGATCTGCGACTATGAGGCCCGGATCGTGCTCCTGGGGACCGCGGCGGAAAGACGCCTGGGGCGGCAGTTGGTCAGGGAACTGCCGACCTCGCACCGGGACCGGGTGGAGAATCTGCAGGGGCGTACCGATCTGGCCCAATTGCGGGAGCAGGTGCGGCAGAGCAGCCTGTTAATCACCGGGGATACCGGCACCATGCACCTGGCGGCGACGGAAGGGACGCCGGTGCTGGCCCTGTTTCTGGGCCCGGCCCAGGGATTTGAAACCGGGCCGTACGGGCTGGGGCATCACGTGCTCCAGGCGGAGCCGGACTGCCATCCGTGCGCCGAGGCGGTGGCCTGCCCCCATGATCATCTCTGCGCCCGGATGCTGGAGCCGGATACCGTGGCGGCAGTGGTGGAGGCCCACCTTCCGGGCGGAGGCCGGGACCTGGGGGGAGCGGTCCATCGTCCCGGGGTGCAGCTTTACGTCAGTGAGGCCGACGCCCTGGGGGTGATCCTGGCCCCCTTAACGCCCCGCCCATGGAGGCTGGCGGACGTGATGGGGATGGCCTACCGGGAGGCGGGCAAGCTCCTAGTGGGGCTGGAACCGGGGGAACTGAGAACTCAAGGCGGCTACGAGAGGCCGCAGGGAAAGTCGGGCCAACGGCTGCGTCAGCGGGTGGAGGAGGTGCTGCAGGGCCTGGAGCGGGGCGAGTTTTCGCCGGGGGGCGAGGTGGAGGAGGGATTACGGCCCCTGACGGCGTGGGGGCGGGAATTGGCCCAGGCGGAGGAAGTGGTGCGGGACCGGGGCCGCCGGGTGAGGGTTGGCCTGCGGCAGGTGCTGACCCGATGGCTGGAGGGGGACGCGGCGGTCAATGACGATAATGGCAAACCGGACCGGCCGATGGTATGGGCGTCTGGAACCTCGCAGTCCGGCTCCGGGACCGAAGTGCAGTTGGGGTGGGGATCTTGAGTCGGCGTACGGAAAATGAGGGAGTGAGGCGGCGGCCATGAAGGGATCGGGGCAGATGGAGATATGGGAGAGGAATCTGGAGGTCTTACGGCAGATTTCGCCGCAGTTGGCGCAGGAGGTGAGCCGGGTGAGGCCCTCAGGCCAGGTGGAAGTGGTGACGGCAAAGAACGGGCAGCCGGTCTTGCGGGTGCGGGGGATTACCCTGCATTCGCGATACGACCCCACCCGGGAGGGCGAGGAGTGGGCGCAGTCCCAGCCAGAGGGGCCGGCCGGGGAGCCGCTGGTGGTCTTCGGGCTGGGTCTGGGCTACCATATCCTGCCGCTAGTGGCCCAGGGGCGGGCGGTGACGGTGGTGGAGCCGAGCCTGGAGGTGATGCGCCTGACCCTGGAGCGGGTGGACCTGCGGCCCCTGCTGGCCCGGGGCGGTTTGGTGCGAGAGTGGCCGGGGAGGCCTCCCGGCAGGGCGCAACTGGCGGTGCATCAGCCCAGCGTCAGGCTGCAGAGGGAGGCCGCAGCAGATCTCCGGCAGCGGTGGGCCAGGGGAGCGGATTCGGGACCTGCGTCAGCGCCACAACGTGCAGCGGAAGGCGCAGCCCGACGGATCCTGGTCATTTCACCCCTGTCGGGGGGCACTTATCCCATCGCTCAGTACTGCACCCGGGCCTTTATACGGTTGGGGCACACCGCCGAGATGCTGGACCATGCGCCCTTTCATCCGGCCTATGAGGCGATGGATGTCATCGCCCGGACTCCAGAGGCCAATGTCAAACTGAAGAAGGGTCTGCTCACCGTGTTGGCCCAAGGTATCCTGGCGAAGGTGGCGGAGTTCGACCCGGAGTTGGTCCTGGTGCTGCCCTTCGCCCCGCTGGACCCACAGTTGCTGCGCACGCTGCGTGGCCAAGGTCGACAGGTGGCCTACTGGTTCGTGGAGGACTTCCGGGTGTTCGGGTTTTGGCGGGAACTGGCCCCGGAGGTGGACCACTTCTTTGTCATCCAGGAGGAGCCCTTTGTTACAGAACTCAAGAAGATAGGGGTTAGGCATCCTGTCTTACTGCCCCTGGCGGCCGACCCGGAGGTGTTCCGCCCTCTGGAATTGACCCCGGCGGAACAGGAAGAGTATGGCTCGGAGGTGTCGTTTGTGGGGGCGGGATATGGCAACCGGCGCCAGGTATTCAGCGCCCTGACCGATCTGGACTTCAAGATCTGGGGGAGCGAGTGGGACCTGACGGGGCCTCTCGGGGGGCACATCCAACGGCAGGGGGCGCGTATCGCCCCGGAAGAGTGCGTCAAGATTTTTCGGGCCAGCCGGATCAACCTCAATCTGCACTCCTCGCCTTTTCACCAGGGGATCAACCCGGAAGGGGATTATATCAATCCCCGGACGTTTGATCTGGCTGCGGCCGGGGCCTTCCAGCTGGTGGACATACGGAGGCAGCTGCCCCGATACTTTGTCCCGGGGGAGGAGGTGGCGGTCTTCCGGAGCCTGGCGGAGCTGCGGGAGTTGATCCGCTATTACCTGGATCGTCCCGAAGAGAGGGCGAGGATGGCCGCCCGGGCGCGGCAGCGATTGTTGACCGAGCATACCTATGAACACCGGATGACCCGGGTGTTGGCGCAGGTATTCGGCGAGGGAGCGGGACAAGGTCTCCCGTCGTCGTCTGGGGCGCTGGAAGGGCCGTCTCCCGGGGTGGAGCCGCTGGACGACTGGCTGGCCCGGGTGCCGGTGGAACACCGGGGGAGCCTCGAAGGTCTGGCAGCGTATATCGAAGCCGGTGAGGGCGAACTGACCTCTCCCGAGGCCATCCTGCTCTTTTTGAACGAGTTTTACCAGGGTTTGCAGAGGGGCCGGTTGTGAAAGAGATTGTGGTCATCAACCTGATGCGGTTGGGGGACCTGATTCAAACCACGCCGCTGTTGCGGGCCATACGTCGGGACTATCCCCAGGCTAATGTCACCCTGGTGGTGCAGGACGTCTTTCAGGAGACGGCGGCGCTATTGCCGGGATATGACCGACTGCTGGTCATGGAGTTGTCCCGGCTGGCGGCGCAGTTGGATCAAGGGGATTGGCGGGGTGCGGTGGCGCTGGTGAGAAAAACTTTGGCATCCCAGGGAGACGCGCCCCCGGATCTGGTGATCAATGTCACCCCCAATAAATTAGGGGCGATGTTGGCCTACGTGGTGGGCGGCAGAGAAAGGCGGGGGTTTGTCCTGACCGGGAGGCGCCAGTTTGCCTGCCAGCCCCATTGGATGGCCTACATGATGGTGATCTCGAAACATCGATACGGCAACCCTTTCAACGTGGTGGATCAGTTCACCCGGGGGGCGGGATTTGCCCTCACGGGAGAGGGAGTGGCGCTGCAGGTGCCCCCGGCGGCACAGGAGGACATGGACCGACGGTTGGCGGCCCTCGGGGTGGACCCGGGGGCATGCCTCATCGGCCTGCAGCCGGGGGCCAGCGCCCCCGTCCGGCAGTGGCCGGTGGAACGCCTGGCGGCCACTGCCCGTCAGCTCCACCGCGAGCTGCCGTGTCATTTTGTGCTGCTGGGCACCGAAAAGGAGCGGCCCCTGGGAGAGGCGGTGCAGGTGGAGTTGCCGACCGGGGCGACAACCTCGCTGATGGGACAGACCAGTGTGGCGGCCCTGGCCGCGGCGGTGAAGCGGTTGCGGCTGCTGATCACCAATGATACCGGCACCATGCACGTGGCTTGCGGGGTGGAGACCCCGGTGCTGGCAGTGTTTTTGGCGACGGCCCGGATCCTGGACACCGGTCCCACGGGCCGCGGCCATCTGGCGGTGGCGCCCCGGTTGGACTGCTATCCGTGTCTGAACTATCAGTCCTGCGACTCCCTGGCGTGCCATCAGGCCATCAGCCCGGAAGCAGTGGCGGAGTTGGCCCGGAGGAGGCTCTTGGGGGAAGAGTTGTCCCCGTTGCCCGCCGACGGCCCCTGGCGCACCCTCACGGTCCTGGCCGCGGAGCATGACGTGGCTGGATATCAAATCTACCGATCCCTGGGGCGGCGTCCTCTAGACCAGGAACTGGGGTGGTCGGCCATCATGCAGGAGGTGTGGCTGCGCCTGCTGGACGGCGGAGGGGAAGCCGTAGTCCGGGTGGCCCAGAGGCTCAGGGCGACTCTGGGAGGGGAGATGGGGCTAACGGCCGCGGATTTGGATTTGGAGGGGGTGCTGGCCGCTCTGGAGCGGCTCATGTGGCTGGCCCGGCGAGGCCAGGACTTGGCTGGGAAAATATTACCCCGGGCTTCCCGACTCCGGGAGAACGGCCCCCAATTGCAGAAGTGGGGTCTGGACCTGGAAGGGGTGGACACGGCCATCGCCGCCTTGGGGGCAAACTGCCCGCAACTGGCGGCCCTGGTGGAGATGTTCATGTTGGCCCAAAGGTGCCTGGAAGAGTCGGAGCTACCGCAGCTGGCCCGGGAGAGTTATGCCTTGTATGGTCAGTTGGGGGAACAGGGGAAAATTTTTCACGATATTCTGCGACATGTGTCTTCCAGGGGGATGAGCGAGGCCGAAGCCGGGGAGGGCGCCGAAGAGGCGGAGACACCCATTTTGGGGCTGTGGGGCGGCTGGCGGGAGAGGGAAATAACCCTTGCCGGGGAGTTGGCATAAATAGTGCAATATATATCTAATAAAACAGCAACTATAGGTGAAGACCGGTGAAAAAACCCATACCAGGGAGGGCAAAATGCATATTACCATCAACGAACAGCCCCTGCAGCTGAATATAAACGATCTGAACAATCTGGAAGAGGCCCTGGTGGAAGTCAATGACAAATATATCCCGGCGGGGCAACAGCTTTTTCAGGTCAGAGTCAATGGTCAGCCCTTCACGGAACGCTATCCCCGGGAATCGCGGTATATCAACCTGGACAGCGTATCCGAACTGGATATCCAGACGGTGACCGACCTGGAGCTGACCCAGGCCATCCTGCAGCAGTCCGGGAGCATGGCGGACACCCTGGTGCAGGCCCTGGAGAAGGGGGCGCGGCTCTTCCGGCTTGAAGATGAGGATGCGGCCAATACCTTTTATTCCCGCCTGCTCGACAGTTTACGGTGGCTATTGCAGGTGGGGCAGTTGGCCAGCGAGGTGCTGGATGTCGACCTGAAGACCCTGTATCAGCCCAACGGGGAACAGGTGGGGGATTACCTGACCCGGATGGGGCAACTCCTGGATGAGATGGCCAAGGTGCACGAAGACAGAGACTTTGTGATGCTGGCCGACTTGCTGGAATATGAACTCATGCCGGTGGTGAAGAAATGGAAGAAAATTTTGGCACAACTATCGATCATGTAGAAGGGAGCCTGCCGATCCCGGAGTGCAATCTGGAGGGGGTCTGGCATCTTTTGGACGGGTTGCGGGCCTGTACGGCCCAACTGGAGGCCTGCATGGCCCTGGGGGACCTGGATGGCTTGGCGGAGCGCATGGCCCACCGTCAGCAACTCCTGATGGACTGGATGGATCGGAGTAGCAATCCGAAAGACTTGACGGAACGTCAGGATGAGGTGGTGCAGCATCTGGAAGAAGTGGCGGCGGCCGATGCTCGACTCCGCGCGGCCTTGATGGCCTGGCGGGAAGCGGTCTGGGCCCGCATCAAAGACCTGGACCGGGGGGAGCGTCTGCTCAAGGAATACGGCGGGACCGGGAAGGAAGGCCCACAGTTTCTGGACGCCCGCGGTTAGGCCCGAGGGTCAGGGCTTGCTCTGCTGGCCCAGGGCCTGGATAATGGCCCGGCAAAAGGCGGGCAGGTCTTCGGGTTTGCGAGAGGTAATGAGATTACGGTCCACTACCACTTCCTGATCCACAAAAGTGGCCCCGGCGTGCACCAAGTCGTCCCTGATGGCAAAGAAGGCGGTTACGGTCCGACCGGCGAGGATATCGGCAGAGGCCAACATCCAACCGCCATGACAGATGGCCGCCACCACCTTGCCGGCCTGTGCCGCCTGGCGCACCAGTTCCACCATGGCCGGGTAGCGGCGCATCAGGTCCGGGGCATAGCCCCCCGGGATCACCACGGCGTCAAAATCCGCGGCGCTGACGTCCGGGGCGAAGGCCTCCACCTCCACCGGATACCCCAGTTTGCTCGTATGGGTCCGGGCCGATCCTGATCCCACCACCAGCGTTTCGGCGCCTTCCTCCTGAAAACGTAGCAGGGGATACCAGATCTCCAACTCCTGATAGAGGTTTTCGGCCAGAATGGCGATGCGTTTGCCCTTCAGCTGCATGGTTTGGGCTCCTTTCCTGGGAAACAGTACCGTCTTTTTATCTTATCCAGAAGGAAATTTCCACGGTTATCGGGAGCGCCCGGGACTGGGGGAAAATCGATTTCGCTCGCCAGGGGCGCCCCCCCGCTGATATAGTAAAACATTACCGATCTAGACGGGGCGCAACACGGAACATGAGTAGAATTTTCAACCAATACGATGCGGTCGAGAAAAAATATATCTTTAACAGCTTTCTCCTGTTTGTGGTCCTGGTGGAAATCGTCATCCTGGGGGCGACGTGCATCTGGCAGATAGATGACGGCTGGTTCGGCGGGGAGGTGCGGGTGGTGCCCTTTCCCTGGAAGGAATACCTGCTGACGGCCTTTACGGCCCCCATCGTCATGATCTTTCTCTTCGGGATGATCATCAAGGGTTTTGATGCCTTTGCCGGGCAGGACAATGCCAACGCCGGAGGCCGGCGGTCTTTTTGGCAAACCTGGCGGCGGCGGGGATCGATCTTCACCTACTGCCTCAGTCTGCTGGGGGTTTTGGTCTTTATTTACAGCCTGTGGCGGTTGGACAAGGTCCTGCCCTTCCTGAAGGGGGTCTTCTCCCTGCTGGGATTGTGGGGCACGTATATCGTCATCGGCCTGTTCGCTCTGGGGATGCTCTACGTCCCCCTGAGCCTCCTGCTGCGCTACCGGCTGCAAAAAAAGGCCATGGAATATCAATATCTATTGACCCTGGCGCAAAGGCACGGTCTGACCTTGCAGGACGCCGACGGGAAACTGGTCGTCCTGCCGCTTCCGGGCGCCGCTCCCGTCCTGCCACCCCCCGAGGAGTTGCCGCCAGCTTCCGATGAGGCCGAATCTGACTGTGAGACCTCTTCCTGAGGGCGTCGCCCCGGGCCCTCCCTGGAATATAACCCATTCTGAAAGATAGTATCCCATCGATTCTGAGTCGGGCGGGGGCCCCCGCCCCCACCATGAAGAATTGTTAAGAAACGCTCTACCAGCGTCTGAGATTTTGGGCGAACGGAAAGACAATCTTTCCCTGCCCGGTTCTTGCATCCCAACAATGCCATCATTATAATAAAGACCTGCTTTTCGATTCGTCCGTTAATATTTCCATCCATCTTTTTCCGACAGGGGGCCTTGCCCCAGGAGGTGTGCGATGTCGTCTCTCGAAAACGTGGCCAGAGTAACTGAAATCATTTCAGAATCGCCGAAAAGCTTTGATGACGCCATCAAGGTGGGGTTTGGTCGGGCCTCCAAGACCCTGCGGGGCATTACGGGACTGCGCATCATGGAACAACGGGTCAGCGTCAAAGACAACCAGATGCAGACCTATCGGGTCCGTATGGAGGTCATTTTTATTCTGGACGATTGAGTCGCCCACATCCATGGTGGTGATTGACGGCTCCCAGGGGGAGGGCGGCGGCCAAATCCTGCGAACCTCCCTGTCTCTGGCGGCCCTGCTGGGCCGGGAGGTGCGTCTGGAGAATATCCGGGCCCACCGTCCCCGGCCCGGTCTGCGGCCCCAGCATCTCACTGCGGTGCGAGCCCTGGCCGCCGTCACCCGGGCCCGGGTCAGCGGTGCGGAGGTGGGCTCAATCCGGTTGAGCTTCCACCCCCGGGGGATCTTCCCCGGCCACTACACCTTCGATGTGGCCGAACGCACCGGCAGCGCCGGGTCCGTTTGTCTGGTGGCCCAAACCCTTCTGCCAGTGCTCATTCATGCCCCCCGGACCTCCGTGGTCACCCTCAAGGGGGGCACCCATGTGCCCTGGAGCCCTTCGGCGCACTATCTCCGCGACGTCTTTCTGCCCGCCCTCACAGCCATGGGGATTACGGCCGCCATGGAGCTGCGGGCCACTGGCTGGTATCCCCAAGGGGGCGGAGAGATCTGCCTCACGGTGGCACCCGCCCCCGCCCTCAGACCCATCACCTGGCGCACGCCTCCCCGGTGGGAGGAATTCCAGGGACTTTCCGCCGTTGCCCATCTCCCGGAACACATTATGGACCGGCAGAAGCAGCGTCTGGCCGACAGATTGGCCAGGCCGCTTCCCATCGCCACGGCCCAGCTCCCCGGACGGGGGCAAGGCAGCCTGGTCTTTGTGTGGGGGCCCCGGGCCGGCTTTGCGGCCCTGGGTGCCAAGGGCAAACCCGCGGAAACCGTGGCCGATGAAGCAGCCAAGGCTTTTCGTGACTTTCTGGCCAGCGGGGCGGCGGTGGACCTGCATCTCGCCGATCAGCTCTGCCTCTACCTCACCTTGGCGTCAGGTCCCTGTGCCTTCACCACTGCGGCCGTAACCTCGCACCTGGTCACTAATGTCCGGGTGATCGCCGAGTTCCTGGGAGAGATGATTCAGGTTCGGGGGAGTCTGGGCGAGCCGGGAGAAGTCCAGGGCGGGGGAAAAAAGGGTAGAACGGCAAGAAAATTGTAAAAAAAACTATAACAATTTAACAAAACGTGGTAACAACTTATTAACAAAGAGGAGGAAGGTTAACAACGTTCCATAGGCAATCCAACCACCTGGCTTATCCATCGAATATGGGGGCGGAGATTAGCGCGACTGAGGGAGGAGAAGATGAGGCGGGGGGGTATAGGCTTTTTTCTGGCAGGGGTGATTCTAGTACTGGGAGCGGGCCTGTCTCCGGCATTGGGGAGCGGGTTTGCCCTGCTGCAACAGGGAACCGCGGCCATGGCTCAGGGCAACGCCTTTGTGGCCCAGGCCGACGATCCCACGGCCGTGTACTACAATCCGGCCGGTCTTATTCAACTGCAACGTCCGGAAATCTATCTGGGGCAGGTGATCAACTATCCCTCCCGGGAATATAAGAACCCCGCGGGGGCGGATGCCAAGACCAAGCATAGGTTTTTCTTCACCCCCACGGTCTATGCGGCCTCACCTTTGGGCGAGCGTTTTGCCGTCGGGATCGGATATTTTTCGCCCTTCGGTCTGAGCACGACCTGGCCCTCCGATTGGGTGGGCCGCTACCTCATCACTTCTTCCAAGCTTCACACCCACAACCTCAACCCGACGGTGGCCTATAAAATCGCTGACCAATTGCAGGTGGGGGTGGGATTGAACATCCTGTGGTCCTCCATCGAATTGCAGCGGAAGTTTCTGTTGCCCACCTTTCGGGACGGGGAGCAGAACATCTCGGGCGACGGCACGGGGGTGGGCTATAATCTGGGCTTTCTGTTCGAATTGCTGGAGGGGGTGAAATTGGGGGCCGCCTACCGGAGCGAGGTCAGGGTCACCTATCACACCGATTTTAAGGCCACGCTCTCGCCCACCATCACGAGTGCGGCCACCGTGACCTTCCCGCCTTCCCTAAGCTTCGGGGTGGCGGTGGCGAGGTTTAAGCCCCTGGTGGTGGAAGTGGACGCCACATGGACCGGCTGGTCCACTTACAATGAACTGCGCCTGGACCTGGAACAACCGATCCTGGTTAATCGGAGACTGACCTATCGCCTGGTGCAGCCCAAAGAGTGGCGCGACACCTGGGCGATCCGGTTCGGGGCTAATTATGAACTCAGCCCCGGAATGAAACTGCGGGCCGGCTATATATACGATCTCACCCCGGTGCCCGATGACACCTTTGACCCGCAGGTCCCCGATGCCGACCGACATATTATCACCCTGGGCGGTGAACTGAAGATCGACCGTTTCACCCTGGGGCTGGCCTACAATTATATCATCGCCGAGAGCCGCACCAAGACCAACGTCCTGAGCCTCAACGGGGTGCCGTATCCCGCGGCCGCCCAGGCCCGGGGGCGGTACGATTCCTCCACGCATTCCCTGGGCTTGAGTCTGGCCGGCCATTTTTAAAGGCAGGTATCTGAAAGAGACTGCCGCATAACCTTCTCTTCAAAGACAGCGGGGTGGGGGAGATCCATCCCTAAACATCGTTGTGCATTGCTGCTCCCCTGCCCTTAAACCTCCCAGGTCGGACTGCCTTCAGCCCCCGCGACCTTTCAATCACTTACAGTTCAAAGCGCTTGAAGACCAAACTGGCATTGGTGCCGCCAAAGCCAAAGGAATTGGACAGGGCATAGCGCAACGGGCGGGAGACGGGCTCCCGGCGCACATACGCCAGGCCGGCGCACTCCGGATCCACCGCCTCCAGGTTGCGGGTGGGGGGCACGACCCCATGCCGCAGGGACAGGACGGTAAAGATGGCTTCGACCGCTCCCGCCGCGCCCAGGAGATGACCGGTGGCGGATTTGGTGGCGCTGACCAGGGTGGTCTGGGCCGATTCGGCCAGCAGGGATTTCAACGCCCGGGATTCGTTGCGGTCCCCCACCGGGGTGGAGGTGGCATGGGGATTGACATAATCCAACTCCCGGGCCTCGATCCCGGCATCGGCCAGGGCCCGGCGCATGCAGCGGACGGCGCCGGAGAGATCCGGGTCGGTGATGTGCTGGCCGTCGCCATTCATCCCGAACCCCGTCAGCTCGGCATAGATGGGGGCGCGGCGTTGGACGGCCCGCTCCAGCTCTTCCAGGATCAGGATGCCGGCGCCCTCGGCGATGACAAAACCGCAGTGGCCCTGATCAAAGGGGCGGCTGGCCTGCTCCGGCCGGGCGTTGTAGCCGGTGGCAAGGGCCCCCATGCGATAGAAGCCGCTGATGGTCAGAGGGGTCAGGGCCGCTTCGGAGCCGCCGGCGGCCATGATATCGGCCTCCCCCAACTGGATGGCCCGCATGGCGGTGCCCAGGGCATGCCCCCCGGCGGCGCAGGCCGTGGACAGGGCCGCGTTGGGCCCCTGGGCCCGGAAGGCAATGGCGACATTGCCGGCGGCCAGATTGGGGAGCAGGCGGGGAACCATGAAGGGAGAGACCCGTTTGACCCCCTCGAACAGGAGCTTGGTGTGGGCCTCTTCCCAACTGTTGACCCCGCCCATGCCGCTGGCGATGATGGTGCCGATGCGCTCCGGGTCCTCGGAATCCAAATTCAGCCCGGAGTCATTGAGCGCCTCCAACGAGGCCGCCAGGGCATATTGGGTGTAGAGGTCGGTATACTTGAGCATCTTGAGGTCGCTCGGGTCCACAGACTGTTTCCGGGCGACGAGGATGTCCTTCAGATTGAAGTCTTTCACCTCCCCGGCGATGGTGGGGAAATCGGCGGGGATCTTGTAACGCGCCGTGAACTCCCCCTCCGGATCCTGGAAGCGAGAGAGGGTCCCGATCCCTGATTTACCTGCCAGCAGGCTTTCCCAGGCGTCGGCCACCGAATTCCCCAAGGGGGTGACCATCCCAACCCCGGTAACCACCACTCTCCGCAAGGTTATCGTCTTTCCTGTGAACACGAGCACTCCCTCCCTGTGTGCTAGCCGTATCTGTTTGAGGAACCTGGGTTTCAAAGATTCCTCGCTGTCTAAGAAACTAATCGGAAACTTTTTTAAAAATCTTTAAAGAAATTTTAAAAAATTTCACATTACCCGGTGTATGACGGCCAGGTCGCGCACCGCTTCCGGCATCACCTCGACCCCCAAGCCAGGACCGGGCAACGCCTCGCCCCGGCCGCCGGGCCCGATGAAAAGCGGCTCGGCCACCAGGTCCCGGGACAGATAGAGGGGGGCCAGGGAGCCCTCCACGTACCGCAGGCCGTCCAGTCCCAGGGCGACATGGCGCCCGGCCGCGGCCAGGATGCTGGTTTCCCCCACATGGCAACCCAACTGACACGCAATTCCGGCCTCCCGGGCCAGCTGCCAGATCTTCCGGGTCTGCATCAACCCGCCACACTTGGAGAGACGGAGATTGAACATCTGACAGGCCCCCAGATCGATGAGGTTCTTGGCGTCGGCGAGGGAACACAGGGATTCATCGGCGATCACCGGGATGTCCACGGCCGCCTGGACCTGCCGCAGGCCGGTGAGGTCGTCCTTGGCCACCGGCTGCTCCACGGCGCTGAGATTGAAGGCAGCCAACCGCTTGATATTCATGATGGCCTCCTCGGGAGTCCAGGCGGCGTTGGCGTCGATGCGCAGGTCCACGCCGGGTCCCAAGACCTCCCGGACAGTGGCCGCGACCCGGGCGTCGTCGGGGGTGCCCACCTTGAGTTTGACGTGTTGGATCCGGAACTTTTTCGCCAGCCCCAGGAAGTGGGCCATCTGTTGTGCATCCGCCAGGGGCAGGACCGCGCTATAGGTGGCGGCAGGCTGGGGCGGCAGGTCGAGTAGGGTAGCCATCGACAGGCCCCACGACCGGGCGGCGGCGTCCAGCAGGGCGGTCTCCCAGGCGCAGAAGGCGGCAGGGGCGGTCGCGGCCTCCTCTCCCAGGTCGGAGAGGAAGGCCCGGAGGGCCTCGGGCCCGGCAAAGGTCTGTGACCGGACCTGGGGAACCAGGGATGACTGTAGCAAATTCAGGCTGGCCGCCAGGGTCTCCCCGGTGACAAAGCTTCGGGGGATGCCTTCGCCGAAGCCCCGGGCTCCGGTGGTCGTGGTCATACCCACGATGATGGTGACCACCTGGCGGTGGTCGGCCAGATTATGCCTGACCGGCAAGGTAAAGGGCACTTTCACCTGCCAGATATCCACTTGTGCAATCTGCATGAGGAGCCTCCGTGAGCTGGGGATTGATGATCTTGCCGAATTTTTTCCATTGGTACCATTGATCGGGAGTCTCGTATATGGCCTGCTCCAGGATCTTCAGGCAGAGAGCGCCGATCCCCCCGGAGGGTTTCCCGTCCTGGGCCACCGGGGTGAATTCCAGAAGATAGTGCAATTGCGCCCGGCGTTTCACCAGGGCCATGATCACCGGCGCTCCTGAACGCCGATGCAGGATATTCAGGGAACGATCGCCCGGTAACCGGGTCCCTAAAAACTCCACGGCGGTATCTTTACCCTCCCGCCACTCGTCGAACTCGTCACACTCGGTGATGAGAATCCTGCCCCGGCGCAGGGCTTCCAGGGCAGTCTGCAACACATTGACCTCATCGGGGTCCAAGAGTTCCAGATCGGCGGTGGCGGCCCGCTCTTTCATCAGGCGGGCCACGGTCCGGTTTTGAAACTTGACAATGATGGACACCGGGTAGCCGCGGGCAGCCAGGACGCCGGGGAGGAACTCCACCGCCCCGAAATGGCCGGTCACCAGAATCACCCCCCGGCCCAATTTCAAGGCCCGGGACAGATCGTCCTCTCCTTGCAGGGTGATGCGGGTGTCCAGCAATTTCCGCATGGCGGCATAGGGGTAATAGGCCATGATCAATTTTTCGTGATAGTGATCGAAGATGCCCTGAAAGGCCTTGGCAACCAGCCGGGAGTCGGTCTTAGCGGTGGCAGACATGGCAGATGGTCCTCCGGATCAAATCTTTTTCCTGGGGGTGAAAGGCGTAATAGAGACGGCCGAGCCAGGTTAGGTAACATCGAGACAGTGACAAAGGCAGCCAGCGCACCAGCCAGGCGTTCACCTTCAGCTGGAAAAATGTGCTGAGGTTGAAGGACTTTTTCCAGGCAATCCTGATATGGGCCAACATGATGTCTCTCCTCGGGGTTAAAGTTCTGTGCGGCCGCTCATGTTGCGTAAGAGCTTACGCCCGGGGTGTTCGATTTTCCAGAACGGCTGGCGAGGATGGGGCATTTGTCACAAACTCGGGCTCACCGATTCTTTTTTCAAGGGTCAAGAAATTCCTCTCTCTGGTGCTGTAATCAGAATAAATGCATGGATCATGCCATACTTTATTATCTGGAAAATATTGCAGGAAAGTTTAATTAATTTAAATTATCAATCAATTACCTTGAAGGCCAGTCAACCTGGAATACCATCAAGCCTTTAAAAGTAATTACTTTATATATGGCCGAGAGGTCCCCTGCCAATATTCCCGTCCCGTTGGGAGGCTGGGGCAATGATCTTGGCAAGAGGCGCAAAGATCGAAAGTGGAAAAATTTTCTGCGTCTTGGACGTGCGGGGCCAGGTCTGAGGGTTGCCCCTGCAATCCTGTCTTCCTGCTGTGGTGTCGGTGGCCAAGGTCTCATTTTAGGCCTGCGGGGGGGGGAGCTTCAAGACTCACAGTGCCTGGATGTCTGGAATGGGGGGGGAATAGAGACCGGGGCAAATCGGGTCTGGAGGAAGAGGCGTGGTTAAAATTAGGGGAGCAAGGCGGCAATCTCAGCGAGGGCTCAGAATTCCCTTGGAAAAACTAATTTGAATAAATTATAATGAGTTGTACTAGTCCTGAGCGAACCTTCACTTCGCATTCATTTTATTAAAAATTTTTTTAATTTCTTGGGCGGATTGGCCAGCCGCGGCTGTCCCAGGGTTTTTCTGACCATGGAAAAACACCACAGCTGTCTCATAACCAAGGCGATCATCGACTATTTCCAGGCCCATGCCCCCGAACAGGTCCCGGCCCTGATGGTGGGGCTGGGGCCGGAGATCGAAGGGTTGCCCCGGCCCCTCGACTTTCTCCGGGAGGCCAATAACTGGGTATCCAGTCCGGTGGTCATGCAGATGTTCGAGAACGCCCGCCAGCTCGCCGGTGATGAGCGGGTGGCGTTCAAAATCGGTTTCGAAGCAGTGACCCGCAAGAAGCTGGGTTATGTGCAGCGGATCTTCTTTCATATCTTTGGCAGCCCCCGCCGGGCCCTGAAAAAGGTCCAAATCCTCAACAACAAATTCAACCGCACCAAGGTGGTGGAGATTCCCTTTCTCAAGGGCAACCAAGTCACCATCCGGTTCCACTGGCTCAGTCACATTCCGGCCTCCAAGGATTTCTGCCGGTTCAATCAAGGAGTCTACAGCGCCATTCCCACGATCTGGGAGCTGTCACCGGGGGTGATGAAGGAGACCCGCTGCTACTTCGAAGGGGCCGATTACTGTGAGTTTGAGGGTACCTGGCAGGATCGGGCCCGCCTGCAGCGGCGTCTGGTGAAGATGTTCATGCCCTGGCGGCTGTTACGGACCACGGTGGAGGAACTGGAGAAGGACAAGGAATTACTCAAGCAGAAGTTCGATGAAGTGCACCACCTCAATCTACAGCTCCGGGAGCGCATCGACCAACTTCTGGCGCTGCCGGAAACCTGCGTGGCCGCCCTGGCCGCGGTGGACCTGCAGGGCCTTCTGCAGGTGACCCTGCGCATTCTGGTCAACTTCGCCAAGATGGACCGGGCCGGCATCTTTATCCTGGACGAAGAGTCCCAGATGCTGGAGCTGCACTCGGGCGTCGGGATTGACCCGGCCCTGGAAGAAAAGGTGAAGGGCTACAAGATTCCTATGGCCAAGGTGGACAACATCATCGCCCGGGTGGCCGTCAACGGCGTCCCGGTGGTGGTGTCGGATGTGACCCACAGCCATTTGAACAAGGAGAACCCCCTCCTCCGGATCTTTCAGCCTCAGGCCTTCATTTTGGCTCCCATCACCATCCGGGGCCGGGTCATCGGGGTGATCCTGGCGGACCGGGTGCGCAAAGACTCCACGATTACCGAGGTGGACAAGGAGTTCGTAGTCAACTTCGCCAACCAGATCGCCATCGCCCTGGACAACGCCCTCCTGCAACGCAAACTGGAGGTCTCCGAGCGGCGTTACCGGGAACTGGTGGAGAATGCCTTCGAAGGTATCTGGATGGTGGATGAGGGTGGCTCCATCAAGTTCGTCAACCGCCGCCTGCGGGAGATCATCGGGACCACGGACCTGGAAGGACACCAGGCGGAGAATTTCTTCGAGGGCGACCACAGAAAGATGCTGGCCGGCATGTGGGCGGAAAACCGCAAGGGGCGGGCGGTGCAGCAGGAGCTGGAGATCATCTCCCGGGACCGGGGGCCCGTGCCGGTGATCGTCAGCTCGGTGCCCTTCATGGAGCAGGACCACTTCCTGGGCGCCTTTGCCATGTTCAATGATGTCAGCGATCTCAAGAAGATGGAAAAACACCTGTTGCAGCAGGCCAAGACCGAGGCCCTGGGGACCATGGCCGAGGGGCTCGGTCACAGCTTCAGCGACCTGTTGGCCAACATCATGATTCTCGCCGGCATGGTGCTGGACAACACCGACCGCAGCCATCCCAATTACGATGAACTGAAGCAGATCGAACAGGAATTGGCCAAGGGTGCCGAACTGACCCGGCGACTTTTGTCCTTCGGCCGCGGCCAACGCTTCTCTCTGAAGCCCCTGGATCTTACCGTGCTCATCGAAAAGACGTTGAATCTGTTGGCTATTTCCCATCAAGGGCTGGTGGTCCAGAAAAATCTGACGCCGGATTTACCTCCGGTGGACGCCGACCAGGAACAGTTGGAGCAGGTGCTTACCCACCTGGTGATCCAGGCCCGGGATAATCTGGCCCCTGGAGGAGAAGTGACCCTGGGCACGGAAGAGGTGGTGCTGCACGAAGAGTTTTGCCGCCCCTATGGCCGGATGCCGGGACGCTATGTGTATCTGGCCCTGTCGTATCCGGAGAGATCCGGCGCAGCCTCGCCGGGGGCGATCTTTGAGCCCTTCTTTGCGGGGGGGGTGCCGGCTGCCCTGGAGCAGGGCAGTGGTCTGGGACTGACCTCGGTTTACGCCATCATCAAGGACCACAAGGGCATTGTGGAGGTGGACCGCGATCCCGGTGGCAGCACCAGCTTCCATATCTATCTCCCCCTGGGCAAAGGGACGCCGGAGGCCACCGAAGGTCAGCCGTACCACTTTGTGAAGGGCTCGGGCACCTTGCTCTTGGTGGATGATGACGACACGGTGCGGCAGATGGGGGCCAAGATCCTGGAGCGGCTGGGGTACCGGGTGATACGGGCGGAGGACGGTCGCCAGGCGGTGTCCATCTACCAGGCCCAGGAGGGCCGAATCAACCTGGTGCTGCTGGACATGATCCTGCCGGGGATGAGTGGTCGGGAGACCTATCGGCAGCTCAAGAAGATCGACCCTGAGGTCAAGGTGCTTCTCTACAGCGGCCGGGCCATGGACGAGGACGTCCACCTGGTTCTGGAGGACGGGGCCCTGGGCTTCATCCAGAAACCGTATCGGATGGCGGCCCTGAGCGAAAAGATCGCCGAGATCCTCCATGGCCAGCGGCCGGGACAGAACGGCCCGGCCCCCAGGGAACGGAAACTGGCGGGGGCGGTGTGAGCCGTTCGCAGGCAGCCGTAAGCCGTAAGCAGTAAGCAGTAAAAGGGGAAGCGGGAAGAAACGTAGGTGAGGGGAGAGCGGGGTGTCGCTCTCCCCGATTTTTTTACAGGGCCGCTTTGAGGGCCGCAAGGACGGCGTTGTAGTCGGGTTCCTGGGACAGTTCGGGGACGATCTGGACGTGGCGGAAGATGCCGGACTTATCCACGACGAAGACGGCCCGGGCCAAGAGGCGCAGTTCCTTGATGAGCACCCCATACGCCACCCCGAAGGAGGCGCCCCGGTGGTCGGAGTAGGTCTGCAGCCGATCCACTCCGGCGGCGCCGCACCAGCGTTTCTGGGCGAAGGGGAGATCCATGCTGATGGTGAGAATGCCCACGTCATCGCCGAGTCGGGCGGCCTCGGTATTGAACCACCGGGTTTCCATATCGCACACCGGGGTGTCCAGGGAGGGCACGGCGGCGATGACGTACAGCTTGGCAGGCAGGGACGAGAACTTTACGGGATTGAGGTCGTTATCCAGAACTTCGAAGTCCGGGGCATGCTCGCCCACAATGTGCTCCGGGCCGATGATGGTCAGGGGGGCGCCGTGGATGGTGACCGCGTCGCGTCTTTCGAACATAGTGACTCTCCTTATCAGAAGTTGGCCGGGAGACCGATTCCCAAAACCGGTGCCAAACCCGGCTGAAATAAGCCTGGGCGAAACATAAGACCTGGGGGCGGGGCTGTCAACCAGGCGGGGGGCAATAAGGGGATCACCCCAGGTGGTATTTCTCCCGCAGGCGGCGGGAGAGGTCGGTGACCCAGGCGTAGGCCCGGGCCACGGTCTTTTCCCGGTCGGGGTTGATGAGGCAGCAGGTGGCGGGGGAGAGCAGGCTCTGGGCCAGGAGCTGGTCCCGGTCGATGCCGGCGGTGTAAAGGGTCTGCCAGACCTCCTCGAGCTGGGTGATGAGGTGGTCCTGGGACTCCGTATCGAAGGCCTCGAAGCCGGTGGGGACGATGCCCCAGGAGAGGACCGCGCCCCGCTCCAGGAAACGCTTGATGTCTTTGCCGTAGCAGCGGAAGACCTCGGCATTGGTGTAAATGTCCATGGACAGGATGTCGAGGTCGCGGGCGAGGAGGAACTGCCAGTCGGGGTTGCCGCACAGGTGGATGCCCCGGGGCCGGTCGATCTGGGAGAAGAAGCGGTCCATGTCGGCCTTGCCCATGGTGTCGGTGTAGCCGGAGACGGAGCTGAAGATAAATTGCAGGCCGGGTTCGTCGATGAACATGAAGGCCCGGGGGTGACGGGCCTTGAGGCGGTCGAGCTGAACCTGGGCGCGGCGGGCCATAAAGTCCATGAGGGTGGTCCGGACCTCGTCATTGAAGATGAGCGGGCGGTCGCGTTCATCCAGAACCTTCATGCCGAAGCTCACCGGGCCTTCGAGCTGGCCGCGGATGGCGGGGTGGGCGCTGAGATCCAGTTCCAGGAATTTATGGTAGACCACGGAGTAGGCGGGAGAGATGTCGAAGTAGCCGGGCTCGTCCCAATGTTCCAGCATGGCAGGCATCTCATCATAAAAGCGGGTGGTGTCGAACCGCAGGGTGTTGGCTTCGGGCAGGAGCACGATGCCGGGGAAATGCTCGGCGGCCTGGACGTACATGTCTTCGTAGTAGCTCACGTGGGGGAGTTGGGGCCAGAAGGGGATATCCAGGGTCAGGGCCAGATCAAGGGCCTCCTCCACGTTGTCGTGGGGCAAAATGGCCATGGCGGTGGTCAAAAGGTTGCCGGGGATGAGAGAGCTCATGGCAAAGAATCCTTTCGGGCATTATCGAAGTCTGTGCAGGTTACATTAATCATTCCCGGTTCGGGTTGCCAGGGCAAGTTGGGTTCGGCTCCCCCGGAGCCGCGGGCGCGGGTCAGCCGGGGGCGGCGGGCGTCGATGCCCCGGCAGTGGGGCAGGGGAGGGGAGCCTCGCCAGCCTGGAACTCCGGTTGCGGATGAGAGCCGGCGCCGGTTTTTTGGCCTCGGAAATACCAACCCTGAGTGACCGGGGAGCTATTAAAGCCGGTGGGACTAACGGCTTCGACTCCAGTGAAGCCTGCTGCCTGCATGAGGGCCAGGAAAACCTTTCCCGGTATGGCGCCGCCTTCTCAGCGGGCCCAGGCGGCCACCAGGCTGGCGGTGTCCTGTGGAAGCTCCCCGGCCAGGATCTGGTCGGCAATCTGGAGGCGGCCGCCGGGTTTCAGGACCCGGCGGACCTCGCGTAGGGCCTGGGGCTTGTCCACCACCAGGTTGAGGACGCCATTGGAGATGACCACGTCAAAGACGGCGTCGGGGAAGGGGAGATGGTCAGCAGCGGCTGCCAGAAAGATGACGTGCGCCAGGGGCGTCTGCGCCAGGTTGTCCCGGGCCCGGGCCAGCATCTCGGGGATCAGGTCCACGCCCGCCACCCTTCCTGAGGGGCCCACCATGAGAGCGGCGACGAGGCTGTCCACCCCGGCGCCGCAACCCACGTCGAGGACATATTCGCCCGACTGCAACGGCCCCAGGGAAAAGGGGTTGCCCACGCCGCAGAAGTAGTCCAAAACCGGGGCGGGCAGGGAGGCCAGGATCTCCGTGGGATAATCCAAGGCATCGAGCCCTTCCCGGCCGGTGGGGTAGCGGAATCGGCCGGCGGGACTGGCAGCCACCTGCATGTATTTATCCCGCAGGGCATCCAGGATGCGGCGGCGATCCGCGGGGGAGAGGATTTCAGTCATGACGGGCTCCCCAGGTCGTGCTGAATGAGGTTGACAAGGCTCTCTGGGCTTCTTATGATATAAGGCAATGCTACAAGAAGTAGCGCAGTATCCTATTTATTAATATTACCAAATAATCCAAGAAGGGGGATTGATCATGAAGATCAAAAAAGTCGCGAAGGCTTCCCACGGCCTGTGCAAGTGTAAGAAATCCTGCTAAGGATTCTTTGACGAACACCTGAAGGGGACGCCAGGCGTCCCCTTTTTTTGTGCCGGGGAGGGGCTAGAGCGGCTGAATACTGAGATGGAATGATGCGTGAGATTATTTGCAGACATCAGTGTTCGTTTTTTAACCCCGAGAAGGATGAGGCGGAGACCTGTCTGGGCTATGCGTGGTTAACGGCTTGGAGTAAGATCAGGCCCGGGCTTAAAGAGATTTTGACCGGCCTACCCGCCGGCGTGACTCCCCGGGTTGGAAGTCTGGCCTCCCTGGAGGAGGCAGTCTGCCAGCGCTGTGTCTTCCGGGCGCATGGATGTGATTTTGCTGCAGCGGCCGAACCCGAGACGGTCCAGCCCTGCGGCGGGCTGAAGGTGTTGGCCTGGCTGCAGGAACGGGGATACATCTCCGCGGCGGAGGTGCAGGCGGCCTGGGAGAAGATCACGCCCCGGCTGTACGTGCGGTTGGGGGAACACGTGGCCCTGCGCCGACTAGAGGCCCCGCACCTGTATGACCGGCTGGCCGACGAGCTTTACGAGGTCAATGAGGAGGCCTTTGACTGGCTGGCGCAGGCCGATGGCACCCGCCAGGGCTGGGGGGCTCAGGCGGATGCGGAATTTTTCGCCTTCCTCCTGGAGGAGTCCCTGCTGGCCTGCTCACCCACCCCGGCGCCCCGGAAGCTGAGCTGGCGGCCCTCGCCATTGCCTTCGCTGCGCTACCTGGAACTGATGCTCACGGAACGCTGCAATCTGCGCTGCGCGCACTGTTACCTGGGCGATGCCGGGACCACGGATCTGCCTCTGGCCTCGGCCCTGGCCGCCCTGCGGGAGCTGGAGGAGATGCAGGGGCTGCGGGCGCTCCTGTCCGGGGGCGAGGCGCTCTTGTGGCCGCACTGGTGGGACCTCAACGACCGGCTGGGGGACTTCGAGTTGCGGATGATCCTCCTCTCCAACGGGGTGTTGTTGACTCCGGAGGTAGTCTCCCGCCTGCGGGTGCAGGAAATCCAGGTGAGTCTGGACGGCCTGGAGCAGGGCCACGAAATGTTGCGCGGCCGGGGCACCTGGGACCGCACGGTGCGGAATCTGAAGGCGGTCCAGGATGCCGGGCTGGCCCTGTCAGTGGCCACCATGATTCACGCCGGTAATCTCGAGGAATTGGAGGATTTGGGGGAACTCCTGCAGCAGTGGGGAGTGCGGGAATGGAATCTGGACGTGCCGTGTTATTCCGGCCGCCTGCTCCTGCACCCGGAACTGTACGCCGACCCGGCTGCGGCGGTATCGTTTTTAGGCCTGGGCTACGGCGGTTCCGACCACGGGGCCGAAGGCGGTTATGCCTGCGGGGTGCACCACGCCGCGGTCCTGCCCACCGGCCAGGTGGCCAAGTGCGGCCTCTATGCCCACCGTCCCCTGGGGCGGCTGGCCGAAGGGCTGGAGACCTGCTGGCGGCGGCTGAAACACCTGCGGCTGGAGGAACTCGAGTGCAACGGCTGCGACTACCTGACGGAATGCCGGGGCGGCTGCCGGTTCCGGGCCGGAGAGGGCCTGGCGCCCGACCCGGTGATGTGCCTGCGGTACGGGGGATTACCGGGGGGAGGGCCAGGGACCTGAGGTCCCTGCCCTCCCCCCGGGCCCCCCTCCCAACCCGCGAAAAGAGGTGGGGGGGCGGCATGGGGATAACTGCAGGCCAACGACTGCGGCTCTATCTTTTTTCACCGGAAACCGGAAATGGTAACGTATTGGGAACAGAGTTTGATGGCTGAACGGAAGTCTGCGGCGGACAAAATCGAGATAAGGAGTGCCGAATAATGGTGACGTTGTATGATCTGGCCACCCGGGCGGCGGCAGAGGGGGGCGAGACGGTGTTGGGAGCGGCCGATTTGGAGACCCACGCCTGTTATCTGATGTATGGCGTGGTGGAGGTGGGGGCGGCTCCCCGCCTGCTCAATCCCGGTAACGGGCATGAAGAGATCATTTGCGTCGTGGCGGGAAATGCCGCCCTGAAGGGCCCGGGGGGGGTCCAGGAGATGGCCCCGGGACAGGCCTTCCACCTGGTGGGGGAGGCCGCCCATCACCTGGAAAACCGGGGTAGCGTACCCGTGGTCTATGTGGTCGCCGGCGGCCACAGTGCCGGCCATGGCCATCACCATCACTGAGGGATGGGAACGGGGAAGGCGGGATAAGCAAAAAGTCCGGCCCGAGATAAGTACCCGGGCATTTCAAAACCTCCCTGACCTCGCCATGATAAGCCGCGGAAATAGCCAACGGCTTGAAAAGAGAGATTCCTCGCATGCGCTCGGAATGACAACAAGAGGTTTTGAGACAGGTTCTTGGTCTTCGAGGGCGCCCCGGCGGCGCCCTTATTTCACCCCGGTGCAGTCCGCTGCCCCAAGAGATGCTGGCGGGGACGTTGGGTCCACTCAAGTAAAGCGGCCGGGAAACCGAATGATCTTATGAGACGCTTGCTGGTCCATCGCGACTTTATTCTTGCCTTGGCGGTGGTCCTGGGACTCCTGGCCGGTCAGGGCGCCCATCTGGCTGAACCTTTAGTGCTTCCGGCTCTGGGGGTGGTCATGACCCTGTCCACCCTGGGGGTGACGGGGAGCATATTCCGCCGGCCTCGGGAGTTGATAGTCCCTGTGCTGGCCGGCCTGGCCATGAACTTCCTGGCCCTGGGCGGCCTCCTGCTGGGGCTGCAGGCCCTGTTCATTCGGGAAGCGGCCATCGCCACCGGCTTTGTGATTATGGCGGCGGTGCCTCCGGCCGTGGCGGTGATCCCATTTACCGACCTGTTGGGGGGCAACCGGACCTTTTCCCTGGTGGCGACCATGGGCTGCTACCTGGGGGCCCTGGTCATCACCCCGCTCCTGGCAGTGGGGTTGCTGGGGGCCCAGGTCATCCAACCCGGGAAGGTGCTGGTCATCCTCCTGGAGCTCATCGTGGCGCCGCTGGTTCTATCCCGACTGCTTCTGAAACTGGGTTGGGCCGGGCGACTGGAGAGGATCAAGGGACCGCTGACCAATTGGTGTTTCTTTCTGGTCACCTATACCATCGTGGGGCTCAACCGGCAGCTCATCCTGGGCCAGCCGGAACTGCTGGCGCCGGTGGCGTTGGTCGCGTTGCTGAGCACCTTTGTGTGGGGAGAGGTCATTGCCAGGAGTGGCCGCCGGCTGGGTCTTGCAGCACCTACGGCGACCTCCCTGGTGCTGCTGGGCACCCTGAAGAACTACGGCCTGTCCGGAGGGTTGGCGTTGACCCTGTTCGACACCAAGACCGCGGTGCCGGCCACGGTATCCACCGTCTTTATGATCATCTACATCATCTGGCTGGGCTGGCAAGGCCGGAGGCGGGAAAAACGGGACGGCCCATCTTGATATCGGCGGTTTCGTCTCTATCTTATTGAGTATATCTAGGGACGGAGGACGCCGCCATGACGGACACAGAAAGCCTGAAGAAGATTTTTGAGTATGCGTTAAACCAGGAATATACCGGTCTCACCTTTTTCCAGGCCTCACTGGCCCGGATGGGCATGGGGGCGGCGGTCAGCGCCTTCCAGCGCCTCATCCAGGAGGAGGAGAGACATATCGCTTTCATCAGCAAGATCCTGGAAGACCTGAAAGAGGCCCGCAGTGTGGATATCGAGGGTCTTAAAGGGGTGGCCCTGGAGCCCACCGACTATTTCGACGAACGGGCCCGGAAGGAGTTTCTGGAACAGTGCGTCGAAGGTTCCATGGTTCCCGACGTCACCGTATTCAACACCGCCTGGCTGATTGAAAAGGATTTGAGCGACTTCTACTCCCGGATGGCCCAGCAGACCCAGGGCCAGGCCCAAGAGGCCCTAGATATGTTGGCCGCCTGGGAAAAGGGCCATGAACAGTTCTTCCGGCAATTCCGGGACAAGCTGAGCGAAGTCTATGCCAACATGCCCTGGGGCGGATGATCGGTATCCGGGAAGTTGCCGCGGTGGGGAGATTTGCGTTGACTTGCGCGGTTGAGTGAGTTAAAGTTAAACTTAACCCAGGAGCAGGAAATTAAGGGGGAGTATGAGATGCCCAAGGGGAGATGGGTGTCAACGATGATGCGGGGATTTGTCCTGGCCCTATGCCTGACGGTCATGGCGGGGGCCGCGACCCTGTATGCAGCCGACCTCCCCGGCAGCTCCGCCTTTCAGACCTCCCGCCAGTTCCTCCTGACCCTTGACCCCGCCTGCGCCATGGACCGGCCCTGGCTCCTCACGCCCGGCAACCTGGGAGCCCACCAGCCCCCCGGGGTTGCAGAAAACCTGTTGGGGATCATACCCATACAATTTTCCGGCCCCGCCTCCCTGGAAGACAAGCCGGACCTGGACTACAAATCCCAACTCTCCTCCCGGCTGAGGCTATCCCCCAAGACCGAATTGCGCGTGTCCTTTCTCTACAAACAGGAGCCTCCGGGCGCCCAGACCGATCGGGGCCTGCAAACCCATCTGCTGATGAAATATTCCATGGACTACCGGGTCCTGCCCAATCTCCAGGTGGGGCTCAGCGGCTACTTCTACCAGCAGCAGGTGCCCGACTTCCTGAAGTGGAACAACCAGCAGTTGCGGGAATCGATCCTGGGGGTGGGACCGGGTCTGCAGTACGATCTGGGACGCTGGAGTTTCATGGTGCGCTCCCAGCTGGAGAGCGGCAGCCGCGACCGCAGCGAAGGCATCAACAGCTGGTTCCGGGTCTGGTACTCGTTTTAGGACCCTCTGCATCGATCCCCATTGTTAGGCCGATCCTCCGTACCTTCCCACCGATCCTCCGGGACGCCTTGCCAGTCCTGCAGCTTCCAGCACCGAGACAAGAGGGCAGGGGCGCAACATCAGGCTTATAGGCGTTCAGCTAACGGCCATCAGCTGTGGGCGAAAGAGAAGATTTTTGCCGCAATGACAATCAATGAGCAGTAATCGATTTGATTAGATATTATAACAACTTCTGAGGCTGAAACCGGGCCGCTTTCTCCTTCCCCGCCGCCCGAATCCCGGGGGCGCAGCGAGGCCTGAAATTTCTCCTTGCCAAAGGGGCAAACAATCATTTAACATAGAGGTCGTTGTGAATTTCGGCACTTGAGGGAGCGCATGGATCTGAGCGAATTGAAGATCTTCACCGGGAACAGCAACCCGGATCTGGCGTTGGAGATCTGTAATTGTTTGCAGTTAAAGCTGGGGGCCGCCATGGTGGGGACCTTCAGCGACGGAGAGATTCGCATCGAGATCGGCGAGAACGTGCGGGGCCAGGACATCTTTGTGATCCAGTCCACCTGCCGGCCGGTGAACACCAATCTGATGGAACTCCTCATCATGGTGGACGCCCTGAAACGGGCCTCGGCCCGCCGGATTACCGCGGTGATGCCCTATTACGGCTATGCCCGCCAGGATCGCAAGGTGGCCCCCCGGGTGCCCATCAGCGCCAAGCTGGTGGCCGACCTGATCTCCCGGGCGGGGGCCAACCGGGTCCTGACCATGGACCTGCACGTGGGCCAAATCCAGGGCTTTTTCGATATTCCGGTGGACAACCTGTATGCCTCTCCGGTGATGATGCCCTACATCAAGGAAAATTTCGCCAATAACCTGGTGATGATCTCTCCGGACGCGGGCGGCGTGCCCCGGGCCCGGGCCTACGCCAAGCGGCTGCAGGCCAGCCTGGCCATGATCGACAAGCGCCGGGACGCCCCGGGCCAGGCCAAGGCCATGCACCTCATCGGGGACGTGAAGGACAAGAAGGCGGTCATCCTGGATGACATCATCGATACCGGCGGCACCCTGGCGGAGGCGGCCAAGGTGATCATGGACCAGGGAGCGGAGTCCGTCTATGCCTGCTGTTCCCACCCGGTGCTGTCGGGGCCGGCGGTGGACCGCATCATGGCCTCGCCCCTCAGACGGCTGGTGGTCACCGACACCATTCCCCTCAGCGACGCCGGCCGGGAGGCCTCCAAGATCATCCAGGTATCGGTGGCCCCCTTGTTGTGCAAGGCCATCGTCAGCATTCACAACGAGGATTCCATCAGCTCCCTGTTCGACATCCACTTCTGATCCCGCATTTCCCACGCCAGAGGATGCAGGTCAGGCAGCGCTTCCCGGGTTGCGCCCGGTTCAGGGCGCCGCCCGGGGCTGCAGCCGGTAGGCAACCAGATCACCCCGGCCGGACTCGGCCAGGACGGGGAGGCCCCGGGCCCGGAGCTCGGATTCCAGGGTCTGGCCCCGGTCGGTGAACCCCTCCCGATTGATATAGAGGGCCTGAAAGCCGGCCTCCACCAGTTCGAGGAGCATCACGGGCAGCGGCAGACCCTCCACATACCGCTGCCAGGTCTCACCCCCCCGCCCTTTATCATCTCCGAAAGAAAATTTCAGTTTATTGGTCCAGATATACGGCCGCAGATGTTCATAGCCACCCAGGTGATGCCGGTCGGGGGCTTCGGGGTAAGCCACCACCGGCAGTTGAAAGACCCGGGCGCCGGAGGGCAGGGAGGCCTCCAGGGCGGCCGCGAAGACCCGGTCGTGGTGGATGAGGCGCTGGGCGACCTGGTTTTTTTGATCGCGATGGGTTTGAAAGAAGACCTTGGAATGATAGAACTCCGCGCCAAAGAGTAGAACGATAAGCAATATCAGGGGATAATATAGGTACTTATTTATATGTTTAAAAAAGATGCGCACCATGAACAGATAGATCATGGTCAGGATAACAATGCTGAATCGGCTCATACTCCGGAACAATAAGAGTCCGAAGGTTCCCAGGATGAAGTTGACCCCGCCGGTGATGGCCCAGGCCAAGGTCAATATGGTTATCCAGGCCTCTGCCGGGACCCCGTCCCAATGGTTTCGGGCAGCTTCAGAGAAGGAGTATACCGCGAGGCTGACGAAGGCAACGATCCCCATGCCGCCCAGGAAGGCCCCGGGGCATTCGGCCATGGCCGGGATCAGGTTGTAGTACTGCTGCGCGCCCAGGTCGTTGAGCCAGGGTAGCCAATAGGTTAGGGGCCAGAAGAGGTCGGTCAGATTGAGGGCGTAGGCCCGGAGTTCCACCAGATGGCGTTCCAGGGCGTGGGGATTAGGGCCCCAGCGAAGGCGGGCGAGGAAATAGTGGGCGTAATGGAGGCAGAACGTCAGCGCGGCCAGGCCCAGAAGGACCGGGGCGTAGGGGTCCCATCGCCGTCGGCGAAGGAGCAGGATGACATTGACGAACACCAAGAGAAGGAAAAACAGATAAAAATAGTAGGCCTCCTGGAACCCCGTAATGATGGTGATGCCCACCCCGTACACCCATTTGATTCTGGTATGTTTATTTCCGGGGGCAAAACATAAATCAACCAAAATCAGGAAAAAGGGCAGGTGCCAGTAATACGAGAGATTAATATGATAGACGCTCCGATAAACCATGTACCAGGAAAAGGCATAGAACAGGCTGAAGATAAAGGCCTCAAACCGCCGGGCCTGAAAGTAGAGACAGGTGAGATAGAAAGACACCGCCGCCAGGATATGGGCGAGCAAGAGGGAAAGGTTGACTGCGGCCACTGGTCCCAGCCCCCGTGCCAATACGCCCTGAAAATAATACAGCGGCTTGTGGGTGGGGGGGAAATCGTTCCAGTTGGCACCCCGGGGGGCGTTGAGCCGGGCGATGGTCACATCGAAGCAGTTGGGAAGTTCGGCGAAGGCCTGGGCAATACCCAGGAAATACAGGGCATCTTCGTTATAACCGATGGGGTCGGCCAGGTGTTTCCAGGTCTGGATGTGATAATTGTAACCCCACAGGAGGACCACCGAGGCTATTAACCCCAAAACCACCAGCATGCCGCCGATCTGCCGTTGCCCCTTGTCTCTCATGCTGATTCCCGCCGGCTAGAAGGCGTCATAAAACGACGTGAGCGTCTCCATCACATATTCGATTTCGGCCTCGGTCAGGTCGGGGTAGAGGGGGAGCCGCAATAATCTCCCGGCTATATCCTCGGTCACCGCCAGGGTGCCGCTGGTGCGCCCGTAGCGGCGGCCGGCGGGGGAGGAGTGGAGGGGCAGGTAATGCAGGGCGGTGGCGATGCCGCGCTGCCCCAGGTACTCCCGGAGCCGGGTCCGCTCCCCGGACGACCGGGTGAGGAGGGGGAAGAGATGGCCGTTGGGGTCGGCGTCGGGGCCCCAGGCCGGCAGCCCCACCCGGCCTATCTCCTGGAGAGGTGACAGGGCCTGATGATACTGCTGAAATATCCGCCGGCGCCGGCGGGTGATCTCCTCCGCCTGCTCCAACTGGGCGAATAACAAGGCGCCGGTCAGTTCGCCGGGGGCAAAGGACGCCCCCAGGTCCACCCAGGTGTATTGCTCGATTTCCCCCCGCAGCTGCCGGGAGCGATCCGTGCCCTTTTCCCACAGGGTTTCGGCCCGGGGGATCAGGGCGGGATCGTTGACCAACAGGGCGCCGCCCTCCCCGGCGCTGATGTTCTTGGTGGCGTGGAAGCTCAGGCAGCCCAGGGCTCCCCAGGTGCCCAGGAATCGTTGGCGGTGCCGGGCCAGAAAGGCGTGGGCGGCATCTTCGATGATCGCCACTCCGTGAGCCGCGGCCACCGGGCAGATCGACTCCAGGGCGCAGGGGCCGCCCCCGTAGTGCACCGGCACGATGGCCTTGGTGCGGGGGGTCAGGGCCGCTTCCAGACAGGTTTCATCCAGGTTCAGGGTGTCCGGCCGGATGTCCACGAACACCGGCGTGGCCCCGGCCAGGACAAAGGGGGTGGCGGTGGAGACGTAGGTAAAGGAGGGCATGATCACTTCATCCCCCGGGGCGAGGTCCACCAACATCGCGGCCATCTCCAGGGCTGCGGTGCCCGAGGGCGTCAGGAAGACCGCGGCGCACCCGAGCTTGGCGGCCAGCCAGTCCTGGCAGCGTCGGGTGAAGGGTCCCCCCCCGCCCAGGTGGCGGTCTTGCAGGACAGCCTGGGTCAGGTAGTGAAGCTCGGTGCCGACGAGATGCGGCTTATGGAAGGGAATGGTGAACATGGTCGCTCCCCGGCGTTACCTCTGTCTTTCTCCCCCGAAAGTCGCGGGATTGCCGAGCAGAGAATCGTCATCCCAACGATGATACCATAATTCCACGTTCCGGGTGACAAAACCGCCCCGTTGATAGAGGCATTGGGCGGGGATATTTCTCCCCTGGGTGACCACCACCACCCGCTCCGTGCGGGCGCGTTGGAACCAGTCCAGGGCGTGTTTCAGCAAACCTGCCCCCACCCCCCGGCCGTGCCAAGGCGCCGCCACCCCCAACAGTTCGATGGCTCCGGTGCTGCCCGCTTGGGGGTCGAGACGGAGGGTGACGAATCCCGCCGGACCATCTCCGGCGTCCGCCACCAGGATCGCCGCGGCCCGGCCTGCCCAACTCCAGGTCACCCAGGCGTCATACAGGGCCTCACAGAGGGGCCGGGGGAAGCGGCCGTCGGCAAAAAACCGGGAGAACTGAAAACTGTGGCGGGCGATCCGGCGCAGGGCGGGGAGGTCGGCGGCCGTGGCGGGGCGGATGGGAATCACAGCATGCGCGGCGGGATGGCAAGGCTGGCGGGTCTCGAGCTGACAGACCAGGGTCAGCCGGATATCCACCAGCCGAAAGCCCAGGTCGGCGGCCAGCCTGAGGGTGGGCGGGTCGTCGGTCCGGGCCAGGAAATAAAGGCAGCGGATGCGGCGCTCCCGGCAGAAGGCGGCAATGGCCGCACCCCTGGCCGGCGTCAGGGTGTCGCCTTGCACCCGGGCCACCGGGAACCCGAAGAAGTCGCTGTCCCAGGCCAGCAATTCACAGACTGCCGGATCTGCCGCGGATACTCCGGTCATGACTCTCTCCCGCAGGTCGTCAGGTCATCCGGAGGTATCCAGGGGGCCTGGGATTATTAAAATCGACATGCTGACAATATATATGACAGGGTTGCAGACAGGCCCGGCCAGGGCCGAACGCAGATACTCGTTCTCCCCCGGCAGAGTGAGAGGGGGCCTGTCAAATTTTTAAGACCTCTCCCCCCCACCGCACGCATGCCCGGGCAGGATGCCGGTACTACCAGTCTCCCGGTCTTGGCGGCCTCCTTTCCCTGGAGGCGGGTGGGCAGATTATAAGGTAAGGAGGCGGAAAAAGCAAAACCCCTGTTTACCAAGCCGGGGGGCTCTGGCAAACCGGCCCGGGTCACAGTTCCGGGGGTGACAAATTCCGGGCTTCCGGGTTGAACTTTTATTACGTTTCTGATAGAGATTAATTTTCTGCCCGGGCCGGGAAGGTCACGGCGGGGTTTCGACATTCGGAAGGGAGGTATGCATGGCTGGGAAACTGGATCATCTCCGGAATATTGCTTTTATTGGGCATAGCGGGGCAGGAAAGACCTCCGTGGCGGAGGCCATGTTGTTTGCCGCCGGAGCCACCACGCGGCAGGGCAAGGTGGACGACGGCAGTTCGGTGCTGGATTATGAGCCGGAGGAGATCAAGCGGCGCATCTCCATTTCCTCGGCCTGTCACCATTATGCCTGGAAAAAGCACGAAGTCTGCTTCGTTGACACCCCGGGCGACGACAACTTCCTGGCGGACACCCGGGCCAGCCTCCAGGTGGTGGACGGCGCGGTGGTGGTGATCGACGCGGTGGACGGTGTCAAGGTGGGCACGGAGAAGGTCTGGAACGTTTCCAATCAGCGGGGACTGGCCCGGCTGATCTATATCAACAAGCTGGACCGGGAACGGGCCGACGCCAACCGGGTGCTCCAGGAAATCAAGGACATCCTGGGGGGCAATCCGGTCCTGATGCAACTGGCCATTGGCCAGGAGGCCGATTTTAAGGGTGTGGTGGACCTGGTGACCATGAAGGCCTACACCTTTGCGGCGGACGGCAGCGGCAAGTTCAGCGAAGGGGAGATCCCCGGTGATCTGGCTGATGAGGCCGAGGCCTTGCGGGGCGATTTGTTGAACTTTGCCGCTGAAAGCGACGACGCTCTGATTGAAAAATTTTTGGAAGAGGGCACCCTGACCACCGATGAGATCTATCGGGGGCTGCGGGCCGGCACCCTGGCGGGCACGTTCGTGCCGGTCTTTCTGGGGGCGGCGGGGAAAAATTTCGGCCCCCGGCTGCTTCTGGAGTCGGTGAATGCCTATCTGCCCTCTCCCGAGGACTGCGGCGCCATTACCGGCAAAAACCCCAAGACCGGGCAGGAGGCCACCCGGGAACCCGACCCGGACGGCCCTTTCATGGCGTATGTCTATAAGACGGTGGCCGACCCCTATGCCGGCCGCCTCTCCCTGTTCCGTATCTACTCCGGCACGCTGAAATCCGACTCCTCCGTTTACAACGTCAACAAAGAGGCCGGGGAACGCTTCGGGCAACTCTTTCAGCCCGAGGGCAAGGGCCTCAAGCCGGTGGAGCAGGCCGGGCCGGGGTCCATTGTGGCGGTGGCCAAGCTCAAGGAAACGGTTACCGGGGACACCCTGTGCGATGAGGCCCAGCCTCTCATCCTGCCGGCGCCGCAGCCCCCCAAGACGATGATCACCTTCGCGGTGGAACCCAAGACCCGGGGTGATGAGGACAAGGTCTTTTCTTCCATCAACCGGCTCATCGAGGAGGATCCCTCCCTCAGTCTGACCCGTAACGCCGAAACCAAGGAGATTCTCCTGTCGGGCATGGGGCAGGTGCACATCGAGGCCACGGTGGAGAAATTGAAGCGCAAGTTCGGGGTGGAGGTCAATCTGAAAACCCCCAAGGTTCCCTACCGGGAGACCATCAAGGGTTCCACCAAGATTCAGGGAAAATACAAACGCCAGTCGGGCGGCCGGGGGCAATACGGCGACACCTGGATCGAGATCGAACCTCTGCCGCGGGGTGGCGGCTTCGAGTTTGTGGACAAGATCGTGGGCGGCGTCATCCCCAAACAGTATATCCCCGCGGTGGAGAAGGGCATCGTCGAGGCCATGCTGGATGGGGAGCTGGCCGGCTTTCCGGTGGTGGATATCAAAGTCACCCTCTACGACGGTTCCTTCCATGACGTGGATTCCTCGGAAATGGCCTTCAAGATTGCCGGGTCCATGGGTTTCAAGAAGGGCTTCATGGCCTCCCAGCCCACTCTCCTGGAGCCGATCTATAAACTCCAGGTCTCGGTCCCCGAGGAGTATATGGGGGACATCATCGGCGATCTCAACAGCCGCCGGGGCCGCGTGCTGGGCATGGACACCCAGGGGAATCAACAGGTCATCAGCGCCAATGTCCCTCTGTCGGAGGTGCAGTTCTACGCCCCCGACCTGACCTCCAAGACCGGCGGCCGGGGCACCTTCGAAATGGAATTCTCCCATTACGAAGAGGTGCCGCCGAATCTGGCGGAAAAGATCATCGCCCAGGCCAAGGCCGCCAAGGAAAAGGAATAGGATCGGGCCAGGACTCCCTAACGATATGCATACATCAAAGACGCAGCAGGGCCGGGTGGTGGCGGTATCGGTGAGCCGGACCAAGGGGGTGAAAAAGGAGAACGTCCCCTTGATCAACCTGATTCCCGATTACGGCGTGGAGGGGGACGCCCACGCCGGCAGTGAGCGCCAGGTTAGCTTTCTGGCTCAGGAGAGCATCGACGCCATGCAGGGCAAAGGGCTGGAGCTGACTCCGGGGGACTTTGCCGAAAACATCACCACCCGGGGACTGGACGTCCCCGCCCTGCCGGTGGGGGCCCGGTTGCGGCTGGGTTCCCAGGTGGAACTGGAAATCACCCAGATCGGCAAGACCTGCCACCAGGGCTGTGCCATTCGCCAGGCCGTGGGCGACTGCGTCATGCCCCGGGAGGGGATCTTCGCCCGGGTGCTGGTGGGGGGCGAGGTGCGGCCGGGCGATGAGATCGAGGTGTTTCGTGTTCCGGGTGGGCATCCTCACCATTAGCGACAAAGGGTCCCGGGGCGAGCGGGAGGACCAGAGCGCCGCAGAGATCAAAAAGCTCCTCCCGCCGGCCTTCCGGGTGGAAGAATACGCCATCGTTCCGGATGAGCAGCAGGATATCAGCGCCCGGCTGGTGGAGTGGAGCGACGGCAAACGCCTCAACCTCATCCTGACCACCGGAGGGACGGGCTTGAGCCCCCGGGACGTCACCCCCGAAGCCACCGCCGCGGTCCTCGACCATCTCGTGCCGGGCATCCCCGAGGCCATGCGCCTGGCCAGTCTGAGCGTCACCCCCAACGCCATGCTTTCCCGGGCGTTAGCCGGCATCCGGGGCCAGACCCTGATCATCAACCTGCCGGGCAGCCCCAAGGCCGTCCGGGAAAACCTGGCCGTGGTGGTCCCCACCCTGGCCCACGCCCTCAACAAGCTCGCTGGCTGCAGCGCCGACTGCGGCTCTCTGTAATCCTCCCTGAAAATTTATTGCAATTCTCTCCAGAAATTTCGCCTCGACGTATATAAGGGCGGGGAGACTTCCTCCCAACCATGGAAAATACTTACGAGAATCGCTAGATTTACATTCCTGGGGGATCGGTCTGCCCTGGCCGGAGCGGTGGGCAATATTAATGGCCCGGTGAGGCGGCGGTCAGTCGGGCTCCGAGGGAGGAGAGGGGGCGAGAGGCAGGCTCCGCAGTGAAATTGATGATAATAGAAATTCTTGCCGATACGAATTACGAGATAGCTCCACCGGATCGGTTTGGAGACAGTGGTCGACGTGGCCAGTTAAGGTTCAAGATCAGAGGTCACCAGGAGGTCCGGCGTGAGCCGGGAGAGCACGGGCGTTCCCGAAACGGAACCTGGTAACCGGCAAGGGACTTTTTTAGGCCGAGGAGACCGAGCGACGGGAAGTGGATTGACAAGGATGCCTTCCCCCACCTGTTCCCGGTTGACTGGCAGAGGCTGACAGTACATCTGGTTTCGTCATGAACCAAAAAAAATATAAGTATATCTACTCTTGCGGCGATTTCGTGATCCTGGCGGCTGGCCTCACCATCGTGGCCCATCTGTTTCTGGGAATGGCAGCCTGGTGGAGATACCATGGCCTGGGTGGATATGGTGACCCCAGCCTTCTGGTACGGCCCCTGGGAATCAGCCAGACGGCGGTCTGTCTGGCGGCCCTCATCATGTTGATCCTGGGATGGCGATGGCGGCGGGATAACTACTGTTTGCGCCACGTCCGGGGGGAACAAGATCGCTTCTTCAACCAGTTGTTGAGCAGCGTCCCGGATGCCATTTGCATCTTTGACCGGGACCTGCGGATTATCCGCACCAACCCCGTCATGGAAAAATGGCACTCCCATCTATATCCCCTGGTGGGCCAGACCTGCGGGGAGGTCTTCTCCCCGGATTCGCCCATCTCTACCATGTGCCAACGGGGATTGGAGTTGGGGGCCAAATCCATCATCGAGGTGCCGATCCGGGAGGAGCAGCAGGAGATCATCGGCTGGGAGCGGGTATCGGTCTATCCCCTGGTGGACGCCGAATCCTGGCAGACGGAAGGTGTCATCCTGGTACTCCAGGATATCTCCGAACCCCGGATGGCCCAAGAGGCCCTGGCCCAGGAAAAGGACCGTTTGGAGGTAACCCTCGGTTCCCTGGCTGACGGGGTCATTGCCATCGACAACCGGGGGGTGATCACGCTGGCCAACCAGGCGGCGGCCCAGCTCGCCGGTCGGCCCTGGGAAGATCTGGCGGGCGACTCCTTCGCCCAGGTGGTACATATAGTGGAGGAGGGTCCCCAGGGGTTTGAGGACATCGATCTGGCCAGCTTTCCGGAGACCGAAGGTACCGTGTGCCTGAACAATCACGCCTTTATCAGTGGGCGCGACGGCCGGGTGCGGCGCATAACCGCCACCGGAGCCCCGCTGTCCACTTCCGACGGCCAAAGGTTGGGGATGGTCTGGGTCTTCCATGACCTCACAGACCTCTATCATCTGGAGCAGGAACTGGCCAAACAGGCGCAACTCCAGTCTCTGGGGACCCTGGCCGGGGGTATTGCCCATGACTTCAACAACCTGTTGACCACCATCCTGGGCAGCATCTCCATGGCCTTGCTCCAGATCGGCTCGACAACCCATGTGGTGGCCCGCCTGCGGGAGGCGGAGGAGGCCGGGTTGCGCGCCACCGGACTGGCCAAGAAGCTGTTGACCTTTGCCGAAGGCGGCGAGCCCATTAAAAAGATTGTTTCCCTGAAAGACGCAGTCATCGATGCCACCCAGCTCGTCGACAAGAATCACCGGGTGCGTTGCGAGGTGAGCCTGCCCGAGGATCTGTGGCCGGTGGAGGCAGATGAAGTCCAGATCAGCCAGGTCATCGCGGAGGTGATTAAAAACAGCGAGCAGGCCATGCCCCTGGGCGGGGTGATCCAGGTGCAAGCGGAAAATTACCAGGTGGACCAGGAGACGGTGGAAGTCCCCCGGACCGGAAACTACGTCTGTATCAAGATTACCGACCAGGGCGTGGGCATCGCTCCGGAACATCTGGATAAGGTCTTCGAGCCCTATTTTTCCACCAAGAATGTGGGGAGAGGGATGGGGCTGGCCATGGCCTACTCCGTCATCAAAAACCACCAGGGGTTCCTGAGTCTGACCTCCGAGCGGGACACCGGCACTACCTGCCGCATCTGCCTGCCGGCCATTTCCCAGGAACCCGCGCCGATGAGCAGCAACCTCGCCTCCCTGCACCGGGGCCAGGGCAAAATTCTGTTGATGGATGATGAATCCATGATTCTGAACACCTCCCGTCTGATGTTGGAAAAGCTGGGCTATCGGGTGGAGTGCGCCCGCGATGGGGGGGAAGCGTTGACCCTCTACCGTCAGGCGCGGGAGGGTGGCGATGGCTTCGACGCGGTCATCCTGGACCTGACCATTCCCGGCGGTATGGGGGGCGCAGATACCATCAAGGAATTGCTGGCCCTGGATCCGCAGGTGCGGGCCATTGTCTCCAGCGGCTATTCCGACAGCCATGTCATGGCCCGCTATCGGGAGTACGGTTTCCGGGGGGTCATCCCCAAACCCTATCGGCTCCAAAACCTCAGCGAGGCACTCCGAGAGGTGCTCGTCCCCACTTCCTGAAGAAGGTCCTGCCGCCAGCCCCCCGGTATAATTTCATTGCCGCGGGGGTCTCGAGATGGTAAAAAAGAGGATGCCGTGGAGGGAGGTTCGGAGAATCCGGGCCTGCCGTCCCCCAAGCCCTCGAGCGGATCGGGGTGGGGGGATGAGGCACATCCCGGTTCACCGGCGTCGCCCCCTATCCCCACCCAAGATTGAGGCGCCAACGCCATGCTCATTGCGGCTGACAATCTGCATGCCTTGAATCCCCAGGTCATGGCGGCCTTGGAGAACCGGGACCCGCAGCCGCTGCAGGGGCTGGCCCGGGCCAGCGTTACGGCCGGGGCCGATCTCTTGGACCTCAATCCCGGATATCTGTCCCGGCGCCAGGAAGACCGCATGGCCTTCCTGGTGGAGGCCGTCCAGAAGGTGACCGATCGCCGTCTGATCCTGGACAGCCCCCGGGCCGGGGTGTTGCGCCAGGGCCTCAGGGTCTGCCAACAAAGGCCCATCCTCAACGCCCTGACCCTGGAGGAGGATAAGCTGCGGGAGATTCTGCCCCTGGCGGCGGAGTATGAGACCGATTTGGTGGTGCTGCTGTTGGATGAACGGTCCATGCCCCCGGCCGCGATGGAGGACAAGATCACCCTGGCGGGAAGTCTGGCGGCCGCGGCCATGGACGGAGGGGTGCCCCTGGAGAGGCTCATCTTCGATCCGGTGCTGCCCAACCTGAGTTGGCCCGATGCCTGGCGGTTGGTGCAGGAGGTGGTGCAGACGGTGCGCTGGCTGGCCAGCGGTGAGGTCTTCGGGCAACCGGTGCGCACCATGGCGGGGTTGTCCAACCTGCGCAGCGGCCGCCGCCACCTGTATCCGGCCATGTTGGACGCCACCGTCCTGGGGGTTATGGCCGGGGCCGGGTTGGGGCTGGCCTTGATGGACGTGCTCCTGCCGGAGGTGCAGGAGGCGGCCCAGCTCATTCAGAGGATCATGGGCTAGGAGGCGGCGGTGAAATTCAACGTCGGCAATTATCACATATATGCTTCGGGCTCAGCTTTGCAGTTGGATTTGGAGAAGATGCATCTCGTTGCAGACTGGAGTTATTAAGGATGGGAATGACGGTTGACGAACAACTGGCCCTGATTCGCCGGGGGGCGGAAGAGATTCTGGTGGAAGAGGAATTGCGGGGCAAACTGGCGAGGTCCCTGGCCACCGGCCGGCCGCTGCGGGTGAAGGCGGGGTTCGATCCCACGGCCCCCGACCTGCACCTGGGCCATACGGTATTGATCCAGAAACTGAAGCATTTCCAGGAGCTGGGCCATCAGGTGATCTTCCTCATCGGGGATTTCACCGGTCTCATCGGGGACCCCTCGGGGAAGAGCGAGACCCGCAAACCCTTGACCGAGGAGGAGGTGCAGCATAACGCCCTCACCTACGAGCGGCAGATCTTCAAGATTCTGGATGCCGACAAGACCCTGGTGGATTTCAACAGCCGCTGGATGAAGGCCATGAGCGCCCAGGATCTGATCTCCCTGGCCGCCCGGCACACCGTGGCCCGGATGCTGGAGCGGGAGGATTTCCACCAGCGCTTCGTCAATCATGCCCCCATCAGTATCCATGAGTTCCTTTATCCTCTGATCCAGGGATACGATTCGGTGGCTTTGGAGGCCGACGTGGAACTGGGGGGCACCGACCAGAAGTTCAACCTCCTGGTGGGCCGCGAACTGCAGCGGGAATACGGGCAGGAGCCCCAGGTGGTCCTCACCATGCCGCTGCTGGAGGGGCTGGACGGGGTCAACAAGATGAGCAAATCCCTGGGCAACTACGTGGGCATCGACGAGCCCCCCCGGGAGATGTTCGGTAAGCTGATGAGCGTCAGCGACGACCTCATGCTGCGCTATTACGAGCTCCTCAGCGATCGCAGCCAGGCGGACCTGACCCGGATGAAGGCCGATTTGGACGGGGGCGGCCTGCATCCCCGGCAGGCCAAGGAAGACCTGGCCCGGGAGCTGGTGGCCCGCTATCACGGCGCCGGGGCCGCGGACGAGGCGGTGCGGGAGTTCAACGCCGTGTTTCGGGACAAGGGGCTGCCGGAGAACATCGAGGAGGTTTCCCTGAGCTGTGCTGAAAGCGCGATATGGCTGCCCAAGGTCATGCACCAGGCCGGGATGGTCTCCAGCACCTCGGAAGGACGCCGCCTGATCAGTCAGGGCGGGGTCCAGGTGGATGATATCAAGGTCAGCGACGTCAACCTGGAATTGGATGCCGGACAGACCTATCTGATCAAAGTGGGGAAGCGCAAATTCAAGCGCATTACCCTCAAAGCGGGCGCGTAAACCGGATTTTGTTGAATTGCGGGGTTTTTTAGGATATTTATATAGTACTTCATCTTCTTTCCCCTGCCTTGGCTTTATAACTATGGTGATTTTTCGGATGTAAGCAGCCGGAAAGAAACTGTAAACCCGCAAAGAAGGAGAGTGCATGCGCTCAACACGTTTCATTTATACCATTTTCTGTCTGTTGGCTGGCACGGTGTGGCTGACCCTGGCCACGGTGGAATTGGCCGAGGCCCGGGTTGGGGGCGGCCGTTCCAGCGGCTTCCGGGGGTCGCGGTCGTTCTCGTCCCCGCGGCAGAGCTTTACTCCGCCGACCACCACCCGGCCCCAGACCGCCCAGCCCGGGATGCCGGGCGCCACCCCAGGGACCCAGGCGCGGCCGGGGATGGGAACCCCCACGCCCCAGCCGGCCACCGGCGGATTCTGGCGGGGTATGGCCGGAGGTGTGGCCGGGGGTCTGCTCGGCGGCATGATCGGCAATATGCTCTTCGGCGGCTCCGGACACGCAGCCGGTGGTGCAGCCGGGGGGGGCGGGTGTTCCTCCATCGGTCTGATGGATATCCTGATCATTGTGGGTATCATCTACCTGGGGATGCGCCTGTTGCGGCGACGCAAGGAAAATGCCTATGCCTATGAGGCCGCCTCCCGGCCGGTGGCCGTACCTTCCTGGGAGGAGGTGAAGCCGGCGCCGCAGTTGGAAAATCCCGTCGAGTCGGAACTCAACCAGATTCGCCAATATGACCCCCAATTCGAGGCCGCCGCTTTCAAGAATATGGCCCAGGATGCCTTTTTCAAGATGCAGGCGGCCTGGATGCGTCAGGATCTAAGCTCCGTGAAGGACCTGTTGACCTCCGAGATGTACGGCATCCTGGACCAGGAACTTACCGGGATGAAGGCCAAGGGTCAGATCAACCGCCTGGAAAACATCGCCATCCGGGAGATCGAGTTCTCCGAGGCCTGGCAGGAAGAGGGCCAGGACTATGTTACAGTGGGTTTCCTGGCCAATCTCCTGGATTACGTCACAGACGCCAAGACCGGTCAGGTGGTCAGCGGCAGCGACACCGAACCGGTGAAGTTCGAGGAGTACTGGACCTTCATGCGGCCCATCGGCTCCGGCCCCTGGAAGTTGGCCGCCATCCAGCAACCGGGCGCGGGAGCGTAAAAGGCGGTGAGCCCCCCGCATCAAGGTCGACCCCATGAACGACGGGGCCGGCGGGTTACGGCCCGCCGGCCTTTGTCATGAGAAAAGGGGTCAGGGCAAGGCTTCCGGGGCGAGGATTCAAGCCAGACGCGGCGATGGACTTCCCCGGGAATGTTCATGATGATAAACACTGATGGTTTGAATGGGTGAACAGGCCAGAGGCGATGGAGACAGGATGGCGGGGGAAATTATGGATTTGGCTGACCCCCCGGAGTTGGTCTGTTTAGTGCAGCAGCTCAGGGAAGACCCCTGAGACCGGAGGGCAGTATGAAGATTCATGACCTTCCCCGGCCACAGCCCCCAGCCGAATCGGGCGAACCCCGGGAGTCCCGGGAAACCGCCCCGGACGCGGTGCCGTTGACGCCCGGGGCCGATACCGTGACCCTCTCCGAGGCCGGGCGGTTGTTGGCCAAGGCCCGGGAGGTGGTCTATGCCACCCCGGAGAGCCGCCCGGAGAAGGTGGCGCAGCTCAAAGAGGCGGTGGCCAAAGGCTCCTACCAGATCGATACCCGCCAATTGGCTGACAGCCTGCTGGCCGACGCCCTCACCACCGCCCCCAAACCACCCGCCGACGAATAATCGGCCAGGACCCGCCCACGGCCCCCTCTTCACCTGCGTACGAGAGAGACGAAGACCAGGGCCGGGGCAACTCCGGCTTTGCCCCTGGAGGTGCGCCTCCGTATCGCGACCCGGAGGCGGTGGTCGGCCAGGACCAAAAAATGAACCAATGATCTTATCAAAGGGAGATGGGGACCGTCGCCGGGGGGCGGGGGGCGGGGAAACACGATCATTAATTAATATGATATATTAACATGATAGGGGGGGGTCGGAGAAAAGCGGATTTTCTGGCGCCGGGAGTGGTACTTAACTGATTCAGCGAATGATTTTTTGCTTGACAGGTAAAGACAAATGGCGATATTGTAAGCGGTGATTATAAATTTTTTCACAAAGGTAGAGCGGTTGGTGTGTAAATCAGAGGTTAAACAGTAACCCAAGAGATAAGGAGGGAGTGACATTGGCTTTTGAAATCCCCAAACTAAAGTATTCCGGCGCCATCAAACCGGTGACCATCGGCTCAGGCGGCAAAGCCATCACTTTGGGTGGCGAGACGGCATACCCCTTCTACCTGTTTGAAGGGGCGATGCCCAACAAGCCCCGGATCGCCATGGAAGTCTGGGATATGGACCCCGTCGCGGAATGGCCGGCGCCCGTGTATGAGCCCTTCAAGGACGTGGCCAAGGACCCGGTGGCGTGGGCTAAAAAGTGCATCAGTGATTTCGGCGCCGAGGCCATCGCCCTGGTGCTGAAGAGTACCGACCCCAATGGCGACAACGCCTCCGCCGAGGCCGCGGCAGCCACGGCCAAGAAGGTGGCGGAGGCCATTGACGTGCCGTTGATCGTCTATGGCACCAGCGCCATGGACAAAGATGCCGAAGTGTTGGCCGCGGTGGCGGAATCCTGCCAGGGCAAGAACATTGTGCTGGGCCCCCTGCAGGACAAAAACTATAAGAAAATCGGCGCCCAGGCCCTGGCCTATGGCCACACGGTGGCAGCCAACTCCCCCATCGACGTCAACCTGGCGAAGCAGCTCAACATTTTATTGGGCAACCTGGGCGTGCCGGACAGCAAGATCCTGGTGGACCCCACCACCGGCGGTTTGGGCTACGGGATGGAATATTGCTACTCGGTCATGGAGCGCGACCGGATGGCCGCTTTGACTCAGGACGACGATAAACTCATGTTGCCCATCATCAACTACATGGGGCAGGAAGTCTGGAAGGTCAAGGAGTGCCGGCTGACCAACGCCGAAGCGCCGGAATTGGGCGATCAGGCCCAGCGGGGCATCTTGATGGAGGCCGTCACCGCCGCATCGCTGCTGCTGGCGGGCTCCGACCTGCTGATCATGCGTCATCCCACCGCCATCAAGATGGTGAAGAGCCTGATCGAAGAACTGACCGCCTAGTGGCGGCCGGGGAGAGGTCAAAGCGGAGGTAAGGCGCGGCAGAAGCGCAGATATCGTAAGGGACAGCCCGGAATCGTGGAGGGGGACGCGGCGGGCGGTGTCCTGACAAAGGGCCCACGAAGGCAACCCATTTAAAGAGTTTTAGGAGGATTTTTCATGGCCGAGAAGGAAAAAAAGCCGTTTGATCCGGCGAGCAAATCCATTGATCCAGCCACTGTAGAGATGTTGAAGCAGGCCCAGGCAGCTGGTATTGAAACCATCTGGGACCGGGCCGAAGCGATGAAACCCTGTCCCATCGGGGCGGAAGGGGCGTGTTGTCGGATCTGCTCCCAGGGTCCCTGTCGGGTGCCGGCCCCCAAGAAGAAGGAAGGGGAGACCGCCGAAGAGAAGAAGAGACGCATGGGTCTGTGCGGCGCCACCGCCGAGACCATTGTGGCTCGGAACTTTGCCCGCATGGTGTGCTCCGGGGCCGCGGCCCACAACGATCACTCCCGGGGGACGGCCTTACTCTTTAAGGAAGTAGCGCATGGGAGAACCCAGGGCTACGAGATTAAGGACGTGGCCAAACTGAAGAAGGTGGCAAAGGATTGGGACGTGGCCATCACCGAGGGCGAGGGCGACGAGAAGAAGCCCCGCAGCGCCGAGGCCATCGCCCAGGAACTGGCCGACAAGGTCTTGTTGGAATTCGGTCAGCAGTCGGGCGAGCTCACCTATATCAAGCGGGCTCCCAAGAAACGCCAGGAACTCTGGCGGGAATTGGGCGTAGTGCCCCGGGGCTGCGACATCGAGATCGTGGAACTGATGCATCGCACCCACATGGGGGTGGACCAGGAATACCATAACATCATCAAGCAGTGCACCCGGACGGCCCTATCCGACGGTTGGGGCGGCTCCATGATTTCCACCGACCTGCAGGACATCCTGTTCGGCTGTCCGGTGCCGGTGGCCGGGGAGATCAACCTGGGCGTGTTGAAGGAAGACCACGTCAACATCATCATCCACGGCCATGAACCGCTGTTGCCGGAGATGATCTATGTGGCCTCCCAAGAGCCCGAAATGGTGACCTACGCTCAGAACAAGGGCGCCAAGGGCATCCAGTTGGCCGGCATGTGCTGCAGCGCCAACGAGATCCTGATGCGCCACGGCATCCCGGTGGCGGGCAACTACCTGCAGCAGGAGCTGGCCGTCATCACCGGGGCGGTGGACGCCATGGTGGTGGACGTGCAGTGCGAGATGCAGTCCCTGGAAAATGTCTGTAAATGCTACCACACCAAGTTGATCACCACCGACCCCCGGGCCCGCATGGAATTGGAAACCATGCACATCCCCTTTGACGAACACCATGCCCTGGATGTGGCCCGGAAGGTGGTGCGGGAAGCCATCGACAACTTCCCCAATCGGAAGGCGCCGGTGATCATTCCCTCCCAGAGCTATCCCACGGTGGTGGGCTTCAGCTATGAGACCATCCAGTACCTGCTGGGCGGCTCCATCCGGGGCTCCTACTTTACCCTGAATGACAACGTCATCGGCGGCCGGATTCGAGGCGTGGCCGGCGTGGTGGGCTGCAACAACTGCCGCACCATGCATGACAACTCCCACCTGACCATGATCAAGGAGTTGTTGAAGAATGACGTCATCGTGCTGACCACCGGGTGTTCGGCCATGACCTGCGGTAAATTCGGCCTGCTGACCCCGGAATCGGCCAAGGAGCATTGCGGTCCGGGGCTGGCGGAAATCTGCGAGACGGTGGGCATCCCGCCGGTGTTGCACATGGGCTCCTGCGTGGACAACTCCCGCATCCTGATGGCGGCCACGGCCTGCGTCAAGGCCGGCGGTCTGGGCAACGACATCAGCGACCTGCCGGTGGCAGGGGCGGCGCCGGAATGGATGAGTGAGAAGGCCATCTCCATCGGTCATTATTTTGTGGCCTCGGGCGTCTACACCGTCTTCGGCGTCACCTTCCCCACCACCGGTTCCGAGATTCTCACCGACTACCTGTTCAAGGGTCTGGAGGAGGAACTGGGCGGCAAGTGGGACTTCGAGATCGATCCGGAGTTGGCGGCCAAGAAGATGATCGCCCACATCGACAAGAAGCGGGCCGCCCTGGGCATCGACAAGGCCCGGGAACGCGTCCTGTTCGATATGGAAATGCGGCGCGATATGGCGGCCGCGGGCGCAGAGGAATAAGAGACCGGATACCTCCCGGCACTGAGCCGCCGGGAGGGCCTCAAAATAATTTCCTTATGAATAAGGAGGAAGTACTGTGTCTAAGATCATCATCTCGGCAGCAATTCGGGGCGCGCACAAGATCGTCGACAACGCCGCCGCCAAATTGGATGAGGCGATAAAAAAACATGGCGAAAACCAGGAGATCGGTTTTCCTGACACCGCATATTTTCTCCCCATCATTTACGCCTTGATGGGCATTGGAGTAAAGAACCTGAAGGACGCCAAGGGCGTCATGGACCGGTGCCAGCAGATGCTGCCCCCGATTCCGGCGGAAAAGAATTACCTGCCGTACTTGGGACCCGGCCTGGATGCCGGTTTGGCCACCCTGTTCGCCGAGGAGATCTTCGAGGCGATCCGGATTCTGGAACAGCCTGATTACTATACCTACAGCGAAGATGTCTATGACAAGGGCGCCGACAAGTTCTGGGTCGGCCCGGCCAACGACATCATTCTGCGGAAACGCGGCGTGGAGTTCGTGGACGGTTCCGCCCCGGGGTTTGCGGCCATCGTAGGTTCGGCCCCGTCGGTGGAAGAGGCCTGCGCCCTGGCCCATGAATACCAAACCAAAAACCTCTACGTCTTCATGGCGGCCAAGGACATCGAGGGCAAGACCTCGTTTGCCGAGCAGCTGCTGGAAGGCGGTATGCAGATCGGCTGGCCGACCCGTCTGGTGCCCTTCGGCCCGGATATTTCGGCGGCGGTCTTCGCTCTGGGGTTCGCCTGCCGGGCGGCCATGGCCTTCGGCGGCATCAAACCCGGTGCGGCCCTGAAGAACCTGATCTACAACAAGGACCGGGTGTTCGCCTTCGTGAACGCCGTGTCCGCCATCCCCGACGAATGGTACGCCAATGCGGCGGGCGCCATCAACTGGGGCTTCCCCACTATCACCAACCAGGACATCCCCCAGGTGCTGCCCACCGGTATTTGTACTTACGAGCACGTGGTCAGCAATGTGCCCTTTAAGGAGATCGGCCCCAAATCCATTGAGGTGCGCGGCCTGAAGGTGGTGATCACCGAGGTGCCCATCCCCACGGCTTTCGGTCCGGCCTTTGAGGGTGAGCGGGTGCGCAAGGACGAGCTGCGCAGCCAGTGCGGCGGCGGCAAGACCATGGCGGTGGAGTGGGTTACCAGCAAACGTATGGACGAAGTGGAAGACGGCAAGGTGGAGCTGATCGGACCGGACCTGGATTCCGTGCCCGATGGCGGCGGGTTGCCGTTGGCGGTGGTGGTGGAAGTGGCCGGCCGGAATTTCCAGGCCGACTTCGAGCCCATCCTGGAGCGGCAGATGCACCACCTGGTGAACTATGTGCAGGGTATCATGCACATGGGGCAGCGGGACATCGCCTGGTACCGGTTTGGCAAGGCGGCGGTGGAGAAGGGCTTCCGGCTGGAGCACATCGGGAAGCTGCTGCACGCCAAGTACCATCAGGACTTCGGCGCGGTCTTCGACAAATGCCAAATCAAGCTGTACACTGAGAAAGACAAAGTCGACGAAATCGCTGAGAAAGCCCGGAAGGTGTATGCCGAGCGGGATGCCCGGGTGGAGGGTATGACGGACGAGACCACCGATATCTTCTACTCCTGCACCCTGTGCCAGTCCTTCGCCCCGACCCACGTCTGCGTGGTGAGCCCGGAGCGGACCGGTCTGTGCGGCGCGTACAACTGGATGGACTGCAAGGCGTCCTATGAGATCAACCCCACCGGCCCCAACCAGCCGGTGGCCAAGGGCGAAATGACGGACGAGAAGTACGGTCAGTTCGCCGGCGTCAACGAGTTCGTGCAAAAGGCCTCCCGCCAGGCCATTGAGAAGGTGAGCTTCTACAGCCTGCTGGTGGATCCCATGACCACCTGCGGCTGCTGCGAATGCATCGCCTCCATCCTGCCCATGTGCAACGGCATCATGACGGTGCACCGGGACTACACCGGCGAGACCCCCTGCGGGATGAAGTTCACCACCCTGGCTGGCACCGCCGGCGGCGGGCTGCAGAGCCCGGGCTTTGTGGGCCACAGCAAGTACAACATCTGCCAGCGGAAGTACCTGGTGGGCGACGGTGGGCTGAAGCGGCTGGTATGGATGCCCAAGTCCCTGAAAGAGGAACTGCGCGACAAGTTGGTCAAACGGGGTGAGGAACTTGGCATCCCCAACCTCATCGATATGATCGCCGACGAGACGGTGGGCACCACCGAAGATGCGATCTATGCCTTCCTGGAGGAGAAAGGCCATCCGGCCCTGACCATGGAGTCGATCCTCTAGTCAGAGAAACCATAGACCGTGACCGTCCGGAAAGCGCCGATCCGGGCGGTCACGCCCTGCGTCTGAGTCTGTATAGCTATCCAGGTTGACAGACTCAGACTTTTGTTGACGGAAGAGTCAAGGCAAGCGTAATCCACGGATAAGGAGAGAGGACGATGGCGTTAACTGGAATTGAAATCTTCAAGATGCTGCCCAAAACCAACTGTAAGGAATGCGGCTTTCCCACTTGTCTGGCCTTCGCCATGGCGTTGGCCTCGGCCAAGACGGAGCTGGATAAGTGTCCTTACGTTTCTGACGAAGTAAAGGAGAAACTGGCCGAGGCCTCGGCGCCGCCGATCCGTCCCGTGAAGATCGGTGAAAAGGTGGTGGGCGGCGAGACGGTGATGTTCCGCCATGAGAAGACCTTCTTCAACCCCGCAATCATTGCCGGGCTGCTCACCACGGATATGAGCGCCGGCGACCTGGACGCCAAAGTGGCGACCTTCAACGCCTTGCAGTATGAACGGGTGGGGTTGACGCTGCGGCCGGAGATGTTCGCCGTTAAAGACACCACTGGCGACGGGGCCAAGATGGCCGACGTGGTGAAGTTTGTGGTGGGGAAGAGCGATGCGATCTTGATGCTGTGCAGCGACAACGTCGACGTCCTGAAGGCGGGGATCGACGCGGCGGGCGATCGCAAGCCGGTCATCGGTCCGGCCACCGCGGCCAATGCCGATGCCATGGGCGCCTTGGCGAAGGAAAAGGGCTGTCCGTTGGTGGCCAAGGCCGAAGGTTATGACGCTCTGGCCGAGTTGACCACGAAGTTGACTGGCATGGGGCTCAAAGACCTGTTGCTGGATTCCGGCGCCCGTAAGATCAAGCAGGCTTTCACCGACAACTTGGTTTTCCGGCGCGCGGCCCTGGTGCCCAAGTTTAAGCCCTTCGGATTCCCCTCAGTATGCTGCCCGGCGGAGATGACCAGCGACCCGTTGATGGAAGCGCTGTATGCGTCGGTCTTCATCGCCAAGTACGGTGGCATCGTGGTGCTGTCCGATCTGAATCCCACCACGGTATTCCCGCTGCTCTTGCAACGGTTGAATGTTTACACTGACCCGCAGCGGCCGATGATCGTCACCCCGGGCATCTACCCCCTGAACAACCCCGACGAGAATTCCCCCATTGCCATCACCACCAATTTCGCTCTGACCTACTTCATCGTCACTGGCGAAATCGAAGGCAGCAAGGTGCCCACCTGGCTGCTCATCAAGGATACGGAAGGTCTGAGCGTGATGACGGCTTGGGCGGCGGGCAAGTTCGCCGGCGACGACGTGGGGATGTTTGTGAAGAAGTGCGGGATTATGGACAAGGCCAAGACCCGCAGTCTGATCATTCCCGGTTATGCGGCGGCCATCAGCGGCGACCTGGAGGAAGAGCTGCCGGATTGGAAGATTCTCATCGGCCCACGGGAAGCGGCCCATATCCCTGCATTTTTAAAAGGCCTGTAGAAGCCTGAACAGGGCCGGAGGCGGGATGCGCGTCCGGCCCTGGATGTGATTATTCGTTCGAGAGAGAAAGGGAGTGAGATATGAGCCAGCATTTGATCCGCATCGGGGAGAACCTCAATGTGGTAACGAAGAAGTACGGCGAGGCCATGAAGAATCGGGACAAGAAGCCCCTTCAAGAAATCGCCTTGCAAGAAGCCGAGAAAGGCGTCGATTACATCGACCTGAACATCGGCCCGGCCCGCAAGGGTGGGGACGAGCTGATGGAATGGGTGGTGAAGACGGTGCAGGAGGTGGTGCCGAATATCCCCTTGGCCCTGGACACCTCCAACATCGTCGCCATGGAGGCCGGGCTGAAGGTGCACAAGGGCCAGGCGTTGATCAACTCCATCATGGCCCGCCCCGAGCGTATGGACGGCATGATGCCCCTGGTGCGCAAGTATGACGCCCAGATGATCGGTCTGCTGTGGGGGCCCGAGGGCATGCCCCGGGACGAGCACGAACGGGGGATGCTCACCGCCGAAATTCTAGCCAAAGCGGCGGAATACGATATTCCCAACGAATACATTTGGTTCGATCCCATTATCGCGCCCTTGAACATTCAACAGCAGCAACTGATGAGCGCCATTGAATTCATGCGCATGCTCCAGGACATGGCCCCCGGCGCCCGTTCCACCTGCGGCCTGTCCAACTCTTCCAACGGCGTGCCGGACGACCTGCGCACCGTCATCAACTGCACCTATGCGGTGATGCTCCAGCGGGTCGGGATGTACTCGGCCATCGTGGACGCCTTCGACGACAAGCTGAAGGACATCACCTCGGGCAAACGCCCCGACCTGGTGGAGGCCATCTACAAAGCCATGGACGGCGAGCCGGTGGACATGGACAAGTTGGACCAGGACGGCAAAAACTATGTAAAGTCGGTGCGCTGCATCACCGGTCAGACGTTATTTTCGGATTCCTGGCTGGAAGTGTAACGGCAGTCGGGGAGTTAGAGCAATTTTACAGGAGGGCCGTCGGCCCTCCTGGTTTTTTTTGGTGCGTCCGGACCGCCTCCCAAGCCCTGGAAGAGTCGCCCCCCGGGCTGACAGCCGACCTGGGGGAAGACAGCCGCATATTTCATCAAAAACAAAGCCTGCCGAAATGTTTTTCTGGTATTCTTCCCCTATAGTTCAGGCAGAATGGTGTATATAAACCCTCGCGTCGACCGACAGTTAGACATAGATACGGGTTTACAAGGGAGTGCACCCTGGGAGTCTGTTCTATGGTCGAGGCTGGTGAATCTGTCCTGAAGCGGCAAAATTCCCATCCAGCGGTTTTCTGGCGGATAATCCTGGTCCTGCCGGGGGAAACCACCCAAGAGGCCTGGAACCGCCACGTGCGCGCCCATCCGGAAGACTGTGACATCAGGGTGCGGATCTTTCACCTATTACCCCCCCCTTCTCCAAACGAGACCGACTAATTTCCTGGCGGGGAGATTTCCCTGGCCGGAAGGCGGCAGATCTTCGGGCCACGGACCCCGGCGGGGTCTCGGGTTTGAGATCGGGTCTGGAAAGACCCCGGGGTGGTCGGACTGGTCTCCCCTCCCTCAGGTCACCCCCCGCCCGTCCAGATTTATGTTTTGTTTGAATTAGGCCGATAAAAAATTTACAATAAGAAATCAAATGATTATACTGTTACCGGGTTTTCTTTTAATATAAACATCCGAGATACCCCTATGCATATGCAACCTCGGCAGCAGCCAGGAGAAATGATCCTGACCGAAAAAATAAACTGCGCCCATGCCATACTCCTCAAGACCCTGCATGATTATGAGGTCTCCCACCTGGCGGTGGCTATAACCGGCGGCAAAGACAGCACCACCTCCTTGTGGCTCCTCAGGCGGGCCTGTGTGGAACTGGGGGTCGAGGTGCCGGTGTGTGTGTTCATCGATGAAGGCGATGTCTTCGATGAAATCAATGAGTTCGTGGAGCACCTCCAGCAGCAGTGGTGCCTGAAGATCGCCCGCATATGCAATGACGACGCGGTGTTCCGGGGCGCCCGGATCGGCGAGCGCATCGAGGTGTCCCGGTTGAACGACGCCAACCGGGCCGCCCTGGGGGAAATTGATTCCGAGGTGACGGAATTTCCCTTCCTGCCCGACTCGGTGGTGTGCAATCACCTGTTAAAGACCGTCCCGCTGCGGACCTTCCTGGTGGAGCAGCAGATCCAGGCCTTAGTTACCGGCATCCGCCGGGATGAGTGTGGCGCCCGGCAGGAGGAGGAGGTTTTCAGCCCCAGGAGCAATCCCGACCATATACGGGTCCATCCCATCCTGCACTTTCGGGAACGGGACATCTGGGAGGCGATCTTCACCTACGACATTCCCTATAACAGCCTCTATGCCTTGGGTTACCGTTCCCTGGGAGCCCGCTGCGCCACCTTCCGGAATACCGACACCCCGGCCTGGCTGCAGGACCTGGAGGCGACACCGGAGCGGGTGGGGCGTGGCCAGGAAAAGGAAGCCACCATGGAGCAGCTGCGCGCCTTGGGATATATGTAGCCCCTGATGCTGCCGACGGGATGCAATGATGAAATCCAGCTCCCCGGGGAGGACCAGGGCGGTCGTCATAGGATTGGACGGCGTCCCGTATAGTCTGCTCCGGTATTATATTGATCAGGGGGTGATGCCCCGGTTGGCGGAGATGGCGGCTCAGGGGCGGCTGGCTCCCCTGAGCAGCACCTTGCCCGAGGTCTCGTCGGTGGCCTGGGCCTCCTTCATGACGGGGAAAAACCCCGCCGAGCATGGCATCTTCGGCTTCATGGAGTTGGACCGAAAGAGCTACGACTTTGTCTTTCCCAATTTTTTCTCCCTCAAAGCCCCCCCCATTTGGGATACCTTGAATCTGCCCACCGTGGCGTTCAATCTTCCCCAGACCTACCCGGCCCGTCCCCTGAACGGGGTCATGGTCAGCGGGTTTGTGGCCCTGGACCTCAAGAAGGCGGTCTATCCTTCCCGGGTGTATGAGTATCTGGCGGAGTCCCAATATCGCCTGGACGTCAACAGCCAGTTGGCCGCCAAGGACCCGGAGGCCTTTTTCGAAAACCTCTTCCAGGTTTTTGCCAAACGGGTGGAAGTCATTCAGCATCTCTATGACCGGGAGGACTGGCGTCTTTTCATCGGGACGATCACAGAGACCGACCGCCTGCACCATTTCTTTTTCGAGTCGGCCCGGGGCGGTCCGCATTACTCCGTGTTCACTGAGTTTTATGGGAAGCTGGATGAGTTTTTGGGACAGATGTATGACCGCGCCCAGCAGGAGCAGGCCCTGTTTCTGACCTGCGCCGACCACGGGTTCGCCCCCATCACCACCGAAGTCTATATCAATGTCTGGTTGCAGGAGCAGGGGTTCCTGCACTCCGGGGGCAACGGCAACCTCAAGGATCTGTCGCCCCGGACGCGGGCCTTTGGTCTGGAGCCGGCCCGGATTTACCTACACACCCAGGACAGGTATCAGCGGGGCCGGGTCAGGCCGGAAGACTGCGCCGCCTTGCAGGAAGACCTGATCGACCGCCTGGCGACCCTCACCTTTGAGGGCCACAGGGTGGTCCAGCGGGTGTATCGGCGGGAAGAGGTCTTTTCCGGGCCGTATGTGGACGAGGCCCCCGATCTTTATGTCCTGGGCGAGCCCGGGTTCGATCTGAAGGCCTCCCTCAACAAACCGGGGATTTTCGGCCGCTCCCATTTTCAGGGGGCCCACACCTACACCGACGCGCACCTGTTCGTGGGTGGTCCCGACGTGACCCGGTTGCCGATGCCAGAGACCATTGAACAAGTGCCGGCCCTGATTACCGACTTTCTTCAAGGGGGACCGCGGTTGTCGTGAGCCGGACCGCGATGTGGTCCGATCTCGGGGGCGGAGGGGGTCCCAATGGGAAGGGGACTCAAGTCATATGACCGAACCGATGGACAGGTTCCGATTCCTCACGCTGACACCGGCCGGCCGGCCGGAACCGTCACTGGCCATTGCCGCATGCCGGGCCGGCGGGCTGGGGGTCCTGAACCTGGAGTACGCCCAGGACGGACCGGAAGCCCGGGCCGCCATCAGCCGCCTGGCCGAACTGGCCCGCGCTGACTTCGGCATCAAGATCAACGGTGCGGATCTCCCCTTTCTCCAGGCCATAACCGCGTCGCGGCCCGCCAATCTCACCCATGTGGTGATCTCCTCAATCCCTCCGGACAAATTGGACATGGCGCTGTCGGTGCTGGCCGGCCGCGGGTTTACCCTATTACTGGAGTGCACTTCGGTGGCCGAGGCGAGGGGGGCGGAGGAGAAGCACCTCCACGGGGTGATCGCCAAGGGTCAGGAAGCCGGCGGAAGAATCGGGTCGGAGACGACGTTCATCCTGTTGCAGCGGCTCGTGAAAGATCTGACCCTGCCGGTGTACGCCCAGGGGGGGATCGGGTTGCATACGGTGGCGGCCTGTTACGCCGCGGGCGCGGCCGGGGTGGTCCTGGAGGCCCAACTGGCCCTGACCCGGGAATCCCCCTTGCATGAGGCGGTGCAGGAGCAAATCAAGCGGTTTGACGGCAGCGAGACGACCTGTCTGGGGGAGGAGATCGGGGAGGCCCACCGGGTCTGTTCCCGCTTCGGGGCCGGGGCGATCCGGGACCTCCGGAAAATGGCACAGGGCCTGGATCTGGGCGCACCGGCGGGGGAAGAGGCCCGGGCCGCATGGCGGGAGGCCGTGGCGGCGCGGGTGGGGTGGTCCTCGGCGGAGGGACATCTGTTTCCGTGGGGGCAGGATATTGCCTTGGCCGCATCCTTGGCGGCGAAGTTCGTCACGGTGGGGGGGATTATCCAGGCCCTGAGAGACGCAGTGGCCCACCATATACGGAGCGCCCGGCAGAGCCGACCTTTGGCCGCGGACTCGCCGCTGGCCCGGTCGCACCGGACCTGCTACCCCATCGTGCAGGGACCCATGGCCCGGGTGAGCGACAATCCCGCCTTTGCCCTGGCGGTGGCGCAGGCCGGGGCGCTCCCGTTTGTAGCCGCGGCCTGGATGCAAAGAGACGAGTTACAGACGTTGCTCCAGGAAACCCGGGCCTTATTGGGCGCCAAACCCTGGGGCGTGGGACTCCTGGGGTTTTTGGCGCCGGAGCATTATCGGGACCAGATCACTGCAGTGCTGGCCCATCGTCCCCCCTTCGCCCTCATTGCCGGAGGCCACCCGGAGCAGGTCAAGGAACTGGAGCAGGCCGGCATCGCCACCTACGTGCATGCGCCCTCGGCGGGGTTGCTCCGCATGTTTGTCGAGCGGGGGCTCAGGCGTCTGGTGCTGGAAGGCCGGGAATCCGGGGGGCACATCGGGCCCCTGAGCAGCTTCATGCTCTGGGAGCTGGGCGTGGAGGCCCTGCTGGACGCCCAGCGGAGTCACCCGCAGACGGCGGATTGCCAGGTGTTGTTTGCCGGAGGCATTCACGACGGCCGGTCGGCGGCCATGGTGGCGGCACTGGCTGCGCCCCTGGCGGAGGCGGGGGTGAAGGTGGGCCTCCAGCTGGGGAGCGCCTACCTGTTTACGCAGGAGGCGGTGGACAGCGGCGCCCTCACCCCGACCTACCAGGAGGAGCTCCGGCGGTGTGAGTCCACCACCGTGCTGACCTCGGGGCCGGGCCACGCCGAGCGCTGCCTCGACACCCCCTTTGCGGCGGCCTATCGCCGCCAGAGGCGTCGGTTGGACCACGAGGGGGCCGCTCCGGAAACGGCCCAGCAGGTGCTGGAGGCGATGAAGCTGGGGCGTTTACGCATCGCCGCCAAAGGCGTAGCCAGAAATCCTGATCATCCCCGTGACCCCCAGGCCCCCAAGCTGATCCAGCTTGGCCAGCAGGAACAATACGACCAGGGTCTCTATCTCATCGGTCAACTGGCGGCCCTACGGAGCCAGACCCTGACCATGGCGGCCTTGCACGAGGATATCGCGGGACAGGGAACGGCATACCTTGCCGGTCTCGAGCCTCCGACGGCGGTCACGGCCGGCGGGGGGCAGAGGGAAGCTCCGGCCGATATCGCCATCATCGGCATGGCCTGTCTGCTCCCCCGGGCGACCTCGGTGGCCGCCTACTGGCAGAATATCCTGGGCAAGGTCAACGCCATCCAGGAGATACCGGCCAGCCGGTGGGACTGGCGTCTGTATTACGACGCCGACCGCCGCGCCCGGGACAGGATTTATTCCCAATGGGGAGCGTTTTTAGACCCCATACCGTTTGATCCCCTGAAATACGGCATCACCCCGAACTCTCTCCCGGCCCTGGAGCCCCTGCAACTCCTGGTGTTGGAGGTGTCCCGGCAGGCCCTGGAGGATGCGGGCTACGGCGCCCGACCCTTCCCCCGCTCCCGGACCGCGGTGATCCTGGGCATCAGCGGCTCCGGGGAACTGGCCCAGCAGTACAGTTTTCGTACCACCCTGCCATCGTTTCTGGGAGAGGGTGAGCTCCCGGAGGCCTGGGCCACGCGGCTGCCGGAGTGGACCGAAGACTCCTTCCCGGGCATTTTAATGAACGTGGCGGCGGGGCGGATCGCCAACCGGTTCGACCTGGGAGGGCTCAATTGCACGGTGGATGCGGCCTGCGCCTCCTCCCTGGCAGCGGTGCACCTGGCCGTTCGGGAACTGGAGTCGGGCAGCAGCGACATGGCCTTGGTGGGCGGGGCCGATTGCATGCAAAGCCCCTTCACCTACATGTGCTTTTCCAAGACCCTGGCCCTATCGAGCCGCCAGCAACCCAGATGTCTGGATGCCGAAGCCGACGGCATCGTTCTGGGCGAGGGCGTCGTGATGCTGGTCTTGAAACGGTTGGCCGACGCCGAACGGGACGGAGACACGATTTACGCCGTGATCAAGAGCGCGGCGGCCTCCAGTGACGGCAGGGGGAAAAGCCTTACGGCGCCGGACCGGGAGGGGCAGGTGCGGGCTCTCACCCGGGCCTACCGGAAAGCCGGGTTTTCTGCGGCCACGGTGGGCCTCATCGAGGCGCACGCCACTGGCACGGTGGTGGGGGATCGGACCGAGATCGAGGCCTTGACCCAAGTCTTCCGGGAGGCCGGGGCCGGGGAGCAGACCTGCGCCATCGGCTCCGTGAAGTCCATGATCGGCCATACCAAGTCGGCGGCGGGGGTGGCCAGCCTGCTGAAGGCGGCCTTGGCCCTGCACCATAAGGTCCTGCCGCCCACCCTCGGGGTCACGCGACCCAATCCCGCCTTAGAGCAGCCGGGCACGCCCTTTTACGTCAACCGGGAACCTCGACCCTGGGTCAGGGCCGCGCCGGAGGTACCCCGACGGGCCGGGACCAGCGCCTTGGGCTTCGGGGGCACCAATTTTCACGTGGTGCTGGAGGAATACTGCGGAGACTATCTGGATCGGGCGGCAGAGGTCTCCTGGCACGAGGGCCCGGGCGAATTATTTCTGTGGTCGGGGGGAACCCGGGGCGAAATGGTGCAGCAGATTGAGGCGGTAACCGCGCGTCTATCCCAGGACCCCCGGGTTTCTCTGGTCGAACTGGCCCTGGAGGTGGCCCATAAGCGCCACCGACACGGGAGCGGCGGCCCGGGAGCCGACGTCCGGGTGGCCATCGTGACCGCCTCACGGGATGATCTGGAGCGCAAACTGAGCCGGGCGCACGCCTTCCTGCACGGGGAAGAGCCGGATCTCAGCCTTCCCGAGGGTGTCTACGGCGCCAGCCGCCAACTGGCCCCCCCGGGTCTGGTGGCCTTCCTGTTTCCGGGGCAGGGTTCCCAATACGTGGATATGTTCGCCGACCTGGCCATACAATTCCCCGTCGTCCGGGAACCGTTCGAGCGGGCCACGGCCATACTCGCCGACCATCTCCCCCGTCCCTTGAGCCGCATGATCTTTCCGCCCTCGGCGTTTCAGGAGAACGACACGCGGCGGCAGCAGGAGGAACTGGCCCAGACCCGGGTGGCGCAACCGGCGATGGGGGCCGCCGATCTGGCCATGTTCCGGTTTTTGAAGAGCCTGGGAGTTATTCCGGACATGGTGGCCGGGCACAGTTACGGGGAACTGGTCGCCCTGGCCGCGGCCGGGGTCTTGAATGAAGATGATCTCTTCCGCCTGTCGGAGGCCCGGGCCCGGTTTATCCTGGAGGCCGCAGGTGATATACGGGGGACGATGGCCGCGGTCAACGCCGGGGAGGAGCAGGTCCAGGAGGGACTGCAGGGCCTGACGGGGGTCTGGATGGCCAACCTCAATGGTCCGCAGCAGACAGTCATCACCGGGACCCGGGAGGCGGTGGAAGAAGCGCAGGAGAGATTTCGGGCTCTGGGGGTGCCATCGCGCCTCTTGCCGGTGAGTTGCGCCTTTCACTCCCCCCTGATGGACGCGGCCCGAGGCCCCTTGCGGGAGTTCTTGGGGAATATCCCCCTCCGGCCCCCGCAGCTTCCGGTGTACGGCAATGCCACCATGTCCCCCTATCCGACCGACTCCGCCGCGATCATCGACCGGTTGACCGAGCATCTGGTTTCCCAGGTGCGCTTTGCTGGGCAGATCGAGGCCATGTACGCCCAAGGGGCCCGCCTCTTCGTGGAAGTGGGTCCGGGCCGGGTGTTGACGGGGTTGGTGGAACGGATTCTGAGTGATCGGCCCCATCTGGCCGTGGCCACCAACCGACCCGGACGATCCGGGTGGCTGGAGCTGTGCCAGGCGGCGGGGAAGTTGTTCGTGGCAGGGGTCCTTCTGAAGACCGACATATTCTTCCAGGGCCGGAAAGTCCAGCGCCTGGACGGAACTCACCCGACCGGGGCGGGGCCGGGACACCGCCACACCCCCACCACCTGGATGGTGGCCGGGGCCACGGTCACACCAGTGGGAGAAAATGCGGCCGGGAGGCGGCCTGCGGGGCCGAAGGCGACCACCGGGGGGAACAGGGACGTACCCGCCATCGTGACCGCCCCCCTGGAGAGCCCTGGCATTCCGGCTCACGTTTGGAATCGGGCGTCACCCGTTGACGTTTCCGGTTTCGACCCGGTGAGGGGCGCCGACGCCGGGGCCACTCAAGGCCCGCGCAGCGCCTCCGGGCAGACTATGTTGGAATACCAGCGCCTGTGCCAGAGGTTCCTGGACACCCAGAAAGACATCATGCTGGAGTATCTGCGGGGGCAGACGGAAGCCGCGGGCGGAGATGTCCGCCAGCCCGCCTCCCCCACGGTGGTCAGAGCCCTCGCTGATGTGGAGGGCGATTTACGAACACGAGCGGCTGAGGCCGGGGGCCAGTCCCAGGGAGTTTCTGTCGCTGACGAGGCAACTGAGCATAGGGCGATATCCGAGAAACCTCTGGGTGCCGATCGGGAGGCCCTGACCCGCACTCTGCGGCAGATCGTCAGCGAGCGCACCGGCTACCCTCCGGAGATGCTGGAGCTCCACCTGGACCTGGAAGCCGATTTGGGGATCGATTCCATCAAGCGGGTGGAGATCCTGGGGCAACTCCTGCAGGGCCTCTTTCCGGCGGAGCAGGGCGGGCCGCCCGAGGCCGGCACGGAACTGCACCGGCTGAAGACCTTGGGAGATATCCTGGATCGGCTGGGGGAGTGGCAGGAAATAACGCCACCACGGGCCGTTCCACCGGATCAGATTTTCGTCCCCCCGGCTGTGGCCATCAGGGATGATCAGGGTGGCGAGGCGCTCCCGCGCTTCACCCTGCGGGCCGTGGCCGCGCCCGAGCCGCCGCGTCATCTGCACCTGGCGCCCGGGCGGGTGGTGGTGCTGACCGACGACGGTTTCGGCATCGCCGCCGCCCTTAAACAACGGTTGACAGAGCGTGGGGTGGCGTCGTTTCTCCTCGGCGACCCGCAGGCGGTGGGGGTGGATTATCGCGTAACGGATTTTTCTGCTCCGGCCCTGGCTGCGCTGGTGGAGCAAATTCGCCGGGAACAGGGGGCCGTCGGCGGCCTGGTGCATCTGCTGCCCCTGCGGCCCGGTCCCGCCTGGGGCGATCTGACCCTGTCCGGGTGGCAGGAGCGCCTGCAAAAGGATGTGGGTTTTTTGTTCCAAATTCTTAAACTCCTGGCCGGCGATCTCCAGGAAGCCGCACCCCAGGGCGCCTGGGTAGTGGCCGCCACCGGGATGGGAGGGCGCTTCGCCTGTGAGCGGGACCCCAAGCAGGGTGATTTCTTCCCCGGACATGGAGGTATCCCCGGTCTCCTCAAGACCGTGGCCCTGGAGTGGCCGGAAATCCGTGTGAAGAGCGTGGATCTGGCGCTGACGGAACCCGTGGAGGGGCTGGCCGATCACCTCCTGGCCGAAATCGAGGCGGACGATGGGGTGGTGGAGGTGGGGTATGACGGCCTGCAGCGTTACACCCTGGGTCTGGCCGCCGCCCCGTTGGTCTCCCGCGAGACCAACGGCCTGCACCTGGACCCGGAGGCGGTGGTCTTGGTCACCGGGGGAGCTCGGGGGATCACGGCCACGGTGGCGTGGGAACTGGCTGAACGGCACCGGCCCACCCTGATCCTGGCAGGGCGGGCGCCCCTGCCGCCACCTGAAGAAGATCCCCGAACCGCCGGCCGCACTGGACCCCAGGAGCTGAAGGCTGCCCTCATTGCCGAAAGAAAACCTCAGGGGCACGGCATCAGCATCCCGGAGATCGATGCGGCCTATGACAACCTCCTGAAGCAGAGGGAGATTCGGAGCAATCTGGCGCGGCTCAGGGGTACCGGCGCCCGGGTGTCGTATCAGCAGGTGGACGTGCGGGACGAGACCGCCTTTGCCGGTCTGATCCAGGACCTTTATCGGCGCTACGGGCGTCTGGACGGGGTGATCCACGGGGCCGGGGTGATCGAGGACAAGCTGCTGCGGGACAAGTCTCCGGAGTCCTTCCAACGGGTGTTCGCCACCAAGACGGACAGCGCCTTTATTCTCGGCCGGGCGCTGCGGCCGGAGGGCCTGAAATTTCTGGTCCTGTTTTCGTCGGTGGCCGGTCGCTTCGGCAACCGGGGGCAGGCCGATTATACCGCAGCCAACGACATCTATAATAAGCTGGCGACCTATCTGGACGCCAGGTGGCCGGGCCGGGTGGTGGCCCTGAATTGGGGGCCCTGGAAGACCTCCGGCATGGTGTCGCCCCAGGTGCAGCAGCAGTTCGAGGCCCGGGGAGTGGACCTGATTGAGCCGGAGGCCGGGTCCCGGTCCTGCGACCGGGAATTGCATTACGGTCGCAAGGGGGAGACGGAGGTGGTCCTGGGGGAGGGTCCCTGGCGGAGGCTGGCGGAGGCCGGCGACGTAATCGGCGCAACCCCCTTATTGGACTTGCCCCTGTTGCACGGGTACCTGTCCTGTCAGGTAGGTCCCGGGGGAGTAGACATCGTCCGGAGGCTGGACCCAAAATACGATCTGTACCTGGAAGATCATTGTCTGGACGGCAAGCCGGTGCTCCCCGCGGCCGTGGCCCTGGAGTTCATGGCGGAGGCGGCCCGCCTGGCCCTGCCGGAGTGGCAGGTGGCGGGATTGAAGGACGTACGGGTGTTCAAGGGCATTGTCCTGGAGGAGGACTCCCGCGAGATCCTCATCCGGGCGCTCCCTCCGGGTTCCCTGACCGACCCCCTGGAGCTGCGGGTGGAGCTGAAAGAAAGTGCAGGTCGGCAACGACTTTGTTATCAGGGAACCGTGGTTCTGACCCGGAGTCCGATGTCTCAGGAACCGCCGCCGCAGCCGCCGTCGGCCGAGTGGCAGCCCTTCGGGTGGTCGGTGGCCGAGGCCTACGACACAATTACCTTTCATGGGCCGCGATTTCAGGGTATCACCGCCATCGAGGGCATCAACGATGGGGGCATGGCGGCGATTCTGGCCCCCTCCGACCCCGGCCGATGTCTGGCCGGGGCTCCCCCCGGTCAGTGGCTCATCGACCCCGTGGTGGTGGATTGCGGCCTGCAACTGGTGTTGCTGTGGGGGCGGACCCATCTCGACATCACCCTGCTGCCCTCCCGTTTCCGGGGGGTCTGGATCTACCGGCCGCTGTCCTCGGTGCCTGAAATTCGGGCCCGGTTTCAGGTGGAGCGCGTGGTGGGCCACCAGACCGTCTATTCCTACATCTATTTTTTCAGCCCCGAGGGTGAGCTGCTGGGTTGGATTGACGAGGTCGAATCCACCGGGAGCGCGGCCCTGAACCGTTTGGCGGGTGTCCCGAAACTGGCCGGGGGCTCGCGCCCATGAGCAGGCGGGACAGGGACATCCCGGCCCCGGTTCCGACCTCGGGGACCGGAGAGGTGGCCATCATCGGGATGGCGGGCATCTTCCCACGGGCGCCCGAGGTGCGCACCTTCTGGCAGAACATCGTCTCCAAGGTGGACGCCATCGGGGAACCGCCGGAAGACAGCCTGACCAGCCGGGTCTACGACCCCGCCTCCACCGCCAACAACCGGATTTACTGCAAGCGCGGGGGCTACGTGACGGAGTTGCCGCCCTTCCGGCCGGCGGACTTCGGGATTATGCCGGTGGCCGTGGAGGGGGCGGAGCCGGAACACTTCCTGGCCCTTCAGGTGGCCCACGACGCCCTGGTGGACGCCGGTTTCCCCGACAAGCCCTTTAACCGCGCCAAGACCGAGGTCATCCTGGGGCGGGGGACCTTCGTCAACCGGGCCTACCTCACCGTGCTCCAGCATGTGTTGGTGATCGACCAGACCATCGACCTGCTGCGGGAACTGCATCCGGAGCATACCGAGGCGGAGCTGGCGGCCCTGAAGGAGAGGCTGCACGCCAGCCTGCCGCCCTTCAACGCCGACACCGCCCCGGGGTTGCCCCACAGCGTCATGGCCGGCATCATTGCCAACCGTCTGGACCTCCAGGGGCCCTGCCTGGTGCTGGACGCGGCATGCGCCTCCAGCCTGCTGGCCCTGGAGATCGCCATGGCCGACCTGCAGTCGGGGAGATGCGACGTCGCCCTGATCGGAGGGGTGCAAATTTCCACCGGAGCCCCCATCCATATGCTGTTTACGCAACTGGGGGCCCTGTCGCACCTGGACCACTTGCGTCCTTTTGACAAGTCCGCCGACGGCACCATGTTGGGGGAGGGCCTGGGCATGATGGTCCTCAAGCGTCGGGAGGACGCGGTTCGGGACGGGCACCGGATCTATGCCCTGGTCAAGGGGGTGGGTTCCTCCAGTGACGGCAAGGGCAAAGGGCTGCTGGCACCCCAAGTGGAGGGCGAAGTGCTGTCCCTGTCCCGGGCTTACGCCGCCGCCGGGATCGATCCGCAGACCATCGGCCTCATCGAGGCCCACGGCACGGCCTTGCCCTTGGGGGACGTGACCGAGATCCAGGCCCTACGGCAGGTCTTCGGTGGCCGTCGCCCCGGCCCCCCCCGGGTGGCGCTGGGGACGGTGAAATCCATGATCGGCCACCTGATCCCGGCGGCGGGGATCGCCGGCCTCATCAAGACCGCCCTGGCCCTGTATCACAAGGTTCTCCCCCCCACTTTGCATCTGGAGGAACCCAACCCCGAACTGGGGATCGAGGACACGCCGTTTTATTTCAATACCGACACCCGGCCCTGGATCCAGGGGACGGGGCAGACGCCGCGGCGGGCCGGGGTCAACGCCTTCGGCTTCGGCGGCATCAATACCCATGCCATCCTGGAGGAATACCCGGACCCGGCGGGGCAGCAGACCCAGTATCACCGCCGCTGGGACACGGAACTGGTGGTGCTCGAGGGGGAGGACCGCGAAGAACTCCGACGCCGTTGCGCCTGGGGCAGGGAATTCGTGGCCCGTCACCCGGGGGCGGAATTGGTGGACTTGGCCTACAGCCTGAATCGGCGCCGGGAGGGGCAACCCTGCCGTCTGGCCCTGGTGGCGGCCTCCCCCGAGGACTTGGGAAAAAAGCTGGAGCACGCGGCGCGCAAGCTGGAAGAGACGCGGCGGACGCAGATCAAGGACCGCAGCGGCATCTATTTCTTTGAGGAGCCTCGGGGAATGGAGGGCAGGCTGGCGTTTCTCTTCCCCGGCGAGGGCTCCCAATATCCCGGCATGCTGCAGGACCTGTGCCTGCATTTCCAAGATGTGCGGGCTTGCTTCGATCTGCTGGACCGGGCCTTTGCGGACCATCCCCGAAACTATCTCCCCAGCCAGATCATCTTTCCCCCCACCGCCCAGTCCGCCCGGGAGGCGGAGGGCCGCATCTGGCAACTGGACGGGGCGGTGGACGCGGTGATCACCGCGGACCGGGCCCTGTTCCGGCTGCTCACCGCCCTGGGGCTGACTCCCCAGGGGATTGTGGGGCACAGCAGTGGCGAACTCATGGCCCTGGAGGCGGCCGGGGCCGTCTCCCTGGCGGGGGACGATGACCTGGTGCGCTTCATCCAGGCCGGCAACCGCATGATGGAGCAGTTGATGGCGGCCCAGGAGATTCCCGAGGCGTCCCTGTTGGCCGTGGGCGGGGTGGAACGCCGGGTGGTGGAGGAGGTCATCAATCAGGAGGCCGAGTTTCTGGCCCTGGCCATGGATAACTGCCCCCACCAGGTGGTGCTCTGCGGCACCGAAACGGACATTGCGGCAGCCGCCCGGGCCTTGCGGGACCAGGGGGCGATCTGCCAGAGGCTGCCTTTCCGCCGGGCCTACCATACCGAGAGGTTTCGGGCCGTTTTGGGGCCGCTGGAGGAATTCTTCCGGCAAGCCACCGTCGTCCCCCCGGCCATTCCGCTGTATTCCTGCATGACGGCAGGGCCCTTCCCCCGGGAGCCCGAGGCGATTATGCGCTACGCGGTGGAGCAGTGGGCCCGGCCGGTGCGGTTCCAGGAGACCATTGAAACCATGTACGCCGATGGTTTCCGGATCTTTGTGGAGGTGGGGCCGCGTAGCAACCTGACCGGCTTCGTCACCGATATTCTGAAGGGTCGGCCGGCGCTGGCGGTCTCGTGCGACGCCCCGCACCGCACTACCCTGACCCAGTTGCAGCACGCCCTGGGCCTGCTCATGGCCCACGGGGTGCCGGTGAACCTGGAGATTCTCTTCCGCCACCGCGCCTCTCGGGATCTGGAGGGGACGAACGAGCTAGCCAAAGAGATACAGTCTCGGGGGATGAGGATTTCCCGGGACCTGCCGGTCTTGCAGGTGAAGCGGGAGGATTTCCCGGAGTTCGCCGGTGGGCGGGAAGCGTCCGCCGCCGTCCATTCCGGCGTCGGGGGCTTGGGGGAGGGGCCATTGTTGGGGCCAGGGGCCGAAGGACTGCCGTCGAGGGAAATTCCCGCCTGGGACGAGCCGGGACGGGGGAGGCCGGAGAGCCCCCCGGCAGGAGACCAGGGTCAACCGGGGGAGGGGCAGCCCGCCGAAGTCCAGGCCGTCATGCAGGCACACTGGCACACCATGAGCCGGTTCCTGGAGACCCAGGCCGAGGTCATGCGCGCCTACCTGCGGGGGGCCCGGGAGTTCTCCCCGAGCCAGGCCGACCTGGGACGGGAGGAGGCGATCAAAGCCGAGGAATCGGGTACTCCCGAGGTGTCCATTCCGTCGCCGGTGATTCAGCCCAGCGCGCCCGCTCCTGCCGCCACACCAACGGAGCTGGGGCAGGAGAACCTCACTGCCTTGCTCTTGAGCCTCATCAGCGACAAGACCGGGTACCCGGTGGAGATGCTGGAGCCGCACCAGAATCTGGAGGCGGACCTGGGGATCGATTCCATCAAGCGATTGGAGATCCTGGGGGCCCTGGTGCAGCGTCTGGGGGTGGCCCCCGAAGCCACCGAACGCCTGGGGGGTCTCCGCACGGTGGCGGAGATCGTTGCATGTCTAGTGGATTCGGACATCCGGAAAGCGGATTCACCCACGGGCTCGGATCGCCCCCCGGCGAGGTCGGCAGGGGAGGGCAGGGGGGCCGGAGACCCGGACCTGCCCCCGGTTTTGCAGCCGGGTGGTAGCATCCAGCATCTGGTTCCCGGGCGGGAGGTGACCGTCATCCGAACGCTGGACCTGGCCGTGGATGTCTGGCTCCGGGACCATACCCTGGGAGGCCGGGTGTCCCAGAGCCACCCTGATCTCCTGGGTCTGGCGGTGGTCCCCTTGAGCATGAGTCTGGAGATGCTGGCGGCCGCGGCCTCCCTGCTGACTCCCGGGCAGAATCTGGTCGGCCTGAAGAACATCTCGGTCCAGCACTGGCTGGCGCTTCCCGACGGGCGTCTGGAACTTACATTAACCGCCCGCCGCCTCTCCGAAGCCCCCGGGGAGATCGAGGTGGTTCTGGAGACCGCTGCGCAGTCGCCGGAACCAGGGGAGCGGACCCGGCCCGCGGTGACGGGCACCATGGTCTTCGCCCCGGAGTACCCCTCGCCCCCCCCGGCCGGAGATTTTTACCCGGGAGAACCCTTGGCGGCGGTGCCGGAGAGCGCTGAGTTCTATCCCCGGGCCCTGTTTCACGGCCCGGCGTTTCGCTGCGTGCGCGCCATTCGCCAGGCGGGGAAGCTGGGTCTGGAGGCCGAACTCCAGACGCCACCGGGGCAGCCATTGTCCGGCACCAGAGGAGAGGGGGGGCTTCAGACCGATCCGGTGCTGCTGGACGGGGCCGGGCAGGTGGTGGGGCTGTGGGCCGTCAGCGCCCTCACGGAAAATTTCGTGATCTTTCCCCGGGGAATAGAGGAAATCAGGTTGTATGCCCCCCTGCACCGGATGGCCGGGCCGGTCAGGTGTCAGGTAACGCCCCGGCTGGCAGGTCCGACCCAGATCCGCTCCGAGGTCCGTTTGCTCTCGGAAGATGGGGCTCTCCTGGCGACCCTGACGGGTCTGGTCCACCAGCGGGCGCAATTCTCCGCCCAGTTCCATGACTTCCGCGGTTCCCGGCAGGTCCTCCTGAGCCGGCCGTGGCCTTTGCCGGAGCAATGCCCGGATGGGGCCGGACAGTTGGTGTGCCGCCGGGTGGACCCCCTGCCCCTGGAGGCCGATACCGCCGACGGCCGAATCTGGCTGGAGGTGCTGGCCCATATTATCCTGGACCCCGGGGAGCGCCGCGACTGGGCGAACCTGCGGGGACCGGCCCGGCGGCGTCAGGAATGGCTGTCGGCTCGGCTGGCGGGGAAGGAAGCGGTTCGCTGTCTGTTGCGGCAACACCACGGCCTGGACGTGTGGCCGGCGGATATCGAAATTTATCAGGAGGCGCGCGGCAAGCCCCGGGTGCGGGGAGGGTGGTTGGCGCGCCTGACCGCGGAGCCGGAGGTGTCCCTGTCCCATTCCGGCGGGGTGGCGGTGGCCTTGGCCGCCACGGGCGCAGCCGGGGTCCGGGTGGGGATCGATCTCGAGGCCCTCCGGCGCCCGGGCAAGGGTTTTACCCCTCTGGCCTTCGACCCGGAGGAAGAACGGCTGCTGATGGATTTAGGGGCAACCGGGGAGGATGGGTGGCATCTGCGGTTCTGGTGCGCCAAGGAGGCGGTGGCCAAGGCCCTGGGGACCGGTCTCCCCCACGGCCCCCGGGAGGTGAAGGTCGTGGCGGTTCCGGGGCGGGACGGCACGCTCAGCCTGAAGCTAACGGGAAAGTTGGCGCAGGAGTTCTCTCACCGGGCCAGCCAACCCCTGCAGGCGTTCACCGCCCGGGAAGGCGACATCATCGTGGCCAGCGTCTGTTGGGCAGGAGATTCGGAGAGGAATGCAGCACCGCCGGGATAGAGGGGGCATGGCCATGATTTTCATGAAAAATGTTCAGACCTCATAACTTGACCACTAGGAGGATTAATGTCATCTGAGATAAATAACGTGCCATCCGCCGGAAGGGTGTCACAAGAGCAAATTTTGGCGGATGTCGTCAGAATTCTGGAAGACATGACCGATGATTGGGATACTGATTTTTCCGGGGGCATCAAGCCTGAAACTCAGATTATTTCCGATCTGCAATTCGAATCCATCGATGTGGTGCAGTTCATCGTGCAGTTGGAAACCTTTTACCAACGCAAGGATTTGCCCTTTGAAAAGCTATTGATGGTGGATGAACGGTATCGGGATGACTTTACGGTCCAGGAAATGGTAAACTTTCTCCAGACGTATCTTTAATCAATGAAAGGTTTGAGACTCTCGTAATGAAAAAGACCGTGTTGATAGGTCTGGATGGCGCCACTTTTACTATTCTGGACCCCTTGATGGCCGCGGGCTACATGCCGTTTTTACGGAATTTCGTGGAGAAATCCTTTCGGGCCAATTTGCTGTCCACTCCCAACCCCCTGACGCCCCCGGCCTGGGTCTCCATGATTACCGGGCGCAGCCCGGGGCAGCATGGCGTCTTCGACTTCATCCGCTCGGAAGAACGGAACGGGACGATCTATTTCACTCTGTATAATTCCAGCGATATCCTCTGTGAAACCATTTGGTCCATGGCCAGCCGGGCCGGACGCCGCGTCATTCACCTGAATTTTCCCATGATGGCCCCGCCGCAGCCCGTCAACGGTCTGGTCATTCCCAGCATGGTGCAATGGCGGCATATCAAGAAGAATATCCACCCGGCCTCCCTGTACGAAACCCTCTGTCACATCCCGGAGTTCGTCGCCGACGAGTTTGCCCTGACCTATTGGGAGGCCAATGAGGCCATGCGGATGCGGCAGCTATTCCCCCGGGAGGAACAGGAGTGGGTGGGTAAAAACCGGCAGCGCGACCGGCAATGGTTCATCATCCTGCGACACCTGATGGAGCACGAACCGGCCGACCTGACCGCCATCGTCTTCGACGGGGTGGACAAACTCCTGCATCCCTATTGGCAATTGGTCGATCCCGAGACCCGGCCGACAACGCTGTTGGACTGGCAGCAGCGCACCCGGGAGGCGGTGCTGGGGTATTTCACCCAACTCGATGGCTATATCCGGGACATCGTCAGCCTGGCGGGATCGGACGCCCATATCATCCTGGCCTCGGACCATGGGTTCGGCCCGGCCCGCTACGTCTTTCATATCAATGCCTGGCTGGCGGAGCAGGGCTACCTGGGCTGGCGTTCAGTGGACCACCAGCAGGTCAAGAAACATAACCACGAATGGGCCTTTGCCAGCCTGGATTGGACCAAGACCACGGCCTACGTGGGCACGCCCAGCAGCAACGGCATCCGCCTCCGGGTCCCGGAGGAAAACGGGGGGCAGGAAGTGGAGTCAGCCCGGTACCGGGAGTTCCGGGACCGATTGACGGAACAGTTGTTGGCCTTTCGGGACCCCGCCAGCGGCGAACAGATCGTGACCCGGGTCACCCCGCGGGAAGAGGCCTTCCCGGGCCCGGCCATGGACAAGGCCCCCGATCTGACCCTGACTCTGAGCGACCACAGTTTCGTTTCCATCATCAATGAAAGACCCCTGGTGCTGCACCGGCCGGAGATCAACGGCACACACCGGCCGGAGGGCATCTTTATCCTGGGGGGGCCGGGGGTCAGGAGCGGGGAACGACAGGAGGCCTACTCGATATTGGATGTCACCCCCACCATGCTCTATACCCTGGGGCTGGAGATACCCCCGGAAATTGAGGGACGGGTGACGGTGGACGCCTTTGACCCCGGCTATCTGCAAGCCCATCCGGTAAGGGGAGGGGGGAGTCTGACCGAAGCCATCCAGGGGGAAAGGGTTAAATCCCCGTACTCCGAGGAAGAGGAAAACGCCATCTGGGAACAGTTGAAATCCCTGGGCTATATGGAATAACGGGTAACGGGCGAATCATGCCGAGCCTCACCATTAAAGGCGTCAAGCTGAATTTTGTGCGCACCGGCGACGGCCCCGACGTGGTCCTGATCCATGGCCTGGCCTCCAGCCTGGCCTTTTGGTACGCCGGCACCATACTGCCGCTGCGGCGGCACTTCCGGCTGACGGCCTTCGATCTGCGCGGCCACGGCTACAGCAGCATGCCCCCGGCGGGATACACGCACATGGAAATGGCCGAGGACCTGGCGGGGCTGGTGGACCATTTAAAACTGAAGAGCTTCCATCTGGTGGGGCACAGTTACGGCGGGCTGATTTCCCTGTCCTACTGCCTCGCCCATCCGGGGCGGGTGCGGTCCCTGGTCCTGGCCGACGTGCCTCTCAATGAAATCGGGGTGAATAACGGGGGGGCGGCCCGGTGGCCGGGTCTGGCCCGACTGCAGGACTGCGGCATTGCCATTCCCCGGGATGACCCCTATCCGGAGTTGCGGGTCCTGGAGGGGCTGGCACAGCCCCACCTCCGCCGCCGGGCGGGGAGCGCCCTGGCTTTGGGCTGCCGCCTGCCCTATGGCCGGGGCCGGGCCGGCGAGCGCACCGCCGACCGGTGGCTGCGCCTGTTGCAGACCACCACGGCCCGGGACGATATCCGCCTGCGCCCGCTCGCGGCCGTCGACCTCCAACAGGTCGAGGCCCGCACCCTGGCCATCTACGGAGGGGAGTCCCACTGGCGGTCCTCCGGAGAGGTGCTGCGGAGCTACCTGCCCCGGGTGGAGGTGGTGTACGTGGACCAGGCCGGTCATGCCCACCCCTGGGAGCGGCCGGGAGTGTTCTGTCACCATGTGGGACGTTTCCTGATGGAATCCGAGCAGTTGTACGGAATGGCAGCGGCCGACCGGCGGCAATACGAGCGTCATCCCCTGCAGATGGCGGTGCTGGTGCGGAGCCCCGGCGGCCTCTATCATCCCGCCGCCACGGTGAACGCCTCCCTCAACGGTCTGCTCCTCCGGGGGACCCCGAAGGCCGACCCCGGCAGCGACATTGAGGTGGCGGCGGCAATTCGCCAGCAGGGCCTGATTATCCCGGGCAAGATCGTGCGGGTGGAACAGGATGAGGAGGATAGGACGCGCCAGTGGGGGGTGGAATTGCGGTGGGAGGGAGAGCGGCCGGAGGCATGGATGGAAATGCTGGGACAACCTCAAGACCTTCTGGGACCAGGGTAGAGAGAGATGGATTACCAACCTTTTCAGGCTGAAGAACCTAGGCTTCCCTCCGCCGCTGAACCCGGGGGCGGGCGGCCCGGTTTAACCATGCGGAATTTTCGGAAGATCTCCTGTAACGGGTTCGGTGATCCTCTGAACGCCTACCCCCATTCCATGAGTTGGTTCAAAGACCACCTGTATGTGGGCACCACCCGGGCCAACCTGCATCTCTTGTGGTTTACCATGGGGGAGAATGTCAACCGGTTTGCCATCTGGCCGGTGGAGCACCCCGACAACCCCTACGACCTGGACCTCCGGGCCCAGGTGTGGCGGTTTGATCCGCGGCAGGATGAGTGGCGGCAGGTCTATCTGTCCCCCCTGCTCATGGGGACGGAGGGCTTCGAGGTGCCCCTGTCCATCGGCTTTCGGGGCATCACGGTCTTTCAGGGGAGGCGCGATCCCGAACCGGCCCTCTATCTCACCACCTGGGCCTCGTCCAAAGGGCCCGGCCCCGTATTGCTGCGGTCCTACGACGGTGTCAACTTTACCCCGGTCTCCCGGCCGGGCCTGGGCGATCCCACCGTGTCCACCATCCGGGCGGTGGTGCCGATGAACGGCAAACTGTTTCTGGCCCCCACCGGCACCACCAAGGGCAAATACCTGGCCAACGTCCCCGACCGGATGGTGATCCTGGTCAACGACGACCCGGAGGCCGGCGACTGGGAATTGGCCGGAGAGCCGTTTTTCGGGGACCCCACCAATCAGGGCATCTTCGACATGGCCGCCTTTCAGGGCCATCTCTACGCCGCCACGACCAATTCCGCCACCGGCTTTCAGATCTGGAAGACCCGGGCCGAAGGCAAGCCTCCCTACCGCTGGCGGCAGGTCATGACCCAGGGAGGCTACCGGGGTCGTGAAAACCAGGGTGTGGGCCATTTGTGCGTCTACCAGGACTGCCTCTACGTCAGCACGGGGATCTTGGGGGGGCACGACCGGGAGCACAACATCGGACCGGCGTCACCGGAGCTCTTCCGCATCTACCCCGATGACACCTGGGACCTGGTGGTGGGGGAGCCGCGTCTCACCCCGGAGGGCTTGAAGGCCCCTCTCAGCGGCCTGGGACCCGGGTTCAACAGCCCCACGGTGGGCTATTTCTGGCGCATGTGCGAACACCGGGGCTGGCTCTACCTGGGGACCTACGACTATACCATCTGGATGCCGTATGTGCGTCCGGACACCATCCCGGAAAAACTGCGGCAGCGCATTGAACGGGTGGGGGTGGACAACATCGTCCGGGCCCAGGCCGGCTTCGATCTGTGGCGCAGCCGGGACGGGGTGCAATGGGTGCCGGTGTCCCGCAACGGCTTCGGCAATCCCTGCAATTACGGGGTCCGCACCATGGCCTCGTCCCCGTACGGCCTCTTTGTGGGCGTGGCCAATCCCTTCGGCCCCACCATGGCCACCCGCCGGTTGACGGGGTGGCGGTATGAGCCTCATGCGGGGGGCTGCGAGGTCTGGCTGGGGTCCTATGAGATTCCGGAGCCTTCCGGGGAAAACGGCATAGATCAGGGACTTCTGCGGCTGGGGGGAGGCCGGGGCCGGCGTTCCCTGGCGGAGCTGGCCGAAGACAGCATCGCCCGCTTTTATGAGGGGAGTGGCTTTCGGCAGTGCGGCTTCTGGAGCCCCACGATGCGGACGCCGAAACAGGCATGCGAGAATCTCGCCGCCGAACTGCTGGCGCTCCTGCCGGAGGCCCCGGCTTCCCTGCTGGAAATCGGGTGCGGCTCCGGCGCCTTCGCTCGGATGTTAACTAAAGCCTTCCCGCGGGCCAGGGTGGCCGGGACGGTGGAGAACGCCGCGGAACTGGCGGCCTGCCGGGACGCTGTCCCGGCGGGGGACTTCCAGGTGCAGAAGCCGGGAAAGGTGAAATTCTCGCCGGGGGGATTCGAGGCCGCGGTCTGCGTGGAGGGCCCCTCCCGATACCAGCCCCTGGGAAAATTCCTGGCCCGGGTGCAGCGGGTGTTGCGGCCCGGCGGCCTGTGGGTCTTTGCCGACCTGGTGCCGGATGGCGCGCTTGGCGGCACGGCCCCCTTGGGCGCTTATGAGGCCCTGCTGCGCGCCGCCGGTTTTATCGAGATCCAACTCTGGGACATGACCCGGGAATGTTGGCAGACCTTTCTGGGGTATGCCAAGACCGAGTGGGGCACGAAGCTGGTGGCCGGGGAGATCACCCAGGACCTGTATCAGGAGATCCTGGGCCGCCTGCCGGGAGGGATGGCTCCGGGACACGCCTATCTCATGGGTCGGGCCCGGAAGATATGGTAAACCGAAAAATTCAGGACTGATGGCAATATGACCGATACGTCTTATGAGCCGTTTTCCCGGCAACCCGAATATATCGAGGTCAACCGGGGATTCATCCGGAGTTTGCACCTGCAGGCCGACGACCGGGTCCTGGACCTGGCCTGCGGCACCGGAACCCTGGGCGACCTGGTGTGGGAACTGGGTGCGGCGGGGGATATCATCGGATTGGACCTGGACCGGCACTCCCTGGGGTTGGCCCGGGACCAGTTCAGCCGCCGGGGGCCGGGGCAGGGGAGGGGAGAGTTTCTATTCCTGGAGGGGACGGCGGACTGCGTGCCTCTGAAGGGCCGAAGCGTCGAGGTGGTGCTGATGGGGAACTCCATCCATAATCTGCCGGACCAGGGCAAGCTGTTGCGGGAGATCCACCGGGTGTTGAAACCCGGCGGCCTGTTTGCCTTCAACACCTCTTTCTTTGCCGGCACCTTCCCGCCGGGCACCGAGGCCCTGTACCATGAATGGCTGAAGCTGGCCTTGGGGTATATTCAGACTAAAGACACGGAACTGCGGCAGCAGGGGCTCCCGGGCATCAAACGCAAACGGGGCACCTCGCACCAGGCCTTTTCCAAGAAGTGGCCCACCCCGGAGGAATTCTCCCAGTTGCTGCTGCAGCATTCCTTTGACGTCAAATGGTTCTGCCACCGTACCATCAGGCTGAACCGGGAGAGCCTGGAGACGGTGGGGGCCTACGGCGGTCTGGCCTCGGTCCTGCTCAGCGGCTACCCGGTGGAGCTGGCCAGCGAGGCCCTCGAGGCCGCGGCCGCCCCGGCCTTTGCGGCCCTGAACCTCACCGACGTGCGGCGCCTCTGGTTGGAGGTGGTGGCCCAAAAGCAGTAGATGAGACGACGTTGCCCCTTCAGATGCATCAAACCGGGTCCGGCGGCCGTTTAACCGGCCAGGTGGCCGTGGTCACCGGCGGGAGCAGCGGGATCGGCCGCCAGGTCTGCCTGGCCTTGGCCCGGGAGGGCGCCCGGGTGGCGGTGGTGGGGCGTCATCGCGCCCGGCTGGAGATGGTGCGGGCCGAAGTGGACGCCCTGGCTGCAGCCCGGGAATGCCCCGCCGCCACCCTGGGGCTGGAACTGGACGTCGGCCGGGAACAGGATATGGCGGATATGGCCCGGCTGACCCTGGAGCATTTCGGGCGCCTGGACATCCTGGTTGCCGCGGCCGGGATCTTGCGGGCCCCCAACTCCCGGCCCAGCCGGCTGGCGGACCTGACCGCCCCGGAATGGCACCGGGTGGTGAATACCAATCTGACCGGGGTGTTCCTTAGCAACCGGGCGGTCCTGGGAATCATGCGGGAGCAACGGTCCGGTCAGATCATCAATCTTGCGTCGCTGAGCGGCCGGCGGGCGGTGCCGTTCGATGCGCCGTACTCGGCCTCCAAATTCGGGGTCATCGGTCTCACCGAGTCCCTGGCCGAGGAGATGCGTCCCTATGGCGTGCGGGTCCAGGTGGTGCTGCCGGGCAATACCGACACCCCCATCTGGTCCCAGAATGACCCGCTGCCCCGGGCGGCGCAATTAATTCCCGCCGACCGGGTGGCGGACCTGATCGTGTTTCTCTTGACTCAGCCGCGGGAGGCGCGCCTGGGTGAAGTGGCCCTGGCCCCCCGGTTGGCCTGGGCGCTGCCCCCCGGCCGCCCCAGGGCCCGGTTGGGCACGGCGAAATAGGAGGCCTGGGGTGATCCGAACCAACGGGGAACCGATATGAATCAGACCCAACCGCAGCCGCTGGCCGGACAGACGGCCATCGTCACCGGGGGCGCCAGCGGCATCGGACGGGCCACCGGCCTGAGTCTGGCCCGCCTGGGGGCCGCCATCACCCTGGTGGACCTCAATGAACGGCTGGCGGAAGAGGCCGCCCGCGACCTCCGGCAATTTCCCCATGCGGTTGAGCCCCTGGTGCTCAGGCTGGATATCCGCCGGGAGGCCGATATGGCCGAGATGGCCCGCCTGACGCTGGCCCGATTCGGCCGGATCGATATTCTGGTGCACAGTGCGGGAATCTTGCGGGGCACGGGGAGCAAACCCAAGCTGCTGGCGGAGGTGGAGATGGCGGAATGGGAGGAGGTCATCGCCACCAACCTCACCGGGACCTTTCTGTGCAATCGGGCCGTGCTGGCCGCCATGATGGAGCAGCGCTCGGGGCAGATCATCAATATTTCGTCCACCTCGGGACTCAAGGGCCGCCCCCTGGACGCGGTCTACTGCGCCTCCAAATTCGGCATCATGGGACTGAGTCAATCCCTGGCGGAGGAGGTCCGGAATTTCGGCATCCGGGTGCAGGTGGTGGCGCCCGATGCCATCGATACCCCCATGTGGGACCAGAATGGCCCCATCCGGCCTCCCGCCGACGCCCTGCCGGCCGACCGGGTGGCCGATCTCATCGCCTACATGGTGACTTTGCCCCTGGACACCATCCTGGGAGAAGTGATCATCGCCCCCTTCCGCACCCGGCGCCGCAAGAAACCGCCAGCCTCGGAGGGGTCGGTTTAGGGAGTCCGAGGCACTTATTTTTCAACCAAGGGAAGGACGCCATGAAATCTATCCACAACGGTCTGTATCCGTGGGGTTTGGTGATTATTCTGGTGGCTCTCATTTCCCTGACGATGGTATTCCCGGCGTGGGCCCGGAAAAAATCCGTCTCGTCGGGAGCGGGGAACAGCGACTATACCATGTCCTTCGGTGGCCTGGAGCGCCATTATGCCGTGCATGTGCCGTCGAACTACGACCCCAACCGGCCCACTCCGGTGATCCTCAACTTCCACGGTGGCGGCGGCAACTCCAATACCCAAAGGACCATCTCCCAGATGGATCAGGCGGCTGATCGACACGGCTTTATCGTTGTCTATCCCGACGGCACCGGGGCCAAAATCCGGTTGATCAATCCCGAGGGCTACACCTGGAACGCCGGGTCGTGTTGCGGCTGGGCCATGAACCACCGGGTGAACGACGTGGGGTTCGTCAATGCCATGCTGGACGAGCTGGAGAGACACTACAACATCGACAAGAAACGGGTCTACGCCACGGGCATCTCCAACGGCGCCATGCTGTGCTACCGGCTGGCCTGCGAACTGTCCCACCGCGTTGCCGCCATCGCCCCGGTGGCCGGGCCCATGGGGGTCTCCGGCTGCCGACCCTCCCGCCCCGTGTCGGTGATGCATTTCCACGGCACCGGGGACAAGTTTGCCCCCTTTGCCGGCGGCAAGGGATCGCGCTCCCTGCCGGGGCAGTCTTTCGAATCGGCGGAAAAGACCATCGACTTTTGGGTCAAGCAGAACGGCATCTCCGGCGGGCCGGCCCGCACCGTGAAACGGGGCCAGGCCACGGGGTATTACTATGGTCCGGGGACGGAGGGCTCCGAGGTGGTCTTATGGGTCATCGACGGCGGTGGCCATACCTGGCCCGGGGGGAGGTTCGGGGTCCTGGGGGAAAAATTCCTGGGGCCCATAACCCGGGATATCTCTGCCAATGATCTCATGTGGGAATTTTTCCAGCAACATCCGATGCAATGATCGGTGGCGGTACAAGTCGGTTCAAGACAATCTGGGGGTAAACGTCGTGACCAAGAAAAATCTTGGTAGGATTATTCGCTATTACGACGACAGTATGTACCATAAGAGGCTCTCCGAGTACTTCGGGGGGACCGACCATTTTAATTACGGCTACTGGGATGCCACCACCCCCGATCAAAAGACCGCCTGCGAGAATCTGCTGGAAGGACTGCTCGCCCTGCTGCCGTCCCGATCGGGAAAGATCCTCGACGTGGCCTGCGGCAAGGGCGAAACGGCCCGTTATCTGACCAAATATTACGCCCCCGAGGATATTAGCGGCATCAATATTTCGGAGAAGCAAGTGCAGACCTGCCGCGGCAAGGTGCCCGGGGCCACCTTCCTGCAGATGGACGCGGCCAACCTCGAGTTTCCGGATAATTCTTTCGAGGCCATTCTGTGTGTCGAAGCCGTGTTTCATTTCCATACCCGGGAGACATTTCTGAAGGAGGCATATCGGGTGTTGCAGCCCCGGGGCGCCCTGGTCCTCACCGATATCCTGCTGACCGATTGGGGGAGAGAGCACCGGTTGTGGTGGATAGACCCGGAAAACGCCGGAATAAACCACTTACAGGACTATCGGGATCTGTATCGTCGGGTTGGTTTTAAGGATGTCCGGATCGTCGATGCCACCCGGGAGTGCTGGGAGGGCTACTATACCAATGTGGCCCGCTATTGTTGCGAAAAACTGGACCGGAGGGAAATGGAGAGCAGCGTCTTTAACGGGATTGCGGTCAACATCTTCCGGAGGCTGCCGGCCACGCAGTATTATCTGATGGTGGCAGCCCAGAAGCCTTGAGCCCGCCGGTGGGGAGGGGACGCCGTTTCCGGCCATCCGTCTCAATTTACCTTTTCACTCCGCACTGAGGAGTGGTTGCAGGAGTCGACCATGCCACAAGAACAATGGATACCGAGGGTGCATGTATTGGGCAGCAGCCCCCAGGCTCGCCTCGCCCTGGCCGTGACCCACATCAAGAACGGCAATTACCAGGATGCCATCAGCGAATGCCAGGCGGCCCTGAAGTCCAACCCCCACCATGCCGACGTCCATCTCACCCTGGCCTGGGTGTATTCCATGCTGGACCAGTATGACCAGGCCATCGAAGCCAGCCGCACCGCCCTGGAGTACAATCCCAACCTGCAGCAGGCCCACTTGATTTTGGCGCATTGTTATAAGATGTTGGGAGAGCTCCCCCAGGCGGTGACGGAATGCCGGCAGGCCGTCCGGATCGATCCGCAGAACTACTATGGACATATCCTTCTGGGGGAGGTGAGCCTGGAGCAGAAGCGCTATGACGAAGCGGTGACGGCTTTTCAGTCGGCACTCAGGTATAACCCGCAACTGGAGATGGTGCATTACAAATTGGCCAGCATCTATCGGGAGCAAGACCAGGAAGAGAAGGCCCTGGCCCAAATCGAAGCCGCCTTGGAACTGAATCCCGCCCTGGCCCGGTCTCAGATCCTGCTGGGAGACATCCTGCTCAAGCGTCGGGATTACGAAACCGCCCTGTCGCGCTATCGGGACGCAGTGAAGGCAAGTCCTTATATGGCGGAAGCCCATGCCCGGGTGGGCCGGGCCTGCAATCATCTGGGATTGCCACACGAGGCCTTGCAGGCCTTCAGGATTTCGCTGCGGTTGAATCCCAAGTTGGCCGAGGCCCATGAGGGCATGGGGAGTATCTATTTCTCCTTGCGGCAATACCCCCAGGCGGTCAATGAGTTCGACGCCGCCCTGGAGCTCAACTCCCGGTCGGTGGAGGCCCACTGCGGTCGCGGAGATGTCTGCGCCACCATGGGGCAGCATGGAGAGGCCATCGCGGCCTATCGGGAGGCCCTGCGGCTCAGCCAGAAGATTTGCCCCCGGGGGGAACGCTATGCGGCCCAAGGGGAACTCCTGCAGGCCATCATCGAATTCCGGTTCGTGCTCAACCTGGAGAGCGATATCCTGCTTCCCCAGGCGGAAGAGGGCAAATTGTTGCGTCTGCCTTCCTGGGAAGGGGCCGAGCGCCGGCGGGACGAAAGATACCTGCTCAGTATGCCGGTGGAAGTGCGGGAAGGTCCGAGCCGCTACTCTTCCGGGATGATCTTGAATGTCTCCCAGCACGGCCTGTTGCTGGAAACCCCCCGGGATTTGGCCCTGGGCTCCCAGGTGGAAATAATTACCAGCCTGGTCCAGGATACGCAGAGGATTGCCATGCCAGCCAAGATTGTCCGACTGGCCCGGCGAGCTCCCGATGGCACCAATCACCTGGGTCTGGAGATCATGGCGGCAGGAGAAGAGATCATGCCCTGGGAAAAATTTCTCATTGCCTGATTATTGTATGGAGTTTTTTCAAAAAATTGTGTAATAAAATGATAATAGAAGTGAACATCTATTGACGCGAGGTGATCGTTACTGATAAATACAATGATCAAAGTTTGAAAAAATAGGACTTTCGATGTCAGTTTTTCCGAAGTTCCGAAGCGATGTGGAGGTTAATCCCCGAGTTGTAGAAGGGGAAGGCCTGCAATACATCTTCAAAGATCCCCGCAGTGACAAAATCTTTGCCTTTGGGGAAGTGGAATATTTTATTTGCCGTCATCTGGATGGGCAGACTTCGCTCCCCGCCGTTCAGGAAATTCTCCAACAACAATATGATATTTCGATAGACCTGGAACAGTTGGAGGCCTTCGTGCGGCATCTGGCCACCCTGGAGTTGGTGGTTCATCCCCTGCCGCTTACGGAAATCCCCTGGCATTTTCCCGTTTACTACAAAAAATACACCCTCGGCAATCCGGATCGCGGGATTGCCCGGTGCGCCTCCCTGTTCTCCTGGTGCTTCACCCGTTCCTGCGCGATTTTTTTGGGCCTCTTGGTATTTCTGGGGCTCATGATCATGTTTAAGCACTTTGCCGTCTATCGCCAGGAAGTGAAATCCCTGCTATGGAATCCCGGCCCCTTTTTTCTGGAGACCCTGCTGGGCATCTTTGCGATCAACGTCATGGCGGAAGTATGTAAGGCGGTGGCCCTGAAACATTATGGCGGTGGGGTCCCGGAGGCCTGTGTGGGTCTGGCCTACCGTCTGGTGCCGACCTTTCATTTCGATCTCGCCGACCTGTGGATGAAAAAAAAATCGAAGCAGCTGATCATCTTTTCCGCCGGATTGGGCGGACAACTCTTTCTATGGGCCATCGCCATGTTGGCCTGGAGAATTACCTATCCCTGGTCGGTGATGCACAAGTTTTGGGTGGTATTTACGGTGGCGGCGCAGTTTTTCTTTCTGGTCAACGTGATCCCGCTGCTGCCCCGGGATGGCTACTATCTGTTGAGCAGCTGGAAGGAAGTCCCTGAGCTGTGGTATCGCTCCCGCAATCTGGTCCAGGCGTGGTATCACGGGAATCCCCTGCCGGAGCCCTTGACTCGCCGGGAACGGCTGGGGTTCATGGTGTTTGGGATCTCCTCCATTATCTTTGTCTGCGCCTTTTGGCTTCTGGTCCTGGGACTATTGGGATATTTGCTGACGTGGTATTGGCACTTAAGGGGGCTGGGCTTCTGCCTGATATTGATCATTTTTGCACTTCGATATGGTGATGCCGTGAAACAACTCATGACGCGATGGTTTACTCCCCGTGGGTTTCTGGTCGATGATGCGGGTTCCGCCAAACCGAAGTATCTCTTACGGATTGGCCTGGCGGCGCTGATCATCATTGTCTTGTTGATCCCGTATCCCTTTGAGGCCGGGGGGGAATTTAAGATCTTACCGGTCCACCAGTTGTCCATCCGGGCGGTGGTGCGGGGGGAAATCCAAAAAATTTTGGTGCAGGAAGGGCAATGGCTGCAGAAGGGCCAGACGGTGGCCGTGCTCCTGGATAAAGACCAACGGGCGCAGTTGGAAAGCCTCAAGGAGCAGTTGGTCGGGGCTCGGGAGAGGTTGACGCTGTTGCAGAAAGGCCCCAAACCCGAGGAAGTCGCCAAGGCTGAGCAGGAGGTCAAACTGGCGGCGAAGGCCCTGCAATACAGTTCCGTCGAGGCTATCCGTTATACCCAGATGTTTCAGGGGAAGGCGGTCTCCGATTTGGATTACCAGAATGTCTTAAAGACCCGGGACGAAGATAGGGAACGTCTGCTCCTGGCGAAAAAGAATCTGGAAGTGGTGAAAAATCCCTTCCGGCCTGAGGAAATCAAGCAACAGGAAGCCGAAGTACGCCGCCTGGAGGCGGAGATCGTCCTGGCGGAAAAGAATCTCCAACTCACCGAAATTGTCAGTCCCGCCGAAGGGCGTTTCATCACTGCCCGGCCCTTGCAGACGGTGGGCCAATTCCTGGAGATGGGCGAATTGTTGGGGGTCATCGAAGACGCCCGGCATCTGGTGGCCGAGATCGAGGTTCCGGAAGAGGATATCGAAGAGGTCAAGATGGGGGGCCGGGTGAAAATGAAGACCTGGGCCAACCCGACCAAGACCATTTACGGCACGGTGCGGGCCATTGCCCCGGCGGGGTACGACCTCGCCCGGGGCCGACTGGAGCGAGTGCTGACCGAAAGGGAATTCCGCACCATGCAGGTGGTGTCCCCGCAAGGGAAGGTTATTCGGGTGCTGTCCGAATTCCCGGTCACGCAGGGGGTGCACACCGATATGACCGGCTATGCCAAGATCGAGGGGAGTTGGAAGCCGGTGGGAGTGGCTTTTACCCGTTGGCTGATACGGTTTATCTGGGTTGAGGTGTGGTCGTGGATTCCGTAGCCTGCCAACCGTGATGATTGGGCAAGGGGGGAGCCTTGCCTGAGAGGGGGGAGAACCGTGATGACGATGGGGGGCAATGTGTCAGGGGGAGGGCGCTCGCCGTGCCTCAAGAGATATGTACTGATACTCATGACGGTCATGGTCTTAATGGGGGGACGGGCCCTGGCGGCTGGCGCACCGGAACCGGGCCGGAGGCTCACCATAGAGGAATCCTATGAGCTGGCCTTAAAAACCCACGAAAAGATCAAGATCGCCGAAAAGGAGGTGGCCAAAAGCCGGCTCCTGCCCTATAAAGCCTTTTCTTTGATGCTGCCGCATATCGATGCCATCGGCGCCTACCAGCAGGTCAGGACACCCATCCAGAGCAGCCTGACGAAGGTCAGCATCCTGCCGCGAGATCAAACCCTGGGCGACCTACGGGTTTCCAATGCCGTCATTAATCCCGACTTCCTGCCCATGCGCCGCAAGGCCCATGAAGTTATCGACCGCAACGTCAGCAATTATCTGCAGGTGATTCAGAATGTCCTGGGTGAGGTGGCGCTGCAATACTATCAGATTCTGCGCGGCCGGGATCTGGTGCAAAATGCCCGCGAACTTCTCAAGATCGCCCAGGAGGAGATCAGGACCAGCAAGGTCAAGGCGGATGCCGGGGCGGTCACCGAGGAGGTGGTGCTCAGGGCCGAACTGGACATGGCCGCGGCCGAAACGAGATTCATCGAGGCCACGAATTTCCTGCGGCTGAGTAGGGACAATCTGAAAAATCTCCTCTCCATGAACACGGGAGGTTATGAGGTCGTGAAACCGGCGCTGCTGCCCGAAGCGGAGGACAACTACGAGACCATGGTGAGCCAGGCCCTGGAATATCGCCATGATCACAAGATGGCCCTGGTGGACGTGGAACTGGCCAAGACCGAGGTCTCCCTGGTGAAGGCGAAGTACTTCCCCTCGGTGGACGCCAGTTGGGATTACTATGGGGTCAAGCATCCCAAGTTCGACCAGCGCCCCAATAACTGGGCCGCCATGTTGACGGTAAAGGTACCGGTGGCCGAGGGTGGCTTGCGCACTTGGGAGCTGAAAGAGAAACAGGAAAGTTTGCAGCAGGCCAAGCTGGCCCTGGAGGACAAACGGCGCACCATCCGCATGGAGGTGGATGACGCCCTGATTACGGCGCAAAACACCAAGACCCTGTTGCATAAGGTGCAGAAGCAGGTGGATTTGGCTCAAAAGAGCTACGATATCATCTTTTCCAAGTATAAGTTCGGCGCCGCGACCATCCTGGAGGTGAGTCAGGCCTTTGCCACCCTCGATGCCGCCAGGACCGACCAGATCAATAAGGCCTATGACCATCAGGTCGCCCTGCTGCAATTGGACAAGGCTCGGGGCACCTTTGTGCTGGAGCACGTGCGCGCCTCCAGTCCGGCGATACGCGGAAATAAGAATGGAACCACAAACATCAAGCAGGAATCTTCAAAATAACCAGAAAGATACCCGAATCTGCGTTCTTGCCGGCCGGGCGACGAGCGGTGTGGGGATCTCCCGGGCCGGGTGAACCATCCCGGCATAGGCCCAAGGAAAACAGCCCGGCTGGGGGACGGAGGCCGCAGTGCTCCGAAAAGGCCCGGCATCTGGCGGAGATAACATGGCGATACGACGTGTAGGCAGCTTCTGTATCCTGGCTCTGGTACTCCTGAGTGGCCACATTTTCAGCGGCTGTGCCATCTTTCCGGCCGCGGTGATCCCCGGCGTCGCCGCCCATCAGCACAGCCTGGCCGAGACGGACATCCCGGAGTTGGCCGGCCATGAGGACCTGATGCGGATGGCGGCGGAGGTGGGCGAGTCGCTGGGATATGAGATTTCCCTAAAGACAGACCACGCCCTGGTGCTGGTCTACCAGACCTTGGATATCCGGGGGATGGTCACCGGGGAGATCGACTCCCTGAAACTCTTTGTCACCCGGATCGAGGTGGCGGATCCCGCCAGCCGGGGGCTGACTCCGCCCCAGATCGTCGCCAGTCTGCTCCAGGGCAAAGAGCCCGCCCGGTTTACCTGTGAATCGGTCCGCCTGGCGTTCTACGGGGAGGGAGTGTATACCAGTATGCGGCCCGAAAGCGTCAGGCAACTCCTGGATGAGTTTAAAAACCAGTTACTGGCGCGAGCCGGACGAGAAGCTCGTTGGGGGCTTGATAACCCTGGCGCAGGGAAGCCTTCCGGCTGAATGCAGTCGGCCTAAAGGCCCATCGGTGCAGGGGGGGCAGCGGGGCAAGAAAAATGTGAAAAGGCAGGATCGCCCCCGATCCTGCCTTTTTCCGTGTGGTCGAGTCGCCAGGGATCAGCCGTTTGGTCTCCGCTTCCGGAGGGCCAAAAGACCCAGGCCGGCTCCCATGAGGAGCAGGGCCGGAGGCAGCGGCACGGTGGTAAAGGTGATGTTGTCAATGCCGGTCCCCACATCCCCCCGCGAAAATTCCAGGGAGGCCAACCAGATGGCCGCGGTGGGATCCTGGACGGACAACAGCACGACATTCCCGTTGGGGATCAAAATGGTGTTGATGGTAAAGACGTCCGTGCCCACCACATTGTGATTCTGATCATAGACCGTCAGGATGGCGCGGTCGCCGACCCGGGGCCCGCCATCAAGCGCCCGGTAGTCATAGAGGTTCAAGGACAGGTTCGAGACCGGGGTGGCGAAGGAGAGGTAATAGTCCAGTGTGGCCGAGGGCCCATCGTATTCATCGGTGAGAAAAAAACTTCCCGAGACACTGGTGTCAGCCGGGGTGTCCTTCAACACGAAGGCCGTGGTGGGGAGGCCCACCTGGGCAATATAGGCCGGTGTACGGGCGGGGCCCACCGAAAAGGTAACGGTATTGGTGGCGGTGATGACGTCGCTGACGCTTTGCTGGTTGCTAAAACCGGACTCGAAGTCGATGACGTCGGCCTGCGCCGGCCCCAGCAGGGCTGCCACCAGCAATCCGGCGCTCAATAGCAGAAATATCTTTCGCATCGTTAAACTCCTATTTAATTTCGCCAATTAACTTTTTATCATAGTTATCAAGTTCAATAAATACAAGAAGTGTTCAGGTTTTTTTCTTGGTTCGGCATCCATAGGTCAGCACACCCAGTATCCCTGTGACGATCAGGAGGAGCGATGACGGTAAGGGGGTATGGGCGTTGGCAGGGGCAGAATATCCCTGCAACAGCATCTCCTCAGAGTATAGGAAGGCATGGGTGTACCCCTCGGCCGTGGTGGATATACCCACAATCTGGCCGGCGTCATTGATGCCCCGGGCGGCACTGGTCTTGCCTCCCAGGGTTCCCAGGTCAATCATCTCCCCGTCGGAGTAGAGAAAGGCATGGGTGGAGTCCCCCGCGACAGTGGAGACCCCCACCACCTGCCCGGCTTCGTTGATATCATAGGCGAGACTGTAATTGCCTGCCAGGGTGCCCAGGTCCTGCATCACCCCGCCGGAATAGAGAAAGGCATGTACAAAGCCGGCCGCGGTGGTGGATAAGCCGATGATCTCTCCGGTGTTATTAATGGCCCGGGCGAGACTGTACTTCCCTCCCAGGGTGCCCAGGTCCTGCATCACCCCGCCGGAGGAGACAAAGGCATGGAAAGCACCCGTGGAAGTGGTTGACCCCCCCACGACCTGCCCGGAGTCATTGATGCCGTAGGCAATGCTGAGGTTTTTTCCCAGGGTTCCCAGGTCCTGCATCACGCCGCCGGAGGAGACAAAGGCGTGTATAAAACCGGAGGAGGTGCTTGACAGCCCCACCACCTGGCCCTGGTTGTTGATGCCGTAGGCAATGCTGTAATTCCCCCCCAGGGTGCCCAGGTCCTGGAGGATTCCCTCGGAAGATAAGAAGGTATGATACTGGCCTGCAGTGGTTACGGAGGCTCCGGCGATCTGGCCGAGGTCATTGATGCCCCGGGCGATACTGGAATTTCCTCCCAGGGTGCCCAGGTCCATCATCTGGCCCCCGGAATAGAGAAAGGCGTGCATGTCGCCCGCGGCGGTGGTGGCCACCCCCACGACCTCACCGGAGGCATTGATGGCCCGGGCGGCACTGAAATTTCCCCCCATGGTTCCCAGGTCCACCATACCGGCCCCGGCAGTTCCCGACAGGACGGCCAGTGCGATCAGGGCCAGACAACTATGCCACCATTTCGGCTGTATCATTGATGCTCCCGTTGAAAAGATGAAAAATAGGCGAGATGCATTTCCCTGCTGCAGGCTGCAGGGCTCTCCCCCTGAGAATATTCACCATTAGTATCTTTATAAGCAAAACCGATGCCAATAAAATAATGTATGAAAATACACGGCTTAATGATTGTCCCTACGTTGCCGCGTAAACAATTTGAAACATATGGGTTCATATGACGAAACATCCTGACGATGTTTCAGATTTTAAACATTAGTCTGGGAAGCCACCCCCATACGGCAGCAACCCCGCGGAACCGATCTGCTGCCGGGTCGGGCCGGGGGCAGAATGGTGTGAGGGTGAGAGAGGCGGGTGCAGCGGGAGGAAAACGCGGTCTTCCCCGGCACAAAGGTTGAGAAATTATATAGCAATCTTGTCGTAAGTGAGCGAACTATTACTGCCTTTGGGAGCACCTTGGGTTAAAATAGAAAGAAAATATCCCTGACAGGACCTAACCTCATGCCGAAGCCCTCTGACGTCCACGTTTGGTATCATACCTTCCGGGATATTATTCGTTTGCTCCACGCCTGCACCCGGGTGGAGGAGATCGCCGAACTGGTGGTCCTCAACATCACCCGGGCCTTTGAGTCGCAGGGGGCCATACTGCAATTGTTCGATCGCGGGGAGCAGCGACTGGAAACCAGCCTGGCCTACAGCTTGGGCGAGGCCGGATGGCGTCCTGACCCCCTGGCGGAGCTGCCCAGCATCGTCGCATTGAGCCAGGAGAAAAAGGTTCTCACCATCACCGCGAGGTCGGAGGACCCCCGGTTTGCCATACCCGCGGCCCTCACGGCCCAGGGCATTCGGATGCTGCTGGCGGCCCCCCTGGGGTTGGGAGAAGATCACGTCGGCGTATTGTGTCTGGCCTTCAACCAAGAGCGGGAATTCTCCGACGAGGACCTGGATTTTCTGGCCGCCATTGCTCAACAGTGCACCTGCGCCATCGATAAGGCCCGCCTGATCGAGAAGCAGCAAATGCAATTCGACCGCCTGGCCCACCAGACCGAGAGGTTGACCGCCCTGGGCCGCATGGCCGCCGGAGTGGCCCACGGACTCAACAATCCCCTCTCCAGCATCCTGCTCTACAGCAGCAACATGAAGAAAAAGGTGCCTCCCGAGGGCTTCCTGCACGAGGGACTGGACATTATCATCCAGGAGACCAAACGCTGCAAGACAATCATTCAGGACCTCCAAGAGTTCTCCCGGAGCAAAGAGCCCAAGAAAACGGTCGGCAATATCACGTCCCTTCTGGAAAAGGTCATTAACCTGCTGGACAGTGAATTCCGCCGCCAAAATATTCGCCTGCATCAGGAATCGGCGGGCCCGTTACCGGATATGTGGCTGGATATCGGCCAGATGCAGCAGGTCTTTGCCAATCTGCTCATCAACGCGGTGGAGGCTGCGGGTGACAAAGGGGAGATTACCGTGACCACGGTGTATGACCCCCAACAACAATCTGTGGTAATCACCATCGCCGACAACGGCCCCGGCATTCCCCCGGAACAGGCATCCCGCATCTTTGAGCCGTTTTTCTCCACCAAGCCCAGAGGCACGGGCCTGGGGCTGGCGGTCACCTACGGCTTTATCACGAATCACCAGGGCGACATCAAGATTGACAGCTCTCCTGGAAAAGGGACGCGCTTTACCATCCGCCTCCCCGTCGTCTCCCTGGAGCAGGAACCGGTGGGGGCCACCTGATGGCAGTGGCGCAGATATTGATCATCGACGACGAACACGTGATCGGCATGGTCTGCCGTTTGATCCTGGAAGAACAGGACTATGCGGTGGACGTCTGCAAGACCGGCAAGGAGGGGCTCGAACACGTGGCCCAGGGGCAGTATGACGTCATTCTGTTGGACTTCAAGCTGCCGGACATGGATGGGATGGATATCCTGAAGATCATCCGGCGGGATCAGCCCGGGGCCTATGTTATCATCATGACAGCCTTTTCCACGGTGGAAAATGCGGTCGAGGCCATGAAGGCCGGGGCCTTCGACTACCTGGCCAAGCCCTTTGTGGATGACGAACTGCTCTTCACCGTGGGTAAGGCCGTGGAAAAGAAGCGTCTGGTGGAGGAAAATCTGGCCCTGCGGCAGCAGCTGATCGACACCTACGGATTTTCCAACATCGTGGGGGAAGACCCGAATATTCGTGTGATCTTTAATCAAATAACCAAGGTGGCGCCCACGGACACCACCGTCTTGATTTGCGGCGAGCCGGGGACGGGGAAGGAACTCTTTGCCCGGGCCATCCATACGTACAGCAAGCGGGCCACTCGCCAATTCATTCCCCTGGACTGCAGCACCCTGTCTCCCAACCTCCTGGAGAGCGAGTTGTTCGGCCACGTGCGAGGCGCCTTCACCGGGGCGGTGAAGGACACGCCCGGCATGTTTGAAGTGGCCAACAAGGGCACTCTGTTTTTGGATGAAGTGGCCAACCTTACCCTGGAGATCCAGGGGAAGCTCCTGCGGGTGCTGGAAACGCGCGACTTCAAGCCGGTGGGGGCCAGTCAGTTCAAACAGACGGATACCCGCATCCTGGCGGCCACCGGCCGGGATTTGAAGGCCATGGTGGAGGCCGGGACCTTTCGGGATGACCTGTATTACCGGCTGAACGTCTTTCCCCTCTTTCTACCGCCCCTCAGGGAGCGCAAGGACGACATCCCGCGGTTGGCTTACCATTTCCTGCGCCTCTTTCGCCGCAAGTTGGGAAAACGCCTGGACGGTTTCACCGAGGACGCCCTGGAGGCCCTGCGCTCGCACGAATGGCCGGGCAATGTGCGGCAGTTGAAGAATGTGGTGGAACGCCTGGCCATCGTGACAGACCATCCCCTGCTCACGTCCCTGGACATCTGGGACAACCTGCGGCCCAGCCGGTCATGGGGAGCGGAGACGGTGCCGGAAACCCTGGAGGAATTGAAAGAGGCCAAGAAACGGCTGTTGGAACAGCACTTCGGCCAGGTGGAAAAGGCCTTTCTGCTCAAGGCCCTGGACGCCGCCGATCATAACATCACCCTGGCGGCGCAGCAGGTAGGGATGAAGCGCCCCAATTTCTCCACCTTGATGAAGAAGCATCATATCAGCGTGGAGCGTATAAAAGGGCAATGAGTCTCGGGCTCGAGGATAACTTCCGGGAGAAGATTATTCTTTAAGAATCACGAGATTATTTATCCCCCCCACGATCCGCGTCGCTTTGATACAGGTTGTCCTCGCCTCCCGGCCGCAGTATCTCATCACATTCATTGACCGCCCTCAGAAGGTCAACACGGTATAGCCGGCTTCCAGGTAGCGGGCCAGGGAAGGATGGCCGGACATGTCGTCCAGGAGGGGCAATCCCTGGGCTTCGGCTGCGGCCAGGGAACCGGTCTTGGTGGCGCAGGCGCGGCAAACGCCGGCGAAGAGGCCGGCCTCTTTGGCCTTCTGGTAGAGGGGGTGAAAGGGATTGGCCTCCTGGCTTAGGGGGGCCATGAGATTGGTGGACAGGCCTTCGAAGATGATCCTGGCTTCATGCCCGCGGGCGGCAAGGTCCAGGGCGTTGAGTAAGACGTGGGCGAAGCACATGGGCTCCCCCTGAAATGCAACCAGAACGACTTTGGCCATGATGGCGGCTCCTTTCGGGGAAAAAGGGTCAATGGGGCGAGGGCGGCCACACTCAGGGCAGGAAGATGGCGGCATGAGAAAAGCCTCCGGCCTCCCTCCCCAAGCAGCGGACCGCCGATCTGAACTTTGGTGCAATAGTAGTCCGGGGGGAGGGGGTTGTCAAGGCTCAAGGTCTTGCCCAAGACCTTCCCGGCGAGGGGGCGGGCCGCGCGAAGGGGAGGGGCACTGGCTACCGGTCTTTTCTGCCGGCCGGTCGCGGCCATATAAAAACCCTAGTCTTTATTATTGGGTTGCCCTGCCGCCTCTCTTCGGTTTCTCATTTTTCCCCCGCCGGTCTCCCGCTTTTTTCCCACTTAATTCCCATTTCCCGACGGCTATCCGGGCGGCCGCAAGAAGGGTATAAGTGACTCGAACCGACCCAATAGTAACATAAAATATTGAAATATAATTAAATATCATTTCATGGCCGAGACGCCGGGATATAGACCAAGAGGTTTTCCCACTTTAATAGGGGAAAAATCGCGCTCCCAGTGGGGTAAACTGTAAAGAATAGACTTTACTCATCTCCCGGCATACCCCGGCCGGGTGGACGGGCGGGCCGGGGGGAGATTCCGGCGGCCTCCTTGGATATACCAGAGGCGGGGGGGAAGCGCCAGCGCCGGTGCGGCGTTTGGCGCACTTTATTGGGGGGCGGAGGGGCTGATAGCGACAATAAACTACACCAACTGATCATGGATTGACACTTGTACGAAGGTGTGCCATGGTGGGAGGGCAGATAAAGCCAACCCACAGGAGGTGGGGCGGAAAGCCACGGGTCTTGGGGACGAAATAACGAGACGGTTGGGTGGCCTGGAGCAAGGGCGGCTCGGCGTTTGCTTGCAGGGAGAAAGAACTGCTGGCCCCCCTTCGTTTTACGTGCTTGAGTAAAAAAAATTGCTTCGATTTTTACCTAAATTCCCTGAAATGTCTAAAAGAGCCGCAACTTTTTTCTCCCGAATAATATCAACCTCACTGGTCCACTGTTGATATTACTCCCAGTCATATTCAAAAGGAATTTCTGGAAAGACCATTTCAACTTTGGTCGTCTTAGGCATAGAAGAATCTCCATTAATTTAAGAAAAAACTTCTAAGCATATGTAGAACCGTCGAGATCCAAGAAATTCTCTCCCGAAAAATGCTAACGCAGGAATCACTCACCCAATCCGGCGGAGCCCCTCGGCAATGCTCAGCCGGGCGGCCTGCCAAGCCGGGAACAGGGCGGAGATCAGCCCCACCGCCAGGGCGGCCAACAGGGCGTTGAGCAAGGTGAGGTCGGAGACGTTGAAGATCCGGAAGTAGTTGCTCAAGGCGGTCTTGAACAGATGGGCGGCGGGAAAGGTAAGGATGACGCCCAAGAGCCCCCCAAAGAGAGCCAGCAGCACGGACTCCCCGGCAATGAGAACCACCAGGTGCCAGGCCCGGAATCCCATGGTCTTCAACACCGCGTGCTCTTCCTGACGCTCCCGGGCGGTCATGGCCATGGTGTTGGCCAGCACCACCAGGATGACGCCGATGACCACATAGGAGACGATCTGGATGGCCATGACGATGGCCCCGGTCATGGAGACAAACCCCATGGCGAAGGCCCGTTCGCTCTCGGTGAGGGTTTCGGCCAGGGAGTTTTTGAAGGTCTCGTCGATCCTGGCCGCCACTTGCCCGGCTTGGTCCGGATCGGCAATCTGAATGACGAAGGTCCCCACCTGGTTGGCGAGGGGTGAATTGCTCTTTTGCAGGCTCTCGTTGAGATAGTCCCAATGCAAGAGGAAGCGACTGATGTCGGTGGATTCGTCAGCCCCCTGATACACCCCCCGCAGCACGAACTCCCAGTTGCCGGGAAAGATGGTGCCCCGGATATTGATGATGTCCCCCAATTTCCAACCGTATTTTTCCACCAGCTTACGGCCGGCCAGGGCGGCGTTGCGCTCCTTGAGAAAGGCCAGCTTCTGTTCCGGAGGGATCAGAAATTCCGGGTGGGTGTCCAGGTAGGTCCGGGCCTCCACGGCAAACTGGGGAAAGAAGTTCTTCTCATCGATGTAGATGCCGCCGAACCAGGTGCCATGGCTGACAACGTCGATGCCGGAGATGGCCCGGATCTTGTTGAGGTAGGCCACCGGCAGCCGGAAGACCAGGGAGATGGCGTTGCGGGTGATGAGGCGGTTGGGGGCGGCGGCATTGACCCCGGCATACCAGGCATCCACCACGGTGCGGAGCAGCCCGAAGGACAGGATGGCGATGGCCATACCCAGGATGGTAAGGGCGGTGCGCAAGGGGTGGCGCAAGGTATTGCGAAAGATCAATTTGAACATAGTGTTATGGCCGGCGGGGAGGCAAGCGCCTTAGCCCCTCACCCCCTCCCGAACTTCCCTCAGGCGGTGCAGGCGTTCAGGACCCCTTTGTCCAGGTGCTGCAGTTTGGTGGCCCGGGCCGCGGCCCGGGGGTCGTGGGTGACCATGATGATGGTCTTATCCAACTCCCGGTTGAGCCGGGTCAACAGGTCCAGGACCTCTTCGGCTGCCACCTTGTCCAGATCGCCGGTGGGTTCGTCGGCCGCGATGATGGTGGGGTCGGTGATGATGGCCCGGGCGATGGCCACCCGCTGCTGCTGCCCGCCGGACAGCTGACGGGGGTAGTGTTCCCGGCGGTCGAAGATGCCCACCAGTTTCAGGGCCACGTCCACATGATGACGTCGTTCGGCCCGGTGAAGATCGCTCAGGAGCAGGGGCAGTTCCACATTTTCAAAGGCGGTGAGCACCGGAATCAGGTTATAGAACTGAAAGACAAACCCCACATGCCGGTGGCGCCAGAGGGCCAGGGCGGACTCGGTGAGTTGGGAGATGTCAATGCCACCCACCCGGAGGATGCCTTTATCCGCCCGGTCGATGCCGGCAATGAGATTCAGCAGGGTGGTCTTGCCGGAGCCCGAGGGACCCATGAGAGCCAGGAATTCCCCCCTCGGGATGTTCAGGCAGATGTCCTGGAGGACCGGGATCACCTGGGTGCCGCGACGGTAAGATTTGGACAGGTGGGAGATCTCCACCAAAGGGCCGTGGTCGGCCACGGGGGGCATGCGGCTAACCCTCCCGAATCTTGACCCGGTCGCCATCCCGCAGGTTGGCGGGCGGCGTCAGAACCACCTTGTCCCCCTCCTGCAGGCCGGCCCTGATCTCCATGAAGTCGCCCAGCTTTTCCCCCAGTTCCACCGTCACCAGCCGGCCTTTGCCCTGACGGACCACAAAGGCCGTCCATTTGCCCTGACGCTGATTCAGGGCCTTGGGGGTAACCGCCAGCCGGGGATGATCTTCGCCCGCGGCCACGGGCCGGGACAGGAAGGCCACCTTGGCGCTCATCTCCGGGAGGATGCGCTGATCGGGTTGCAGAAAGGCCACCTTGGTGAGGATGGTGGCCTTGGAACGGTCAGCGGTGGGAACAATCATATGGACCTTGCCGGGGAAGCGCACCCCGGGGAGGGCGTCCAGTTGTATCTCACAGGGCTGCCCCGGTTTCACCTGGGCAATATTGGCTTCGGCCACATCGGCCTCCACCATGAGGGAACCCATATCGGCCATGGTGACCACTGCGGCCCGGGCGTTGGTGGCGGACCCAAAGGGGGCCACGACTTCCCCCACTTCGGCGTTCTTGGTCAGGATGACGCCGTCGAAGGGGGCCCGGATCAGGGTGTAATCGAGCGTGGTCTGGGCTTCGTTGAGGGCGGCACGAGCGACGGTAATGGTGGCTTGGGCGGAGGCCACCGCGGCCAGGGCCTTGTGATAGCGGGCCTCGGCAGTATCAAAATCCTGTTTGGCCACCAGATCGGCAGCCACCAGTTTTTTCTGGCGTTCATAATTCAGCGTGGCGTCGGTGAGCTCTGCCTGGGCCTCCTTAAGCCCGGCCTCCGCCACCCCCAGGTTGGCCGCAGCCCGATTGCGGGCCGCCTCCAGATCGGCATTCTCCAGGGTGGCGATGACCTCGCCGGTTTTTACCCGACTGCCTTCTTCCACCCCCAGAAACTCCAGACGCCCGGTCCCTTTGGAGGAGACCGAGGCCTTGCGTTGAGCCACCACGTAGCCGCTGGCATTAAGCACGGTGATGGCCTGCGAGGGATAGACGCGGGTCACGGTGGCCACCGCCACCTCCCGGGCGGGCGGCAAGATTCCGAGCAGATACAGGAGCCCCAACAGGACTGCGCTCAGCACCACCAGCCCGCCGAGATAGATGACCTTCCGGCGCCGCCCCTGGCGTGGATATTCCAGGCCCTCACCGGGGCGTTGGATGCGAAGGGAATCCAGTTCGTTGGCTGACGGTCTATCTTCCAATACTGCCTCGCGCCAGATCCACGGCGCCCGCCGGATATTTGGCCTGGGCGCCAGCCAACAGGCTACACCCGTTGGGGTGACTACTGTGAGTTAATCAGGCCCATTGCCGAAAGCGAGGGGAAGGCCAGCCACCAGGCGTCCCAGGGTCAGACCCAGGTGGAAGATGTATCCCGTCGGGGTGCATCAGGGCCGGCCTCGGCCTGGGCCAGTTGTTCCCGCCAGTATTGATTGGCCCCGTCGATCATAAGCTGACGGGGAGCCAGATCGGCGGTCAACGCCGTCATGGTGGCGGATGCTATCTGCCCCTGGCGAACGACTTCCTCTCCGGCCTGGCTCACCGCAGCCAAGACCCGGTCCACCGCGGGGCGCAACAGCGGGGTATCAAAGAATTCCGAAGAGTGGCGGTAGATTTCGGCGCTCAGCAGCGGGCCAAAGATCATCCGCATATTCAGGGACAGGGCCTGGAAGTTGTCCTGCTCCGGGAAGGCGCAGACGCTCAGGGCGACAATGCGGGGGAACGTGGGCACTCGCCAGGCATGGCCGCTGCGGCTGCCATCATCGATGAAAGTGGGGTCCAAGAGCGGCAGGGTGCGCTCCACGAACATCTTCAGGCGGGCGTTCATATTGTAATGATACAGCGGGGTGGCCAGGACCGCCAGGTCGGCAGTTACCAGGCGGGCCAACAACAGGGCCATATCGTCCTGCTGGACGCACCTCCCCTGGGTCTTCAGCCAGCAGCCAAAGCAGCCCAGGCAGTGTTTGAGGTCGTAGTCGCGCAGGTAGAGGGTGTCGGTGACCGCCCCGGCCTGGCGGGCGCCGGTCAAGAAGGTTTGCAGGATCAGTTCCGTCTTGCTGGTCTGATTATCCCGGGGGCTGCTGTTAAAGGCCACTATCTTCATGGGTCGCTCCTCCGGTGGGGGCTGCTCTGTTTCTTGAGGGACCAAGGTGCAAGTCATATCATTTCGTTATGTACCCGTTTGTCAAAAAAAACGCAACCGGGCGGAGGCTGGCCTCGGCCCGGTGTGCAGGGCGCCCTCCCAAACCCAGAGAGAGGGATGATATCAGAAACTTCTCAGGATTTCGGTTAGTTCAACTTGGCCAATCTGCCCGGGGTTTTCCGGCAATCCTGAACGAAATTGTTGTTGCAGACCACACGCCCGGGGGTCCCCACGTCCACCAGATGAAAAAGCTCCTCCGCATCCTTGGGAAACATGCGGATACATCCGGCGGAATCCGCCACCCCGGGCAGGACGCCGCCGTGAATGAAGTAGGGTCCGGTCATGTGCAGGGACCAGGGCATCCAGACATCATAGATATTGGACCAGTGGTTTTGGTCCTTCCACTGGATGGCGAAATCCAATTGGGGCCCCCGGCACAAACCGGTGCCGCTGCGACCGGAGGAAATGGGGAAGACCTTGACCAAGGCTCCCCGTTCGTAGAGCGCCAGGTAACTCTTGGTCACGTCGATAATGATGTACTTGTGGTAGCTTTGCAAAGTGGCATCCGTCGACGGAAAGATCTCCGCCTCCCGGCTTAAATCCAAGGGGATTTTTAAGGTGCGGACCTGGGTTTCAAAAGGTTCACCGTTGTCACCGCGGACATAGAAGGGGTTCAGGGCATTGAAGACGCCGATCTTTTCCCGGGCGTCAAAAAAATTTTCAGACAGCAGCGGCACCATCCGGCAGATGGTGTAGACGGCAGTCTTGGGGGGAAAGATAATCTCGACGTAAGGCATGCCAAACTTCTCACCTTCGCCCACCACCTGGAAGCCAGCCTGCTGCAATTCCTGGATCAGCCGGTGGGCGTCAAGGGGTTCGGCCAGCGCCCGATTGTCCAGCCCCACCATACCGCTTAGTATCAACATGAGAAGGAAGATAATCCGATGCATATGATCTCCGAATTTCCGAACCCGACGCCTGGTTCTTAATAAAAAGATAATTCTCCGTACGGACTGGTGCAACTGCCCGGTCTTGATATCTTTTTACCTGTCAGGTAAATGACTTATCGGAAAGATGGGTGGTTAAGTTGAGCAGAATTTTCTGGGATGGGAAAAATCCTTTCGGAGGGGCGCTGGCGTAAAAGTGAGTCCCTCCTGCACTCCAGGATTAAGGGCGGCAGTTGCGGCAGGGACTGTAACCCAATTCATAGGCCTCCCGGGGATGCCTGAACTTCACCTGATTGGCCGGGGACATGCCTTTGGTGGCAGGGCAGGAAGGCCGGTGAAAGCGAAAGGTCCGAGCATTGCCCAGGTACCAAGGTTCCTCAGCATGCAGGGGCTTCTCCCACAGCCCGACGCGGGCCGCCATTGCCTGGCGCTGCTGCTCCACCAGGAGCTGTTGATATTTGACGTTGGGCGGAATGATATAGACGCGGGCCAGTCCGGCCTGCACCAGCTCCGCATTCACCATGCGGCCATCCTCCAGAAAGACGTAGGCCAGGGTGCGGCCGTACTGGTCGTAGCGCTCCGCATCGAACTCCAGGCGCACCGGCTTCTGGAGCGTCAGCCGGGCATTCTCCGTGCGGGCGGTTTCGGCCAGAAATTCCGGGGGGCGATCCTTTTTCCCCAACTCCGGGGTGTCCATACCAACGTAACGCACCCTGCGGCCATCGCTGAGAACCACGGTGTCGCCGTCTATGATCTGGTGCACGGTGGCCTGGGTCGGGGGACCGGCCTCGCGGGTGCAGCCCCAAATCCACGCTGGGAGCAGCGCCAGGGCCAGGACAACCCGGAGAAGAGCATTACGATACCGCCAGCTCATATCCTAAGTGTTGCAGTCTCGCGGTGAAATAGGCAATGGTTTGCTGCAGGCCTTGCGCCAGGGGGACAGTGGGCGCCCACCCCAGCAGGGTGCGGGCCTTGGTGATGTTCGGACAGCGTTGCTGGGGATCATCCTGGGGAAGTGGCTTGAAGACCAGGGACGATGGGCTGCCGGAGATTCCCAGGACCTTTTGGGCCAGTTCCAGGATGGTGAATTCCTCCGGGTTCCCTAAATTAATGGGGCCGCTGAAGTCCTCGCGGTTCATCAGCCGCACCAAACCCTCCACCAGATCCGAGACAAAACAAAAGGACCGCGTCTGCTGCCCCTGGCCATACACCGTAATCTCCTGGCCGGTGAGGGCCTGGATGATGAAGTTGCTGATCACCCGCCCGTCGTTGATGGCCATGCGCGGCCCATAGGTATTGAAGATACGGGCAATGCGGACATCCACCCGGTTTTGGCGATGGTAATCCATCATCAGGGTCTCGGCCACCCGTTTGCCTTCATCGTAACAGCTGCGGATGCCGTTACAGTTGACATTCCCCCAGTACTCTTCGGTCTGGGGGTGGACGGTGGGGTCGCCATAGACTTCAGAGGTGGAGGCCTGGAGGATGCGAGCCTTCACCCGCTTGGCCAGCCCCAACATGTTCAACGTCCCCAGCACGTTGGTTTTAATGGTCTTGACGGGATTGTATTGGTAGTGGACCGGAGACGCGGGGCAGGCCAGATTATAAATCTGGTCCACTTCCACCATGATGGGATTAACGAGATCGTGGCGAATGAGTTCCAGGCGGGGGTGGTCCCGTAAGTGCTGGAGGTTTTCCTTGCTGCCAGTGAAATAATTATCCAGGGAGATGACTTCGTCTCCTTGGGCCAATAAATATTCCACCAAGTGGGAACCGATGAATCCGGCTCCGCCGGTGACCAGTATACGGGCCATGGGCATGTTCTCCTGAAGGGGGCTTCGCCTTAACAATTATGCTGATTTACGGTTAAATGTCCAGGATTTTTCCCATTGACAGCCAAAGGCATTTGCCCGATGATTATACAGGTAACCACGGCACGCCGCCGGTCACCCGCTTCCCATCATCCCGCTTGGCATCCGAGGTGTTTCTATGTGGACACGGAAGGAATTTCGCCTGTTTCGGCTTAACCTACGGAGTTTCCTGGTCCTTGGTCTGCTCGGCCTCTGTGGTATTGTGTCCCTGGCTTCCTGCGATCGCGGCGGGTCTCAGGTGGAAGCCTTGAAACAAGAGGTCAAGTCCCTGCAGGAGGAGATGGCCCGACTGAAGGACCAGGTAGGCCAGCTGGAAGAGGCGCGGCGTCAGGCGCCGAAACCGGCTGAGGCCGCGGCGGTGGCCCGGGTCTTGTCCGCACCCCAGCCGACTCCCATGCCAGCGGCCGAACCGGCCCTGACCGTCGAGCAATTATTGAAGCAAAAGGAGCAGCTCCTGGGCGGCAAGGTGACGGTGGAGGGTCGCATGGGGCTGGTCATGATCCACCGCAAGTCACTCTATCTTAAGGGTCAGCAGGCCATGGTGGAGGTCTTTTTTGCCGATCTGCCGGACAAGAACCTGGTGCAACGGCTGATCAGCCAGGATTGGCCCGGGAAGGTGGTGGTCACCGGCGTCTTTGCCCCCTCGGGACATGAGCGGACCGGGTTTCAGATCACCGCCGAGAGCATCGAACTGCTGTAATTGGGGATGGGGGGCAGTCCTTATCAGACATGTATGTCTGACCCGTCCTCAGGCTCGCCTCGCGTGAAGCATCACGCCCCACCACATTGCCCCCGTAGCTCAGAGGACAGAGCAGCGGATTCCTAATCCGTTGGCCGCAGGTTCGAGTCCTGCCGGGGGCACCAAATGTTGCAAAAGAACGAGCAGCTGCAAGATCAGAACCTCCGGAGTAACCCATCGTCCGCACCTCCGTCCGCACGGGGAGGAGGCAATGGCGGTGCTCCCCCCTCGCCAGCTTATCGCAACCACGCCCAGTTGGCTTAATGGAACAATCTGATTCTAGTATCGACATAATCAGGGTCTAAATTGTTCCCAATCTTCAGATAGACATATTCCCGGCCCCCTGTCTTGCATTGATTTTCCCTTGGCATAATACTTGATATGACAGATGAGAAGGGGACTCAACTGAGGAGTCTAACATGGAAACCAGTGAGAGCCCGGCCGGCGGCTATGGCAGAAGCAAACAGCAGAGGCTGAAGGCGGCTGATATAGCTCGTCTGCAACGTCAGCTGCACAACATCCGGCATAAAATCCTGGTCATGAGCGGCAAAGGAGGGGTGGGAAAGACCAGCGTGGCCGTTTACCTGGCCCTGGGGTTGGCGCAGCGGGGGTATCAGGTAGGATTGCTGGATGTGGACCTGCACGGGCCGGATATCCCCCGGATGCTGGGGGTCAGCGGCAGGTTCCCGATGGATGCCGAGGACCACCTGATACCAAAGCGGTACAACGATAATCTGAAGATTGTGTCGATTGAATGCCTGATGTCCGACCGGGATGCCGCGGTGATTTGGCGGGGTCCCTTGAAGCATCGTTACATTCTGCAGTGCATGTCCGAGGTCAACTGGGGGAAGCTGGATTTCCTGATCATCGATGCGCCACCCGGTACGGGAGATGAGCCGATGAGCGTAGGCCAGACCATTCCCGGGGTTCAGGCGCTCATCGTCACCACCCCCCAGGAGATATCCCTGGCTGACGTGCGCAAGGCCATCAACTTTTGCCGCAAAGTGAAGATGCCTATCCTGGGTTTGGTGGAAAATATGAGCGGCCTCATCTGCCCCCACTGCGGGAAGGAAATTCCCGTATTCAGCCAGGGTGGAGGGCAAAAGACGGCGGGACTGATGGATATCCCGCTTCTGGCTAGCCTTCCTTTCGATCTCAGGGTGATGCAGGGCGCTGACTGCGGCCAGCCCTGGCTGGCACCACCGGACGAAAGCCCCTTTTTGCAGGCTGTGGGATATTTATTGGACGAAGTCGAAGCACACCTCAGCCCATGGCGCGATAACGCCACGGAAGAACCGACGCAACCCAAGACTGAAAGCGAAAGAAACCTACCCGAGTCCGAAAGTAACAATTTTTAAGCACAATGTGGCGGACATAGATGGAGTGCCGTGCCCTTAAATTGACCACCGCATGAGTGAGGAAGAAAATGGCCACCGGAAAGAAAGAATCCAGTATGGTGTGTGCCCTGTGCGGTTATACAGCCCAGGGCAAGTTTGTCGGGGATATCTGTCCACAGTGTAATATGACCTACTGGCGCTGCAGTGAATGCGGCTATACCTTTACTGCCGCCCGGCCGCCCGAAGATGAATGCCCCAGCTGTCACAAGAAATGCGAGTTTCGCAACGTCACCTGCTATACTCCGGAATGTGGCGGTCCGGGCAATATCGATCCCAGATTATAAGACGCGCCAAGATGAAAATTACCATCCTGTACGATAATGAGGCCGCTCGGACAAACCTGCAGGCCGATTGGGGGTTTGCGTGCCTGGTGGAGATGGACGGCCGCACGCTGCTCTTTGATACCGGGGCCCAAGGCGATCTGCTGCGGCGGAATATGGACATGCTGGGGGTAGATGCCGGCAGGATCCCGGAAGTCTTCATCTCCCACAACCACTGGGATCACGTGGGGGGGCTGACGGAAATCCTGCGTCTGAACCCAGACGCCACGGTGTATGTACCCCATTCTTGTCCCGGACCCGGGGAAGCAAAGCCGGCGGTCAGCATCGACGGCCCCTACGAGCTCTCGGAGAAGGTATTTTCCACCGGCGAACTGCAAGACATTGAGCAGTCCTTGGTGGTCAAGACGGCCGGCGGTCTGGTCGTGGTCTGCGGCTGCGCCCATCCGGGAGTGGAAGCCATTCTGCAGGCTGCATCCCGCTTCGGCAAGGTTTCGGCCCTCATCGGCGGCTTGCATGGGTTTAGGGAAATTGAACTCTTGACGGGTTTGAACCTGATCTGCCCGTGTCACTGCACCCAGGAGAAATCGGCAATTTTAACCCGCTTTCCCCAAACCTCGGTCAGTGGGGGAGCCGGTAAGATCTTAGAGTTCCAATAAGGGCATACCCGAAGTCGGACCAAAGCTGACGGGATGCGGGTCCCGGGGAAGAGCCACACGCTGTCACTTTGGTTCAGGACGACGGAAAAGCGTCAGCCTCCGTGGTGATAGAGTTCGATGGGCAGTTTTGGGTTTTAGGGCGGGAGGTGCCCCTTTGCCTGACCTGCCGATTTGACGGCAGCCACTTCGAAAGGTCATATTACTCGGAGCATGAAAAGATTAACTTGAGGGGAGGAGGCACGTCGTCGGCCTCTTCCGTTCCTCCTCATGAACCGATCAGGAGGCGAGGATAAGGTAGATGGCTCTTCCCCTTAATACCACGGGGGTGTCGAGGGAGTCCAAGGAACGCTTCACAACCCAGAAAATCCTGAACCAGAATATCGTCATGTCCAAATTCAAGTCCCTCCGGAAACGGTTTTACGCCTTGTTGTTGCTGCCTGTAGCACTGTTATTGATAGTGTTCGGGTACTTGGGATTTAGCTATTCTCGACAAGTTCTCCTGGCACAGTGGCAGGAGACGGCCATGCTGAAGCTGGAGCGAGCGGCGCACCAGATTGATATGCGACTGGATAAGTTCCGGCAATGGCTGCAATTATTCAGCCGGGCCAGCCAAAGCGCCGAGCGGGAAAGACTGCAACCCTGGATTTTACAGCAACTGCGAGACCAGGAAGGGGTGGAGGCCGTCCGGTTGCTGTGGCAAGACCGGGTCGCCCGGACGGGGGGCGGTCAGGTGAGCCGCCAACCGGAGGCCAGTCGGGCCTTCAGCCTGTCCCCACTGCGCTTCCGCAGTGATGGGGAGGGGAAAACCCTCACCCTGGCAAGCGACCTTCTGGACCAGAGCGGCCAGCCGGTGGGTCAGTTGGAGGTAGTCCTCAGATGGTCAGCCATTTTAGAGGGTCTGTTCGGCTCCGGCTGGTTACAGGACCACACCACCTCCCTGATGGATACGAGCGGGCATTTTCTAACCCACTTAAGCTCGCAGATGAAAGGCCGCAAGATATTGGGTGAAACCGGGAATACCCTGGAACTGGCAGTGCTGGCGGACCTGGAAAGGCGCTCCGCCGGCGTGGTGCTGGGAGAAGGTCGGCCGCCGGAGACGGTGGTCGGATATTATCGCCTTCCCCGAACCCCGTGGGTAATCTTACTGTTCGCGCCGGGGGCCACGGTTCTCGATCCCATTGTCCGGTTTCGATTTTATTACGTGACGGCCGGAGTTCTCTGTCTGTTGGCAATCCTGGTGTTCATCCGGCAATTGATCTGTCCCATTATTATGTCCATCCGGGAACTCTCCCGGGCGGCCATGCAGGTGGCCGAAGGTCATTACGGCCAGCCTTTGCCGGAGGAGCGCAGGGATGAACTGGGACAGCTGACCCGAAATTTCAATGCCATGGTGGCAGGCTTAAAAGAACGGGACTTTATCAAGGACACCTTCGGGCGCTATGTGGACCCGGAAGTGGCCCGGGAGCTGCTGAGTCGCCCCGAGGCCACTCTCCTCGGAGGCGAACGACGCCAGGTGGTCATTCTGTTTGCGGACCTGAGGGATTTTACCCCGGTGGCCGAATCCTTAAGTCCTGAGGCCACCATTCGGCTGATTAACCGGTTCTTCTCCCAGATGATCGAGGTGATCCGCAAGCACAAGGGGATCATTGTGGATTTTTATGGCGATGGTCTGCTGGCATTTTTTGAACCCCTGGGGCAGGATGCGGATCAATGCGTGGCCCAAGGCCTGCAATGCGCCCTGGAAATGCAGGCAGCCATGGGCGAGATCAACGCCTCCGGAGTCCGCCTGGGCTATCCCCCCCTGGCCCTGGGCATCGGCCTGCACGCCGGCGAAGCGGTGGTGGGCAACATCGGCTCAGAAACCCGCTCCAAATACGGCATCGTGGGGTCGGCAGTCAACCTCACCCACCGCCTGCAGGCCAAAGCCCAGGGCGGCGAGGTGGTCCTGTCGGAAGCGGCTTTTCTCCGGATATCGCCGCCGCCTCTGATCAAGAGAGAATTCCAGTCGGAATTGAAGGGCCTACGGGAACCCATGACCCTTTATGTCACGGAATAACCCCCGGAAGGAGAAAGTTGGGTCCCGCCCCTGACCCGAAGTCCCGCTTCCTTGCCTCACATAACACAATGGTCCGGGACCCTATCGAGAAAAGCCGCCCTGGATCTCTCCGCAAGCGGAAATGGCCGACCTCAATGAGCAGGAGACATATTTCCGCAGAGAAGGGGAGGTCATGCAACAGCGCTTGGCGACCTGGGAGCAAGAGGCCTCGGGGCAGTGACGCCGTGATCATCTGCGCCGAACAGACACGGATAACATTGAGCACGCAGAGGAGGACACAATGAAGAAAGTCATGGTGGTTGGTTGCGGGTCCTATATGGACAGCGGTTATGGCTGCCCAGGGGAATGGCGTTGTTTGAAGGCAGCCACCTTGGGCGAGGGGGCCTTTACCGAACCCGTACAGGTCATGTCCTTTGTGAAGTGTCATTGCCCGGGCCGCAGCCTGGCGGCCAACGTGGGCATGGCCATGAAGCTCGCAGAGATGAAGCCTGAGGCGGTTTACCTGAGTTCCTGCATGGCCAAAGCCAAGCCCGAATGTCCGTACAGCAGCGCCGAACAATTTGCCCAGATTATCCAGGGCAAAACCGGCGTTCCGGTGATATTGGGGACCCACGAATATCATTAAGGACTCGAATCCAAACTTTACAGCAGATAATATATAGTAATATCGGGAAGATGCGGTTATCCTCAGACGACGCCGCATTTTCCCGAAGCCGAATCGGGGGTGGGGGGCTGTCGCTCCAGGTGGGGAGAAGTTTGTCAACCACCCCCGAAGGCCGATTGCAGCCTACCGTTTGTGACGCAAGGTCTCAATGGCGGGAAGTAATGCGATCCTGACTCCCCCATCGGAATCGTTTATCCGATGATCACACGCGGCCCTGCAGCGACTATCCCCCTCCTGGCGCGGTATCGAAATTTTCGGAGCATGGACAGAAGGCGTGGCGGGTTCTGGGTTTTACAGGTATCCGGAGCTGGTCTTATCCTGATCCAAGATTTAAAATCTCTTGACGTAATCCGGACTGCGTCTTATTACTAACATATGTCCATATTAAAACTCGGGGGTGAGAAATGTATTTCAAACAGATAGCAGTGCAGGGCCTGGGATGCTTCTCGTATGTGATCGGCTGCCCGCAGGCCAAGGCCATGGCGGTTGTCGATCCCAAGCGGGATGTGCAGGATTATTTGGAGATTTCCCGACAGGAGGGCATGAAAATCACCCATATCATCGAGACCCATGTCCATGCCGATCACGTGAGCGGCAACCAGGAATTACGATCTTACACCGGGGCCGACATCTATCTGCATGCGACCGCGGCGGTGCAGTTTCCCCACCAGACCTTAAAAGAAGGCGACACCATCGACATCGGCATGGCCCGTCTGGAGGTGCTGCACACCCCGGGTCACACCCCCAACTCCCTGTCCCTCCTGGTCACTGACAAGGCCCGGGGGCTGGAGCCCTGGCTGATATTGACCGGGGACTTACTCTTTGTGGGAGATGTGGGCCGTCCCGACCTGGTGGGTGCAGATGTCTTGCACCAACAGGTGACGAACCTGTACGACTCCCTCTATAAGAAACTTGCCGTCTATCCGGACCACCTGGAGGTGTTTCCGGCCCACGGCATGGGCTCCCTGTGCGGACGGGGGATGAGTTTTAAGTCCAGTTCCACCCTGGGCTATGAACGCCGCCACAATCCCGTGCTCCAATATTCGTCCTTTGAGGATTTCAACGTGGCCATGACCAAGGAGTTTCCGGTCCGCCCCAAGAGTTTCAGCCATATCATCGCCACGAATATGGCAGGGGCGCCGCTGCTGGAGCGCTGTCCCCTGGAGCGGGCCATGACGCCGGAACAGTTCGAGGCCAGGATCAAGGCCGGCGCCGTGGTTATCGACACCCGGGACACCGCCGCCTTTGGCGGCTTCCATATCCCCGATTCCATCAACATCGGGTTTGAAAAGCAACTGGCCAACTGGGTGGGCATGGTCATCGACCCCACGGCCGATCTCCTGTTGGTGGTCGTGGACCGGGAGCGTTATGATGCCATGTGCACTGAATTGCACCGCATCGGGTATGACAACATTCACGGCTACCTGGCGGGAGGCATCGGCTCCTGGCTATTCTCGGGCCGGCCGGTGGAAAAACTGGCCCAGCTGTCGGTGCAGAACCTCAGGGACAGGCTTTTGCATCAGAACCTGCCGCACCTCATCGATGTCCGCACTCCGGCCGAATGGCAGAACGGCCATATTCCCGGCGCTGTCCATATTCCGCTCAGCAACATCCTGAATAAGGATTTTCCTCTGGCCCCGACTGAAGAAATCGTGTTCAACTGCGGCACCGGCTACCGGTCCAATATCGTCGCCTCATTTCTCCAGCAGCGGGGCTATGACCAGGTCTATTCCCTGGCCGGGGGTACCTTCGCCTGGTTCAACGCCGGTTATGAACTGGTCAAATGAGGCCAGCAAGGGTCTCGCAGGGGTCGGCCCGAACCATTCCGGATCCCAGAAAGAGAAGCAATACGGGGTGTGAGGCGCGACTACGGCAACGGCATCTGGAAAGCAACTGTTCAGCAAAGGAGAAGACGCAATGAAAAGACGGGTGATCCTGTTATCATTATTAAGCCTAACACTGTCCGCGGTGGCCTATGGAGGGGCGGAAATGCCGATAACCGCCACCTCCATCGATCGGATCCAGCTCTATCAGACCTCCAAGAGCGACGTCATCACGTGGTTCGGGCCCCCCAGCACCACGTATAAAATCGGGGACGAAGAATTGCTGGTGTATCAGACACCCCAGAAAGATCCCGTCATGGGCAAAGAGACCTGCAATCTTCTGAGCATCAGCGTCGACCGCTCCGGGCAGGTCACCGGACTGGTCTACAAGAAATACTGCGAACGGTAACCGCTTTCCTGCTTTCCGGGACGGCGCCGCAGGGCTCCCAGAGATCGGGGCGAAGGCGCCGTCCTCCCAGCAGTTCCAGGACGACATGGATCCGGGCGAAAGATTAGCATTGTTTTCCGTATGCATAAACCTGCTCATCACCGGGCTGAAGTATGCCCTGGGAGTGTTTTCCGGCAGTCTGGCCCTCCTGGCCGATGCGGTGCATTCCTCCGCCGACGTGGTCTCCTCGGCTTCCATTTGGGCCGGCATCAAGCTGTCGCGGCGCAAGACCAAGCGGTTTCCCTTCGGCCTGTATAAAGTGGAAAATCTCGTTGCCTTGATTACTGCGGCGCTTATCCTGCTGGCCGGGTACGAGATCGTGGGCACCGTTCTGGGGGAAGCCGAGGGGGTTAAAGCCGAGCGCCTGCCGGTCGCCATGCTGGGAGTGATGATAATTTCCGCCATTCTCTGGAGCTTTTCCCGATATGAATTGAAACACGCCAGGGGCCTGAGTTCACCCAGCCTGGAAGCCGACGCCCAGCATTTGACCATCGATCTGTTTTCCACGGGCGTCATCCTGGTGGGATTGGCCGGGACCTACTGGCAGGTGAAATTTCCCCTGGACCGGGCCGTGGCCCTGGTGATCGTCGTCTTGATCTTTTGGGTGGGCCTAAAAATTGCGCTGGACGCCGTCCGCGTGCTGCTGGACGCCTCTTTGGACTACCAGACCTTGAATACTATCCGGGAGACCGTTCTAGAGTCCGCCCAGGTGAGCAAAATCAACTCCCTGGCGGGGCGCAACTCAGGGCGATTTAAATTCATCGACCTTGACCTGGCTTTCAAAGTCAGGAAATTGGAAGAAGCCCACCTGCTGGCTACCCAGATTGAGAACCGGATCCGCTCCAGGGTGGCCAACGTCGACCACATCCTGATTCATTACGAACCGATGCAGAAGGATACCTTGGTCGTGGCCCTGCCGGTAACAGAAGATCATCTGCACCTGTCGGAACATTTCGGGGAGGCGCCTTATTTCCTGCTGCTTACTTTGAGAGCGCAGGACCAGACCATGGCGGAGGAACGGCTGTTGCTCAACCCTCACCGCACGGTGCCGAGCGGCAAGGGGATACGGGTCAGCGAGTGGCTGATCGGCCTGGGGGTGGATGAAATCGTCGCAGCCAAGAGTTTTGATCACAAGGGACCGTATTACGTCTTTGCCGATGCCGGGGTGACCACCAGGCAGACCGAGCAACGGGAGGTCGAGCAGATCAAGGCGGAGCTGGTCGGATCGGCAGAACCCACCGAACCGGCTCTCTCTCCAGAGGCGTCAGGCATAGATCAGGACACGGTCCTATCCTGAGCACCGGGGGAAGTGTGCAAACCCGCCCGCAGATCACGCCTCAGGCCCGTGCTGTCGGTGTTCAGGGGATGACTAAAACATAGAACCGCCCAGGGGGTTACGAGGGTATCAGCGAGGCCGTGGAAAGCGTGGCACAAAGGGCCATCCAAGTCACCGTTTTTGATGAAGTTTGAGCGTTGCGGTCAACTCATGGCGGCCTGCTTCCGGCGGCGGTAGAGGGCAAGACGGGTGAAATCTGCGCTCATTAAGTGGATAGCGCCAGGGACGGGAGCCACTGCGTTATATTCCACGACGTATCCTTTAACGTGGATCTCATGTCCGCCTCCTCTGCATGTCAATAAATTCCCACTTTTGGGCTTCGCATGTCTCAATTTTGCTTAATGGTGCAGGTGATAATCCCACCAGGGGAAGCCGTATCCTGAGTTGTCCGAGGCTAACCATATATATATTTATTGATATTTTATACCATCCCCACTCCGCTGCAGATTCGCCCCTCGAGCCCCAACCTGTGGTACATATATTGCTGGATAATAATCCGTCAGTGGCGCTGCTGCCTGATCTGCACCAGGAAGGGGTGAGGGAACCATGACGACCATGCTGTTTTTCGGTAATCTCTATTGCAATCATACCGTGGAATTCAATTGCTATAGCCATGCGGTTCTGGTAAATCTCCTGTCCGCCACCCTGTTGTCCTCGCAATCCTGTAAATGGCTGCTTAAAGAGATCGGCCTGCTCTAAATCTATCGGGCCCGCTTCCACCACCACGGCAAACACGTCATGCTGCCGGGCCTTGGCAAGCTCTCGCTCGCGCTGGTCCGGGTTGTCGCCCTGGAGATAGTCCACCTGGTCCCCCAGGCTCTTCCGTTCCATAGCCCCGGTCAACCCGCCCGGCAGGGAGTAATCAGCCCCGAACAGGCTTCCTGATGCCTGCGTCATTGGTGCGATGTCTTTTCATACCGAGGTGCAGTAAAAAAATATCTGTTTAGTCATTCCGGTCGGGTCAATCTCTGCAGGACCTGCAAAATTCAGGAACTTTGTGAGCCGCCAGACGACATCAAGGATAACATCCTGAATTCTAAACAATTAACACTCGCTCTGGCCTAACCGGACAGAAATGAGTCCAAAATATTATCCTGTCAAATTCATTACATAGAATAATATTCCGTTTGGCTTGTTTGAACTTAAAAGAAGAATGCAGATTCCCCTGTCCTACAGCTATCGCAATCTCTGGACCCGACGCCTCACCACGGTCCTCACCGCCAGCGGCATGGCTCTGGTGGTCTTCGTCTTTGCGGCCGTGCTGATGCTGGCCGAGGGCCTGCGCCAGACCCTGGTGGCCACCGGCTCTCCGGATAACGCCATCGTGCTCCGGGCCGCGGCGGAATCGGAGGTCCAGAGTATTGTTGACCGCTCCCAGGCGGCCATCGTCACTTCCCAGCCGGAGATCGCCCTGAGCACCTCCGGGCGTCCCCTGGCCGCGGCCGAAATCGTCGTCCTGGTCAACCTGCGTAAAAAAGGGGGGGGCCCCAGCAACGTCACCATCCGGGGGGTGACCCCCGTCTCCCAGGAACTGCGCCCGGAGGTGCAGTTGGCCGCCGGCCGCTTTCTGCGCCCCGGTTCCAACGAAATCATGGTGGGCCAGGATATCGCCCAACGCTTTGCCGGAGTGGATTTGGGCCAAACGATCCGCTTCGCAGCCCGGGACTGGGTGGTGGTGGGCATTCTGGACGCCGGCAAGACCGCCTCCAGCTCCGAGATCTGGGGCGACGTGGACCAGGTGCAGCAGGCCTTCCGCCGCCCCATCTTTTCCAACGTGGTGCTGAGATTGAAGGACCCGACGGTGCTGGCCGGACTCAAAGAACGGCTGGAAGGAGACCCCCGCCTCCCGGTGCAGGTGAAACGGGAAATCACCTTTTATGAAGACCAGTCCAGGCGCATGGCCGATTTCATCCGCCTGCTGGGCCTGGTTTTGACCAGCATCTTCAGTATCGGTGCCGTCCTGGGGGCCATGATCACCATGTACGCGGCGGTGGCCACCCGCACCGTGGAAATCGGCACCCTGAGGGCCCTGGGCTTCGCCCGCCGCAACATACTCATCGCCATCCTGTTGGAATCGGTGCTCATCGGCCTGTTGGGCGGGCTTTTAGGTTTGGGGACCGCCTCTCTGATGACCTTCCTCACCATCTCCACCACCAACTGGCAGACCTTTTCCGAGGTGGCCTTCAGTTTCACCCTCACCCGGGGGATTACCCTGCGCAGTCTGGCCTTCGCGGTGGGCATGGGTGTGGTGGGCGGCATCCTCCCGGCCCTGCGGGCCGCCCGGATGGATATCGTGGACAGCCTGCGGGCGGTGTAGCTTGTCTCTGCTTCTGAATATGCTGGTTTATTTGACATATTCATGAGTTAATGATAAATTCAAATATACAGACAACTATAAGAATCAATAACAACCTTGGGCCGCGGTTCCTTAACAATCGGTAGGCAAGTTTTTAGACAACCGCGTCATACCGGAATTGGGTTTTTAACACGCCCGGATGGTTCAAGATTGATAGATATCGTCATGTCCATCGGTAACGTGCCGATACGCCTGACTGATGAAAGGTGGACGCATATTACTGAGGAACATTGTGAATGGGCAGGTATGCGCCTGGAGGTCTTGGAAACGGTCGTTCGGCCAGAGTGTATTCTGGAAGGAGGGGCAGGAGAACTATTAGCCGTTCGTAAAGTACATACCGCCAAATATCTTGTGGTGGTATACAGAGAACTTACCGCAGATGGATTTATCATCACTGCCTTTTTGACCAGTAAAGCAAGTTTCCTGAAACGGAGGAAACAACTATGGCCTTAGCAATGGTTGAACAATATTTAAAAATTATCCCGATGGTGCAGTCGGCTCCCCAGAAATATTTATGGTCTTCCTATGATGCCGAAGCGGATGTCCTCTATATCAATTTTAAAAAACCGAGCCATGCCACCGATAGCGAACTGACCGATGATGATATAATTATTCGCTATGAGGGGGAGGATATCATCGGTTTAACTATTTTACATGCCAGTAAAAGATAATATTAGGTCTGCCTCGTCTTATCTCCTCCTTCCGCCCCGGCCGCAACCACAAACAAGGCTGGGCCTTGGGGGACCCTGCCTCCGATATGCGATGTAGTATCTTAGCTTCTTCTGTATCGCCGGATGCCCAAGAGGCTGGCTAAGCCTGAAGCGAAGAGGTAGACTGCGGATGGGACAGGAACAATGTAATTTGCTTCAATTATACCGGGATAGCTTATCCCTAAATGAAGATTTATCCCAGTATAATCATTCCATTGGCCACTTGCTGTCCCTGTTTGAATATGCATTACAGCATAATCTTCGTTGCCTTGATTATTAGGTTCCCACGGTTCCCAATTAAAATAATTAGCTTGAACTCCATCTGGCCAAATCCAAACGTCTTCAACGACTTTATCTGTCAATCCTATGGCCAAAACATCATATCCTAATGCTTTAAATGTATTATATAAAAAGTTATTCTCTGCTAAATCATTTATTGCCACTAAATGCAATCCTAAGGCTTTCGCTTCAGCTTCACAATCTTCCCATGTAATTATTGTATTGGTCAGCGTATACGAATGGTTATTGAAAAAATACTATGTATACGCTTCCGCGACTCCTGTGATAAATACACTGAAACTTATCATCAGGACTAAATTTTTTAGGACAAATCTTAACATAAAATTATCCTCCTTTAGTTAAAGATTGATCTTGAAGTCGTTCATACAATCCAAGCCAACCCTCTTTCAGAGGTCAATACGCAAACCCGATTTTTCCTCGCGCCCTCCGGACGTCTAATTTTTTAAACATTTTTCTCCCAATCATGTCCGAAGCCAATCTTATGATTAAATATGCAAAAAAAAAAACCAACTAATATGTTATTGAAAATACAATCATTCATAACGACACTTTGTGTATTAATGTTAAATATTTCAAACATATTTTTCATCAAGTGTTTAATATTATGAACGCAGGGGTCATCATTAATCTCTAACCCCGCTCACCCCGTTCTTTCCCCCGAAAACCTGGCATAACCGCCCTCTCTGTGTTATATTCTCTGTGATCATGCACACTGCCCCATCCACCGAAACACCACCCACCATCTCCCTGCGCCTCCTGGCCTGGGAAACTACCCGCACCTGCAACCTGGCCTGCGCCCACTGCCGGGCCGCGGCCACCCTGGGGCCGTATGAGGGGGAACTCACCACTGCTGAGGGGAAGAAACTGCTGGCCGACGTGGCCGGCATGGGCCCCGCGGTCATCATTCTCACCGGCGGGGAACCCCTGTTGCGGGCTGACATCTTCGAGCTGGCGGCCTACGGGCATAACCTGGGCCTGCGCATGGTCATGGCGGTGAACGGCACCCTGCTCACCCCGGAGATCGCCGCCCGCCTGCAGGAGTGCGGCATCCAGCGTCTCAGTATCTCCCTGGACGGCGCCACCGCCGCCTCCCACGACCGCCTGCGCCAGATCCCGGGGGCCTTTTCCGGGGCCCTCCGGGGCATTGAGGTCCTGAAGGCCGCGGGGCTGCCCTTTCAGGTCAACACCACCGTCATCGCCGACAATAAAGGCGAACTGCCGGACATCTACCGGTTGGTACAGGAGTTGGGAGCCGTGGCCTGGCACGTCTTCGTGCTGGTGCCCACCGGCCGGGGGGAGGAGATTCGGGATCAGCTGCTCACGGCGGAGGAATATGAGCAGACCCTGGGCTGGCTGCTGGAGCGCCAGCGGGAGGGCAATATCCATATCAAACCCACCTGCGCCCCGCAGTTCTACCGCCTCTGGCGGCAGGACGCGGCCGCCCGGGGGGAAAAGATCACCCCGGCCACCCACGGCATGGAGGCCATGACCAAGGGCTGCCTGGGCGGCCAGGGCTTCGCCTTTGTCTCGTATAGAGGCGAGGTGCAGCCTTGCGGCTACCTGGAGCTGGCGGCCGGCAACATCCGGGAGCAGTCCTTCCCGGAGATTTGGGAGACCTCGCCCTTGTTCCAGTCCCTGCGCCGGGTCAACGACTACCACGGGCGCTGCGGCTACTGTGACTACCGCAAGGTCTGCGGCGGCTGCCGGGCCCGGGCCTACGCCCTCACCGGCGACGTCCTGGCGGAGGAACCCCTGTGTCTCTACGAGCCGCGCCGATGACAGAACATGCCATGAATAATCAGGACAATCTGGACGAGCTCGATCGGGCCATTCTCAACCAGATCCAGTCGCACTTCCCCATCGCCGCCCGGCCCTATCAGAAAGTGGGGGAACAGGTTGGATTGAGTGAGGCAGAGGTGTTGTGCCGCGTCGGGCGCCTGATGGAGGAGGGGATTATCCGCCGGATCGGGGCCAATTTCAATTCCCGGCAACTGGGCTATACCAGCACCCTGGTGGCGGCCCAGGTGCCCCCGGAGAAAATGGACCTCTTCGTGTCCGTGGTCAACGACTATCCTGGCGTCACCCACAATTACCTGCGACGCCATACCTATAATATCTGGTTCACCCTGATCGCCGAATCGACGGCCCGCCTGGAGGAGATCATCCAGGAGATTGCCGACAAGACGGGGGTGGCCGCCATCCTCAGCCTGCCCGCCCGCCGCATCTTCAAGATCCAGGTGGATTTTTCCCTCTAGGCAGTAAAACTTACCAAAATTTCATGAAGCTCCGGCGCTTCATGAACATACTTGGTGGAACTGCTTCTGTCTTTTAAGCTGACAGCTGACAGCTAAGAGCTGATAGCTACTTCCTCGGCACGCACAACACCGGGCAGGGGAGCAGGCGCACGACCTTCTCCGCTGTGGACCCGAAGAAGACCTGCTCGATCTCGTTGCGGCCCTTGCGGCCGTACCCGCCCATAACCACCAGATCCACCGCCAGATCCCGGGCCAACACCGCGATCTCCTGAAACGGCACCCCGATGGCTATGATGGTGTCCACCTCCAGATCGTGGAGGCGCCATTCCTCCACCCAGGCTTCCATCGTCCTTTGGGCCTTGTACCGGAGTTGCTGCGTGAGGCTGTCGGGGGGCTCGTTCAGGTGACCGCTGAGCTTATCAAGAAAATTCCGGTCGATGACGTGCAAGACGACCAGTTTGGCCTCGAGCCGATGCCCCAGCATCTGGGCGCTCTGGTAAGCCGCCCCGGCGCAGTCGGAAAAGTCGGTGGCCACGAGAATGGAGTTCAGTTCCATAATATAAATTTATAACTCGGGATAGACATGACTCGGGGGCGCCGGGACGCGCCCCCGGGGGGTCAGGTTGATCATCGAGCGGTTATTTAACCTTGCTTTTTAGCTGTTTGACAAATTCATCGGCGCTTTCAAAGGCCCCGATCTCCACGAACACCGCCTTGCCGCCCTTGTCCAGCACGATGGTGGTGGGGGTGCCGGGGATATCCAGTTTTTCCGACAGCTTCCGATCGGTGTCGGCCAGGACCGGAAAGGGGATCTTCAACTGTTTGCGCCACATGGTCACCGCGGTGTCGTTATCGCCGCCGCCCACGGCAATAAACCGCACCTTGTCTTTCAACTTGGCATCCTGGGAGACCATATTGTAGACGTTGTTCATGGTGGGGGCCTGGTGAAAACAATGCGGGCAACTGGTGGCAAAGGCCTCCACCACCACGTACGGCGCCCCCACCTGGCTGAGGGAGAAGGGCCCGGTGCCGCTCACGCCCAAATATTTCGCATCATTGGCTTCCAACAATTTGGGAAATTGCAGGTTGCCCAACTGCGCCCCTTCCTTGACTTCCGCCCAGGCCGGGGACAGCGCCAAAGAGCCGACCACTGCCATAACCATGAATACAGACAGCGCCCACTTTTTCACCATGATCCAGATTCCTTTCTCGGGTGAATTTTCCTGCACGGATCATATTAGAATAGTTCCGATAAAATGGCAAAGGAAAATTACATTCGGATTTTCGCCTTTCCCCATCCGCCTGACCGAACCTCCGGCGACACATCTCATCTCGCCCGACGGCGTTTTTCCTGGTTGAACAGACGTGCGGAGCTCCAATCCACCGGTACCCGCACCACCGCCCCTTGACGGTGTTGGTAGAGCAGGTAGCCCCGGTTGACCCCATAGGTGAAAAGCTGCCGGGTAAGGCGCACGTCTTCCCGGCAATAGGAGATGAGTTCGGGGAGCCGGCCCTCCCGGTAGAGCTTCAAGGCCATGAGGCCGTCGCCGGTCTTGCCCCGGCCCAGGGTCTTCTGCACCAGGTGATCCAGGGACAGGCGCAGTCCCAGCCGACGGTGGACCTCCTCCAGGATATCCAGGGTGGGGAGTTGCGCCAGGTCCACTGTGGTGTAGGGCTGCAGCACCCGATAGTCGAATTTCTTTATATTGAACCCCACCACCAAGTCGGCCTCGGTCAGCCGCTGGCACAAGCGGGCGACCTCGGATTCCAGATAGACGTCGAGACCCTGGCCGGGGCTCTCCCCCAGCACTGCCACCGACACCAACATCTCGTGGCATTTCCCCCAGCCGCCTACCTCGCTGGCGGCGTACTGGGTCTCCAGGTCCAGGAACAAGATACGGTACTCCGCTCCCCACGGCAGCGGGATGTCCTCTTCCTCCGCCGCGGGGGGCGCCTCCGTCGTCTCCAGGCTGATAATTTCACTGGGCTTTGCCGCCGGCGCCGGCTTCCGCCCCAGCATCATCTCCGCCACCTGCAGGGCCGCGGCCTTGTCCAGAGGCTTGTTGCCGGAGCCGCATTTGGGGGAGTGGATGCAGGACGGGCAGCCCTCCTCGCAGGGGCACGAGGCGATGAGCTCCCGGGTCTTCTCCAGCAGAGGCCGCACGATCTCGTAGGCCCGGGCCGCCAGGCCCACCCCGCCGGGATATCCGTCGTAGATGAAGACCGCGGCGCACCCCACCTGCGGATGCAAGGGATTGGAGATGCCCCCGATATCATAACGGTCGGCCAGGGCGAACAGGGGGAACATGCTGATCAGGACGTGTTCCAGGGCATGGATGCCCCCCATGAAATGCTTGCCGGACTGGGCCGTCGCCGCCTTGATGGCGTCGCTGACGGTCAGCCACATGCCCACGGTCTCGAAGATCTGGGGGGGCAGGTCCAGGGGCATCACCCCCAATAGTTCCTGGCCGTGCAGCCGCCGTTTTTCATAGGCCAGGACCCGCTGGGTGACCTTGAGCCGTCCCAGGCTGACGGTGAAGTCCGCCTCCGGCCGGGAGGCCAGGGTCTCCAGGATTTCGGTCTCCTTATCGGTCTGGATGCGGGTGAAGTAATCCGGCTCCACCGGGGACACCATGATATTGCGGCGTTCCAGATCGAGGCTGGTCACCAGAAAGGAGTTGGCCTTGTGCAGATAGATGGCCCCGGGATGACATTCGGTGAGGGCCCGGTGGCCGTCGATGGTGCCGATGGGCCGCCGCCCGCCGGTCTTGAAGATGGCGAAGCTGGAGCCGATTCCCCGGATGTTGACGTCCTTCTGAGGGAAGCGGGCCCGGGGGTAATAAACCTCGCCCTCGGCGCTCTCCAGCAGGTGATGCTCCTGCACCAACTCCGCCACCAGGGGCCGGAGGCGCTCCCGGTCAAAGGCCGTCTCCGTCTCCGGTCTGAGGGGCAGCTCCTGGGCGGCGCAGGGCAGATGAGCCTTGACGATCACCGGGTTATGGGGGTCCAGGACCGCGGCCTCCAGGTCCCGGGCGAAAAATTCGGCCGGGTGCTTGATGAAATACTGGTCCAGGGCGTCGGGTTGGGCCACCAAAATAATGAGGCAGTCGCGGCCCAGGCGCCCCACCCGGCCGCTGCGCTGCCAGGTGGTAACCATGGTGCCGGGGTAGCCCACCAGCAGGCAGACGTCCAGCCCGCCGATATCGATGCCCATCTCCAGGGCGCTGGTGGAGATCACCCCCAACATGGTTCCCGCGGACATGCGCCGCTCGATCTCCCGGCGCTCCTCCGGCAGAAAACCGGCCCGGTAGGAGCTGATGCGGCTCTTCAGCTCCGGGGCCGCCCGCATGGCCCACAGATGAATGAGTTCGGTGAGCTTCCGGGCCTGGGTGAAGCAGATGGTGGCCAGCCCCCGTTTCAGGGCCTGCACGAAAAGGCGGGACGCCATCTGGGCGGCGCTGATCTCCGGGTTGAGGAAGAGGAAGTGCCGCCCGGCCTGGGGCGCGCCGTTATCGGAGATGACCGTCACCGGCAGTCCGGTGAGCTTCTCCGCCAGTTCCTGCGGGTTGGCGATGGTGGCCGACGACAGGATGAACTGCGGCGCGGCCCCCCAGTGGCGGCAGACCCGCGCCAGGCGGCGCAATACCTGGGCCATGTGGGTCCCCATGATGCCTTTGTAGGTGTGCACTTCGTCGATGACCACGTAGCGCAGGCGGCCGAAAAACTCCTGCCAGGATTCATGATAGGGGAGCAATCCCAGGTGGAGCATGTCCGGGTTGCTGATCAGGACGCGGGGATGGTGAGCCCGCAGCCGCTTCCGGCGCTCGGGCGGGGTATCGCCGTCATAGATGGCCGCCGACAGGGTAGGGGAGGGGAGGGCGGCCCCCAACTCCTCCAGGGTCTTTAACTGGTCCTGCTCCAGGGCCTTGAGGGGAAAGAGGTAGAGGGCATGGCCGGAGGGCTCCGCCAACAGGCTTTCCACCACCGGCAAGTTGTAGATCATGGTCTTGCCGCTGGCAGTGGGGGTGGCCACCAAGACGTGTCGGCCCGCCCGCAGGGCCTCCAGGGCCGCGGCCTGATGGCTGTAGAGCCGGGTAATGCCCTTTTCCCTCAGGGCGGTCCGTAGCTCGGCGGCCAGGGGAAAATCCTCCGGGGCCAGGATGGCCTCCCGGGCCGGTAGGACTTCGTAATGGCTCAGATACGCTTGCAGATCAGGGGCGCGGCGCAGTTCATCGAGGAAGGTGGTAACCATGCAGGAGGCCTCACGGCTCACGGTCACTTCGTGCCGCAGTCCAGATGCGGCCAGTCGGTGCTGCGGCCCACGTGGGTCCATTGCTGGGGCAACCGATAGCCGAGCTTACCCGCCGCCCGGTAGACCCACTCAGGCAGGTTGCGGGCATCCAGGCGGTGCATGGTGTCCCGTTGGTGCTGGCGGGCGGCCTGGCTGATGGGATTGGGGTTGCCGTTGGTCGCCCCGGTGATGTTGAAATCATTCAGATCCAGGGCGCACCCCAGGCGGTGATTGGAGGCGACGGCATGGCGGCCGTGGTACAGGACGGCGTAATTGTCAAAGCGCTGCTGCACCACCTGGGCGTCGAAATCACCGCCGTTCTCGTCCCGGAAACTCAGGGCCTCCATGGTCGCCGGACCCGTGGCGGAACTGGCGGCATAGGTGTCCTCGCCCCCCCGGACGACCAAGAGCGGCACCCGTTTGTCCGGCTGGTAGGCCCCCTCCCGGAAGATGTACTCCAGCAGCAGGGCCGCATAGGGCGCCAGGGCGCTGTTCACCTCGAAGCTGATGGTGGCGGCCCGGTAATTGGTCTTGTCGTTGACATCCTTGAGGCTCGGGGCGTGGTACAAAAAACCCGAGGGCCGGGGCCGGGCTACGGCCACCGCCTTCCACTCCTTCATGAACCCGGCGTAGGTCTTCACCGGCCGGGCCTGGGAGGGCACCCACACCGGGGCCACCAGGGTCACCCCCACCGGGGCGCCGTCGGCCCACTTCAAGCGCCGCAGGCTCTCCCAGGAGACCTCACCGCCGTTGCGCTGGATCACGTCCAGACTGCGGTGGCGCATCTCCACCAGCCGCCGCAGGCCCGTGCGTTCCTTCAACAGGGTAACCTTGGCGGCAAAGTCGGCCTCCCGTTTCTCCGGGGTCATCTCAGGGTCGTAGCGTAGACCGATGTCCTTGAGGAGTTGGGTGAGATGGGGAGCGCGGTGGGCTTCCGCCAAGTGGGGTTGCCGACCGGGAACCACCGCCACGGCTGGCCGCGGGGGGCGGACCTCCGGGACTTCCTCGGTGATCACCGCCGGCCCCCGGCAGCCGGATACGGTCACAAACAGCGCCACACAGACGGCCAGGAGATGGCCCCCAAACCACCGGGACAGACACAGACGGCTCAGCATGGCAAGTATTCTACGGCAATCCCAGGGGCCTGTCAACGCCGCCAGCCCGGCGCCTCAATCCACGTGGGGCCAGGGTTCGTTCTGGCGTTCCTCCACCAGATAACAGAACCGGTCCCATTCGAACTGCCGTCCGGAGATCGGGCAACGCAGCGTGACCTTGCGCTCGCTCACCGCGGCGATCTCCCAGTCCCCTCGCCGGGGGCCGTCGGCGATGGTGATCTTTTGCCCCGCCTGCAGGGGGTAGGGGCGAAAAATGGTGACGTTGTGCAGTTGACTGCTCTTTTCGGCCATGGTGGTCTCCTTGGCCCCCGCAGTATCATCATCAGGAAGGGGGCTACATCATAACTTAAAATGTGTCCCGCGGAACGCAAGGGGGCCCCGGATTTTTTTCCCCACCCAAAAGACCTTAGGTTCGCCCTCGCCGGGGCCAGGCCTTGTTATTGGCCTGCGACTGATTATGTTTAAAGGTAATCCATCAGATGATTCCGGAGAGAGGTATGAAGATCTGGGTGTGCATCATTATGTTGCTGGCTCTGTGTGCCGGTGGCTGTCAGGCGACCCTGCCGGTCCGGGAGGTGGGGGACATCCCCCGGGATTGGCGCCATCCCTATGCGCCGCTGCCGGTCCCCAACCAGGTGCCGTTTTAGACGAACCCGAAATCTGTCCTACACGACTCCACCCGCCTCGGCGCGGCCGTTGAGGCGCTGGTGATATGCCATTGACCATTACCCTTCGTCAGCGGATATTTCTGTCTGTGATCCTGCCGGTCACCCTGCTGTTGATTTCTACCGGTACGTGGAGCTTTTTCTATGCCCGTGCCAGTCTGTTGAATGAATGGCGGCAGGTGACTCACCTGCGTCTGGAAAAGGCCGCCCACCATCTGGATATGCGCCTCAGCCGCATACTGTTTTGGATGCAGGCCTTTGCCGAAACGGCCCGCAGTTCCCATCCGCAGGAGCTTCAAACCTGGATCACCCAACAGCTCAGGCAGCTTCCGGGGGTAGACCAGGCCCGCCTAGTCTGGGAATCACAGATCCCTGCCGCCGCGCGGGTCAGCCGGGTTTCGACTCCACGTTACACCTACCATCAGGAGTCGGACTCGGTGACTCTCAGCGCCTCTCTGCAGGATGCGTCCGGGAACGTTTTAGGGCACGTGGAGGCCGTTCTCCATTTCTCAGCCCTCATGAGTGATCTGGAAACCCTGGGATGGAGCCAGAGTTACATGGGCTGTCTCCTGGACAACTCGGGTCAGTATTTGGCCCACACTGATCCCTCCATGAAGGCTCGGCACTGCCTGGGGGAGACTCGCGATCCCCTGGAAGTCGCCATGCTTCAGGCCATGAAGGAAGAGCCGGTGGGCACCATTCTGGGGCCGGGGCATCCCCCCAGCCAGGTCATTGGATTTTACCGCCTTCGTCAGGCCCCCTGGACCATTATGCTCCATGCCCAGGGATCCCAGATATTGGCCCCCGTGTTCCGTTTCTCCGTCGTTTTTGTCCTGGCTGGGATCGTGTGTCTGATCCTCATCCTGACGCTGCTGGCCCTGGGCTTAAATCCCGTGGTGGCCGCCATCAAATCCATTTCCCGGGCCGCCCGGCAGGTGGCCCAGGGAGACTACAAACGCATGCTGCCGGTGCGCCGCCGGGATGAAATCGGTCAGTTGACCGAGAGTTTCAACGAGATGGTGGACGGACTCAAGGAGCGAGACTTTCTGAGCAATACCTTCGGGCGCTATATTGACCCGACCATCGCGCGGAAATTGTTGAGCCGACCCGAGGCCCGACGGCTGGGAGGCGAAAAACGGCAGGTGGCCATTCTCTTCGCCGATATCCGGGGCTTTACCCCCATCGCCGAAAGCTTGAGCCCGGAGGCCACCATCACGTTACTGAATCATTTTTTTGCCCAAATGATCTCCGTCATCCAGAAATACGGGGGCATCATTGTGGATATGCCAGGAGATGCCGTACTGTGCTTCTTCGACCCCCTGGACGACACTTTGGAAGAGGCGGCCCGCCAGGCATTGCGGTGCGGCCTGGAAATGCAACAGCTCATGGCCGGGCTCACTGGTGTGAGCCGGGAGCTTGAGATCTCCCCGCTGTCCCTGGGTGTCGGCGTGCACGCCGGAGAGGTGGTGGTGGGCAATATCGGCTCTGTCTTCCGGGTGAAGTACGGTATCGTGGGTAGCGCCGTCAATCTTACCCACCGGATCCAGGCCCAGGCCCGCGGCGGGGAAGTGGTGGTCTCGGACGATTTCTTTAACCTGGTGCGCCGCCAGGTGCACCACCCCCAAGCCTTCACTGCTCGGCTCAAAGGCGTGCAAGACCCGGTCACTCTTTATCGACTGGGAGGCTTGGAAGACCTCAGTCGCCCGGAAAAGACTGCGAATGTCCCCCCGGATGGCGAAAATCCTTGCATCAAACTGAAACCGGGTTAAAATAATGCCTGCAAAGGGGAGTAGCTAACCAGGTAAAGTCAACATACTGGCCCTTGGCCTGGCTTTACCGGCCCGGTAGCGATAACCAGCGGCTTAGCGAGACTTTTGCACCGATCCAGGTGCAGAAGTCTTTTTTTTTGGGGGATCAGTCCCGGAATCGGGATCAAAAAGCGAGCCTGCTTAAAAATACCCTCTTTCTCAACTGATTATCACCGCACTGTTGGGGGCTGCCTTGCTTGATCAGGCGAACCGGCAGAGTTGGAAGACGCCCCATGTTCCCGAGCCGGAGCCGGGAATTGATAGAAAACCCGTTGCGAACAGGATAACGCCATGGAAGCCTTCTGGCTCTCCCTCGTCCTTATTTTTCTGGCGGAACTGGGGGACAAGACCCAGCTCGTCGCCTTGACCCTGGCCACCCGTTTCAAGGCCGCCACCGTGCTGTGGGGCGTCTTTGTGGCCACCTTGCTGGTCCACCTCCTCTCCGTGGCCCTGGGCGGGGCGGCCGGAAAGCTGCTGCCTGGGGGCTGGCTGGAACTGGCCTCGGGCCTGGCCTTCGTGGGCTTCGGGGCCTGGACCTTGCGGGGCGACACCCTGGATGAGGAGGAGGGCCGCATGAAGCGCTTCAATTCCCCCTTCCTCATCGTCGCCGTCACCTTTTTCATCGCCGAATTGGGTGATAAGACCATGCTGGGCACGGTCACCCTGGCCGCCGGCCACGCCACCGTGCCCGTCTGGCTGGGGTCCACCGTGGGGATGGTGCTCTCCGACGGCCTGGCCATCTGGGTGGGCATGGTGCTGGGGAAGAAACTACCCGAACGCGCCGTCAAGCTGGGGGCCGCGGCCATCTTCTTCGCCTTCGGGCTGCTCTATATCTACTGGGGCTCCGTCCACCTGTTCCCTGACCCCATTCCGCCGGCGCCGGCTCTCCGGGGCGCACCTTGAGTCTTCTTCTCGCGTCGCTCTCAATCAGGGCGTTCCCCGCTGATTCAGTCGTTTCGCCGTTATCGTCTGCGGCCCCTGTAGACCAGAAGACCCAGCAGGAGCGTGCCCATCAGGGAGAAGGTGCCGGGCAGCGGCACCGGAACCAGAAAATTCGCCGCCACGTATTCACCCAGCGCTTTTCCCGCCTCCAGTCCGACCATATTGTCAAATTGCCAATGAATGCCGCCGTAGATACGGCTCATCCCCGCCTCTTCGGCCGCCTCCCAAAAACCGTCAAACGACCGGGTTACTCCCGGGAGGGCGTCGCAATCGGTGGTGAAGGACACGGCGTCGGTCCCGAAGAATTCCGCCAAGAGCGCCGCCGCCGCGCCGCTGAAGGTGCTATGCCCGCTGACATAGGCCGGGAAGGCCGGTGTATTGATGAGAGGCAGCCAGGACGGGTCGCCCCCGGTCAGGGGGTTGCCGTCGGCCTCGCCTTCCTGAATGCCGGTGAGGGGCCGCCAGAAGTCATACGCCAACTTCATGTCCCAGGCCGCAATGGCCGCGTCGGCCAGGGCGAGGTTCAACAGGGCGAAGAGCCGGGCGTTCTCCGCCATATCAGTCTGTTGGGTCAGCGCCACTGAGGTGGCAATGGTGTTCCAGTGCCCCGGCGGTGTCTGAGTCCCCGGTCCATCCGCCCAGAACCGGGCAATCTCGGTCTGCTCCGCGGTCCGCATGACGCTGTTCTGGGCCCCCACAACCTTCACTTCATTATACGCCGCCGCATAGGCCGCGCTGTCCAGCGCCGGCGGCGGGCCCTGGCGGAACTGGGTCCCCGAGGTCATGGTAAAAGGCGTGACCTGCCCCCACTGCGGCAGCAGGAAATTGGCGTAGGTTGGCAGCGTCGGCCGCCAGTTGCCGACCCCCGGGGTGGGGGTATACGCCACCGTGGCATTCCACCCGTCCCCCGCCCGCCAGTTCAGGATCTGCTGGGCCACCGTCTCCCCCAGGGCCAGCCCCTTGGTTTTGGCGCTGCCGTCCGGAATGAGGGCCAGGCTCTGGGCTTTCAGAGCGTCAAAATTCTGCAAGGGAAAGAGGCTGCTCAAGGTGGTAAAACCGGCGGCCACCACCGCCGCCTCCCGGGAGGTGTCTTGGTCCGCCGTGAGGTTCACCTTGTAGGGGGCATACCGGTGGTCCAGGGAATTCACCGCATCGAAGATGGCGGCGTGCACGATGGCCAGGGATCGGGAAGCCATCGGGGGAACCGTTTGGTCGAAGCGCACCGCGTCCAACGCTGCCCGGTTCCAGAACAGCACGGGATCGGTGGTGAAATCTTCGGCCCCCACCGGAGCCGCCATGACCGCCAGAAGGCAGGCCAAAAGAACGGAAAAATATTTGGACATGGGCATGCTCCACTCCCTCACCAAAATTTTTCCTAAAATTTAGCAATTTTTGTTCCAAACAGGAAAAATGTCGGCTGGTATGCAAGCCTTGGTAAACAAACAATAATATTTCCTAATAAATAACTTGCTATAAAATATGTTTAGAAGGTTGAACATTCTTGGCAAGATAATGAACAAGGTTGATAATATTTCGGCGTTTGTGATTAATGCGATACCACCGGCGCCTAGGTGCGCCCCAGAGTCATCTCCGCCGGTCCGCGCAACAATTCCTGGGCCACGAGTTTCACCAGCAGCCAGATGGCCGAGGCCTGGAAACACGCCTCAATGGGGCGGTCCAAGAGAACCGAGGCTTGGGGCGGGAATTCCTCATCCCCCCGCCATAAGAGGAAGTACACCGGCACCCGGGGGAAAGGCAGGAGCATGTACGCCATATCGGCCATGTCCTGGGGCCTCCCCCTCAGATTCTCCGCCGCCCGGCGAAACCCCTCCAGGTCCTCCCCGAAACACTCCAGCAACGGCCCCAGGTCCAGGGCGTGCTGATCCTTGAAGTAATGGGCCTCTTTCAGGTCCTTGATCCCGACGATGTCCCGGCCCACGGGGTGCATGGCCTGCACCCGGGTGAAGTACAACAGGGCCAGTACTTCCAGCCTGGGGTCATCCACGGCCTCCCACCGGTCCTGGCGCAGGGCGGCCAGCCTCCTCGCCCCTGTATCCAGCCAGATGAGCCGGTTCAGGGACGGGAAGACCAGCCCTCCTTCCGGGTGCGGTTCCGCCAGGGTCAGCCCGCAGAGTCCGGGGATGTCCCTGGTTGCCAGTTCGTCCCAGTACTCCGACGGCACCGTGAGAGGGGTGCGGTTGGGGGTCAGGGCCGGGGGGTGCTCTCGCCGCCGTCGGGCCTGGCTGGCCAGAAAGGGCTGGCCAAAGGGATACCCGGAATTGAAATGGTCACACGGGAAGCCGGGGCAGTCCCGCAGGCAGTAATCCACCTGGTGATGCTGGGCGCAGGCCAGGATAGGGCAGGGGGCCCCCAAGATGCGTTCCTGGGCCGCCAGCTTCTGCATGGCGGTGAGGCTGCGGCCCGGACCGCAACTGGAGCAGATCTCCAGGAGTTTGAGTTTGCAGGTGTCGCAATTGATACCGCAGGCGCCGGTGGGCATACAGTCACCTCTTTTTTGCACGGACTGAAAATAGATGTGGGCAAATATTGTAGATATCGCGTCTCGAAGGATGGTTCGTTGCCGGGACAGGGGTCCCCGAACTTCATGCGCATCGCTGTAAAATTATCTTCATGATTAGTATAAGCCCCGAGAAGTTTTATTCAAGGCTGTGATGGCGACATACGCCGCCCTCCACGGAGCCTGACGACGGCCCCGTCCGCACTAAGGCAAAGGTTCGAAGGGAAGGGACTCTTAATCCCCGGGCGGGGCGGAGGTCCGGATGGCCTCCAGGAGCTCGGTGGTGGAGCGGCCGGGGATCAGGGGGATGGTCTGCACGGAACCGCCCCAGGACTGTACTTCTTTCCGGCCCACGATGGTCTCCAGGGTGTAGTCGCCGCCCTTGACCAGGACGTCGGGGCGCAGGTGCTGGATGAGGGCCAGGGGGGTGTCTTCAGCGAAGACCACCACGATGTCGACGCAGGCCAGGGCCGCCAGGATCTGGGCCCGGTCGCCCTCGGGGACCACCGGACGCGAGGGGTCCTTCCCCAGCCGGCGTACCGAGGCGTCGGAGTTGACCCCCACCACCAGGAGGTCGCCCAGGGTGCGGGCCGTCTCCAGGTAGCGCACGTGCCCCAGGTGCAGGAGATCGAAACAGCCGTTGGTGAAGACCACCTTCCAGCCCCGCTCCCGGGCCTGGGCCAGCCGCCAGGCGGCCTCATCCCAGGTCATGACCTTGAATCTCGTATCACACTCGTGCATATCCCACCCTGGCCACGGTCAACACCTCCACCCGGGCGGCCCCGGCCGCCAGCAGCACCCGGGCGCACTCGGACACGGTGGCCCCGGTGGTCAAGACGTCATCGATGAGCAGCAGATTCTTTTCGGCAACCGCGGCGGGCTCCCGGACCGCGAAGGCGTCCCGGATATTGTCCCGGCGGGCGGCGCCGTCCAGATTGACCTGGGGTTCGGTCCAACGCCGGCGGATCAGCAGGTTGGGGGCCAAGGGCACGCCGGCGAAGGCCCGGGCCAGCAGGAGCGCCTGGTTGAAGCCCCGCTGGCGCAACCGCCGGGGGTGCAGGGGCACCGGCAGGATGAGGTCGGCCTCCCGGGCCAGCTCCCACCCCGCCTCCCCGGTGAGCCACTCCTTCAGGGGACGGGCATAGACCATCTGGCGCTGGTATTTCAGCCGGTGGATGGCCTCCTGGACCGGCCCGGAGTAAAACACCGGGGCCCGGGCCCGGGTAAAGGGCGGCGGCTCGTGCTGACAGGCGAGGCACAGTTCCTCCAGCCCCCGGGCGTCGGGGAAGGGGGCGCCGCACTGTCGGCACAGGGGGCCGACCACCTGCTCCACCTGCCCCTGGCACTCATCACAGACCACTGCGTCCGAGTCATGGTCCGTGAGCTGACCGCAAAAGACGCACAGCCGGGGGAAGAAAAAGTCCAGGATGGCGTTGAAGAAGTGGGCGCGTCGGGTCATGGCGTCTGCGTCGGGCCGGGGAGGCTGGCTCTCTCCCCTCAAGCCGGTTGAAATCGGAACAACAGGACCTCGCCGTCCTGGACCGGGTAGTCCCGGCCCTCAATATGCAGCAGGCCGGCCTCCTTGACCCGGGCGGCGCTCCCCAGGCGGAGGAGGTCGGCGGACGGCATCACCTCCACCCGGATGAAGCCCTTCTCCATGTCGGAGTGGATCTTGCCGGCGCAGCGCACCGCGGGGGTGCCGGCGGGTACGGTCCAGGCCCGCACCTCGGGGCCCACGATGGTATAAAAGGTGATGAGATGGAGCAAGCGGTGACTTTCCCGCACCAGGCGGGCCAGCCCGGATTCCGTCAGGCCGTAGGCGGCCATAAACTCCTTTTGGTCGGCAGGGGGCAGGGCCGCCAGCTCGGCCTCGACGTCGGCCATGACGGCGATCAGGGGCGCGCCACGGAGCGCGGACGCGGCCTCCAGGGGGGGGAGAATGCGGCGCTCCCGCCACTCCGTTTCGCTGACGTTGGCCACCAGAATGACCGGCTTACTGGTGAGGAGGGGCGTCTCCCGCAACATCCGGGCTTCGGGGGGCGTCAATTTCAACGTGCGGGCCTTTTCACCCCGGTCCAGGGCCTCATATACCCGGGAAAAGAGAGCAGCCAGGGCGACAAACTGTTTGTCGCCGCCCTTGGCCTGCTTGTCGGCCTTGATTCGGGCCCGGCTGAGGACCTCGAGGTCGGCCAGGAGCAATTCGGTTTCCACGATCTCCAGGTCCCGCACCGGGTCCAGGGAGCCGGGCCCGTGGGGCACGTCGCCGGCCTCGAAGGCCCGCACCACGTGCACCAGCAGGTCCACGTCGCGGATGTGGCCCAGGAACTGGTTTCCCAGCCCCTCCCCCTGGGAGGCCCCCTTAATCAACCCGGCGATGTCCACGAATTCAATGCTGGCCGGGGTGACCTTGGGGGGCTTCAGCAGGGCGGCCAGGGCGGCCAGGCGGTCGTCGGGCACCGGCACGATGCCCACGTTGGGGTCGATGGTGGTGAAAGGGTAGGGGGCGACCTCGGCCCGGGCCGCGCTCAGGGCGTTGAACAGGGTGGATTTGCCCACGTTGGGCAGGCCGATAATACCGCAGCGAGTGGACACGTTTAGTCTCCCTAACGATACGCCCGGCCCCGCGGGCTGACGGCAATAATGTCTATGGTTTGGATTTCTTCATGGACCAGGTAGATAATGCGCCAATCACCTACCCTGGAATAACGGGTTTCCGGCATGGTCTGCATGGGCCGGGACACACGAGGAGAATAGGGGTCTTTCATCAACTCCAAGATCTTGGCATTAATGCGATGCAGGGTGGTTTTATCAAGATAATCCAAAGTCTTTTGGGCTTGGCGGTAGATCTCGATATGATAGATCATAATCCGCGCCTGGCTTTGTATTCATCCCAAGAGATAAATTGTGATCTGTCACCGCTCAAACTGGCCTGTCTGCCCTCTTCCATGGCCGCCAGATCATCCTCGGAGAAATATTCTTCCTCCAACTGCTCGAAAAAGCTATCCACGATTTTTGCGAACAACTCTCCTTGCGGTCCGTCCAAAACAGCCTGGATTTTCAAGAGCATATGATTGGATAAGGGGTCCATACGTTACTCCTGCGAGTTATTCTTCTCTTGTGAGTAGGATTCTTTGAAATCTTCAATGGTAGGAGGGATTATATCAAACCAATGAAAATGAAAAACTGATATTTGTTTAGAAGGGATATCGGACGGTTTCTCAGCAATGAATCCTCCTCCAGGCATTCCCGTGTTTTTATTGACAACGATTGAAGTTAAAGGTGGTAGATCATTTTGCATACAATAGAACATGATGTTTCCGAGAATATAAGATAGAGGATTTGGCGTTGGATATCCCAGCAGTTTCGCTAACTCTTCATATGTTATAATACTATGGGTGTGGGCTTTTGCGATCAGAATTAACCAACATTGCAGGGCGCGCCTGGTTGATTTTTCACCTGGAGGAGCTTCGTCGACAAGTATCTTAAAATATTTCACCATGGGAAAACCTCCTATGACTTTTTTACTTCCCAAATCCCCGGGATCTTCGCCCCGCAAAACCCGCAGGCCCCCTTCGTCATCTTGATGTCGCTGACCCGGTAGCCCCGCCGGCCGATGATGACTTGGCCGCAGCTGTGGCAGTGGGTGTTTTCCGCCGGGTGTTCCCGGACGTTGCCGATATAGACGTATTTCAGACCCGCGGCCAGGGCCAGCTGGCGCGCCTGTTCCAGCGTGGCCACCGGGGTGGGGTAGTGGTTCTTCATCTTGTAGAGGGGGTAGAAGCGGGAGAAGTGCAGCGGGGTGAGTTCCCCCAATTCCTCCTTGATCCAGGTGCACATTCGGGTGATATCGGCAGGCTGGTCGTTGTATTGCGGGATCACCAGGTTGACGATCTCCAGGTGCACCCCCCGGCGGCGCATGAGCTTCAGGGCCTCCAGGACCGGGGCCAGGGTGGCCCCCACCAGGTCGTGGTAGAAGTCTTCGGTGAAGGCCTTGAGGTCGACGCAGGCCGCCTGGATGACCGCGCACAGGGCCTCCAGGGGCTTGGGGTTGATGTAACCGGCCGTATGGCAGACATTGATGACGCCCGCGGACCGGGACAGCTTCCCGATGTCCAGCATGTACTCGTAGAAAATCATGGGCTCCACGTAGGTGTGGGCGATGGTGGGGCAGTTGGTCTCCCGGGCGGCCTTGACGATGGCCTCGGGAGCAAGGTCGAAGTTGTAGGTCTCTTCGGGCCGGGCCTGGGAGATCTCCCAATTCTGGCAGAATTTGCAGTGCAGGTTGCAGCCCGCGGTGGCCAGGGAGTAAGAAGCGCTGCCGGGCAGGACGTGGAACAGGGGCTTCTTTTCGATGGGGTCGATGTGCACCGCGCAGGGGTTGCCGTAGGCCAGGGTGATATAGGTGCCCTTGCGGTTTTCCCGCACCCCGCAGTCGCCCCGCTCCCCGTCCACGGTGTCGCACTGGCGGGGGCAGAGGTCGCAGCGCACCATGTTGTCGGCCAACGGGGTGAAAAAGGCGGCGGGCCGCGGTTTGACCAGGCCGTAGCGGACCTCCTGGGCCCGGGCCGGGGCCGCCAGGGAGGGGCAGGTGAGGGCGGCCAGGGAAAACAGCCCCGTCTGGACAAACTGGCGGCGGGTGCAGTGCAGAGGGATCGGCAAAGGCGCCATGGGCGGTTTCCGGTGGCCGAATGGCCGTGTAAAGATTATATTATTATCTGCATTATAGTTATTTTACCATGAACCGGTTGTCGCCCGGCATAAATAATACCCGGAGCCTGGGGTCGCACCATTTTTCTTCTCTAGTTCCACCTTTTCCCCGACGGTCAAGGGTTACTGGAAAGACGGGGAGATCACCCACAAACTTTGGTGTATTTTAAGCACTGACGGCAGTCGACGGGAGAAAGGCAGACTATTCATAACCATGCCCAAGATCATCTTTGTCCCCGAGGGAGTGGAAGTAGAGGTCGATTTCGGGGAGACCATTCTCCAGGCGGCCATGAAGGCCGGTCTGTCCCCGGCCCATACCTGCGGGGGGCGGGCTCGCTGCTCCACCTGCCGGGTGAGGATACTGGAGGGGGAAGACCGTGTGTCCCGGCCCACAGCCCAGGAAAAAGCGGTGATCGAACGGATGAAGTTTAACCCCTGCGTGCGTCTGGGCTGTCAGACCGCGGTCCAGGGAGACCTCAAGGTCCAGATGCTGGTCCGGGGGAATGAGGCGGACACGGAAGTGACCAGCCTCTATGTGGTGGGGGCCGAACGAGGGGTTAGCGGGGTGGAAAAGGAAATCCACATCATGTTCGCCGACATCGGCGGCTTTACCGCCTTTTCTGAAAACCTCCTGCCCTATGATGTCATCCATGTGCTGAACCACTTCTTCCACAGCATGGGGGAGGTGATCAGCCGCCACGGCGGTCATATCGATACCTATTTGGGGGATGGCTTCATGGCCCTGTTCGAGGGCGACAATCCCCGGGAAGGGGCCTGGGAGGCGGTCCAGGCGGGCCTGGAGATGCTGGAGGAGATTTGGCGGATGCAACCCTATCTGCAGGAATTGTTTCATAAGAGCTTTTCCATCCGCATCGGCCTGCATTTCGGCGATGTGGTGGCCGGCACCGTGGGCGCCGTGGGCCGGAAAAAAACCACGGTGATCGGGGACGCGGTCAACGTGGCCTCCCGCATCGAGGATGCCAACAAGCAGTTGGGCACCCACTTTCTGATCTCCAAAGACATTTATGCCCTGGTAAAGGAAAAGATTCTGGTGGGACGCTGCGTTTCCCTCCGCTTCCCGGGGAAGTCGGGCGAATTTACCCTCTATGAAGTCAACGGACTCAAGCCCCAGGGCACCTCAGAGGATTTCCCCGAAAGCAGATCAACTGCAGACACCAAAACGGCAGGAGTGGCCATGGCCCAAAGATTTCCCGTAATCGTCAAGGAAGACTGTATTGCCTGCGGCAACTGCGAGGCCGTCTGTCCCGAGGTCTTCAAGCTGGATGAGACCCTGGGACATTCCCGGGTGATCGATCCGTACGGCGCCCCGGAGGACAAGATCCAGGATGCCATCGACCAATGCCCGGCCCAGTGCATCCACTGGAATGCAGGGGACTGAAACACGGATGGCAGGAAAGCCGAAGGCCAAAAAAGACCTGGGAAAGTTTTATCTTGTCGTGGTGCCACAGGAGTGTATCACCTGCGGCACCTGCGCCGCCATCTGCCCGGAGGTCTTTTTCGTGGACAAGTCCCGGGGATACGCCCGGGTGAGCTACAGCGGCGAGGAGCCGCCGGAGAAGATCCGGGAGGCCCTGGGGCAATGCCCGGTGGGATGCATCCATGCCGTGGAGGTGGGGTAAGCCGGGGGCCGACCTTGCTGGGACGGCAGCCGCCTTGGTCTGGAATTCACCCTCACCCGGCAAAAAAAAAAATTGTCGGCGCTCAAACGTCCCTCCGCACAGTTTTCCGCCTTCCTCTTGAATTTCCTGTTTCCGTACCGAAAACAATGTGATAATATGAACAAGCCCTGAACCGGCTAACCCAGCCCGCAAGGAGACCTGACGGGCTTAGGCATACAGGAGGATACTGCGCATGGCGGATGAGACCGTAGTGAAATCTGATCTGGGCTTCGTTCAGGAGGTGCTGGAGGCCGGTGGCGAGGACCTGAAGAAATGCTTCCAGTGCGCCACCTGCTCGGTGATCTGCCCCATCTCCCCGGAAGAGGGACCCTTCCCCCGCAAGGAGATGCTCTACGCCCAGTGGGGCCTGAAGGATAAATTGATCGCCAACCCGGATATTTGGCTGTGCCACCAGTGCAGCGACTGCACCGTTTACTGTCCCCGGGGCGCCAAGCCCGGCGAGGTCTTGGGGGTGCTGCGGCAGAAGACCATCGAGCACTATGCCTTCCCCGGCCTTCTGGCCCGCTGGGTGGGAGACTTTAAGTTCCTGCCCCTGTTGCTGGCCTTCCCGATGCTGCTGTTCTACCTGGCCTTGAATATCACCGGCCATTGGCATCTGCCCCCCGGCCCGGTGGTCTATTCCAAGTTGTTCCCCCTCCTGTTGGTGGACATCCTCTTCACCTCGGCCGCGGCCTTCGCCGTCTATGTCTTTTATCGGGGGGTGAAGAACTACTGGAACGACATCAACGCCGGCCCCTATAAGGTCGATCCCGACGCCAATCTCTGGAAGAACCTGGGGAACACCCTGGTGGACATCCTGTCCCATGACCGCTTCCGCCAATGCGGCACCACCTATAAACGCTCCACCAACCATCTGCTGGTGCTGGTGGGCTTTATCCTGTTGGGTCTGGTCACTGCCTGGGCGGTGTATTACCACTACCTGCGGGGCTTCGATTCCCCTTACCCCATCACCGACCCCATGAAGGCCGTGGCCATCCTGGGCACCGCCGCCCTGCTCTACGGCATCTTCGGGGTCATCCAGGAACGCCAGCTCAACGCCGCCAAGGTGGGGCGGGGCAGCTACTTCGACTGGCTCTTCGTTTACGTGGTGGCCGCCGTGGGCGTCACCGGGCTGGGGGCCTGGGCCTTCCGGCTGGTGGGCATTCGCCTGTTGGCCTACCCCACCTATTTCCTCCACCTGACGGCCGTCTTCTTCCTGTTCTTCTACGCCCCCTACTCCAAGATGGCCCACATGGTCTATCGCACCGTGGCCATGCTCCACGCCCGCATGTCGGGACGGGGGTTCTAACCTAACGGCATTTACTGATGTTTGACAAGGGAAAGGGCGCGGCAGATACCGCGCCCTTTCTTTATTGAGGTTGAACCCGGTCTCCCCGGGTGGAACCGAGAGTCGCCAGCCTGGCTTGCAATAACCGATCGAGCCTGCTGAGGCAGTCAAAGCGCGGCCGTGGGATCACAGTTACGTCAGTAGGTCCGGCCAGCCTTTGACCATTCCCTGTGCGGGTGGGTGGGGGGAGGGGAGGGACCTTGGGTCCCTGGCCCACCCCCCGAAAATCATTTCACCGCGGCATCACGCCACCGTGACCTCGGGGCAGAGGTAGACGTCCTGGATGGCGTGGAGGATCTGGACCCCCTCGTGCATGGGACGCTGGAAGGCCTTACGCCCGGAGATCAGGCCCATGCCGCCGGCCCGCTTGTTGATGACCGCGGTGCGGGTGGCCTCGGCCAGGTCGTTTTTGCCGCTGGCCCCGCCGGAGTTGATCAGGCCCACCCGCCCCATGTAGCAGTTGACCACCTGCCAGCGGGTCAGTTCGATGGGATGGTCCGGGGCCAGCTCGCTGTAAACCCGGGGGTGGGTCTTGCCGAACTTCAGGGCGGTATAGCCGCCGTTGTTCTCCGGCAGCTTCTGCTTGATGATGTCGGCCTGAATGGTGGCCCCCAGGTGGTTGGCCTGCCCGGTGAGGTCCGCGGCCACGTGGTAATCCTTGGCTTCGGTGGCAAAGGCGGGGTTGCGCAGGTAACACCACAGGATGGTGGCCAGCCCCAGATCATGGGCCCGCTCGAAGGCCTCGCTGATCTCCACGATCTGACGCCGGCTCTCCGGGGAGCCGAAATAGATGGTGGCCCCGATGGCCACCGCCCCCAGGTCGAAGGCCTGCTCCACCCGGGCAAAGAGCGTCTGATCGTGTACCGCCGGGTAGGTGAGGAGCTCGTTGTGGTTGATCTTGACGATGAAGGGGATGCGATGCGCCCAGCGGCGGGCCACCGCCCCCAACACCCCCAGGGTGGAGGCCACGGCGTTGCAGCCGCCTTCCACCGCCAGACGCACGATGTTTTCGGGGTCGAAATAGATGGGATTGGGGGCGAAGGAGGCTCCGGCGGAGTGTTCGATGCCCTGGTCCACGGGCAGGATGGACAGGTAGCCGGTACCGGCCAGGCGGCCATGATTAAACAGGGCCCCCAAGGCCCGGAGGAGCTTGGGGGAGCGATCGGAGTCGATCCACACCCGGTCCAGAAAATCCGGGCCGGGCAGGTGCAGGGACTCCTTGGGTACCCCCTGACAGACGTAACTCAACAGGGCGGCGGCCTCATCGCTCAAAAGACTCTGGATCTTCTTATACATGACAGTTTCCCCTCGCATTTGATGGGCGGGCACCTTGACGGATACCGGCCCTCATCTACTTACGTATAGCTTCCCCTGACCCGGCGCAACCCCCCCGGAGCGTAGGAGCCGATATTTTCCCCCCTTATCCCGGATGGTTCATTCCGTGATCATATGTTTACTATTCTGAACATGACCCGCGGCCTGAAAGGGTAATCATCTTTGATTTTACGGAATATTTTTTTTGGTACGGGATTTGAAATACCTGAATTAGAGACACGCGTCTGACGCAAAGTTACCCGGCATGTTTCATTTTACCCAACATGATAGGGCCATGGCTATGATGACACGCTTCTTCGGCACGCTTGCGGTATGTCTGGGGCTTTTGGTCGCGCTACCCGGACCCGCCCGGGCGGACCAGCATGCCTTTGGGTTTTCCCAGGGGATGATGCAGGATTTGGGCACCCTGCCCCAAGAACTTCACAGTTATGCCTTGAGAGTCAACAACAAGGGCGAAATTCTGGGTTTCTCCGGATCGTCCAATTTTCTCTATGCTCAGGGCGTCATACAGAAAATGCCGGTCAATTCCCTGTTGGGACTCAATGACGTGGGCCAGTTCATCGGCAATGAAGGCAACTCCGCCTTTATCTATGCCCAGGGGGGGAAGACGTATCTGGAGCCGCTGATGGGCGCCTTGAGCAGTTACGCCAACGACCTCAATAATCTGGGCCAGATCGTCGGATATTCCAGTTCCTCCTCCTGGACCCATGCCTTTCTGTATTCCGGGGGGATCATGCAGGACCTGGGAACCCTGCCCGGGGCCGACTACAGCGTCGCCTACCGGATCAACAACCTGGGCCAGATCATCGGCTTCTCAGGTAAGTCCTGGGTGACAGACCCATCAGAGGGCTGGAGCCATGCCTTCCTGTATTCTCAGGGCGTGATGTATGATTTGAACGAACTTTTAGGCGTCAGTGATCTCTCGGCTCACGACATCAATGACCAGGGACAGATTGTGGGTCGCGCCGATGGCAATGGCTTCCTCTACTCACAAGGCGTCCTGCAGGACCTGGGTAACCTTCTTGGCGATGAAACCGGCGGAGCCACGGCCTGGGCCATCAACAACCAGGGCCAGATCGTTGGGGACTCCCCGGCCTACGGCGAATTCGGGATGGGCAACCACGCCTTTCTCTACCGCGATGGCGTCATGGAGGACCTGGGGGTCCTCCCGGGGGGCGTGGATAGCTGCGCCGTGGACATCAATGACGGTGGCGAAGTCATCGGTTGGTCCGACATCATCCCGCCGCCCTCGGGAAACCCGACTCCCCTGCCACCCACTGCACTCTTTTTGGGCTCCGGGCTCTTGGGGCTCGCCGGTCTGAGCCGCCGGCGCCGCCGCCAGACCACCTAACCTCCGCCCTGCCACTGGGTGCGGGCACGAGGAGGGGCTTGGGGCGAAAGCCCCAAGCCCCTCCCTATCTCTATGCCGCCGGACGCGGCCGCCCACACTGTAGCCCCAGCACCAGCAGTCCCGTGGCCAGAAGCAGCCACGTGGGTGAGATGGGGATGGGCGTCGCCTCCGCGGCCGCCAATGGCAGGTATTTCAAGGCCTGCAGGCCGTAGAGCTGCCATCCGGCGTAGCCTTCCCCCAAATACCAATAATTGCTCTGCCAGGTCAGGGAGTAATACATCAAGGCGTTCTGACCGTCGTCGGAATCGGTGATGAAGATGCCCTTGTACTGCGGGACGGTAGTCGTGGAGTCATAGCTGAAGCCCCAGGCGGTGACCGCATGGGAGGAGGACCCCTTCCGCAGGATCAGCCCCACGCCATACCCCTGGTGCATCCAGGCATCCAGGGTAGTCAACAGATTCCCGCCGCTGGCCCCCCGGTAATAGGCGGAAAAGCTCATCTCGGGGAAGTAATTGCCCCCGCCGGCGACGTCGATATAGGCATAGGTGTTATACGGCGGCGGCGAGCCATTCAGCCACCACTTCCAGGCCCAACTCATATACCCGGCATTGTCCGTCCAATGCTCCACAAAATCCTGGAAGATACTGGCGCTGGTGGGATGCGCCGACGTCCCCCAATGCCCCCAGGCCAACACGTTGGCGGCCGTCGCCGCCCAGCACAAATAGTCATCATCGGCGTTGGCCGGGCTCTTGTTGACGTCCTGCCAGGTCCCCCCCCATTGGTTATAGAGGAAATAATTGGTGTAAGATAGCCCGTGACACAGGCCCGGAGCGGTAAACAGCAGGCCCAGGATCAGAAACAGCATGCCCAGACGTTTCATGTCCATCCCCCTGGTCGTTTTCTTCTGCATCGACCGGGGCGGCCATGAACTTAAGGAAAATTTAATTTTGTGAAAAAATACTTTTATAAAATTCCGTGGTCTTATAATATCCTTTTAAAGCACTGGCTTACACTGGCAGAAACAGCCCTGACAGCCGGAGGCGGAACTCTCGGAGGGGGTGAGCCGGAGCATAGTCATGTCAGGCTGTCGCCCCATCCCGGGGGCAGCCTGGCCGACCCGCCCCGAGGGCCCTCAGGTCAGTTCCGAGGTGCAGTGGGGGCAGCGGCTGGCCTTCAGGGGAACGGTGGAGAAGCAGAAGGGGCATTCCTTGGTGTCAGGGGCCGCGGGCTCCTCCCGCTTCATCCGGTTAAGGCCCTTGACCACCAGGAAGACGGCGTAGGCCACAATAATAAAGCTGATGATGGAGTTTAAAAAGACCCCGATGTTGACCGTGACCGCGCCGGCGGCCTGAGCCGCAGCCAGCGAGGCGTAGGGACCGGCGGCCTTGCCGTCCCTGAGGACGAGGAACAGGTTGGAAAAGTCCACGTTGCCCAAAATCAGGCCGATGGGCGGCATCAGGACGTCGCTCACCAGGGACTTGACGATGGCCCCGAAGGCCGCGCCGATGATGATGCCCACGGCCATGTCCATCACATTGCCGCGCATGGCGAACTCTTTGAATTCCTTGAACATGGTATCCTCCTGGAACACAATGAAAGAATTACTGATACTGAATAAAGATTAATGGCCTGGGAAAGCAGAATCAAGTCGCCAATCGAAGAAAATGCTCCGATCCAAGCTGGTGCCGGAAGGAGCCCCCGGCAGGACGCAGGAAACTAACCCCTTGGTAACGACTCCCTCATCACGGAATGGTAGAAAGGTGACGGCGGCATAATCCGTTTCCCTTCGCAGTTTGCAGAGGGTACGTTAATAATGTCGAAGGTGAAACAGAATCAGTTCTTACACCGTCAAGAATGGTTTTCTCCACGGGGGAGAATATGCATCTGAGTGCATGGAGACATCGTCGGGTGAGCGGATCGGGGGTGGCCCTGGGGCTGGCATTGATGGGAATCCTGTCCCTGGCGGGCGCTCCGCAGGCGATGGCCGCGCCGCCGGGGAAGTGGCTGGCCGGCGATCTGCATAATCACACCTTCTTGACGGACGGCAGCCACACCCAAGTTGAGGTGGTGGAGAAGGCCTTTACCCGGTTCGGGCTCGACTGGCTGGTAAATTCAGAGCACGGCGGGGCCTACACCCGCAACCCGGCAGGCGTCCCTTTCGATACCCTGACCACCCCTCCCTGCTTCCTGGGGGATGCGAAGTCCGTCAAGGGGCACCGGGCCATGTGGCGATGGCAGTCACTGCGGGACTATGCCTGGCCCCAACTCGCCTCCTTGCGGGCCCGCTACCCCGGGAAATTGTTATTCCAGGGCCTGGAGTGGAACGTCCCGGGCCACGAGCACGCCAGTGTCGGCATTATTATGCCGGAGGGTGACGCCGAGGCCATCAGCGAGTTTGAATATATCTTCGACGCTGAAGATACCGACTCCACCGGACAGGCTCTGGCCAAAAAAAATCAGACCCATGCGGACGGGTTGGCCGGGGCCGCCTACCTGCAGGGGAAGTTCAAGGGTAGAAGTTACGTTATCCTCAACCATCCCTCCCGCAAACTGAAATATTCCATCGCCGATTTCCGGGATTTCCATAATACCGCGCCAGAGACAGCCCTCGGGTTCGAGGGTCTCCCTGGCCACCAGAAAGAGCCGCAGCGGGGAGGGTATGACAAGGGGCCGTTCACCGACGCCGACGGGAATGACATCACCTACAAGGCCCGCACCTATGGCGGCGCCGATTATCTGGCGGCCCGGGTGGGAGGGCTGTGGGACGCCCTGCTGGGAGAGGGGCGGCAGTTCTGGATCGTTGTCAACTCCGACTTCCATAGCGCCGCAGCCGATGCCGACTTTTGGCCGGGGGAATATGGCAAGACCTGGGTTTTCGTCCCGGATGAGAATGGGGATGGCAGTTATGACTATCGGGAACTCCTGGCGGGGCTGCGATCCGGGAAATCCTTTGCGGTCCACGGGGACCTGATCGGTGAACTGGATTTCACCGCCCGGCAAGGGGCCGCGGCGGCTGAAATGGGCCAGACCCTGCGCGCTGCAGCCGGCCACCCGGTGGAGATTACCATCGCCTTTAAGAGCTCGGCGAGCCACCGGGCCGGTTCGGCCCCCCGGGTGGATCACCTCGATCTGATCGCCGGCGAGGTGACCGGGACGGTGGACAAATTCCTTCCCGACGGGGTCACTCCCAATCCCGCCTACCACCAGGATACCAACCCGACTACCCGGGTCATCGCCACCTTCGGCCCCTCAAACTGGACGGTGGACCAGGACGGCCGGTGCATCATCCGATACCGGGTGCAGCCCGCCAAAGGTATGTACTACCGCCTGCGGGGCACCAACCTGGCCGCGAACACCCCCCACGAAACCGACGCCGAAGGCAATCCGCTCCGGGATGAGCTGCTGGGGAAAAACGACGCCAGCCGGGCCTGGGCCGATCTGTGGTTCTACAGCAACCCGATATTTGTCAGCGTGGGGCAATAATCGGGGCCGTCCCGTAATTATGCGGGCCTCTCCTTGAGAAGGTCGTGCACCCAGCTGAGGGCCGCTGACACCGTGGGAAATCCGATGGTGCTGGTCAGCAGGATGAGGGCGTGGTAGAGCTCGGCGGGGCTGGCGCCCGCCTCCAGGGCCCGTTTGGCATGGCTGTGCACCGACCCCTGGGACCGGCTGGCCGCGGCCGCAGCCATCTGAATGAGGTGGGCGGTCTTGGCGTCCAGGGGGCCTTCGCGGCGCACCGCGTCGCCCAGGGATTCCAGGGCGGCCATGAAGCGGGGATGCTGGTCCTTGAGATACTGATACCAGGGGGGAAAGGCGCCGGGCATGGTGTCATCCTCCAGGAAAAACGTTGTCGGTTGTCGGTGAGGAAAGAATTGAAAGATCTTTTGGACGTAATCGGTTCTGTCTGCAACTGGCCTCGGTGCCAAGGGGTAAGGGCAACTGGAAACAGGCGGCCGCCGGGGGTGAGGGTGGATTGCAGGGCCTCCGGGCCCCCCCTCAGGTTCTCAAACAGAGTTGCAGGATATCGGTCTCGGTGATCAGGCCCACCAGCATCCCGTCCGCCACCACCGGCACGCAGCCGATCTTTTTGTCCAACATCAGCCGGACGGCATCCTTGAGGTCGGCGTCCGGGGAAATGGTATGGACCGTGGTGGTCATGATGTCCCGGATGCGGACGGTCCGCATCAGGTCCCGGGCCGACGCCGGGCCGTGGCCCAGGGCCTGGGCCAGGGAACTCCGGAACAGGTCGCGCTCCGAGATGATGCCCACCAGCACCTTGCCGTCCACCACCGGCAAATGGCGGATGCGGCCCAGCTTCATGATGTCGTTGGCCAGGGATAGCTCGTCATTGACGTCCAGGGTGGCAACGTCTTTCACCATGATCTCACTGACTTTCATTTCTATTCTCCCCTACAGACACAGTGGCGAGTTTTAGGAGCCGGCCAGCAGGCGGCGTCCGCGGGCGCTTAATTCGGCCAGGGTGGCCAAAACCCCCTCAGACTGGGCCGGAGTAAGGTACCCCAGGCCGCAGGCCGGAGTCCACAGCAGTCGGGACAGGATCACGTTTCGGGAGAAGCCCTTGGCTTCCAGGGCAGCCAGCTGCTCCTGGAATCGGTCCCACAGGCTGTCGGCGGTCTCCGCCGGACTATCGGGGAGGGTGGGGGCCAACCCGAAGGCCAGCCAGCCGCCGCGCTCCAGAAAGTCCTTCAACGCCCGGTCGTACAGCATCAGGGTGTCGAAGAAGCCGTAGGCGTCGAAGCTCAGGACGTCAATGGGGGCCTGCAGGAGCATGCCCCAATCGGTATTGCCGCAACAGTGCACCCCGGTAAGAAGCTCCCCGTGCTCCCGGGACACCTGGATAGTGGCGGTGAGCGCCCCGACCACCTCCTCCCGGGAGATGGGCATGAAGGCCGACCCGAACCCTGTGAGGGAGGGCTCGTCGAAAAAGATCAGGGGCGCCTTGCCGAGCCGCCGGAACTGGTCCGCCTGCCAGGCGGCCTTGAGCCCCAGGCCGCGGATCACCGCCTCCAGGAGTTCCGCATCCGACAGCAACGCCTTGCCGCCGGGCAGCTTGACCATGGCCGCGAAGGTCACCGGGCCGATTACCTGCCCTTTGAGCACCGGCGGCCCCTGAGGGCCCAGGCCGTCGACCGCCGCCAGCAGGGCAAAGAATCCCTCCGCCTCATCGCGGGTCAGCCCGAAGGGGGCGAGATCCCCGGACAGGGCCGTCTCATAAAAGGCGGTCAGGGCCTCCTCCCGCGCCAGCTCTGCGTTCAGCCGCACCACTTTCCGGTCGTCGTCACGCTCCAACAGGGGCGCAAATCCGCCGCAGCCCTGCGATACCATGTCCTCCCGAAAACCCCGGACCACCATCTGGGGCCAGAAGGGAATCTGGGGGGCATGCCGCAAAATAAGCTGCACCGCCCCCGCCGCATCGGTGAAGGGCACGGAGCCGATGCCGGTGACACCGCCAACGGGTAGTTCCAACATAAAATTCCTCGCATAATCCTGAGGTCAGGCCCAGCCGGCCGGGACGGCATCGCCCCTCACCCCCTCAGGTAGATTTTCCACTGGTATTCATACGGTAGACCTTTTTGGCGTCCTTGTCAATCAACAAGGCTATGGGGAAGGGTGCCGATGGCATGGAAGACCGGCGACGCAACTTAACCATTTGCTAAAGAACTTTCAATTTATTTCACAAGAAAGTCCAACCTTGTGGAAATACGGGGGCGTTACAGTGGCGCCAGCATCCGAGCTAATCCGGGCGGGCGGCGGCTCCGGGTCGCCAGACCCGCCCCCCTGACGGGAAATGCTTCCCATGTCTCCAAGGAGGTGATAACAACCCGGGCCGGCGAGGGAACGCCTTCCGGGCGGTGGCAGCCGCAAGAAAACCCTATCGCCGTCTCCGGCCGGGTGAAGGACCACCCCCATGACCGGAGAGCCGGACTGGATCGATTAGATCTTTGGCATTGATCACACGTGAGGGAAAGATAAGGAGAAATGTATGAAATTCATGCGGATCAAGGGCACCTTGGCCGTTCTGGGCGTCCTGGCGCTCTTCCTTGCCGGGTTCACCGGCACGGCGCAGGCCGAAGCCAAGAATGTCATCCTGATGATCAGCGACGGCATGGGCTACAACACCATGGCCGCCACCGATTTTTACGTCAACAGCAAGGCGGTGTATGAAACCTTCCCGGTTAAATACGGCATGAGCACGTATGAAATGGAGAAGACGTCCACCGGCGATCCCATCCTGAAAGGGTATGCTGCCTCTCAGGCGTGGACCGATTACAGTTATGTCAAACAGGACGCCACCGACTCGGCTTCCGCCGCCACCGCCATGGCCACCGGCGTGAAGACGTTTAACGGCAAAATTAACGTGGATATCACCGACAACCCCCTGGTGAACATCACCCAGATTGCCTCGGTGGCCGGAAAGTCCACCGGCGTGGTTACCTCCGTGCAGTTCAGCCACGCCACCCCGGCGGGCATGGTGGCGCACAACATCAGCCGCAACAACTATGCCGAAATCGCCAACGAAATGATCAAGCACAGCAACCTGGACGTCATCATGGGCGCCGGCCATCCGGATTACAATGACAACAATCAACTGCGGTCCACCAAGAACTATACCTACGTCGGCGGGGAGACCACCTGGAACGCCCTGAAGACCGGCGGCTACTACAATTGGACCCTGATCGACACCAGGGCCCAGTTTGAAGCCTTGCAGACCGGCGCCACCCCCGACAAGGTCATCGGCGTGGCCCAGGTGGCCACCACCTTGCAGCAGTCCCGCACCAGCAGCGGCACCAATCTGCTCCCCGGCACCGATGCCGTAAACGCCAATGTTCCCACCCTGGAGGTCATGACCAAAGGCGCCCTCAACGTCCTGGATAACAACCCTGAAGGTTTCTTCGTGATGATTGAAGGCGGAGCGGTGGATTGGGCCAACCACGCCAACGACATCACCCGGATGATCGAAGAGCAGATAGACTTCAACAACAGCGTCCAGGCGGTCATCGATTGGGTGAACGCCAACAGCAGCTGGGATGAGACCCTGCTCATCGTCACCGCCGACCATGAGTGCGGGGACCTGCACGGCCCCAACTCCAAGGATCTGGGGCAGTTCACCGCCCTGGTGGACAATGGCGGCGGCAACCTGCCGGGGTATCAGTACGGCTCCGGCGATCATACCAACTCCCTGGTGCCGCTGTTCGCCATCGGCGCCGGGTCGGAGCTGTTCAACCTGTACGCGGATGAATACGACTCCATGCGGGGTTGGTACGTGGACAATACCGAGATCTTCATGGTAATGAATGGGCAGATGGTCCACACCCCCATTCCGGGCAGCGTCCTCCTCTTGGGGAGTGGGCTGTTGGGCCTCGGCATTCTGCGCGGCAAACGGAAGGCGGCCTAAGACCTCACCAACATCAGGTTAGACCATACTCAGGGGCAGGGCCTAGCAGGGCCCTGCTTTTTTTTAGAGCGGCGGGATACCGTATAACGGCAATCTAACGGATATCTCATGGCGTCCTCATATCTCCCCGGTAACTTTGTACAGCGCCTCAAACCCCATACCCAAGGAGCAGAGCCATGGCGGACAAGCCCGTGGTGCTGTTCCTGGGCACCGAAAATTCTGCCCGCCGCCAGATGGCTGAGGCCTTCCTCAGAAAATACGGCGGCGACCGCTTTGAGGTGTCCAGCGCCGGGTATGAGCCCACCGAAATCAACCCGCTGACGCGGCGGGTCATGGCCGAAGCAGGGTTGGACCTGGCCGGACAGCGCGCCAAGAGCGTTGCCGAATGTTTGGGAAAGCTGCCCGGGCGCTACCTGATCACCCTCTGCGATCGGGCTGAGAGAAACTGCCCCACGGCCTTCCCCCAGGTCTTCCCGCGACTCTTCTGGGCCTTTCCCGACCCGGTCGCGGCCTCGGGTACTGGGACGGAACGTCTGACCGTCTTCCGCCGCGTCCGGGACCAGATCGAGGCCAGGATCGTCGCCTGGCTCCGGGAAACCACCCCCCTTACCTGACGATTTTCCCCCAATCAGCTTGAAAGCCTTTCGTTTTTTCTCTTTCGGGTTTTAGTTTTTGCAACGCTCTTCCGACTAGGCATATAGGAACTCGAGGGGTGGTTTAACGTCATGAGCATGGGGCGGTTTTTCATTTAAGACAGATAGATAGGCCACTTTTTTAACCCGGTCGATAGATGGGGCGCAGAGGCGAGAGATGGCGGAACGCATGGCAACGGCAGCGGGCGGCGGGAAAAAAACCCTCAATACAGCCTATAAGGGCTATAAAGACGGGTCTGTCGATTTCCTGGGCGATCAGGTGGAAGCCCTCACCGGATATACCAAGGAGCAGTTCAACGGCAAGCAGATCAAATGGACCGAGCTCATCCTGGCGGAGGATCTCCCCCGGTGCCGGGAGGCCTTCGTGCAAGCCCTCAAGGGCGACAAGACCTATATGCGGGAGTACCGCATCCGGAGTCGGGGGGACAGTCTCATTTGGATCCAGGAATGGAGCCAGATCATCTGCAACGAACTCGGTGAGGTGGAATACGTCACCGGCATCCTCATGGACATCACGGCCCAGAAACGGGACGAAATGGCCCGCCGCCAGTGCGAACAACGTACCGGAAAATATCTGACCTTTTTCCTGGCGGGACAGGAGTTCGGCCTGGGGATCGCCAAGGTCAAGGAAATCTTGCCTCTCATGACCATTACCGCGGTGCCCCAGGCGCCCCACTATCTTCCGGGGGTCATCAATCTGCGGGGCAAGGTCATTCCGGTGGTGGATCTGCGGCTCAAGCTCGACCTGGAACCCCAAGATGGCACCAACCGCACCTGCATCATCGTGGTGGAGGCCGGCAATGCGGGCGATCTCCGGATGACCGGCATCATCGTTGACGGGGTCTCCGAAGTGACCCAGATCAACGGCGCCGATATCGAAGAGCCGCCGGCCTTCATAGCCGGTCTGGCGGCGCAAAACCTCTACGGTCTGGCCAAGATCGGGCAAAGTGTGAAGATCCTCCTCGATGTGGACCGGGTCTTGGGAGATATGACCTTGGCGCCCCAACTGTGGAATACCGACCCCGTCACCAGCGAACCGACCGTAGTGTCAGCATCAAGTTGAATTTTTTGATAAAAAAAGTTTGTGCTCCATAGTAATTATTTTTAAAGATTTCCCCCAACCGATTCGATAAAGATTACAAGGAGTCAGAGAAACCCCAGGATTCTCGAATATGAATGATAAGGAGATTAATGCGATGCAGGTCTTGGGCGACAAAATCTTGTTGAATATCGACCAGGTGTCCCGCTTGACCGGGGTGCGTAAATCCACCCTGAGATATTGGGAGAAAACCTTTAACGAATTTCTCCAGCCCAATCGCACCGGTTCCAAACGGCGGGAGTATTCCTTCTCGGATGTGGAGAAGATCGAATCCATCAAGAAGCTCCTGGAAGAGGAACACCTCACCAACCAGGGTGTCAAGCTGCGCCTGGGGGCCGTGAGCCATAGCGCCGCCAGCAACTGACCAGGATCCCAACGATACTGTCGGCGCTTTCCCGGTCCCGGGAATTCGCTTGCCAAGCCGCTCCGATTTTTGTACCCTGGCACTACCTGAGGCCGTGGGGGCACCGATGCTGCCCCGACGGCGACTCCCCACCGTGAGGGAGGCAGGGGCCAGAGGACGGAGCGGCCTTTTTTTCCCTTACAGGGAATCGCTGCACCTTGGCCAACCGGAAAGGAGCCCGCTCCATGAAGATCATTGCAGTGTTGGGAAGCCCCCGGGAACGCGGCAACAGCGCCACGGTGGCACGCCGGGTCGTGGAAACAGCCCAGGCCCAGGGAGCCCAGGCCGACCTTTACCTCCTCAACCGCATGGCCATTAAGGGCTGCCAGGGATGCAACATGTGCAAAACCAAGCAGGACCACTGCGTGGTGGAGGACGATCTGGCTCCGGTGCTCGAGGCCATCCGCACCGCCGACGCCCTGGTCATGGCCTCCCCGGTGTATTTCGGGGAGATCTCGGGGCAACTCAAAGGTTTTTTCGATCGGACCTACTCCTTCCTGAACCCTGATTTTTCCAGCCGTCTCGTCCCGGGGAAAAAGGCCGTCTTCATCCTGACCCAGGGCCAACCCGACGAGTCCTTTTACACCGACGTCTTCCCCCGCTACGATCACTGGCTCAAGGTGTATGGCTTCACCGATACCACCCTGATCCGGGCCCCGGGGGTGCAGGAAGCCGGCGAAGTGGCCCAACGGGAGGCGATCATGCGCCAGGCCGACGCCGCCGCCCGCCGCCTGATGTCATAAGTCAGGCCGCAGGTGGGCGGGGACAGCTGCCCCGGTGGCGGCCATAGCATGCGGTGGTGCACGCGGCTATGGCTTTTTTTTTGATGTTAACATTTCCCTCCCCGCCGCCGTCCACTCAGTCAGGAACGCCTAAACCCAAAAACCTGTGGGAAAGGAGTACGTCATGCGCACCTTGACGGCTGGCCTTGGTTTAATCATAGTAATATCCCTGCTCACCGGACTAACTCCCTTGCCCGGAGGGGAGGGGGGACCGGCTTCGGCAGCCAATAACACCTTGTCCCCGTATTTTGTGGTGGCCAGCGATGACCCCACCGTGGATAGCCTGCCCCTGAAAAGCAGCCGGGCCGACATCAACATCACCGGGGTGGTGGCCGAAGTCACCCTTTCCCAAACCTACCGGAACCAAGGCAAAAAAACCCTGGAAGCCGTCTATGTCTTCCCCGCCTCCACCCGGGCCGCGGTCCACGCCCTGCGCATGACCATCGGCGCCAGGGTCATCGAGGCCCAGGTTATGGAGCGGGGCAAGGCCCGGGAAACCTACCAGACGGCCGTACAGGAGGGCAAGACCGCCTCGCTGCTGGAACAGCAGCGCCCCAACGTCTTTCAGATGCAGGTGGGCAATATCCTGCCGGGTGATGAAATCAAGGTGGAACTCAAGTACATCGAGCTCCTCGTCCCCCAGGCCACCGTGTATGAATTCGTACTGCCCACCGTGGTGGGTCCGCGCTATTCCAACCTGCCCGCCGCCGGGGCCCCGGACACGGACCGGTGGGTGGCCAACCCCTATCTGCGTCAGGGAGAGCCGGCTCCCTTCAGCTTCGGCCTCAGCGCCAGCTTGAGCAGCGCCGTGCCCATCGCCGCCCTGAACAGCCCCAGCCACGACCTCGACGTGAAATATGCCGGTCCCACCCGGGCCGCCATCAAGGTCAAGGACGAGGCCCAGGCCGGCACCAAGGATTTCGTGCTGCGCTATAGCCTGGCCGGGGGTCAGATCGACTCCGGGTTGCTCCTCTATCCCGGCGCTAAGGAAAACTATTTCCTCCTTACCGTGGAGCCGCCCGCCCGGGCTCCGGCCGAGACCGTGGCTCCCCGGGAGTACATCTTCATCGTGGACGTCTCGGGTTCCATGCACGGCTTTCCTCTGGACACCGCCAAGGCCCTGGCCAGGGATATCCTCCAGGGGCTGAAGCCCCAGGAGTTTCTCAACGTGCTGCTGTTTGAAAGTAAGGCCGCGGTGCTCTCTCCTGGCGGCTCCCTGCCTGCCACCGAAGAGAACCAGGCCAAGGCCCTGGAGTGGATCACCCGGCAGCCGGGTGGCGGCGGCACCGAGATCCTGGCGGCCCTGCAACAGGCCCTGGCCCTGCCCCGGACCCCGGGAACGTCCCGCACCGTGGTGGTCATCACCGACGGCTACGTCCACGTGGAGCCGCAGGCCTTTGAACTCATCTCCCGCAGTCTGGGGGAGGCCAACCTCTTCGCCTTCGGCGTGGGCCGAAGCGTCAACCGCTATCTCATCGAAGGCATGGCCCGGGCCGGGCGGGGAGAGCCCTTTGTGGTCCTCGATCCTAAGGAGGCCCCGGCCCAGGTGCGGCGGTTCCAGGAATACGTCGCCCAACCCCTGCTCACCGAGGTCTCCGTGGCCTGCGAGGGCTGGGAGGTCTATGACCTGGAGCCGGAGAAGATCCCCGATCTCTTTGCCCAACGGCCCCTCACCATCCTGGGGAAATACCGGGGCAAACCCGGGGGCACCGTGGTGGTCAGCGGCAAGACCCCCCAGGGTCCCTTCTCCAAACGCCTGACGGTGGCCGAGGCCGCGGCCCGGCCGGAACATGACGCCCTGCGCCTGCTCTGGGCCCGGGAGCGCCTCAGGCGTCTGGCCGACTTGAATTTTTTGGGGAAAAACGAGGCCCGGGAGCGCGCCGTCACCGAATTGGGGATCAAGTACAACCTTCTCACTCCCTACACTTCCTTCGTGGCGGTGGACACGGTCAAGCGGGCCGATGGCCAGGTGGTGACGGTGACACAACCCCTGCCCCTGCCCGAGGGCGTTTCTAACCTGGCCGTGGGCGGGGGGAGAGCCAAGCTGATGGCGCCCTCCGCAGCCGTCGGGTTTATGGCCGAACCCTATATCTCCAGCCCCCGGCGGGACCTGGAGACCCTGGCCCCGGCGGCACCCTCCCCCAACGTCCGGGTCAAACTGGAGAAACTGGACGTCCAGGGTGATCTGGGTACAGATAAGGTCCGCCGGGTGCTGGAGAAGGCCCTGCCCACCCTGGCGGCCTGCGCCCAGACCGACTACCAGCACCGGGGCAAACTCCCGGGGTGGCTCATCCTACGCCTCAATATCAGCCCCAGCGGCAAGGTGGCCTGGATCAAGGTGGTGGAGTGGCCCGAGAGCGTCAAGTCTCTGGAGAACTGCCTCATTGCAGCCTTGGAAAAGGTGACTTTCCCGACCTTCGAGGGCGAGGTGGTCCGGGTTCGGCTCAAACTGGGCTTCACCCCGGCCCGGGCCGTTCTCCCGTAAGCCTCCCGGATGCAGACCGCGGACTTCCTCCTCTGTTGGACGCCGGTGCTGATGCTGGCGGTCCTGGCGGTGGTCTTCAAACGACCGGCTCTGGAGCTCTCCATCTACGGGTTGGGGGGCTCCGCGCTGTTGGTGGCCACCTACTTTCAGACCCCGCTGGAGGTCGTGTTTTGGGCCGCCCTGGATGGAGCGGTAACCACCGTCCCCCTGCTCCTGGTCATCCAGGCCGGCATCCTGCTCTCCATCCTGCTGGTGGAGACCGGGGCCATCAGCCGCATCGTGGAGTGGTTCCGGCAGGGGGTACGCCAGGCCGTCCACCAACGCGTTCTCATCACCCTGGGTCTGGCCAACTTCTTCGAGGGGGCCAGCGTCATCGCCGAACCTCTGGTGGCCCCCATGCTGCGGGCCAGCGGCGTCTCTCCGGCGGGCTCCGCGGCCCTGTCCATTGTGGGCTATTCCGGCCTCATGACCATCGAAATGACCGGCATCATCATCACTGTGCTGGCCCTGGTCACCGGTCTCCCCGAAGGCCCCCTGGGGGTGGCGGCGGCCTGGCTGTCGGTCCCCGCCACCCTGGCCATGACCTTGTGTATGCCCTGGTTCCTCCCCGGGGGTTGGGGGGAGGGGGCCCGCCGTCTGCCCCTGCTGGTGGGCAGCGGCCTGGTGGTGAGTCTGACGGCCCTGGCCGCCGCAGCCTATGTCAGCCTCCCCATCTCCGGGATGCTGGGGGGGCTGGCCCTGGTCCTGGTTCTCATGGCCCGGGGGCTGGGGCGGGTCCGCCTCAGCCGCAGCCTGGCGGCCGATCTCTTGCCCTTCGGGGTAGTGCTGGCGGCACTCTTGCTGGTCAACGTGATCCCCGCCCTGCGGGAGGCTACCGGCCGCGTCGGGGCCTTCCAGGTGCGCCTCATTCCCATCCACGCCATCACCTTCACCCCCCTGGCCTCCGCCTATCTCTACCTCTTTGCCGCCTTCGGCCTGTCTCTGGTCGTCCACCGGGTGGCGCCGGAGACGGCCCGCCGGGTGGTGCGCACCGGACTCGCCCAGGGCTGGCGGGCCCTGGCGGCCATGGCGATCTTTGGCGCCATGGGCCAGGTCGTTGCCTACTCGGGCTATTCCGGGGATTTTTCCCGCCTCACCCCCACCGCCAACCTTCCCTGGCTCCTGGCCCACGGCCTGAAGGCCGCGGCCGGGGACTGGTACCCCCTCTTTGTTCCCTTCCTGGGTTGGGTGGGAACTTTCCTCACCGGCTACGGGGTGGCCTCCCTGATGCTCTTTGGCGAACTGCAGGTCCGGGCCGCGGAATTCCTCCAGGTGTCGCCCACCTGGCTGGCCGCCAGCCTGGCCGTGGGGGCGTCGTTGGGCTCCATCTCGTCGCCCTTCAAGATCGCCATCGCCACCCCCATGTGCGGCGCCATGGGGCAGGAGGGTAAGATCCTGCGCCTGACCATTCCCTTGGGGGTGGCCGCGTCGCTCTTCCTGGGCGGGCTCCTGAAACTGCTGCTGGCGGCGTGATCCAGGTTTATTCGGCCCCAGGGGATAATGACAGTTATGCAAGGCGGCCGCACGCCGTCTTACGTTTAAACTATCATCGGGTTGCGCACTGACGGATGGTCTGGGCGCGCCCTTGATACCAGGGTGCAATCAAAAATATATGTTTATTTTTTTCATTCTGAACGGAGCGAAGCGGAGTGAAGAATCGAACCGTGGGTAAAAGAGAGATTCCCCGCTTCCGCTCGGCATGACAATACTACTTTTCTGATGGCTATTTAGTATGAGAGGGCACGGTGCTTTTTTAGCCATCGCCATCGCGTCTGGCGGACAGGATAAAGTGGAGGAGGGTAGGGGGGAGTACCGGCCCTACCACCCCTGGGGCGGGAACGGCATAAAAAGTGCATATTTTTTTAACGCGGATGCCGTTGGTGTGCCCGACGATACGAGCAGGGGCGGGATTAAGAGACGGGAGGGAGACACATGCCGAAAAAGATTTTCCTGGGGATCGCACTGCTGCTGACCTGTCTGGCCGCGGGAGCCGCGGCCCAGATGTATCCGCCCTCGGGGGGCCCGGTCCCCCGCTGGACCGGGGTGCCCGGCGCCAGGGGGGTCGAATACGCCCCCAACCTGGGGCAGGACATCTTCCGCCTGGCGGAAAAATACTATTATTTGAACCAGGGCAAGTGGTATCAGGGGTCCCGATACTTCGGCCCCTGGCAGCCTATTCCCCAACCTCCGGCAGCCTTATATCGGGTGGAGGCGCCCTATTTCAAGACCCCGCCGGGATGGGCCAAGGGCAAGAAGACCGGCTGGGGCGGGGCTCCCATGCCCCCGGGGCAGATGAAGAAGCTGCAGCAACCCCAGATGCCGCCCGGTCAGATGAAGAAATACGGCTATTGACGCGGCCAAGCCCTGCCTCTCTTCTCAGCCTGAGAAGAAGCAGGCCTGCCGGGGGAAGCAAGCCTGTATGGCGATAAACCGCTACCCCGCAACCTTGGCAGGCAGGAGGATGAGGAAGGGGGGCGGGGCCCGGTGGCAGCAACAGCCATCGGAGCCGTACCCCTATGACTCGATGTCGCCGGTGTCCTCCAGGAGCTGATTGAGGACCCGGCTGAGTTCCGACAGCCGGAAGGGCTTGGTGATCACCCCGTTGAAGCCGAACTTCTCAAAGTTGGCCAGGACCGGATCGTCGGCGTAGCCGCTGGAGACGATGGCCCGGGCCTGGGGGTCTAGTTGGCGGAGATGTTGGATGGCCTCCTGGCCTCCCATGCCGCCGGGGATGGTCAGATCCATGATTACCGCAGCGAAGGGCCGGCCCTCCTCCTGGGCTTGCCGGTACAGCTCCAGGGTCTTGGCTCCGTCCGGAGCGAATTCCCCTTCATAGCCGATCTTGTCAAGCATCAGTCCCACCAGTTTCAGGATACTGGCTTCGTCGTCCATCACCAGGACCCGCCCCTGACCGGGCACCAGATGGTCTTCGGGCTTGTTTTCCTGGCTGGCGATGCCGTCCGCGGCCGGCAGATACAGGGAGAAAGTGGTGCCCTGCCCCATTACTGATGACACCTGGATGCTTCCCTGGTGTTTGTTGACGATGGAATAGGAGGTCGCCAGGCCCAAGCCGTTGCCTTGTTGTTTGGTGCTGAAGAAAGGGTCGAAGATCTTGGTCAGGTGTTTTTCCGGGATTCCCAACCCCTGGTCCTTGATGGTGATTTTCACATATCGGCCCGGTGGCAGGGGCGTCTCCGCCTCGTCTGGGGGCAGTTGGATATTTTCGGCCGCGGCCTTGATCACCCCGCCCTCCGGCATGGCCTGCATGGCATTGATAAAAAGATTGTTAAAAACCTGATTGATCTGGCCCGGGTCAACTTCCGCTGGCCAGATGTCTGGAGGCAGGAAGAAGTCGCTGCGCACCCGGGAGCCCGACAGGACAAACCGACCTGATTCCTGCATGAGTCGAGGCAAGGAGGCCAGACGCTTAATCGGCGCGCCTCCCTTGGCAAAGGTCAGCAACTGCTGCGTCAGGCTGGAGGCCCGGGAACAGGCCAACTCGGCGTCGGCCAGCCTCTGCAGAAGATCTGCAGGTAAATCCTCATGTAGGCGGATGAGATTGATATTCCCCAGAATCGCAGTCAGGATATTGTTAAAATCATGGGCCAGGCCACCCGCAAAGATGCCCAGCGACTCCAGCTTGGAGGTCTTGATCAACTCTTCTTCGAGCTTTTTCCTCTCGGTAATATCCTGATAAATCACCATGACCGAGCGCCGCCCGCCCCCATACGACACCGGCGTGTAGAGCACCTGGTACCATCGGTGATCCAGGGAGTGAAAGAACTCGGTATGCACCGTTTCTCCCGCCAGGGCCCGCCCGAATTGGCACCAGGGACACTCCTCCTCCCGGCGTTGCAGTACCATGTGGCATTTTTCTCCCAAGTGGTATTGCCCGTGGTATTCCTGGGCCCGGGCATTCATGAACTCCAGGGTGCGATCGGCGGCAAAGATGTAGATAAACCCCTCGAAGGCCTGGACTATGGCTTGGTACCGGGCTTTCTCGTTGCGCAGCGCCTCTTCCATCAGCTTCCGGCTGGTCAAGTCCCGGTCTATGCCTCGGTATCCCAAGAAGGTCCCGTCATCCCCGATAATGGGGACGCCGCTGGATTCCAGGACGATATGGCGGCCGTCCGCACAGCGGTTGAGATTTTCCAGACCGGCGAAGGGCCAGCGGGCCTCCTTGATGGTGGCGAACAGGGCGGCCAGACGTTCAGCCTCGGGCCTGGGCATGAATTCAAACGGCGTCTTACCGATGATTTCCTCGGGGGGATAACCCAACAGGTCTTGCACCTTGGGACTGGCGTAGGTATAGCGGTCCTCGGGGTCGATCTCCCAGATCCAGTCGCTGGTGGTCTCCACCAGGCAGCGAAATCGGTCATTGCTGTGGGCCAGGGCTTTTTCCCTGTCTTTCTGAGAAGAAATATCCTGGAGAAAGGCGATGATCTGGTTCGTCGTCAGGATCAGGGAGACGTTGATGGAGATCTCCCGGACCTCCCCGGATCGGGTGACTAGACGGAATTCATACTGCTTGGGGGCGCTGGGGGGATCTTTGACCCGCTGTTCGTGATAACTCTGGAGCCGCTCGAGATCCCCCGGGTGGACAAATTCGGTCCACCGCATCCGCCCTTCGATCTCCTGGGGAGCATAGCCGGTGAGCTGGCCAAACTCTTTGTTGGCCTGAGAAATAGTGGTGTCGGGATCGCAGATGACGGTGGCCAGTCCGGAATGATGAAAGATGGCCCGGTAGGCCTCATGGGCCTGGGTCATGGCGCGCCGCAGCGGCCGGCGGCGGAAGAGAAAGGCCACCATTCCTGTCGCCACCACAAACATCACCCCGCTCAAGTAATCCCAGGGGTGGGAAAAATTCCACGGGCACAGGGTAGGAGGATATGGATAGGAAAGCACCATCTCGGCCACCTGGCCGGAGGAGGATTGGCAGCCGGCGGCCCCGATCACCAGCAAGATAAAAAGGCAGAACTTTACCATGGTGCCTTCTCTCGCCTGCGCCTGTGCACATTACAGCCCAGCGGCTGTAACTTTATCGCAACGGGATGGCAAGACCGAAAAAATGAGTGCACGATGCCTACAATCGTAAACCCGATGGTGGAAAACCATAGACCGGTTCTAAAAAAATCTTTCTGTTGGAGGGGGGCGGCTGTTCGCCCCGCATAGGTGTCAATGTGAAATTGTTGCAAAAACCCTGATAATCGATCCCTTTTATACCATGCTTGGAGACTCCTTGCCAACTGAAAACGCATGGTATTTCAAGATAATTTCTGTCCCGGCCGGGTCTGAGAATAATTATTCGTTTGGCAGGCGCGGCCGATTCCGGTAAGCTGGGAAAAAAAACGGCAGGTCGCTCCGGCGGCGCCGGAAAGGGGTAAAGATATGAAGCTTGGACATGTCCTGGTTCGGATATGTCTCCGGCTGGCCCTGGTGGCCGGCCTGGTCTGCGGGCTGTGGGGCCTTTCCGGGTCAGACGCCCGGGCGGAAAGGAAAAAGACTATGGTGGAATTGAAGACCTCCCTGGGGGACATCATCCTGGAACTGTTCCCCGAGCAGGCCCCGGCCACGGTGGCCAACTTCGAGAAATATGTCAAAGACGGTTTTTATGACGGCACTATCTTTCACCGGGTCATCGACGGTTTCATGATCCAGGGGGGTGGCATGGACGCCCAGATGGCGGAAAAGCCCACCCGGCCGCCCGTCGCCAACGAGGCCGACAACGGCCTGAAAAACACCTCCTACACCATCGCCATGGCCCGCACCCAGGACCCCCATTCGGCCACGGCGCAGTTTTTCATCAACGTGGCGGACAACCAGTTCCTGAATCACACCGGTAAAAACCCCCGGGGATGGGGATACGCCGTCTTCGGCAAGGTGGTGAAGGGCACCGAGGTGGTGGACAAGATCAAGAAAGTGGCCACCACCACCCGCCAGCGCCATGAAAATGTGCCGGTGGAACCGGTGACCATTATTTCGGCTCGCCTGGTGGAAGGGTAGGGCAGGGGGGTGACCGCCCCCCTGGGCCAGGCTGTCGTCCGCTTCCCGGGCCCCCTGACCCCGGCCCGGTTCCTGAGGCGGGAAAAACGCTTTCTGGCCGAAGTGGAGACCGCAGACGGGATGCGCCAGTGGGTGCATGTGCCCAACTCCGGAGCCCTGACGGGTTGCAACACCCCCGGCCAGGAGATCCTGCTCACCCGGGAGGACGCCCCTGGCCGCAAGACCTCCTACTCCTGGCGGTTTTGCCTGACCCCCGGCGGTTGGGTGTGCGTCGACACCCTGGTTCCAAACCGGCTGGTGGCCGCGGCCCTGGCGGGGCCGGGCCTGCCGGGGCTGCCCGCCCCGGCCCGGATGCGCCCGGAGGTCAGGCTGCCGGAGGGCAGCCGGCTTGATTTTGTCGTGGAACATCAGGACGGCTTGACCTTCCTGGAGGTCAAAAGCATTACCTGGGTGGAGGAGGGGGTGGCCCTCTTCCCCGACGGGGTAACCAGCCGGGGGCGGCGACACCTGGGCTGCCTGACGGATCTGGTGCAGCAGGGGCACCGGGCCTGGCAGGTCTTCGTGGTACAACGCCAGGACGCCCGCCTGATGCGCCCGGCCGCGGCCGTAGACCCGGCCTATGCCCGGGAGTTAAACTCCGCCTGGCGCCAGGGAGTCCGGATCATGGTCCTGGCGGCCCGGGTGCAGCCGCCCGTGATCACCCTGACCCACACCCTGCCCTTTGAGGTGACCTGATACTGTCCGGAAGCTTCTTTCGGCGACGAGGGCACGAATGAGCGCAGAGCCTGCTTCTCTCCCTCCCGATGTTCCAGCCGGCCTGAGCCTGCGGGGCTTGGGGCTCCTCATCCGGGAGACCTACCGGGAATGGAACGCCGACAACGCCCCCCAGTGGGGCGCGGCCCTGGCCTTTTACACCACCTTTTCCATCGCCCCCCTGCTCATCATCATCATTGGCTTTGCCGGCTTTATCGTGGGCAAGGCCGAGGTCCAGGGCTACATCCTGGCCGAGGCGCACCGCACCGTGGGCCCGGAGAGCGCCGCCGCCCTGCAGCGCCTCATCGACGCCGGGTACCAGCCCCGGCGGGGGCTCACGGCCACCTTCATCGGTCTGGGCATCCTGGTGCTGGGGGCCCTCCGGGTCTTCGAGTCCCTGCGTTTGGCCCTCAACACCCTCTGGGGGGTGCGAACCCAGCCCGGAGCCGGAGTCGGCAACTCCATCCGGGTCCGCCTGCTGAGCTTTGCCATGATTCTAGGCATCGGCCTGCTCTTGATGCTCTCCCTGCTGGTGAGCGCCGGCCTGGCCGCCCTGACCAAGTTCCTGCACCATACCGTGCCCCTGCCCTGGGCCGCCTTTCAGATGGCTGACTTCCTCATCTCCCTTTTGGTGGTAACACTGCTCTTCGCCGCCATCTACAAGTTTCTCCCCGATGTCCGGATTGCCTGGAGCGACGTCTGGATCGGGGCCGGGGTCACCGCGTTGCTCTTTACCGCCGGAAAACTCCTGCTGGGACTCTACCTGGGCCGCAGCACCGTGGGGTCGGCCTACGGCGCCGCCGGGTCGCTGGTGGTGATCCTGGTATGGGTCTATTACTCCGCCCAGATCTTCTTTGTGGGCGCGGAATTCACCAAGGTCTATGCCCGCCGGTACGGTTCCGCCATTCTCCCGGGGCAGCATGCCGTGGCCCTCAACCATACTCCCGATAACTCCGTGTGCGGCCCCGGGTAAGGCCCCCGCGGGCCGTCCTGGCCTTGCCGACTCGCCACGTCTGCCATGAGTTCGATGCGGGATAATAATTACACTAGTTCCTGATTTCCCCATTCGAACCCGTAAATAACCTCATGGGGTTCTAGGACCGTCCCCGGGACCTGCCGCCACCCGGAACTCGTCTCCGACAGGTGTCGGCCACATACAAGAGGAAGCCTATGGACCGGATTCTTTTGCTCATGGCTGACCCGGGGCTGCGCCGGCAGGCCCGGGAAGCCTTAAGGCGCGGCTGCGAGGTCATGGAAGGGACGCCCCCCGGGACGCCCGGATGCCCGGTGGATCTGATCATTACCGACATCCCTTCTCTGGCTCGGAACCGGCAGACCCTCGCGGCCATGCGGGCCGTGTCTCGCCCCGCATCGGTGCCGATCTTGGCGGCCGCGCTGCCGGAGGAAGTGCAGCGCTTGTCGGCGAAGAGCTGGCAACTGGTGGATGAGGTCATCTGCCTACCCCTGGTCAAAATGGAGTTGCTGACCCGGGTGAGAACCCTGTTGCACCAGGGTCGCCTGACAAAGCGCTGTGCCGCCCAACAGCAGGAGCTCCAGGCTCACCTTGAGACCTGCCGGACCCACGAAGCCCAACTGACGGCCCAGAAGGCGGAACTGCAACGTCTGCTGGTTGACCTGGAGGCCGAGAAACAGGAGAGTCAACGGGTCGCGGCGGTGGAACGCGACCTGCGCGCCCGCCTCACCAACATCCTGGAGTCCGTCAGCGACGGGTTCTTCTCCCTGGACCACGACGCGGTGGTGACCTATTTTAACCGAGCGGCGGAAAAGCTCTTGGGCCGCCGAGCCGAAGAGGTGACGGGCCGTCATATCTTCGACGCCTTTCCCGAGGCCCGGGGGACGATCTTCGAGGCGAACTATGCCCGGGCAATGCGGGAGAACGTCCCCGTCACCTTCGAGGTCTATTTCGATCAAGAGCCCTATGCCAACTGGTACGAGGTGCGGACCTCTCCCCTCGCGGAAGGGATTGCCGTCTATTTTCGGGTGACCACGGAACGCCGGAAACGGGAGGAGGCGCTCCGGGAAAGTGAACGACGCTTCCGGCAACTGGTGGATTCCATCCCGCAACTCGTGTGGACCTGCCAACCTGAGGGCCCTTGTGATTTCCTCAGCCGGCAATGGCTGGATTACACCGGCATTCCGGAGTCAGAACAATTGGGCTACGGCTGGCTGAACCAAATCCATCCCGATGATCGGGAAGGTCTCCTGCAAACTTGGAATACCGCGGTGGCCACGGGGATCGATTTCCAGGTGGAGTTCCGCATCCGGCGGTTTGACGGCACCTATAAGTGGTTTGACACCCGCGCTGTGCCCTGGACCGATGCCGATGGCCGGATTATAAAATGGTTTGGCTCCAACACCGACATCACCGAGCGGAAGCAGGCGGAGGCGGTGCTGCGGGACAGCGAGGCGCGTTACCGCAGCCTGTTTGAGAACCACCACGCCGTGATGCTGCTCGTCGATCCCCGGACGGGTGCCATAGTGGACGCCAACCCGGCGGCCTGCGCCTTTTACGGCTATCGCCGGGAAGACTTGCAGCGCTTACAGATTACCGCCCTCAACACCCTGGAGGCCGCTGACGTCCAGCGGGAAATGACCCATGCCCAAAAACAGGAGCGCCAGCATTTCTTCTTTCAACACCGCCTGTCCAACGGAACTTTCCGGGACGTGGAAGTAATCTCCGGCCCCATCCGGTTCCATGACCGGGAGCTGCTCTATTCCATCGTGCATGACATCACCGAGCGTCGCCGGGCTGAAGAATCCCTGCGGCACGCCCATGCCGAATTGGAGGAGCGGGTGGCGGAACGCACCGCCGAGTTGGTGGCCATGAACGAGTTGTTGCGCCGGGAGATCGAAGCCAGTCGGGCCGCAAAAGATAAACTCCGACAGAGCGAGGCGCGCTTTGCCGCCTTCATGGAACACCTGCCGGGCAGTGCAGTGATGCGGGACCTGGACGGACGGTATATTTTCGTCAACTCGGCCTGGGAACAGGTGACGCGGAAGAATAAAGCCGACATCCTGGAAAAAACCTTGATGGAGATCTGGCCCGAAGACATAGCGGGGAGTTTGGCTGATTTCGATACCCAGGTCGTTGCTTCTCGGCAACCCATGGAGGCCGTGGAGCTCATTGAAATCGAGGGGGAGACGCGGTATCTCCTGACCCACCGCTTCCCTATTCTCGATGCCCGGGGAGAGCCTTTTCTGGTGGGGGTGATCGCCATTGATGTCACCGACCGGCAGCAGGCCGAGGAGAAGCTGCGACAGAGCGAGGCTCTCTTTGCCGCCTTCATGGATCACCTGCCCGGGTTGGCGGTGATGCGGGACCTGGACGGTCGTTATCTGTATGTCAACGAGGCCTGGGGACGCCTGACCGGCATCGCTCCCTGCCACGCCATCGGCAAACATACCCGGGACCTGTGGGAGCCGGAGACCGCGGCAAAAATGCTGACCTCGGATCAGCAGGTCATTACCAGTCAACGGGCCAGCGAAATCATCGAAGAGTTAGATCTGCAAGACGGTGTTCACTACATGCTGACCCATCGCTTTCCCATCCTGGATCGGGAGGGAACCCCACTGATGATGGGGGCCATCACCATCGACGTCACCCGGCGGAAGCTGGCCGAGGACGCCTTGCGCGCCGAAAGGAAAAGATTCCTGTCGTTGCTGCAAGAATTGCCGGCTTATGTCTACCTGATGGATCATCATAATTCCCTGATCTTTACCAACCGCGCCTTTAAGGAGGAATTCGGCGAACCGGGAGGGCGGCGATGTTACGAAATCTTCAAGGGCCGCATCACCCCCTGTACGGCATGCCCGGCCCGGCGGGTGTTCGAAACCCGGGAGCCGGCGATCTGGGAATCAGTCACTCCCGACGGACAGATCTATCAGATTTATGATTATCCCTTCGCCGACGTGGACGGTACCCCCCTGGTGCTGGGGATGGGCATCGATATCACCGCGCGCAAGCGGATGGAAGAGGCCCTGGCCAAACAGGCCGCCCTGTTGCACGACCTGTATCATAACGCCCCCTGCGGGTATCATTCCCTGGATTCGAACGGCACCTTTATGCAGATCAACGATACTGAATTGAACTGGCTGGGCTACGCCCGGGAGGAAGTCGAGGGCCGGATGAAGTTTTCCGACCTCCTGACCCCGGAGAGTCTGCAGATATTCCAGGAAAATTTCCCCCTGTTCAAGGCCCGGGGGTGGGTGACTGACCTGGAATTCGATCTGGTCCGCAAGGATGGCTCACTGTTGCCGGTGCTCCTGAGCGCCACGGCCATTAAAGATGAGAGCGGCGCCTTCCTCATGAGCCGCTCCACGCTCTATGACATCACCGAGCGCCAGCGGGCCGAAAAAAACCTGCAGCGGCAGAGCGCCGTTCTGGAGGGAATCAACCGCATCCTGCGGGAGGCCCTGACCAGCCGCTCCGAGGCCGAATTGGCCCGCATCTTCCTGGAGACGGCGGAAGAGGTCACAGACAGCGCCGGCGGGTTTGTGGACCTGCTCAAGGCAGAGGGAACTCTGGATTTTCTGGCCTGCAGCGATCTGGGGTGGGGGACCTGCCGGCTACCGCCGGAGTCCGGAGAGACGTTGCCGCAAATGCAGGTGCGCGGGCTCTACCGCCGCATCGTCGAAGCCGGCCAGCCCCTGATCAGCAACGCCCCGGCGGTCCACCCCGATTATCGGGGGGGGCCGGCCGGCCCTCCGCCGCTGACCGCCTTCCTGGGAATGCCCCTCTGGCGAGCGGGGGAGGTTATCGGGCTGGTGGGTTTGGCCAACCGGCTGGGGGGATATGATGACACCCACCTCCGGGACGTGGAGGCGCTGTCGCTGGCCTTTGTGGAGGCCTTGAATCGCAAACGCATGGAAGCGGAGTTGCGCCGGGCCTACGACACCATGGAGAAACGGGTGCGGGAGCGGACTCGGGAATTATCCGCCGCCAATCTCGCCCTGCACGCGGGCCTGGCGGAACAACAACGGGCCGAAACCAAGATCAAGGCCTCCCTCAAGGAAAAGGAAGTCCTGCTCCAGGAAATCCACCACCGTACCAAAAACAACATGCAGGTCGTCTGCGCCTTGCTCCAGTTGCAGGCGGCCAATTTCACCGACCGGCAGATCCTCCAGGTCTTCCAGGAAACGGAAAATCGGATCCGGTCCATGGCGCTGGTGCACGAGAAGCTGTACCAGTCCCGGGACCTGGCCAACATTGATCTGGGCGACTATCTCCACGATCTGGCCAAAAACCTGATGAAGACGTATCAAGTCACTCAGGATCGGATTGTCCTGTCGGTGCGCTCCCAACCTTTGCCGGTGAGCATTGAAACGGCCATCCCCTGTGGATTGATCGTCAATGAATTGATCTCCAACGCTCTGAAACATGCCTTTCCGGGGGAACGCCGGGGGGTCATTACCCTGGCCGTGCGCCAAAAGACCTCCGGTGAAATCGAATTGACGGTGGCCGACAATGGCGCGGGCATGCCTTCGGGTTTGGACTTCCGCCGGTCGGAATCCCTGGGATTCCAGATTGTCGCCAATCTGGCGGAAGTCCAACTGAAGGGCGAGCTCAGGCTCGAAACCAGCACGGGCACGGCCTTTCACCTGCGTTTTCGGGAACCCCAATACGGCGGGGGCATCTGAGGAGGGCGGCGATGAAAATCATGATCGTGGAGGACGAAGTGATCTCGGCCCTGGCTCTGCAAAAGGCCTTGCAGCGGCGAGGACTGACGGTCTGTCCCCTGGCCACCACCGGCCAGGATGCACTGCGTCTGGCGGAACAGGAACGGCCGGACGCGGTGCTCATGGATATCCAGTTGCGGGGGGAAGTGGACGGCGTGGAGACTGCCCGGCAGATACGTTCCCGGTTCGGAATTCCCGTCGCCTTTATGACCGGGTACCCGGACGCCGAGATGATGGCGCGGGCCCGGATGGCCGAACCCATCGGCTACTTCATCAAGCCGGTGGACCTGGAAGAGGTCATCGCCCGGTTGACCGAGGTTCTCGAGCCGCCAGCCCACCACGGCGCCGGGAAGCAGTCGCCGCCCCCGACCTCCTAAGCCCGCCCCTGGTGCCTGGCCTGGGATGAAGGGGGAACCCGCCGCCGATCCTACTCTCCGATGATCTTCACCAAGACCCGTTTCCGGCGACCGCCGTCGAACTCCCCGTAGAAAATCTGTTCCCAGGTGCCGAAATCCAGCTTGCCCTGGGTAATGGCCACCACCACCTCCCGCCCCATGATCTGGCGCTTCATGTGGGCGTCGGCGTTGTCCTCCCCCACGTTGTGGCGGTATTGAGAGACCGGGGCGTGGGGAGCCAGCCTCTCCAGCCAGACTTCGTAGTCGTGGTGCAGACCCGACTCATCGTCATTGATGAACACCGATGCGGTTATGTGCATGGCGTTGACCAACACCAGGCCCTCGGTGACGCCGCTTTCCTTCAGGCACTGGTCCACCTGAGGGGTGATATTGATAAAGGCCCGCCGGGTGGGCACGTGAAACCAGAGTTCCTTGCGAAAGCTTTTCATCCCGATCCCCCTTCCTTTTTCATCTTAACGGAATTTTAACAGCCGTCCCCGCCAAATTAACCCCAAATTAATGTGCGGTTTGGTAAAAAATTCTACACCTCTTGCCCCCCCGAGGGGCGGGGCCGGATAACGCCGGCCGAGAGGGCTGGTAGGCCGGCTCGTATAGAGCCCCCGAGTTGACCAGATCATTTTCGGGGTTGCGGGGAGGGAGCTTTCCTCCCCCCGCAACCCGGCGGCCACAGGAGGTCACCCATGTCAAAACAAAGAAGAGTCAAGGATTTGATGATTCCCCTGGAGGATTATCCCCATATCCCGTATTGGTTTACCTTGCGCCAGGCCATGGCCATCGTCCGGGAGGCGGCCATCAAGTTTGAGGGCTCCTTTGAACCCCGGGCCATCCTCATCTTCGATGAAAAATACCAGTTGATGGGGATGTTGACCCTGCGGGACATTATCCGGGGCTTGGAGCCCCGCTTCCTGCAGGAAACGGACCTGATCAAAATGGACCCCAGTCTCACCATCCTGGCCGGAGATCTCTTCGGGCCGGGGATGAAGCAGGCCTCCCAAAAACCGGTCAGCGACGTCATGACCACCATCCGGGTGACGGTGAACGACGAAGATTCCCTGGTCAAGGCCCTCTTCCTGATGATCAAGGAAAATGTCGGCCTCATGCCCGTCCTGCACGATAACAAGGTGGTGGGCATGATTCGCCTGTCGGATCTGTTCCAGGAAGTTTCCGAGGTGGTGTTGGGCGACTGATATTCATCTCGCGCCCGCAGAACAAGGGAGTGCAACATGGCGGAAGAAACTAAAAAAATGCCCATGGGCGCCGGTCTGCCGGAGATGCCCGAAGCAATTATTCTGGCTCCCAAACCGGAAGCCATTGACTGGAAAAGAATTTTCTTTATCTTTTTGGGTTTCGGACTCTTTGTGTTGTTTTACGTCCTTCCCGGGCTGCCCGATGCGGTGGATCCGGCGGGCAAGGTCTTCAAGCTGTCTTGGGAAGGCAAGCTGGCCATTGGCCTGTTTTTGCTGGCCGGCACCTGGTGGGTCTTTGAGGTGATGCCCATCGGGGCCACGGCCATCACCATCGGCATCTTTCAGGCCCTGTTCCGCCTCCGAAGCCCCAAAGAAGCCCTGAGCGACTTTCTCGATCCCTCGGTCTGGTTTATCTTCGGTTCAGTGGTCATCGGCATGTCTTTCTCCGCCTCCGGTCTGACCAAGCGGATGGCCTACAAGATGCTGGAGGTGGTGGGCGAGCGCACCACCATGATCTATTTGGGATGTTTCATCGTCACCGCCGCCATGACCCATCTCATGGCCCATACCGCGGTGGCCGCAGCCGTCTTCCCGCTGTTGATGGCCATCAACGCCCTCTATTCCAGCTCCGACGAGCCCACCAAGTTTGGCAAGGGGCTGTTCATCGGCATGGCCTGGGTGGCAGGGGCCGGTTCCATCGTCACCTACCTGGGGGCGGCCCGGGGCGTGGCCGCGGCCGGCATGTTCAAAGAGTTCACCGGCCAGGACGTCGGGTTTTTCGAGCTGAGCAAATACATGTTTCCCATCGGCTGGCTCATGGTCTTCCTTATCTATCTGGTGGTGGTCTTATTATTCCGTCCGGAAAAAGACCGCATCGTGGGGCTGCGGGACAAAGCCAAGGAGTTGGCCCGGGAGCTGGGCCCCATGAACACCAAGGAATATCTGGTCATAGCGGTGGTGGGCGGTATTGTGGCCTTGTTCATGGTCAACTCCTTCCTGCCGCAATTCGGCTACCAGACCTTCAGCCGGGCCGGAATTGTGCTCCTGGCCACCCTGGCCTTCTTTCTGACCAAGACCCTCACCGTGGATGATCTGGAGGCCATTCCCTGGAACATTATCCTGCTCTTCGGCGGGGCCATGAGCATCGGTTTCTGCCTCTGGAAGACGGGGGCGGCGGAGTGGATGGCGGTCCACTGGCTCACCCTGTTCCTGAAGGCCCACTGGCTGGTCTTTGTGCTGGGCATCGCCTTTTTCGTGCTGATGATGACCAACTTCATCATGAACGTGGCTGCCATTGCCATCTCGCTGCCGGTGTCCTTGGTCATCGCCAAATATCTGGGAGTGTCGCCGTACGTCATCCTGTTCGCCTCCCTGGTCACTGCCGGGATGCCCTTCAACCTGCTCATCGGGGCGGCGCCCAACGCCATCGCCTATGAGAGCCGGCAGTTCACCACCGGCGAATTCTTCACCTACGGGTGGGTCCCCAACATCGTGCTCATGGTCGTCCTGGCGCTGTTCTGCGCCCTCATCTGGCCGCTCATGGGGATGACGGTGGTGGTCCCCAAGGTGACCCCCTAGAGCCGACCGACGGGGGGGGATGCAACCCCCCTCCGGCCCCCGGCCGGATATTCGAATGATCGCCGGAAACCAAAGGATACCAAGCCTATGAAAAAACCCGGTCATTATCTGACGATAGTGTTAAGTTTGCTCCTGGCGGCGGCGGCTCTGCCCGCCCTGAGCCAGGCGGCCCCTCCCGGCCCCCCCGGGGACAAGCTGGTTGTCTCGGGCGCCATGCTCAACCTCCAGGGTGGGGGGGTCAAGGAAGTGGAGATCACGGTGCGGGTCAACGGCCAGACCGTCAAACCGGAGGGCCATGAGGAGGAGATCAGCACCGGCAAGAGCGGCGCCTGGGTGGCGGAATTCCTGCTCCCGGCGGGGACCCTGCCCCAGGCCAGGGTGGAGGTGACGGCCCACAAGCCCTCCTGGCAGACGCTGGCGCCCACGGCCGTGGAGGTCGTGGCGGCAGGAACGGACGGGGCCGGCCAGCGTCTGTTCCAGGCCTCCCAGAATTTCACCCTGAAGCGCCAAATCACCCCGGGCTTCTGGATCGCCACGGCCATTCTGCTTCTGGTCTACGTCCTCATTGCCCTGGAGTTGATGCACCGCACCCTGGCCTCCCTGCTGGGCGCGGCCTTGGTCCTGTTCGTCTCCTATACCCTGGGGACCTTTGACAAGGGCTATTTCATCCTCTCCTTTGAAGACGCCATGCGGGCCATCGACATGAACGTCATCTTCCTGCTCATGGGCATGATGATCATCGTGGGCGTCACCAAGAAGACCGGCATGTTCCAGTGGCTGGCCTACAAGGCCTTTGCCCTGGCCCGGGGCAATGTCTTTGTCCTGTCCCTCATCCTGATGTGGATCACCGCCATCGCCTCGGCCTTCCTGGACAATGTCACCACCATGCTGCTGATGATCCCGGTGACCATCGAGATCGCCGTGACCCTGAAAATCAATCCCATCGCCCTGCTGATCCCGGAGGTGTTTGCGTCCAATGTGGGCGGCACCGCCACCCTGATCGGCGATCCGCCCAACATCCTCATCGGGTCTTACGCCAAGCTGACCTTCGGGGCCTTCGTGAGCAACCTTGCCTTGGTGTGCGCCGTGGGTATGGTGATCACGGTGGTCTATTACATCTATTGGTATAAGAAAGACTACCTGAAGGCCGAAGTGGGGAACGTGGAACGCACCATCTCCTATCTGCGGGAGGAATACCGCATCACCGACCGGAAACTGCTCATCATGTGCCTAAGCATGCTGGGGTTCGTGATCCTGTTGTTCGTGGTGCATGGGGTGCTGCACATGGAACCCTCGGTGGCGGCCCTGACCGGGGCCATGATTCTCCTGGCCCTCTCCCGGGTGGATATTGTGGAGATGCTGGAGCATGAGGTGGAGTGGCCCACCCTGGTCTTCTTTATTGCCTTGTTCATGGTCATCGCCGGGGCGGAGGAGACCGGGTTGATCCAGATGATCGCCGAATGGGTGAAGGACTTCTCCGGCGGCAATCTGACCGCGGCCGTTATTATTGTTTTGTGGGTCGCGGCCATCGCCTCCGCCTTCATCGACAACATCCCCTTCACCGCCACCATGCTGCCCATCATCGCCTTTCTCAATCAGACCATCCCGGGGGCGGAAAGCGGCGTGCTCTGGTGGTCCCTGGCCCTGGGGGCCTGCTTGGGCGGTAACGGCACCATGATCGGGGCCTCCGCCAACGTGGTCACCGTCGGCATGGCGGAAAAGGCGGGCTATCACATCACCTTTATGGGCTACATTAAGGCCTGCTTTGTGCCCATGCTGGTCACCGTGTTCCTGGCCATGGGGTACCTGCTGGTGGCTTACTAGCGGTTGCCGGAAGTCGCCACATGCACCTGCGGGGGCGGGTTTCAGACCTGCCCCCGTTTCATTTTTGGAGGGCGGCCAGGACGCGCCATTTATTAGAGGCGCTGGGAATGACTATTTTTGCTAGACCTGGTAAAGTGCAAGGAGTGGCTGTCATGGCCCCCCGTTGATCTATGGAACGCATGCCGTCCCTAACCGCATACCGCAGTAAGTATATGGAGATCTGCTGATGGCGTATCGGTTCGGGCGGCCTCCGAGGTGGTAACATGGGTGTGAGGGAAACCGGGGCGTATCTCGCCCTGGGGCTGAGCAGCGGCTTCCTCATCGGTCTGTTGGGGGTAAGCACCGGATTGATCCTGGTGCCGGCCCTGGTTTTTGCCCTGGGCTGGAACCAACGCTTGTCCCAGGGCACGGCCCTGGCAGTATCCCTGCCGCCGGTGAGTGTCCTGGCAGTATGGGATTACTACCGGGATGGCCATGTCCACCTCCCCGCCGCCGGCATCATGGCCCTGGGCATCTTTTGCGGCGGCTATTTTGGCGGCAAGCTGGCGGGAGCGGTGTCTCCCCGGCGGCTTCGTCACCTTTTCGGTATTCTGCTGTTTCTCATCGGGCTGAAGATGCTGGGGGGGATATGACGGAGTGCCTCCCGAGAGAATGGGTATGCACGAATTGATGGTGCTGTTGGTCCTGGCGTTTTTGGTGGGCATCGTCGGCGGCATGATCGGCATCGGGGGCGCCGTGTTTTTGCTGCCGGTGCTCGTCTACGGGCTCGCCTGGTCGGAGCAGATGGCCCAGGGCACCACCCTGGCCATGTTGCTCCCTCCCGTGAGTTTCCTGGCCGTCATCCAGTATTATAAGATGGGCGAAATCAAACTCGCACCCGCGCTGGTCATTGCGGTCAGTTTTGTCCCGGGGGCGTATGCCGGCGGTCTGTTGGGAAATATCCTGCCGGCCGACGTGTTGGGGAAGATCTTCGGGGGCTTCGCCATGGTGGTGGCCCTCAAACTGCTCTGGACCCCGGAACCCACCGCCGGTGACGCCGTGCAGTCAGGTCCGAAGGTAAAGTAGACAACTTCCGGGAGATATCGGAGTCGGACAATGGGGCGGGAGGTACCATACCCCCAGGCTGAACCCCGGGAGCGCCTAGGACCAGAATGATTAATTAGTATAATCTATCGTTGTCTAAATATCGATTAGCTTATCTTATCAATTCCGCCAGCAGTTCGGCCTGCCGCCGGGCCGCGCCCTGATGCCGCTCCAGGGCCTCCCGGGCCCGGTCCCCCAGGGCCTCCCTCTCTTCCCGATGGGTCAGCCGAAAGCGGACCTGAGCCAGAAGGTCGCCGGGCCCGGAGACCTTCCCCCCCGCCCCGGCCGCCTCCAACAGGGCCACGGCTGGGCGGAAATTGTGCATCTGGGGGCCGTACAGGGGGGCCTTGCCCCAGGCCGCGGGCTCCAGGATGTTCTGGCCGCCGTGGGGGACGAGGCTACCGCCCACGAACACCACATCTGCCTGACCATAGAGACTGAAGAGCTCCCCCACCGTATTCACCAGGACCACCGGCCGGGTGCGGATTTCCTCCCCCGCGGCCAAACTGGTCCATAATTGAAACTCCAACCCCGCCCGGGCCAGCATTCGACCCACCTCCGGGGCGCGTTCCGGATGGCGGGGGGCCAGGATGAACAGCAGGGTAGGGGAGGCGGCCCGCAGGGACTGATAGGTGGCGATCAGAATCTCCTCCTCCCCGGGGTGGGTGGAGCCGGCCAGGAACACGGGGGCTCCTTGAACCCGAAGCAGCCGACGCTGCCGGTCGGCAGCCGGTGCGGTCTGGGTATCGGCCAGGCGGTCGAACTTGGTGCTGCCGGTGACCCGTACCCGGGAGGGGTCGGCGCCCAGCTCCAGGAATCGGCGGGCATCCTCGGAACTGGAGGCGGCAATGAGGCCGAACCGGTGGATGAGGTCGGCAAAGAGGGGCTGGATATAGCCGTAGCGGCGGCTGGAACGGTCGGACAGGCGGGCGTTGGCCAGGGCCAGGACAACCCCCTGATTGTTTGCTATGTTTATGAAATTAGGCCATATTTCAGTTTCCAGGGCCACGAACAGGGTAGGGCGGAGACGATTTAAATACCGGTGCACGGTCCAAGGCAGGTCCAGGGGGAAGTAGAACACCCGGTCCGCCTCCGGAAACAGCTGCCGGGCCACGGCCTGCCCGGTTTCGGTGCTGGTGGAAATAAAGACCCGGGCTTCGGGAACCAAGCTGCGCAGCTGACGCACCAGGGGCCCGGCCCCCCCGATCTCGCCCACCGAGACGCCGTGCAGCCAGATATGGGGCCGGCCGTCGGCAGGGGACGCCTCCGGCAGGGCGCCTCCCAGGCGCGGGGCGAAGCTTTCCCCCCGGCCCCGGCGGCGCAGGTGCCAGTAAAACAGCGGCCAGCCCACCAGCCCGGCCGCGGTCGTCAGACCGGCATAGAGCGGCAGCACCAGTCGGCTCAGGGGGAAGGGCGGCTCCGACACCCTCAGGCCCCGACGCCCAACTGGTGCTCCAGGGACTGGGCGATGGTGGGGTAGAGGAACTCGAAACCGGCGGCCAGCAACCTTTTCGGCAGCACCCGCTGCCCCCCCAAGATGACCTGCCCGAACTCCCCCAACACCAGCTTGACCATAAAGCCGGGCGCGGCCATGAAGCTGGGCCGGTTCAGCACCTTGCCCAGGGCCCGGGCCAACTCGGCGTTGCGCACCGGATGCGGCGCGGTGAAATTGATCGGGCCGTTCAGGTCCGGGCGGTCCAGGACGAACAGGAAGGCCCGGAACTGGTCGGTCTGGTCAATCCAGGAGAACCATTGTCGCCCGGAGCCCACCGGCCCTCCCAGATAGGAATTGAAGATGGGCGTCAGTTGCGCCAGGATGCCCCCGCCCCGGCCCAAAACGATCCCGAACCGGGTGATGACCACCCGGATTCCCAGGTCCTGGGCCTTCAGGGCCTCGGCTTCCCAATCCCGCCCCACTTGCCCCAGGAAGTCGTCCCCCCGAGGGGCGTCTTCGTCCAGCTCCTCATCGCCGTGCAAGCCGTAGTAGCCGATGGCCGAAGTGGAGAACAGCGTCTGGTGGCCGCCGGGACGGAGGGCCTGGACCAGGTGACGCGTGGTCAGGATCCGGCTGTCGCGGATGAGTTTCTTATGTGGCGCCGTCCACCGGGTGAAGACGGAGGCCCCGGCCAGGTTGATGATCCAGTCATGCTCGGGGACCGCCGCCATCCAGTCCCCGGGTTTCGTCGGGTCCCCCTCCACATAGGCGATTCCCGGCATGGCAGGTCGGGAGGGGAGATGCCGGGTCAGAATGGTCACCACATGGCCGCGCTGGAGCAATTCCCTCGATAGATTCGTGCCCACGAACCCGGTGCCGCCCGTTAGAAAAACCTTCATCGCACGTAATCTCCTATGCAGCAGGAATACTTCGGGTCAGTCGCATTTACCTGGCCGCCTTCGCCCGGCAGGCGGCTGCGGGTGACGGAGCAAAGGTCGCCTCCCTCTTTTTGAATAAGCACGGCGGCCAGGACCATCAAGAGGGGCGACACTCGCCCCACGGGGTGGCATCCCGACAATACCGCAATGATCGGACCGCGCGATGAGCCCCCCGGACACCCATGCCTGCCCGGGGGCTTTCCCCTTGGAACGAGGGCGATATGGTGCCAAGGACTCTTTGAGATAAAATTCCAGCCCTTCCGGGGGGCCAGGCCATTTTCAAGTCCTCTCTATAAGTTTACATAATATATATTATCAGACGTTATATAAAGAGGATGAAAAAGCCGGGAGGGGTCCCCCGGAAAAATATTAGTTGGGAAATTAAGGTAAAGCGGAACCGTATTCGGCTCTGTCATCTGAAAACTGACAAAGCATACCTGAAAGCCGGGTTCTCCGGAAACCGAACATCGAACCTGGTACAAATGAATGGTTCGGCCGTCCGGACAGACACCACATGGCCTCTCCCTCCCTGAGCTTCTGGCCTTTCTCCTATGGTGGACGGCTGCCAGCCGACCGCGTAGCCTTTCTATTGGGTGAACTGGTTGAGGTACTTCTTAAAATCCTGGTAGCTGATCTCCACCACGCGCCAATCGCGGCTTTGCGGATCCTGGAGCATCTGGAAGGAGAACTGATGCTTCGACTGCGGGTCCCGCACCACCACCTCCGCCAGTCCCCCTTCGGTGGTGGTGATCCGAGCCTGGGTCAACAGACCGGTGATGGCGACCTTTTCCCGGGTCCCCAGGTTAGCCAGAAATTGGCCCACCTGATCCTTGATCTGGGGTTCCAGGGCCTCCACTACCTTCGGGACCAGGAATTGCGCCAGCTTTTTCCCCAAGGCGCGGCCTACGCGAGTAAAGTCGTCTTCCGGGGTTGCAGACCCCGGGGCCGGCGTGCCGAAGACATTGAAGTCATCGCTGCCCTTTGAAGCCAGGTTGCCGATGATCGAGGGAAGATCTATATACCTGAAAAGCTTATCTTTATCCTGGGTTTGGACGGCCACCACGATCTGCGCCAGGGCATAGCGGGGGGTGCCCTGCCAGTAATAGTAGATGGCGCCGGCAATGCCGACCACCAGAACCAGCAACAACGACAAATAGATGAAAAAGCGACGCATACGCACCTCACTCAGGGGGTTGTACTGCCGCGGCAGTCAAGGCCGGGCCTTGGCGTCGGGCGGCAAATATGATAAGAGATGGGCGAAGAATCTTTACATCGCGGGTTTCCAAGAGGTTATGAACACGGAAAAACTTCTTTCCCGAGAGGAACTGGGCAATGGGTTGGTCCTGGAAGTCTGGGACCACAGCCGACCCGTGGCGGGGGACCGCTGGCAGGTGAAGGTGGAGATACGCATTGCCGTCCCGGTGACGCCGCCCTTTTTGCCCCCGGCCCTGGCCGACAGCCTGACCGCAATCCGGGCCGCCCTGGGGGACGTGGCGGTCTTTACCCAGGTGCAGGAGCGCAACTTCATCGCGGCCCCGGAGGTCAACGGCGTGGTGGAGGAAATGCAGACCCGCCTCACGTCTCTGGGGCGGGAATATGCCGGCCGTCCTGACTTTCCCGGAAAATTCCTCGCCCGCCGGTTCTCCGCCCATCTTGCGCGGCAAGGCTGGTGGGGGTCCTAAAAGTCGCAGCCTCCGGGCGCCCGTCATTGCTCCTCCCGATCTTATCCGGGGATTCACAGTTATTATATCAGATGTGCCCGTTTTTCCGCCAGGCGGTCGCGATCGGTCTGCCGCGCCGGGGCGGTCAAGTCGGAGCGAGGTGGACCGCGTCGGTGGCGCCCCCGGTGGCCTGAAGCCCTCCAGCCAGCAGTGCGGTTGCGGATCAATGTAGCAACATCACCGGTATTGGGCAAGGAGAATCACACCCTGAGCAGAGGTGAAGCGGAGGTGGAAGAGTATGAGTCAGAATGACGGACCGGCGCCGGTGGTGCGCCTCAGCCCCAAAGGCTGGCGATGGTGGTTGACGGGACATCCCTGGGTCTACCGGGATGACCTGGCCGGGGGGGAGGCCGTGGCCGGAGACCTGGTTAACGTCCTCGACCATCAGGGGCGGCCTGTGGGCCGCGCCATCTATAGCGCCGCCTCCCGGATTGCCCTGCGCTTCGTGACCCGGGAAGACGTGCCGGTCAACCGGGAGTTTTGGCAGCATCGCTGGCGTCGGGCCCTGGCCTGGCGCCAGCGGGTGGCGCCCGAGGCCGAGGCCCGGCGTCTGATCTTTGCCGAGGCCGACGGATTCCCCGGTCTGATCGTGGATTCTTATGCCGGACACCTGGTCGTCCAGGTGCATCACCCCTATTGGGAGCGGTGTCTGCCGGAATTGCAGGAATTGCTGCATCTCGACGCCACCCCGGCTTCCATCACCTGGCGCAACGACAGTGAGGTGCGGCTGTTGGAGGGGCTCCCCCAGGGGGTGGAGACGGTGGCGGGCACCCTCCCGGATCGCATCCTGGTGCGGGAAGGCGCCGTGCAGTTCTGGGTGGATGTGCGCCACGGCCAGAAAACCGGCATGTTCCTGGACCAACGGGAAAACCGGCAGGCGGCCGCGGCTTGGGCCGCCGGCGAGGTCCTGGACTGTTTTAGCTACCAGGGGGGGTTCGCTCTGCACCTGGCCGCCGGGGCGCGCCAGGTGACCGCGGTGGAAACCTCGGCCGCGGCTCTGTCCCAGGCCCGGGACAACGCCCGGCTCAACGGCCGGGACAACATCAGCTGGGTGCAACAGAACTGTTTCGAGTTCCTCAAGGCGGCGGTGGCCGCGGGGCGGCGCTACGACCTCATCGTCCTGGACCCGCCGGCCTTTGCCCGCTCTCGGGGGGACCGCCGGGGGGCCCACCGCGGTTATAAGGAGATCAACCGCCGCGCCCTGCAACTGCTCCATCCCGGCGGGGTGCTGCTCACCTGCTCGTGTTCGTATAATGTCTCGGAGAGCGAGTTCGTCGGCCTGTTGCGGGAGGCCTCCCGGGACGCCGGCCGCCAGGCCCGACTCATCGAGCACCGGGGCGCCTCCCGGGACCACCCGGCCCTCCTCTCTCTGCCGGAAAGCGTTTATCTGAAGTGCTATGTCTTGGGAGTGGACTAGAGCGACGCCGGAGAAGCGGCGGCCCGGATTTAGGAAATCTTTTTATTCTGCCGATATGTTTCCATAAGATCAGAGGATCTCATTATCTTATCGCCGAGGGAGGGGATCGGTTATGCCTCCCCCCAAGAAATTGGAAACGCAGATTCCACCATTAATGCCTCCGTATCCGGACAAGCGCCCCCAGCAAAGCCGGCAGTCCCGGAGGTACCAACGGCGCATTCCCGTCCAGGCCATCAACGGCAAGGCGGTGGACGACTCCTTCCTGCTGGACATCAGCTCCCTGGGTTTCAAGGTGGAGTCCACCGTCCCCCTGACGCTGAACGACCCCGTCCAGGTTACCTTCACCATGCCGGATACGGGCAAGACCGTCACCTATACCGGCCAGGTGATGTGGACCCGGACCACCGCGCCCCTGGGCAGCCGTTACCTTCTCGGGGTCAAGATGTATATCCCCCAGTGGGAGATCGACCTGCTGGCCCGCCGCTGGGAGGGCCTCTCCCCGATGAAATAACCATGCCTCCCACCGATCCGGCATGTCGCCCGGAGAACCGCCCCGTACGACAGCCCCCGGGACCTGTTAAGGAACGCCGTTCCAGGCCGAAGGTCACCGGGGCGATGACAAAAAAACCCTGAACCATTTGACGAGGGGGAAAATGCTGATTATAATTACCTAAGCCAGTAAGTTAATCCGCAGGGAGGACGAGCCTGCCGGCTGTGCCTCCCTTTTTTATTGCACCCTTCAGGGACAACTGACGCCGGCCGACGGCCTCAGCGGCGCACCGGCGCAGGGAAAATAGCAGGTCAAGGAGACAAAAGAATGGTAAAAAAGGGACAGTATGTCCAGGTGCACTACATCGGCACCCTTGATGACGGCACCGTGTTCGATAACAGCCAGGGCCGTGAGCCCCTGGAGTTTCAGGTGGGTTCCAATAACGTCATCTCCGGGTTCGACAATGCCGTGGTCGGTATGGCCATCGATGAAGAGAAGAATATCCGTCTCAGCGCCGATGAGGCCTATGGCCAACCCCGGGAGGAGATGAGACGGGAATTCCCCCGGTCGGTTCTGGGTGACCAGAAGGTGGAGGTGGGGGAAGAACTCTGGTTCAGCAGCCCCCATGGCCCGGTCCCCGGAAAGGTTCTCTCCTGCGATGAAGAAAAGCTCTGGATGGATTTCAACCACCCCTTGGCGGGGAAGAACCTCACCTTCCAGATTAAGCTGGTGGGCGTCAGCGACGCCCCCACCCAGGCCAGCTGCAGTTGCGGCTGCGATTGCAGTACTCCCCCGGAGGGCGGCTGCGGCTCCGGCTGTAGCTCCTAAGCAGACTATGTCCCGTCGCCGGTCGGGTTAGCCCCGGCCGGCGGTCTTTTTGGGTTCGGGGGGCAGAACCGAGGCGCCGGCGCCGCCTTGCTCCGGTGGCGACCGATCCCCCGGTTCGAGCCTCTTTCACGCCACTCCATCAAGCCCCCTCCCCTCCCCCTTGGGCCCGCACCTGTTTGGCCGCGGCCTTGGCGTTGAATTTACCCGCGTCAATGACGTAGCGGTCATGCGTGCCCTCCGAGATCAGGTCCAGGCCGTCATGCGCCGAGAGGGAGAAGGTGAGCTTGCGGCCCTCCACCTGGTCCAATACGCCCCGGACGGTAATGGTGAGGCCGGGGGGCGTGGCCGCGCAGTGGTTGAAATTGATCCCAATGCCCACCGTCTGCTCCCGGGGCCAGTCCAGGAAGGGGTTGATTGCCTGAATACAGGCCCATTCGAACAGCCCCACCATAAAACCGGTGGCCAGAACCCGGGGCATCTGCTGAAATTCCGGCGACTCCGGATAGAGGTGCGGCACCGTCTTGGTCTCGGGCACCGTGAACCGGAATTCAAATTCCAGACCCGATGACAAACTGTCCTGCATGGGGTTCCCTCCTTGAATAACTTACGGATATTATAATTATATTAATCAATCAGGGCGAGGTCTGCCCAACCCCCCTCCCCTGCCCCCGCCGTCGGCGTTCCCCGCCTTCCGGATCGCCCTGGATTCTGCCGCCGCCCGAATCCCTCGCCGCGGGCGCGGCTACCCGACGGCCTCCGCCTTCACCTCGGCCCACACCGCCTCTTCGAAGGCCCGGGCCTTCTCGGAACGGGGCTGGGCGGCCGGCCCCTGCAAGACCCGTTGGGCCGGCGAGGTGTCCAGCTTTACCCGCTCCACCTCCATCTCCCACAGGGCCATGGCCTCGCTGGCCGCCAGGGGCTCCTTGATCAGCCGCATGACCCCCTGAATACCCACGGCCAAGTCGCCCGCGGCAAAGATTTCCAGGGACACCCGGCCGTCCCGGCGCAGGTTTGTGGCCGTGGTGGTATGCCGCAAGGTGGCGATGAGCAGGGTTTTGTCGTCCCGGGCATAGATCAGGGAAATGGGGGCGGAGTTGGGGGCCCCGTTCACCCCCACGGTGGCGGCCACGGCAATGGTGCGGTTGGGATTGTGGTTGAAGAGTTCCACCAGATTGAGGGTCTCTTCCTCCCCGGGCTTGCGGGACCGGGACACGATCAAGCGGTCGCCCAATATCTTGGCCATAGTCATCCTCCCAGGGGGTTTGAGCCCCAGTTCTATTTCAGACCCAAACCCTTGAATACATCTCTTACCAGCGCAGCGTCATGCTCTTTCCCCCTTCACGCCCCCTTCTTGCATCTGACCGTTGATGGCTAACTGCTGTTTCGTCCTGCGTCCCCTTGCTCCGGAGCCATCTCGGGGCACTCCGCCAGGTCCCGCTTGCCCTCCGCCACCTGTTGGGCGAACACCATGCAGGTGGGGGCGCCGCATTGACCGCAGTTGGTCCTCGGCAGCAGCTTGAGGACGCCGATCAGATCCATTCTCTGTTTGGAGCCGAAGCTGGGTTCGATCTGCTCCCTCTTCTCCCAGGTGTCATTGATCGCACCCCGGAGCCACTCCAGGATCTCCCCGGCCTCCTCGGCGTCCTTCACGATATTGATGAGGATCTCCCGGGAATACAAGGTGATCAGCCGGTCGTGATACCGTAGGGTCAGAGACGGCGTCTCCGGAAAATATTGATGCCCCTGGAGCGCGGTATTGAGGTACGGAAACACCGCGCTGATGTCCGCCTCCAGGTGCGCCGTGCACCTCAGGTGGGTCGCCTGGGGATGGGGCGGCCGCACAAATTCTGCGTGGTAGCCTGACAACAACATGGTGGTTCCCCCTCTCTGATCCAGGTGCATTCTAAACCATACGATTTCATCTGAGTCATACTGAATCGAGTCCTGCGAAGTGATGCCAAGTTCGGTTTCAAACCCCATCAATATTTAATTTCTTGATGGTTCAGTTTCTTGCCATCGGCGCGCCATGACTTTCCCTGGCCCCCGCCTCTGAACCTGAATGGCCGGGGGAACCGCGCCCCATCCTTTCAGCTGACAGCTAATCTCTTCCCTTTCCATGCTTTTTATGATAATCAGCTAAAGATATAAGACAAATTAATAATATTTATTATATTGATAAGATAATATTATGGATTGGCAGCAGATCATCGGGTTCTACCATCTGGCCAAACTGGGCAGCTTCACCAAGGCCGCCGAAGCCACCTTTCGCACCCAGTCGGCCCTGAGTCAACAGATCAAGGCCCTGGAGGCGGAATTGGATTGCCAGCTGGTGGAGCGCATCGGCACCCGAAAGTTGCGCCTGACCCCGGCGGGGGAGCGGCTCCTGGTCTTTGCCCGGGAGGTCCTGGAAAAACAGGCCCGCCTGCTGGAAGACGTCCAGGCCCTCAAGGGGGTGGCCCGGGGCCGCCTCAGCCTGGCCGCGCCCTTCACCACCCTCTACCACCTGCTGCCCCGGGCGGTGCAGGACTATCTCAGCGACTACGGACAGGTGCAGCTCACCCTGTTGGACCGGACCCAGGAACGCGTCATCGCGCTGCTCAAGAGCGGTGATGTGGACCTGGGGGTGGCCCTGGAATCCCGGACGCCGCCGGAGGTTGTGCGGCGCCGCTGGCACAAGGTGGAAACGGTGCTGCTGGCCCCCGCGGGCCATCCCCTGGCCGCCGCCGGGCGCCTCACCCTGTGGGAGATCGCCAGATATCCCTTGATTCTGCCCCCCGCCGACGGCCGCTCCCCCACCCGGATATTCCTGGAAGAGCGCTTTAAAAAATTGGGGATCACCCACCGCCTGCTGCTGGAGTCCACCAATGTCGAGTTGACCTCCCGGTATGTGGAGATGGGCCTGGGACTGGGGTTTGCCTCGGTGGTCCGGGAGCTGCCCGAATTAGCCGCCCGGAAACTGGAATTTTTACCCCTGAACCACTATTTCCCCGACGACTACCTGGCCGTCCTGCAACGCCGCGACAAGGTCCTGAGCCCCTTCCAGGAGGACTTTGTGCAACGGCTGCTGGGGCAGCCGGAGGCCGTCGCCCCGGACCCCCAAAAGGAAACCATACCCACCGGCGCCTGAGTAGTGATATAATGAGACGTCATGGTGCCTTCCCCCCGTCCAGTGCCAGTTCGGGCCCACCTCCGGTGCCGCCGTGGGCTGCCAGCATGGTTCACCCGGCGCTGGCGGAGCTGCGCCCCCCTCATCCTGCTGGCGGTGGCTCTGGCGGCCCTGGTGCGGGCCGGCTGGTGCCAGGAGGTCACCCTGGAACCGGTGCGGTTTCTCCCCCAGTGGTTGCCCCAGGCCCAGTTCGCCGGGTATTACGTGGCCCAAGACCAGGGGTTTTTCCGGGAGCAGGGCTTGGCGGTGGAGATCCTGCGGGGCGGCCCGGACCGGCCCCCCTCGGAGCTGCTGGCCCGGGGCCAGGCGGATATCGCCACCATGATGCTGGCCACCGCCATCGTGCAGCGGGCCGACGGCGCTCCCGTGAGGCATATCGCCCAAATGATGCAGCGTTCCGCCCTCATGCTGGTGGCCCGGCGGTCCCGCGGCATTACCGCCCCCGCGGACCTGGGGGGAAAACGGGTGAGCCTCTGGGGCGGGGACTTTCGGGTTCAATTGCTGGCCTTCCTGCAGGCCCACGGCCTCAAGGTCACCATTGTTCCCCAGTATGACACCATGAACCTGTTTCTCCGGGGCGGGGTCGAGGCCGCCAGCGCCATGTGGTATAACGAGTACCATCTCCTCCTGTTGGCCGGGTTGAACCCCGAGGAACTGACCACCTTCCTCCTGGCCGAGTATGGCTTCAACTTCCCCGAAGACGGCCTCTACTGCCGGGAGGAGCTGGCCCGGAGCCGCCCCGACCTCTGCCGCCGGTTTGTCCGGGCCAGCCTCAAGGGGTGGGAATATGCCTTCACCCACCCCGAAGTCGCCCTGGATATCGTCATGGCCCAGGCGGAGGAGGCCCATGGCGCCACCAACCGGGTACATCAACGTTGGATGCTGGCCCGCCTCCGGGACCTCATGGTCCCCCCGGGCGCCACCCGGCCCACCGGACAACTGCAGGAGGGTGATTATCATAGGGTGGCGGCAGAACTGCAAAAGCACGCCCTCATTGACCGCGTGCCCCCCTTTGGCGATTTTGTCCTCCCCGGACCGAACGTCCAGTGAAACCGCGCTCCCTGGCCACCCAACTGCTCCTGTTCATCCTGCCGGCCACCGCCCTGGTCTTCCTGGCCCTCTTCCTCACCACCTATTCCGCCTCCAAGCAGGCCGTGCTCCGGGAAGTCGCCGAGGACGCCCGTAATCTCACCCAGGCCACGGTCTACCAGATTGTCTCGGTGTTGCACGGCATCGAAAAGGTCCCCGATAACCTGCCCCCGACCCTCTCCCAGTACTCTCAGACCTGCCCGGCCGTGGAAAGTCTGATCCGCCGCAGCCTGATCCAAAACCCGGAAATCTACGGGATTGCCGTGGCCTTTGAGCCCCATTCCCTGAAGCCGCGGGATTATTATTGTTGCCCTTACGGCTATCGCCATAACGGCCGGATCGAGCTGCGCAACTTGGGCGGCGGTTCCTATCATTATTTCTCCCGGGACTGGTACCAGTTGCCCAAGGAACTGCAGCGCCCCCTCTGGAGTGAGCCCTACTATGATGAAGGGGGCGGCGACATCATCATGGCCACCTATTCCGTCCCCTTCTACCAGGGAGAAGGGGCGGCGAGAAAGTTTTGGGGCGTGGTGACCGCCGACGTCTCCCTCTTCTGGCTCCAGGAAATGGTGGCCGCCGTGAAGATTTATAATACCGGGTTTGCCTTCCTGATCTCGCACAGTGGGGTCTTTGTCACCGCCCCGGCCCCCCGGCTGATCATGCGGGAGAGTATCTTCAGCCTGGCCGAGGCCCGGGGGGATGCCCAGCTCCGCCAGATCGGCCGCGACATGATCGCCGGCAAGGAAGGCTTTGTGGCCCTGAACAGTTTTGTCAACGACAAGAAGTCGTGGCTCTACTACGCCCCCCTGGGTGCGACGGGCTGGTCCCTGGGGGTCATCTTTCCGGAAGACGAGCTCCTGGCCAGCGTCAACGCCCTGGGCCGCACCCTGGCGGGCGTCAGTGTCCTCGGGTTGGGAATCCTGGTGCTGGTGATCATTATCCTGGCCCGCACCCAGACCCGCCCCCTGCGCCGGCTGGAACAGACCGCGGCGGTTTTGGGTCAGGGGGATTTCACCGTGACCGTGCCGGAGACCGGCACCCGGGAGATTGCCCACCTGGCCTACGCCTTTAATGACCTGGGCCGCCAGTTGACCGAGTACATCGCCAAACGCGACTTCATCCGCGACACCTTCGGCCGCTACGTCACCCAGGAAGTGGTGAAAAAACTGCTGGAATCCCGGGAGGCCCTGGAGCTGGGCGGCGAAACCCGGGAGATAACCATTCTCATGTCGGACCTGCGGGGCTTCACCGCCATCACCGCCCAGATGGAGCCGGAACAGGTGATCTCCTTCCTGAATCGCTACCTGGGCAAGATGATCGAAATCCTCCTCGACCACCACGCGGTCATCGACGAGATCATCGGCGACGGCATCCTGGCCTTCTTCGGTGCCCCGGAACACCTCGACAACCATTCGGAACAGGCCGTGGTCTGCGCCCTGCGAATGCAGGCCGCCATGGCCGACATCAACACCGCCAACGAGGCCGACGGTTTCCCCTACCTGGAGATGGGCATTGCGGTGAACACCGGCACCGTGGTGGTGGGGAATATCGGGTCGGAAAAACGCACCAAGTACAGCGCCGTGGGCAGCCCGGTCAACTTCACCGGCCGCATGGAGGCCTTCAGTGTGGGGGGCCAGGTGCTCATCAGCCCCTCCACGTATGCGCGGGTGGAAACCCTGGTGCGGGTGCGGGACGTCCTGGAGGTGGAAATGAAGGGGGTGGCGGACAAGAACCGGCTCTACGACGTGCAGGGGCTGGGCCCGCCTTATGATATCATGCTGCCGGACCGGCAGACCGAAGTGACGCCCCTGGACCTCCCCCTGTCCGTCCTCATCCACCACGTCCGGGACAAGATCGTCACCGGCGCGGGGGTGGCGGCCCGAATCACCCACATCTCCCAGACCGCGGCCCGCCTGGAGTCCCCCGAGGCCCTGCCGGTCTGGGAGAACATCCGCCTGGAGGTCCAGGACGCCGTCGGTGCCGCCCTGCCCGGCAAGATCTATGGCAAGGTGGTGGCGGCGGAGCCCGCGGGCGACTCCGGGTGGCTCCTGGAGGCCCGCTTCACCTCGGTGTCCCCCGAAATCTACCAGTTCATTCGGCGGACCACCGCCGGGCCCTGACCACTCGACCCCCGCCGCCCCCGCATTTCCCGCTCCCCGGCTGCCGCAGGGGAACGTTATTACCCGCCCAGCTCCGGATGGGCCGCCTTTCTGATTGCAGTTCTGGTATAATCTCTGGGGGCAGGTCGGATTCAATCTACCCAGCCGGTGAAATTGACTCGGCAGACGACATGCATGAGGAGGATACGATGACCAAACCGGAAGACATGTGGCAGTGTCAAATGGCCAACTGCGGGTATATCTATGACCCGGCCCGGGGCGACAAGAAGGGTAAGATTCCTCCGGGGACAAAGTTCGAGGACCTCCCCGAAGACTGGAAGTGTCCCTCCTGCGGGGCGTCCAAGCAGAAGTTCCGACCCCTGGCCGGGCCCGGTTCGGTGGCCGAGGAAGCGACCCCTCGCGCCAGTTAAAGCCCCCTCGACGGCTGTCCCCGCCCGCGTGTGGTCGGGGTGGCGAAGCCACCGGAGGGTATTATCCTGCTTAACAAATGACGGGATCAGGTACGTCCCGGGTCCATTCTCAACTGGACGGAAGGGTAATATTTAGATGCCCCCGAAACCCCCTAATTTCGATCAGGCCGCCGCTGGCTGGGACGATAAACCGCGACGGGTGAAGCTGGCCCACGACATCGCCGCCGCCGTCCTCCGGGAGATCCCCCTGCGGCCGGACATGCAGGCCCTGGACTTCGGCTGCGGCACCGGCCTGGTGACCCTGCGCCTGGCCCCCCTGGTCAAGGCCGTCACCGGGGCGGACACCTCCCGGGGGATGCTCCAGGTCCTGCAGGGTAAAATCGATACCCAGGGCCTCGTTAATGTCAGGACCCTGTACCTGGACCCGGAAGTGGAGACATCCTTGACCGGCTCCTACGACCTCATCGTCAGCAGCATGACCCTCCACCACATCGCCGACCTCGCCCCCCTGCTGGCGCAGTTCCATACCGTCCTGGCCCCCGGAGGCTACCTGGCCCTGGCCGACCTGGACCCCGAGGGGGGCCGGTTTCACACCGACAATACCGGCGTCCACCACTTCGGTTTCGAGCGGGCCGCCCTGGCCCGAGCCCTCAACGCCGCCGGTTTTTCCGCCGTCCGGGACGTCACCGCCGCCACCGTGGAAAAATCCACGGCCACGGGGGAGACAGAGGAGTTTACGGTGTTTTTGCTGATCGGCAGGAAGGGTATTGTTGGTTTTCGAGGAAGAAATATGTCACAATATCACAAATGACGGATTTATATAATTTTTCAGGTGGCTAAAATGAAAGAAAAAATGATAGCTGCATATACACAATTTTGGGATGCAAGAGAAAGTATTACAACGCAAATGTCGACAGCACCATATGACTGGTATCAGATTCCAAACCAATTGCCTGGTATATTCATACCATATTGTCAAATGTTGAATGAATTTTCTAACGATATAGCGAATATTATAAATGAGTTTGCGAGATATATTTCCAATCTTGAAGCCTGGAAATTTGTTATCAACGATATTCATGAAGAGATTAAATTTAATATTATAGTAGAATTTATTTCTCCATTCGCTTCGCTCGCTTTAAATATGCCATATTCCATTAAGTCAAGATTTTATTATGTATGTGCGCATCTTTGCAATCAGGCCAATATGGTCTTGGATATAGAGAGAAAAGATGATATTCCCAAAGATAATGAAATTAATTATAATACATTTGTCTCGTTTTGTAAAAAATGGAATAAATATAGAGATCTAAAAAATGCATTAGATAATTTATCGAATAATAATTATAAAAACAATACTAAAGAATTTAGAAATAAATACACTCATCGTTATTCATTAGGAATTGAGATTTGATTAACTGAGATTATTAAGAGAGTTGAACAACAAGGTCAGATATCCTATCTTATTGGGTTTACAGAACCACTTAAAATTAATGAATTGTTGCCAATTCTATCCGAACAGCATGGCAACTGTATGATAGCATTTAACGCATATAAGGAATTGATATTTGAGCACATATCTGCAATTGATGCAAAGCGGGACATCCGCAAATCGCCTTGACGAATGTTTTAAAGCCGAGAGGCCGCCTCGCCGGCGGCCTCTCGGCTCCTCGCTCCTTATTTCCTAGTTCTTCCCCGTCTTCCCTTCTGGCTGAGCCGCCCCCGGTTTGGCCTCCCCGGGCTTCATCATGGGACATTGCTGCGCCATGGGGCACGGCTGCCCGGTGGCGGCCTTCTGCATCATGGGGCACGCCTGCATCATCCCGGCCATCTGCTTCTGCTCCTCCGGGGCCAGTTGCCCCTGCTTCAGCTTCTCCACCAAGGCCGGCATCTGCTGCCCCATGGGTGTGGGGCACGTCCCCCCCGCGGCGCAAAAACCGGGGGCCGCCGGAGCCGCTCCCTTGGCCTGGGCCAGGGCCGTTACGGACACCGCCGGCAACGCCAGGGCCAGTAATAACACCAGAAGCTTCTTCATTAAACTACCTCCGAAAATATGATTTCTTCAAAGTAAGCCCGGCAAGCCCGGTTGTCCATTCTCCGGTAAAAGAAAAGGCGAATTATGTCAACTCGGCCCCCGCCGTTCGTTCCACAAACCGACGGCTCAGGGTGCGGAAATGGTGGCCTTCGACGCTGAGGGACAGCGCCTTGGAGAAGTGTTGCGGGCACTCCCGGAGCACCCGGAGGAAAAACCGCCAGAAGATCCGCCGGTCCGGTTCCCGGAGGCCCAATCCCCAGAAGATCTTCACCACCGTCATCACCTCCCAGAGTCTGGGAAGCCGGGCCGGGAAGTGCGGGTTGGGCCCCAGCTGTTCCAACATCCGCAAAACCCGCTGATAATAGGGCTCGCTCTCATACAGTCGGGCCACCAGCCGCCGGTACCCCGCGATCAGAGCGCCTCGCCCCATCTTGGGAACAATATTGAACCCGTCCAGATTCATGGTGGAATCGCCGTCGCTCTGTCCGGTGATGCGGCCCTCCGCCGCCAGCCGGTCGTATAAACGTGTCCCCGGCGGCGCCGCCAGCAGACCCACCATGGCCACGGGAATGGCGGCCTCCTCGATGAGCTGCTCCTGGTCCGCAAAGATGGTGGGGGGGTCGGCGTCGAACCCCAGGATGAACCCCCCGGCAACTTCGATGCCGTACTGTTGAATCGTCTTTATGGCGGCTACCAAATCGCGGCCCTGGTTCTGCGCCTTGCCGCATTCCGCCAGGGAGGCCGCCGCCGGCGTCTCCACGCCCAAAAACAGCCGGAAAAAGCCGGCTGCCGACATCAACTCCAACAGCTCCGGGTGATCGGCCAGGTCCACCGTGGCCTGGGCCAGGAAAATGAAAGGACAACCGTGGGCCCGCTGCCACTCCCCCAGGGCCAGGAAAAGCTCCCGGGCCTTGCCCCGGTGGCCGACGATGTTGTCGTCCACGATCATTACCGTGCCCCGAAAGCCGGTGTCATAGAGGGAAGTCAGCTCCGCCAGTAACTGCGCCGGGGTCTTGTGCCGGGGCCGCCGGCCGTTGAGGATGATCACATGGCAGAAATCACAGTTGTGCGGGCAGCCCCGGCAGAATTGCACCGGCATGACGTTATAGTCCCTATGCCGGATCAAGCCCCACATCGGTGCCGGTGACCCGGTCAGGCTCGGAAAGCGGCCAACGGCATAGACCGGTTGCGGCCGGCCCTCGGCCAGGTCCTGCAGAAACCGGGGCAGGGTCTCCTCCGCCTCCCCCAGAAACAGGTGGTCCACCTCGGGGAAGGTCTCCGTCCCCGCGGCGTGGCTGGCGGTATAATACACCCCCCCGGCGCACACCTTCACCCCGGCCTCACGGCAGCGGTGCACCACCTCTGTCGCAGAGGCGGCCTGGATCTGCATGGCGCTCACCAGGGCGAGGTCGGCCCACTCCAGATGCGCCGCGGTCAGCGGCTCCACGTCCAGGTCCACCAGCTTCAGGGACCAGGTCTCCGGCAACCGGGCTGCAATGGTGAGGAGTCCCAGGGGCGGGAAGGTGGCCTTGCCCGGCAAGAATTTCATGCTGTGGCGAAAGCTCCAAAAGGTGTCGGGAATGGCCGGGGAGATCAATAAGGCGTGCATGTTTCTCCGGTTATTTCATCAATTGAGGCGAATCCCCGGGGCTGGGCGGCATCTCGCCCGACCCCGGCCATTTCTGGAGGTGGGGTTGGGGGTGGGGTGTGGGGAGGGGGCCAGGGGGTGCACCCCCTGGCCCCCTCCCCACTTCACTCACTCATCCCTCCCAGATAAAAAACAACACCGCCAGGGGGGGCAGGAGCAGGTTCAGGGAGTGGCTGCGGCCGTGGAAAGGATAGGGGTCGGCTTGGCGGCCCCCCTGATTCCCCAGGCCGCCCCCCCAGTAGACCTCGGCGTCGCTGTTGAGGGTCTCCCGCCAGAATCCTCCCCAGGGGACCCCCACCCGGTAATTCCACCGGGGCACCGGGGTGAAGTTGCACACCACCAGCACCACCTCCTCCGGCGTCTGCCCCCGCCGCAAAAACGACACCACGCTGCCCCCCACGTCGCTGCAATCGATCCACTCAAAGCCCCGAGGGTCGAAATCCCGGACGTACAAGGCCGGCTGGGCGGAGTAGAGATGATTCAGGTCCCGCAGCCACAGTTGCATCCCGTAGTGCGGTGGATAGGCGGTCTGATGCCAGTCCAGGCTCTTCTCGTGATACCACTCGTCCCATTGGGCGAACTCCGCTCCCATGAACAGCAGTTTCTTGCCGGGCTGGCCGTACATATAGCCATAGAGCAGCCGCAGGTTGGCAAACTTCTGCCAGTCGTCCCCGGGCATCTTCCGGAGCAAGGAACCTTTGCCGTGCACCACCTCGTCGTGGGACAAGGGCAACACAAAGTTCTCCGTAAAGGCGTAAAGCATCCGGAAGGTCAGGGTGTTATGGTGGTACATGCGGTGCACCGGGTCCTTGGACATATAGACCAGGGTGTCGTGCATCCACCCCATGTCCCACTTCATGCCGAAGCCCAGCCCCCCCATGTAGGTGGGACGGGAAACCATGGGCCAGTCCGTGGATTCCTCGGCCACGGTCTGCACCGCGGGGTAGTTGCGGTAGACTTCCTCGTTGAAGCGCCGCAGGAACCAGATCGCCTCGATATTCTCCCGGCCCCCGTACTGATTGGGGATCCACTCACCCTCCTGCCGGGAATAGTCCAGATAGAGCATGGAGGCCACCGCGTCCACCCGCAGGCCGTCGATGTGGTATCGGTCCAGCCAGAAGATGGCGCTGGACAGTAAAAAGCTGCGTACTTCGTTGCGGCCGTAATTGAAGATGTAACTGCTCCAGTCCGGGTGGAAGCCCAGCCGCGGGTCTTCGTGTTCGTAGAGGTGGGTGCCGTCAAAGAAGCCGGGGCCGTGTTCGTCCGCCGGGAAGTGCGACGGCACCCAGTCCAGGATCACCCCAATGCCCTCCCGGTGCAGATAATCCACCAGGTACATGAAGTCCTGGGGGGTGCCATAACGGCTGGTGGGGGCAAAGTAGCCGATGGACTGGTAGCCCCAGGAGCCGTAAAAGGGATGCTCCATCACCGGCAGAAACTCCACGTGGGTGAACCCCAGCCACTTGACGTATTCGGCCAGGGCCGGGGCCAGTTCCCGATAGCTCAGATAGGCGTTCCCGTCGCCCCGCCGCCAGGAGCCCAGATGCATCTCATAGATGGACATCGGGGCGTCCCCGGCGTTCTTCTGCCGCCGGGCCTTTATCCACTCCCGGTCGCCCCACTCGTACGCCGGGTCCCACACCACCGAGGCGGTGCGGGGCGGTGATTCATAAAAATGCGCGAAAACATCGGCCTTGTCCACCCGGTAGCCCCAGTAACGGGAGTGGACATGATACTTGTACAAGGCGCCGTGCCCCACCCCGGGGATGAAGCCCTCCCAAATGCCGGAACTGCCCCGGGGGTGCAAGGGGTGGCTACCCCGGTCCCAATAGTTGAAGTCCCCGATGACGTGGACCTGCTCGGCATCCGGGGCCCAGATGGCGAAATAGGTCCCCGGGGTGCCGTGCAGGGTCACCACGTGGGAGCCCAATTTCTCATACAAACGGTAATGGCTGCCCTCGTTGAACAGAAACAGGTCCTCGTCGCTGAGCAGGGAGAAATCATACGACATCTGAAATACGGGCAGTTGAGTGGGAGGTGAACCCGGCGTCGGTTTTTTCTTTTTTTCAGTCATGCAAGCTCTCCTCATTCACTCCCAAAATACCAAAGGCAGACCAGTCAGTCTGCCCATTGTATCATATTTAAACCATTTTGGCGGGGTTCGTCTTAAAACTGCTTCAAAAACCTCAAATCATTCTCGAAGAACATCCGGATATCGTCGATCCCGTACTTCAACATGGCGATGCGCTCGATCCCCATGCCGAAGGCGAACCCGGTGAACTCCTCGGCATCGTAGTTCACGAACGTGAAGACCTCCGGGTCCACCATGCCCGCCCCCAGGATCTCCAGCCAGCCGGTCTGCTTGCACACCCGACACCCGTCGCCGGCGCAGATGACGCAGGCGATGTCCACCTCCGCCGACGGCTCCGTGAAGGGAAAGAAGCTGGGCCGGAAGCGGAGCCCCACCTCGGGTCCGAACATCTCGTGCACGAAGACCGTCAACACCCCCTTGAGGTCGGCGAAGGTGATCCCCCGGTCCACCATCAATCCCTCCACCTGGTGGAACATGGGGGTGTGGGTCAGGTCGGAATCCCGGCGGTAGGTCTTCCCCGGCGCGATGATGCGCACCGGCGGCGGCTGCCGCTCCATGGTCCGCACCTGCATGGGGGAGGTGTGGGTCCGCAGGACGATGTTCTCGGAAATATAGAAGGTGTCCTGCATGTCCCGGGCCGGATGGTCCTTGGGGATGTTCAGGGCCTCGAAATTGTAGTAGTCCGTCTCCACCTCCGGGCCTTCCACCACCTGGAAGCCCAGCCGGATGAAGATGTCGCAGATCTCCCGGGTGATCTGGGTGATGGGATGGAGCCGCCCCCGGTCCAACCGCCGCCCCGGCAGGGTGACGTCAATCCGCCGGGCCTCCTCGGCCCGTCGGCGATCTTCCTGGAAGCTGGTTGCCCGGCTCTCCAGGGCCGCTTCCAGGGCCTGCTTGACGCGGTTGGCCTCCTGACCGACGACCGGGCGTGCCTCCGGGTCCAGCTTCCCCAAGCCCCGCAGGACCTGGGTGATGGCCCCCTTGCGCCCCAAATACCTGACCCGCAGGCGGTCGATGTCATCTTCCGCCGCGGCCTGGGTAATCTCGGCCAGGGCCTCTTGCTCCAGTTGTTGTAATTCCGCCGCCAGGCTCACGCCATCGTCCTCACCTCGGTCTGTCTGACTGAGGCGCCCCTCAGCCGACCTGCTTGGCGACGTCCACCACCTGGGCAAAACCCTGGGGATCGTAGATGGCCAGATCGGCCAGCACCTTGCGATCCAGGGCCAACCCCGCTTTCTTGGCCGCGCCGATGAACCGGCTGTAGGACAGGCCCAGGGGGCGCACCGCGGCATTAATCCGCACCACCCACAGGTTGCGGAACTCCCGCTTGCGGACCTTGCGATCCCGAAAGGCGAAATTCAAACCGCGTTCCACGGCCTCCCGGGCGGAGCGATACATCCGCCGCCGGCCCCCCCGGAAGCCCTTGGCCATCTTCAGATATTTCTTGTGGCGGGCCCGGGCCCGCACCCCGCGTTTGACTCGAGGCATGCTGTGTTCCTTCCTTAGAGATACGGCAGCAGGCGCTGCATACTCTTCATGTTGGTCTGATCGACCAGCTCGGCTTTCCGCAGCTGGCGTTTCCGCTTGGTCGGCTTGCTCGTCAAGATATGGCGCCGAAAGGAGTTGTTGCGCTTGATCTTGCCGGTGCCGGTGGCCTTGAAGCGCTTGGCCGCGCCCCTATGTGTCTTCATTTTGGGCATAATTTAATCCTTCCAACTATATCGAATACTTATATAATCAACCCCCAGGGCTGTTCCCCCGCCCGCGGCTCGCCCTCCGGGGCCCGTCCCGGATGAAACCCTCCGGGTGGCAGGAATGACCCTATTTCTCCTACCTGGGGGCGACGATCATGGTCATGTGCCGGCCTTCCATCTTGGGATGCTGCTCCACCACCCCGGCATCCTCTATGGCCGCCACAATCTTTTGTACCAGCTCATGGCCCTTCTCCGGATGGGTGATCTCCCGCCCGTGGAAGATGAGCGAGACCTTGACCTTGTCCCGCTGGGCCAGGAAGCGATGAATGTTCCTGATCTTGTAGGCAAAGTCGTGCTCTTCGATCTTGATCCGGAACTTCACTTCCTTGATCTGGATGATGGTCTGCTTCTTGCGCGCCTCCTGGACCTTTTTGCTCTGCATGTACTTGAACTTGCCATAGTCCATGATCCGGCAGACCGGCGGGCTGGCCTGCGGCGCCACCTCCACCAGGTCCAGGTGATCTTCTTCGGCCCGGGCCAGGGCTTCCTTGATGGGCATAATGCCGATCTGCTCGCCGTTGGCCCCGATCAGCCTCACTTCTGAAGCCCGAATGTCCCGGTTGATGTTAACCTTTTGCTGTTTCTGGATGATGATAACCCCTCCCGATGCCTTGGCCGGTTAACGCCTGGTGGTGGGTAAGGCGCCCTCTTCCCGGAGCTGCCGAAGAAAATCCTCCAGGGGCAGGTCCTTGACCTCACTGCCGTCTAACTTCCGGAGTGACACAGTCCGGGAGGCCGCCTCCCGATCCCCCATGATCACCATATAGGGAATCTTCTGGAGTTGGGCTTCCCGAATCTTGTAGCCTAATTTTTCATTGCGCAGATCGGTTTCCAACCGAATATCTTCCGCCAGGCCCCGGCCCGCTACCTCCAGGGCATAGGCATGCACCCGGTCGGTGACCGGCAGCAGGATGGCCTGCACCGGCGCCAGCCACACCGGAAAGGCCCCGGCGAAATGTTCGATCAACACTCCCAAAAATCTTTCCAGTGACCCCAGAATGACCCGGTGCAGCATCACCGGCCGATGGGGATTGCCATCCGGCCCCACATACGTGAGGTCGAAGCGCTCCGGTAGGGTGAAGTCGCACTGCACCGTGGCGCACTGCCAACGCCGCTGCAAGGCGTCCTTCAGTTTGATATCGATCTTGGGGCCGTAAAAGGCCCCTTCGCCTTCATTCACCTCATAGGGGAGTCCCCGGGCTGCCAGGGCGTTGGTCAGCGCCCCCGTGGCCCGCTCCCAATCTGCGTCCGAACCGATGGACTTCTCCGGTCGGGTGGACAACTCCACCTCGTACTCGAAACCGAAGACGGCCATGACGTCGGCCACGAAATCGATCACCCCGGCAATCTCCGCCTCCACCTGCTCCGGCGTGCACAGGATGTGGGCGTCATCCTGCGTAAACTGCCGCACCCGGGTCAGCCCGTGCAGCACCCCGGACTTTTCATGCCGGTGCACCGTGCCCAGCTCGAAGAACCGCAGCGGCAGGTCCCGGTAGCTCCTGATGCGGGATTTGTAGATGAGCATGTGGGCCACGCAGTTCATGGGCTTGATGCCGTAGTCCTGCTCGTCTATCTGGGTGAAATACATGTGCTCCCGGTAGTTCTCGAAGTGCCCGGAACGCTTCCACATCTCCAGCTTCAGGATGGTGGGCCCCACCACCAACTGGTAGCCCCGGCGCAGGTGCTCCCGGCGCTCGAACTCCTCCAACAGGTAGCGCAGCCGCGCCCCCTTGGGATGGTAGATCACCAACCCCGGCCCGGCGTCTTCCTCGATGGAAAACAGCCCCAGCTCCCGTCCCAGCTTGCGGTGGTCGCGGCGCTTGGCCTCCTCCAACAGGTGCAGGTGCTCGTTCAGCTCCGTCTGGGAGGGGAAGGCGGTGCCATAGATGCGTTGCAGCATGGGCAGGCGCTCGTCCCCCCGCCAGTAGGCCCCCGCCACGCTGGTGAGCTTGAAGGCCGGGATATACCCCGAGGACGGCACGTGCGGCCCCCGGCACAGGTCGATGAAATCGCCCTGCCGGTAGAGGCTCACGGTGGGCTGGTCCAGATCCCGGATCAGCTCCACTTTATAGGTTTCACCCAGGTCCTCGAACATCTTGACGGCCTCCGCCTGGGAGACCTCGGTGCGCACGAAGGGATGATCCGCTTGGATAATCTCCGCCATGCGGGCCTCGATGACCGGCAGGTCCTCGGGCGTGAAGGGCTTGGGCACGTCGAAATCGTAGTAAAAACCCGCCTCGATGGCCGGACCGATGGTCACCTTGACCCCGGGGAAGAGTGACCGCACCGCCTCCGCCATGATGTGGGAGGCCGAGTGGCGCATGATCTCCAGTCCCAGGGGCGTCTTCTGCGACACCGGGGCCACCGTGGCGTCGTGGTCCAACGCCGCGGTCAAATCCGTCAGCCGCCCGTCCACCAGGGCCGCGACAATATCGTGATCGGCGGCCACCCCCAACTGCGCCAGGGCCTCCTTGATGCTGCTGCCTTCCGGCACCGCCGCGCCGGCGCCGCCGGGAAGTGCAACTTGTATAGTATTCATGGGCTCGTCATAAAAAAAAGCATCTCTCGTAATTGGGCAAATTACTCCAGATGCCTGCTTAGTTTGCCTGCATATGAGTCTGGTGCGGTGTCATCAGCCGCTATCTCCCCGCCGGCGCGGGGAAAAGCTCGCCCTCTTCCATATCGTTAAGATATTTCGCATATTAACCCGATGCTGTCAAGGTTTTTATGCCTCCCGGTGACGATTTCCCCTGATCTGCCCCTATTTCCGCCCGACGCCTCCACCGGAAAAATTATCGTTTGACTCCTCCCCGAACTAACTTTATTTTATCCTTAAAAAATCAGATGTCGAAGCCAATTCTGTTTCAGGAGCGAAAGTTCCCGGCATGCACCTCAACAACCCCGAGATGGAAATCATCTAATCTTCCCTGCGATGCCGACCATGCCATCCCCAAACCGGACTCCGAACCCCGAGACCGCTTCACCCCCGGTGCCCTCCGTCCGCCTGGGCGTGGCCGGCTGGGACTACCCCGACTGGCAGGGGGTCGTCTACCCCCGGGGAGTCAAGGGCACCGAGCGCCTGGCCTTCCTGGCGTCTCTGCTCTCCGCGGTGGAGATCAACGTCACCTTCTATCGCCCCGTCACCCCCCGCCTGGCCCAAAACTGGCTGGAGGCCGTGGCCGGCCGCCCCGACTTCCGCTTCACCGCCAAGCTGCTGCGCTCCCTCACCCATGACCGCACCGCCGCCGCCTGGGACGACGTCCCCGCGGTCCGGGAGGGTCTGGCACCGCTCCTGCATGCCGGCCGCCTGGGGGCCCTCCTGGCCCAGTTCCCCTACTCCTTCCACAACACCCAGGACAACCGGGCCCACCTGGCGGAGATCCGGCGCCGCTTCGCCGCCTGGCCCCTGGCCGTGGAGGTCCGCCATCGCTCCTGGCAGCGCCCCGAGGTCCAACAGTTTCTCATGGATCTGGGCGTGGCCTTCTGCGCCCTGGACCAACCCCTGGTGTCCTATGCCTTCGGACCCGCCGACTGGGTCACCGGCCCCTTCGCCTACCTGCGCCTGCATGGCCGCAACAAGGCCCATTGGTTCGGTTCCGACTTCGGCTCCGACGCCCGCTACGACTACCTCTACGCCCCCGAGGAGCTCCAGGAGCTGGCCGCCCGGGCCCGCCGCCTGGCCGCCCAGGCCCGCCGCCTGGCCGCCCAGGCCCAGGAGTCCTTCCTCATCTTCAACAACCACCCCCGGGGCCAGGCGGTGGCCAACGCCCTGGAGATGCTGGCCCTCCTGGGGCAGGCCCTCCCTCCCCTGCCCGCTTCCCTCACCGCCGCCTTCCCCCGCCTGGCCGTCACGCCGTCTCTTTAGCCTTTCCGGGGCGGGGGCGGGGCTCCGCCCCTCCCCCTTCCCCGGGGCCCCTTCCCCCTCCCCGTTAAAGCCTGCGTGCTTGGTAAAAGCCTGCGGGGGAGGGCCAGGGAACCCGTTCCCTGCCCTCCCCCGCACCCCCTCCCCACCCTATAAAAGTTAAGGCCGGGGCCGCCACCGGCGCCCCCGGCGAATTTTCCTTCTCTTTCCTCGTTCCCCAACTCCGGCTGGGGAATGCCATTACCCTGCCAAGCTCCTGCTTGGCCACCTCTCTCTAACCCCTGCCCCCTGCCCCCCGCTTCCAAAACCGTGACAACCGCCGCACCTGTGCTCCCCTTCGCCCCCTGTTTCCGGTATACTCGCCTCAACCTCGCTGGCGCCCTCTCCCCGGTGCCCGGCGAGCGCCTCACACGCCGGCGCGGCGCTGCAAAAATTTTTTCAGCCTGACCGGCATCCCCCGCCCCCCGGAGCCAGACGATCAGCACGTGGAAATGAAGCGGAAATTAAGTAAGAATTACGTGGGAATCAAGCGGGAATCAAGTGAAAATTAAGTGCGAAAAATGCAGGAAATTTTCCCGGCACAACCTATTTCTTAGATTATAACTATGATATCACTGCACAATATCAGCAGCCTCAGTTTTCTGCAGGTCTCTCCCCGCTTCCCGGCTGCCCTCTCCCCCTCCACCGGCCCCCCTGATGTAGCAACTCTCCCGGTGGCACCGGCATCCTGCCTGTGTATCATCGCCCGGGCGCAGCCCGGGCCACCGTCCCCTTTTCCCTTTTCCCCTTCGCCTATCTTTTTCCCCTTTCCCCTTGTGAACCCCACAATTCCGTTTATAATATTCGGATACAGCCGCAGTCCGCCGGAGGCTGTCCGCCTGCCGGCCCGGGGAGGCCCGGGAACCAGATCCCCCGATGCTCCCCGCAACTTCTTCCCCAAGGCAACCCCATGGACATTGACTCCATTCTCTCCGGCGACGTCCGGGCCGGGGCCCGCCTCATGCGGGCCATCGACGAAGGCGAGCCCCGGGCCAAGGCCGCCCTCAAGGAGCTCTACCCCCACACCGGCCGGGCCCACATCATCGGCATCACCGGCGCCCCCGGCGTGGGCAAGAGCACCCTCACCGACCGCCTCATCCAGGCCCTCCGGGAGCAGCACCTCACCGTCGGGGTGGTGGCGGTAGACCCCACCAGCCCCTTTTCCGGCGGCGCCATCCTGGGGGACCGCATCCGCATGCAGCGCCACGCCACCGACGAAGGCGTCTTCATCCGCTCCCTGGCCACCCGGGGCCACTTCGGCGGCCTCACCGGCTCCGCCCGGGCCGTGATCAACGTCCTGGACGCCATGGGCAAGGACGTCGTTCTGGTGGAGACCGTGGGCGTGGGCCAGGACGAAGTCGAGATCGCCTCCGCCGCCCACACCACCCTGGTGGTCACCGTCCCCGGCCTGGGCGACGACATCCAGGCCATCAAGGCCGGCATCCTGGAGGTGGGCGACCTCTTCGTGGTCAACAAGGCCGACCGCGAGGGCGCCGACCGCACCAGGCAGGATCTCCTGGCCATGATCGAACTGCGCCACGCCTCCCGCCCCGACGTCACCTGGCTGCCAAGGGTCTACCTCACCGAGGCATCCAAGAGCGTCGGCGTCCCCGAACTCCTGGCCGGCATCTGGGAGCACCGGGACCACCTCCGCCTGCAGGCCGCCGACCACCTCCGGGAGGCCTCCCGCCGCCGGGTGCAGGCCGAGCTCCTCGACCTCATCCAGCAGGGCCTCAAGGACGCAGTCCTCAGCCATCTTTTGGCCAACGGCCGCCTGAGCAGCTTGATCTCCGACATCCTGGCCAAACGCACCGACCCCTACACTGTCAGCGACGACATCGTGGCGCGTCTGTTGGCCGAGTGCCGCTGGGACACCTAAAGGGAGGGTAGCATGGAAGCGCTGCACGCCATCATCCTGGGGATTGTGCAGGGGCTGGCTGAATTCCTGCCCATCTCCAGCTCCGGCCATCTGGTCATTCTGGAACACTACCTGGGGTTTCAACAAGCCGGGCTCACCTTCGACATCCTGCTCCACGTGGGCACCCTGGTGGCCCTGGTGGCCTATTTCTGGCGGGACTGGTGGGACATGCTCCGGGCCCTCATTCACCCCGGCCGCCACAACCGCTTCGAACGCCGTTTGTTCTGGTACCTGGTGGCCGCCACCATCCCCGGCGCCCTGGCCGGGGCCTTGTTGGAGCATCAGGCCGAAACCATCTTCCGGGCCCCGGCCCGGGTGGCCCTGCTTATGGGCGGCGTGGGCCTCCTGCTCTTCCTGGCCGACCGCCTGGCCCGCCACCGCCGCCAGCTTCCCGGCCTGACCTTCTCCGACGGCCTGCTCATCGGCCTGTCCCAGGCCCTGGCCATCATGCCCGGCGTCTCCCGCAGCGGCATCACCATGACCACCGCCCTCTTCCTGGGCTTCACCCGGGAGGCCGCGGCCCGCTTCTCCTTCCTCCTCTCCACCCCCATCATCTTCGGGGCCGGCCTCTACCACACCCTCAAGCTCTTCAAAAACGGAGCGGCCAACAGCCTCCAGGGGCATCTCCTGCCCTACACCCTGGGGTTCCTGGCCGCGGTGGTCTCCAGCTACCTGGCCATCCGCTTCCTGCTGCGCTTCCTGCAGCGCCACACCTTCATGATCTTCGTCCTCTACCGCTGGCTGGCCGCCGCCACCGTCCTCACCCTGGTCTATTTCAAGGTGGGGCCGCAGTAACGCCAAGGCCCGACATTCCATATTTTCCGGTTCGGCAAGGAACTCCTTATGGGAAAAAATTCTCCCTCTGCGGTCCTCCCAATTATCGGGGTGGTAATCGGAGCCCTCTTAACGTTTACCACCCAATTTGTTCTCAGTTCAAAGCAACAGGAAAGCGAGATCCGTAAGAAAGCCATCGATCTGAAAAATGAACAATGCGTGGCCCTGTGGAGGGATTTTGCAGATACGTATCAGTATTTGTTTTTTACCGGAAATTATTCGCAAGACAAGATTGATATCAAGGGACTGGGGCAGCAAATAAAAAAGCTGAATGTGGCGATTATTCGTGTCGAACCCTTTATTAGCCGTGATGGGTTTTTGGACCTCATGAAGGTTCGTGATACGCTCAATCAATATTACCTGCGATGGGAAAAAGGCTTTCCGTCATATGACGAGTATATGGCTTTCATTATTAAGTTGGATGAGCCCATGAGCCAGGCACGAGATGTGTTGCGTCGTGAGCTGCGGCTCTTTGACCTCCGGGTAGTTCCAAATTGAGACCTGAAGGCAATAATACCAAGACGACTTGGGTCTGATCCGTCAATTTAACCGGTTTCGGTCCGCTCGTGGCTGATTTCTATCTGTATTGAAATGAAGACCCGCCGGTTGCGGGCGGCTCTCCCCATCTCTGACAATCTCCCGACCAGGGGGTAAAATTCCCTCATCCCCCCGCTCCGGCGAGGAATGCCAGGGCCCCCTCGGCTCCTGCCGCGTCACCGTTGTTGGTGTGGCCCATCCGTCCCCAGGCCGTCCCCTTGCGCCCTTACCCTGCCCTTTCCCCCCCTCCCCCTGGCCCCTGAGCCCGGCTTACGGCTTACGGTTTTTGTGACATCCTTCCCAACGGTTGCAGCTATTCCGCCTCCCCTATGGGATACTTGAGGCCATGGGGGGACTGCCGGATCTCCGTCTTAACAGGTGATGATGCCGCCATCGCGGCCGATCCTCCCGCCCCCCACCCGTTGGCCGGCGGGCCGGCCCCTGTTCCCCTGCTCCTGCTCCGCCCGGTTGCCGGCAGGAGATGTTCCGGCCCTGCGCTCGTGTCCGGTATCCCGCCGTGCTTCCAGCCCCGGGAGACGGCCGCCGGCAGTTCCCGGCGACCACCTTGGGAACGCTGAACCGGTGGAAACGAAGCGGAGATCAAGTGGGAATCAGGTGGGAATTGACCGAAAATTAAGCGGAAATTATGTGGGAATTAAGTGGGAAAAATGCGGGAATTAATCTCATCTCAGCCATGATCTTAAATTATCTCACTATGTTATCTACAAATCAGGAAAAGTCCCATCTCCTGCTTTCCCGGCCTTCGGAACCGCCGCTCCGCGCCGGGCTCCGGTCGGTCCGCCTCACCCTGCTTCCCCCCTCTTGGTTTGTATACGCCCTCCAGCCCGCACAGGGATATTTAGGGGCTCAGAGATACTGTTGCTTTAAATTTTCTGCGCCTGAAGAAGTGACGTCTTTCCGCCCTCAAAATCCACCGGGAATATTTTCCGCGGCCCTCGAGATCGGCAGCCTGCAACCGGGACCAATGTGGGACTGAAGCGGGAATCGCCTGGGAAGCAAGTGAAAAACCAGTGGGAATTAAGTGGGAAAAATGCGGGAATTAAGTGAAAAACCAGTGCGGCAAACCTCGCTAAAGCGTTTGATTATTTATTATATCAATAGGTTACAATGTATTCCCTTCTTTCCCGGTTCCCGCCCGAATTACTCCCTCTTCATCCGGAAATCAGGCGGGGGGGGCTATGGCCCGGGGCCCCCTCCCCGCGGCTAACGGCTCACGTCTTCCGGCCCCACGGACCCTACGGCCGCACCTCCCAGCCGCCTCCCAGGGCCTTGTACAGGGCCACCAGGTTGGTGGACAGGCTGCGCCGGCTTTGGGTCAGGGCGTCCTCCGAGGTGTACAGGGACCGTTGGGAGTTGAGCACGTTGAGGAAATCGGTCTTGCCGTTGATATAGAGTTTCATGGACAGGTCCACCGCCCGGCGGTTGTTGGTCACCGCCTCGGCCAGCGCCCGGTAATGGTCCTGTTCTTTGGCATAGGTGGTCAGGGCCGACTCCACCTCCTTCAGCCCGGTGAGCACCGCCTTCTGGTAGGCCGCCAGGGCTTCCTCCTGCTTGGCGTTCTGCAGTTCGACATTCCACATGATCTTGCCGCCGGCGAAGATGGGCCAGGTCACCGAGGGGCCCAGAGACCAGAAGCGGCTGCCCCAATCCGCCACGTCGCTCAAGGTGTTGCTGGACAATCCGAAGGTGCCGGTGAGGGAGAACTTGGGGAACAGGTCGGCCTTGGCCACCCCGATGCGGGCCGTGGCCGCCCATAGTTGGGCCTCGGTGCGGCGGATGTCCGGCCGGCGCCGCAGCAGTTCCGACGGCAGCCCCACCGGGATGCTGGGCGGCGTCGGGGGAATGGCCTGGCTGGGGGCCAGTTCCTTCACCAAGGCCCCGGGTTCTTCCCCCAAGAGCACCGCCAGGCTGTAGATGGCATCCTGGGCCCCGGCTTCCAGGACCGGGATCTGGGCCGCGGTGGTGGCCGCCTGGGCCTCGGCGTTGGCCACGTCCAGGGCGCTGACAAATCCGGCCTCGAAGCGCTTCCGGGTGATGTCGGCGGTGCGCCGCTGGGCCTCCAGATTCTGCTGGGCGATGCTAATCTGCTGTTGCAGTCCCCGCAGAGTGAGGTAGTTGGTGCCCACGTCCCCCGCCAGGGTCACCAGCACCGCCCGCAGATCCTCCATGGCCGCCTGCTGGTCGGCCGCGGCGGCCTCCACCCCCCGGCGCACCCCCCCGAAGATGTCCAGCTCCCAGGCGGCATCCAGTCCCACCTGGAAGAGATTCCGGGGTTCCAGGCTGATCCCGGTGGGAACGGTGCTGCCGGTGCCGCTGCTGGAGTCGAAGGTGCTGGTGCTCCCCAGGCTGCGGCGATACTGCGCCGTGGAGTTGATCGTGGGCCACAGTCCGGCTCCCGCCACCCCCTTGGTGGCCCGGGCCTGCATCACCCGCGCCTCGGCCTGGCGCACGTCCAGATTCGCCTTGATGGCTCGCTCGGTCAGGGAGGTGAGCAGGGGGTCCTGAAAGGTCCGCCACCAGTCCGACAACTCCGCCGGCTCCGGCCTAACTGTGCTCAGAGGGGCTGCCGCCGCGGTGTCCTGGCTGGCCCAGGTCTCCGGCATCTTGGTCTCGGGCCGCACGTAATCCGGCCCCACCGCGCAGCCTCCCAGGAACACGAGACCCGCCCACGCCGCCAGGGCTAGCCACTGCCCGCCCCGCCCCGCCCCGATTCCAGACTCGTTTTCAGGCTTTTTCTGCAATTTCATAACCTTCTCATATCCACGTAATGTATCAAGATCTCAACCACCAACCACTATCTCACTCATACCTAATACTAAGAACCGGAAACTGCCTCACTCATACCGCAACGCCACAATGGGATCCAGGTGCGCCGCCTTGCGGGCCGGGTAATATCCAAAGGTCACCCCCACGCCCACCGACACCACAAAGGCCGCCAGGATGGCCTCCAGCGACAGTTCCGTGGGCCAGCGCAGCACCGCCGTCACCAACAGGGAGATGGCCCGTCCCATCAAAATCCCCGCCAGCCCGCCGCAGAAGCACAGGATCACCGCCTCCAGCAGGAATTGCTGCAGGATGTCCCGGCTCCAGGCCCCCACCGCCAGCCGCAAGCCGATCTCCCGGGTGCGTTCGGTCACCGACACCAGCATGATGTTCATGATGCCCACCCCCCCCACCACCAGGGAGATCAGGGCCACACTGAGCAAGAGCTTGGTCATCAGCCCGGCGGTGGACGACAGGGCCTTGGTGATTTCGGTCATGTCCCGGATATTGAAGTCCTCAGGCTCCCCGGGGGCGAGCCGGTGCCGCTCGCGCAGCAGTTGGGTGATCTGCTGGATCGCCCCCGGGACCGCAGCCCCGGAACGGGCCGCCACAAAGATCATGTCCACGTTGGCAAAGCGCACCGGTAGGGGCGTATTGGCCGCCTGGGAGGTCGATTGCTTGGGGTACAGGTTCCGGTCCGTGGAGGGATAGAGTTTGCTGAGGGTATTGACCTGTTCTGAAGTCGAGGAGGTGCTGGTGGAACTGGAACTGGAACTGGCGCTGGAACTCTGGTTGGTGGAAGTCAGGGAGGTCCCCGCCACCCGATATTTGATGCTGGTCCAGGGCGCCAGCAGGATATCGTCCTGATCGATCCCCATCATGTTGGCGCCCTTCTTGCCTAAGACGCCCACCACCGTAAAGGTGATGTTGTTCACTCGGATCTCTTTGCCCACTGGGGGCTCCGAATCGAACAGCTCCCGCACCAGCCGTTGGCCGATGACGCAAACCTTGCTGGCATTGCGCACATCCCGGTCCGAGAACATCTCCCCCTTGATGAGCGGCCATTCCCGCACCTCCAAAAACTCGGGGGTCGTGCCATGGAGATAGATGGGCACCCAGTTGCGGTTACCATATACCACCTGGGTACGGGCCCGCACCACCGGGCTCACCGCCCGCACCGCCGGGCACTCTTGGGCAATGGCCTCGGCGTCCTGCGGGGTCAGGGTCATGACACTGCCGGCCCCGAAGCTCACCCCGCCGCTGGCCGCGGTCCCGGGCATGATCATGAGGTTGTTTGCCCCCATGCTGGCAATGGTGCGCTTGATGGCGGTGGCCGACCCGCGCCCGATCTCCATCATGGCGATGACCGCGGCCACCCCGATGATGATCCCCAGGGCGGTCAGGGCCGCCCGCATGACGTTGCGCCGCAGCCCCCGCACGGCAGTGCGGGCCATGCGCCGCAGCCGCCGGGTAGCTCCCCCCGACCGCTGCCGGCGGTCCCCGGGGGCCTCCTCCAGGATCGCTGGCGTGGGTTCCGGCGCCGCCTCATTCTGGACCATGCCGTCGTGGATGCGGATGACCCGCCCCGCCACCCGGGCCACGTTCTCGTCATGGGTCACCAGAACGATGGTCACCCCCTCCGCGTTGAGCTTCCGGAAGATTTCCAGGACCTCGGCGCTGGTGGCCGAATCCAGATTGCCGGTGGGTTCATCGGCCAGCAGGAGGGCCGGATGGTTTACCAGCGCCCGGGCAATGGCCACCCGCTGCTGCTGGCCCCCGGAAAGCTGTGAGGGCTCATGATCCACACGCTCCCCCAGGCCCATCCGGAACAGCAGCTCCCGGGCCTGCTGGTGTTGCTCGGCGTCGGTCACGGTGGCCCCGCCATAGGTCAGCGGCATGAGCACGTTCTCTTCCGCGCTGGTCCGGGGCAGAAGGTTGAAGGTCTGGAAGACGAATCCGATCTTGTCGCTGCGCAGCAGGGCCAGTTCATCCGCCGAGAGACTCTCGACCTCCTGGCCATCCAGCCAATACTGGCCCGAGCTGGGGCGGTCCAGACATCCCAGGATGTTCATCAGGGTGGTCTTCCCTGACCCCGAGGTGCCCATCAGGGCCACGAACTCCCCTCGGGACACACGCAGGGAGACGCCCCGAAGCACCGGGACCTCCAGTTCGCCCACCCGATAATTCTTGGTAATCCGGTCCAGTCTAATCAGGTCCATGCCCTATAACCCTTGTCGCGGCGGGGGAACTATCGCCGCCCCCCCGGGCCGCCCCGGAAGATCTGCGGCGTAAAGGGGCTGCTGGATTCGGCCGACTTGCCGCTCTCCTTCTCTTCCTCCCCCACCACGACCTGCAATCCCTCTTTAAGTCCCTCACCCTGCACCTCGGTCTGGGCTCCGTCCGTCACCCCGGCGAACACCGCCAGGGGTTTCACCCGGTTTCCCTTGGGCAGCCACAGCACCCGCCGGGTTTTGCCTTCACCCCCCACCGTCTTGTCGCCCTCAGCGGCCTGCCCGACCCCGCGGAATTGCGGCGCCACCTGCTCCTGGGTCGGCGTCCAGCGCAGGGACGCGTTGGGCGCCAGGAGCACGCCCTTACGCTCACTCACCAGGAACTTGACATTGGCCGTCAGGTAGGGAAGCAACCGGCCGTCGGAGTTGTCGGTGTTCACCTCCACCGTATAGGTCACCACGTTCTGGGTCATGGTGGCGTTCAGCCTCACCTTCCCCACCTCCCCCTGGAAGGTCTGGCCCGGATAGGCGTCCGCCGTAAAGGCCACCGGCTGGCCGGGGCGGATGTTGCCGATATCGGCCTCGTTCACCGCCACCCACACCTGCATGCGCTTCAGGTCCTTGGCCAGGAGAAACAGGCTGGGGGCGTTGAGGCTGGCCACCACGGTCTGGCCGATATTGACCCGGCGGTCGATGATCACCCCTCGCACCGGCGACCGGATGGTGCAGTAGCTCAGATTCTGTTCGGCCCGCCGCAGGCTGGCCGCAGCCTGGGCCACGCCATCCTTGGACTGCACAATGGCCGCCTGCCCCACCGCCACATTGGCCCGGGCGATTTCAAAGTTGGATTGGGCCGTGTCGAAGTCGCTCTGCGACAGGGCCTCCGACGGCCCTAATCGCTTGGCCCGCTGCCAGTCCCGCTCCGCCTGGAAGAGCTTGGCCTTGAGCTGCCCCAGGTCCGCCTCGGCGCGTTTCAACCCGGCCTTGGCCTGGTCCAGTTGCGCCCTGGCCTGGGCCGCCTCGGCCGCATACAGGGCGTCGTCGATCTGGGCCAGCACCATCCCCGCCTCCACCGCCGAGCCATAATCCACGGTCTTGCCGGTCTTGTCCTTCCCGAAGTTCACGATCTTGCCCGCCACCTGGGCCCCCACGTCGATGACCTCTTCGGGTTCCACCGTGCCCGTGGCGCTGATTACTGCAGTCAGGTCGCCCCGCTGGATCTCTGCCGTCCGGAAGACCCCGGATCCGTTGGTGCTGCGGTACCAGCCCCCCAGAACCAAGAGGATCGACACTCCCGCGCCGGCCACGATCCACCAGGTCCGCTTGGAAAGTTTCATCATCATATCGTCTCAGGATCCTCGCCTGTTCGGCCCTCCCCCGGGCTCCTAGATATATTATATAATGGCCCCGGCATCCAGGACCAATCCCAAAAATGCCCGATGATTAGCTAATCATTTATATAACCCCGAAGATCGTGAAATCCGTCGCAGAAAAGTTCTCCGGCCCCTTTTTTATCCCCTGATAGTGAGGAGGTCAGATGCTGCGCCCCTCAAATTGGCCGGGGTACATAACGCAGGCGGGTCACAGACCCGCCTGCTTATCCTCCTGGGCGATACTCCGGTTCTACTCATCGACCTACCGGCGCGGCTTCACCCCCGCCCTCTGAATCCACTTCTCCAACCCCCTCTTTTGCCGTCTGCCCCCAGGCCATCAGCGGCTCTGTCTGCTGCAATACCACCTTCAATATTCTTCTCTTCTCCGCCCCTCCCGCCTAACTCCCCAACCCCATCGGAGGCCGGGGTGAGTCCTCCTCGCTGATCGTCGGGGCCGCATCCAGGGAAAATGGCACCTTCCGGATCTCACATGCGTCCCGCCGGAGGCGGAAGGCCCCCAAAGCCTTCTGAAAACATTGTCTTTACAAGGATTTTGGCGTGCTATAGAATATTATTACCTGACTTTTGGCAGTGAAGGGAGTCCCATGGAAATCCGTCATTACCGCTTTCCCCGCATCACTTTGAATCCGGAGATGTGCTTCGGGAAGCCCTGTATTCGGGGTATGAGGATGCCGGTGGCTTCCATTTTGAGCTATCTGAGTTCCGGCCTGAGCGTGGAAGACGTTCTCACCGAGTGGCCTGAGTTGGAGCGGGAGGACATCCTTGAGGCCCTGGGATATGCCGCCTGGGCCATGGAGGAAAGGGTAGTGCCTCTGGTCGAGGCCTCAGCCTGATGGAGTTCCTCCTGAATATGAATGTGCCCCGGAGCTTGGGCACGGTCCTAGCCGAACACGGTCATTCCTGGCGCCATTGTGGGGACATTGGCTTGGCCACGGCCTCCGACGCCGAAATTATGGCGGCGGCTGCCGCCTCCAGAGAGACCATCATCACCCATGATCTGGATTATGGCCATCTCCTGGCCTTCTCCGGAGATACCGCCCCTTCCGTCATCATCTTCCGGGTTCGTAACACCCAAGCTTCCCGTCTGGCGGCAAAGTTACACACAGCTTGGGCCAAAATTGACTCTCCCCTCCGGGAAGGAGCCATTGTGATTATCGAAGATGCGGCCTTGAGGATCCGCACCCTTCCCCTCCGGACCCGGGATTGAACCTTCCGTTGCCTTCCCTGGCTTATCTCGCCGCCCGACCTCCACTTGCCCCCTGGGAAGAACCCCCCTCCTTCCCTGCGGCCGGGCACCTCACGATCTCCCTCCCGCCTAACTCCCCAACCCCATCTGAGGCCGAAACGCGTCCTCCTCGTTGACGGCGGGGGCCGTGTCCAGAAGGGACGGCACCTCCCAGATCTCCCGGGCATACTGCCGGATGGTGTGGTCGGAGGAGAACCGGCCCATGTGGGCCACGTTGAGGATGCCGCGGCGGGTCCACTCGTCCTGGTTCCGGTAGAGCGTCTCCACCTGCCGCTGGCACTCCAGGTAGGCCCGGAAGTCGGCCAACAGCAGGAAACGATCCCCCCCGAAGAGCAGGGAGTCCACCACCGGCTTGAACAGGTCGGGCTGGCCGGGGGAAAAGAAACCGCCGGCAATCTGGTCCAGAATGCGACGCAGTTCTGGATCGGCATGGTAGTAGTTCCAGGGATCGTAGCCCCGTTCGTGCAGTTCGGCCACTTCCTCCGCCCGCAGCCCGAAGATGAAGATATTGTCGGCCCCCACCGCCTCCCGGATCTCGATGTTGGCCCCGTCCAGGGTGCCGATGGTGAGGGCCCCGTTGAGGGCGAACTTCATGTTGCCGGTTCCCGACGCCTCGGTGCCGGCGGTGGAAATCTGCTCGGAGAGCTCGGTGGCCGGGATGATCTTTTCGGCCACCGACACGCAGTAGTTGGGGACGAACAGTACCTGCAGACGGCCTTCGAGGTCGGGGTCGGCGTTGATCAGCTCAGCCACCGAGTTAATGAGCTTGATGATCAGCCGCGCCATCCAGTACCCCGGAGCGGCCTTGCCCCCGAAGATGACGGTGCGGGGGACGACGTCGGCCTCGGGATGGTCCTTCAGGTGGTTGTACCGGCTGATGACGTGGAACAGGTTCAGCAGCTGCCGTTTGTACTCGTGGATGCGCTTGACCTGGACATCAAACAGGGTGTTGACGTGGACCTGCGTCTGGAGCAGGCTCCCCAGGTAGGCGGCCAGACGCTCTTTGGTGCGCAGCTTGATGTATTGGCAGCGGTCCCGGAAGTCGGCGTCCTCGGCCAGGGGCACCAGCTCCTCCAGCCGCATCAGGTCGGTGAGCCAGGCCGGGCCGATCTTCTCGGTAATCACCGCCGCCAACGGCGGGTTGGCCTGCACCAGCCAGCGGCGGGGGGTGACGCCGTTGGTCTTGTTATTGAAACGCTCCGGGAACATCTCGTAAAAATCCTTGAACAGCCGCTCTTGGATGATGTTGCTGTGCACTTCGGAAACGCCGTTGACCGAGTGGCTCCCCACCACCGCCAGGTGGGCCATGCGCACCCGTTGGGAGGGACCCTCCTCGATGATGGACAGGTTCCGGAGCTTGTCCACGTTCCCGGGATAGAGCTCCGCCACCCCTTGTAGAAAGTGATGGTTGATGTCGTAAATGATTTGGAGATGCCGGGGGAGCAGGCGGCCCAGCAAATCGACGGACCAGGTTTCCAGGGCTTCGGGCATGATGGTGTGGTTGGTATAACCAAAGGTCCTCCGGCAGATATCCCACGCCGCCTCCCAGGGCACCCCCTCTTCATCGACCAGCAGACGCATGAATTCCGGGATGGCGATGGCCGGATGGGTGTCGTTGAGCTGCACCGCCACCTGCTGGGGAAACATCTCAAAGGTCTGGAAGCGCTTCTTGTGGCGCCGCATAATATCCCTGAAGGTGGCGGCCACAAAGAAGTACTCCTGTTTCAGACGCAACTCCCGCCCCTGACGCACCTCTTCGCTGGGATAGAGGACTCGGGAGATGCTTTCGGACCTGATCTTTTCCTCCACCGCCTCGATGTAATTGCCTTGTTGGAAATACGCCAGATTCAGCTCCCGGGATGAGCGCGCCGCCCACAGGCGCAGGTTGATGGTATAGTTGTGGCCATAGCCCGGAATGAGGATGTCGCAGGGCATGGCCATGACGTTTTCGGTGTCCACCCATTCGTGGCGCGGCTGGCCGTGGGGATTCTGGAAGGTGTTGACCCGACCGCCGAACCTGACCAGAGCCAGGCTCTCCGGCCGCTCAATCAACCAGGGGCAGCCGTAGCGCAGCCAGTTGTCGGTGTTCTCCACCTGATAGCCGTCCACGATGCGCTGAAAGAACATGCCGTAGTCATAGAGGATGCCGTAGCCATAGGCCGGAATGCCCAGGCTGGCCATGGAGTCGAGGAAACAGGCCGCCAGTCGACCCAGACCGCCGTTCCCCAGGCCGGCGTCCACCTCCTCGGCCTCCACCTCCTCGATGCGATACCCCAATTCCATCAGGGCGACCCGGCAGGGGTCCAGGAAGCCCAGATTAATCAGGCAATTGACCAGCATCCGGCCCAAGAGAAACTCCATGGACAGGTAATAGACCCGTTTGACGTCCTGGGTGTAATAGGCCCGCTGGCTTTGAATCCAATTGTTGATCAAGCGGCTGCGCACTGCATAAGCCAGGGACTTGTAACACCGATAGCTGCTCAGGGAGGCCGGATCGCTTCCCATGGTGGTAATGAGATGCCGACGCATCTCCCCTTTCAGAGCCACCCGGTAATTCAGGGCGTCGATCGCCGCAGAACGTTCTCGGTTTTCGTTCATGATTCCTTCCTTGGTTGCACCGGAGGCGCTTCTCTTCTGGGTCAGCCCTCGGGTGAGGTCTCGGCCGGCCCCGATCCTGTCAGGCTCACCGCTTCACCCCTGCCTCCTGAATCCACTTCTCCACGATCTCGTTGGCCGTCTTCCCTTGGGCTATCAGCTTCCCGCTGCGGTCAAAAATCATCAGAAACGGCACCGCCTTGATGTCGTATTGTTGTGCCAAGGGCGAGCCCCAGTCGATCCCGGCGGCCTGCGGCCGGTTGATGTTGAGCTTGACGACCTTGATATCCCGACGCTTCTTGGCCAGCTTCTCCAGGACCGGCGCCAGACGCTGACACGGCGGGCACGCCGGACTATAGAAATCCACCAGTGTCGTCTGGCCCCGACTCAGGACCTTCTTGACCTCGAAGGTCTCACCTTCCCGCCCCACGTTGGCCTGCACCACCCCCCGGGCCGCGAGCGCGGCCGGGACTCCCATAACAAGCAGGAATAGCAACACAAAACAGAGATTTCCCATCTTCCTGGTCATCCGACTCATGGCATTCTCCTCCAGGATCTCACCAACCCATGCTCATAAGCATATCTGATGATCCGTCTAGATTTCTATCCCTTTATATAATTTTGCAAAATTCATGCAAATTCCCGCCGCCGGCCCCGGAGCTGCAGGCGGCTTCTCCCTGTGCCGCCCCGATCCCACCGCCTGCAACCTCCTCCCGGCCTCTCTCCCCGGCAATTTCTGCCGGGAAAAAATGCTTGACAGATACCATTGTACATACCAAAATCAAGATTTGTGACGAAAGGAACGAAACTCCGGCCCTATAGTCGAGGGCCCCAGTAAATACTTTCCGGTAAGGAGGAGCTGTGTTACTCCAGAAGATCCTCACCAAGAGTCCCCGGGCCGAAGCCTGGATGGAACTGCTGGAGTTGATCAGCGGGCTGTTCCTGGCCCTGTTCGTCCAACTCCATATCCTGGCCCTGTCCAACATCATCCTGGGTCCGGCGGCCTTCGATCACAAGTCCCACCAGATGGACGACATCTATCTCTCCCATGTCGCCATCTTCCTGGTCATTGTGGCCATCCTGGGGCATGGGCTCGTCGCCATGCGCAAGGCCCCCTGGCGGGTGCAGGAGGCCCGGATCGTCTGGCAGCACTCCCAACGTCTGGCCCACGGCGACACCTGGTACTGGGTCGTCCAGATCGTCACCGGCTGCGCCGTGCTGGTCCTGGCCGCAGTCCATATCAGCGCCGTCCTCACCGACTGGCCCATCACCGCCGCCAAGAGTGCCGGTCATATCCAGTCCGGCGTCACCTTTATGTTTTATCTCATCCTGCTGGCCGTGGCGGAAGTGCATGCCTTCCTGGGCCTCTATCGCATCTTCATCAAGTGGGGCTGGTGGCCGCGCCGACCCATCTTTAAATATCTGGTCTATATTGCCGGGGCCTTCGCCGCCCTGGCCGTCGCTACTCTGCTCGTCTTCTTCATGTTCATTTCCGCCGGAGGTGCCCAATGAAATGGCAGGACGCCCACATCACGGAAGTTCTGGTCATTGGTGCCGGCCTGGCGGGTGAACGGGTGGCCATCGAGGCCGCCATGCACGGACAGGAGTGCACCATTTTGAGCCTGGTGCCCCCCCGCCGCTCCCATAGCACCGCGGCCCAGGGCGGCATGCAGGCCTCCCTGGGGAACGTGGCCATGGGCTACGGCGACAACCCCGATGTCCACTTCGAAGACACCGTCAAGGGTTCCGACTGGGGTTGCGAACAGGACGTCGCCCGCCTCTTCGTCAATCTGGCCCCCGTGGCCGTGAGGCAGCTCTCCATGTGGGGCGTGCCCTGGACCCGGGTGGTCCCGGGCCGCAAAACCCTCCCCGACGGCAAAGAGATCGAAGACCTGCCGGACAAGGAAGGTCTCATCGCCCAACGGGCCTTCGGCGGCACCGCCAAGTGGCGCACCTGCTACGCCGCCGACGGCACCGGCCATGTGCTGCAATATTCCATGGATTCCATGGTGGTGAAGCTGGGGGTCACCGTCCATGATCGCATGGAGGCCATCAGCCTCATCCATGACGGCGAACGCTGTTACGGCGCCGTGGCCCGCTGCCTCCGCACCGGGCGGCTGCGGCCCTACCTGGCCAAAGCCACGGTCATCGCCACCGGCGGCTACGGCCGCATCTACGGCGTCTCCACCAATGCCGTCATCAACGAAGGCACCGGCATGATTCTGGCCCAGGACACCGGCGTGGTGCCGCTGGGCAACATGGAGGCGGTGCAATTCCACCCCACCGGCATCGTCCCCACCGGCATCCTGGTCACGGAAGGCTGCCGGGGCGACGGCGGCTATCTCCTCGACAAGGACCTGCATCGCTTCATGCCCGACTATGAGCCCGTAAAAAAGGAACTGGCCTCCCGGGACGTGGTCAGCCGCCGCATGATGTATCACATCCTCCAGAGCCACGGGGTGGAGAGCCCCTACGGTCCCCATTTGTGGCTGGACATTCGCCATCTGGGCTGTGAGCATCTGGAGACAAATTTACGGGAAGTCTCCACCATCTGCCGCAACTTTTTGGGGATCGAGTGCTCCCAGGAGCTGATTCCGGTGCGACCCACCCAGCACTATTCCATGGGCGGGGTCCGCACCAACATCGACGGCGCCGCCTCCGGCCTGCGAGGCTTATTTGCCGCCGGTGAGTCAGCCTGTTGGGATATGCACGGCTTCAACCGCCTGGGCGGCAACTCCCTGGCCGAAACCATCGTCGCCGGCATGGTGGTGGGGCAAAAGGTCGCTGAATACATCCAGGAGACCGAGCTCACCTTTTCCCCGGGGCTGGTGGCCGATTCGGTCCAGGCTCAGGAAAAGCGCATCGCAGATCTCTTAGCCAGCACCGGCAAGGAGAATGTTTACGAGCTGCGGGCCAAGATGGAAGAGACCCTTCTCAACCTGGTAGGCATCTTCCGGAAGGGCGATGACCTGGAAGAGGCCGTGAAGGTCCTCAAAGACCTCTACACCCGGTCCCATAACCTCCGGCTGCGCTCCAACGGCCTGGGGCCCAACCCCGAAGTGGCCGCCGCCCTGAGGCTCCCCGGGATGCTGCGCCTGTCCCTGTGCATCGCCTACGGCGCCCTGACCCGCACCGAAAGCCGCGGGTCGCATTACCGGGAGGATTACCCCGCTCGCGACGACGCCAACTGGCTGAAACGCACCCTGGCCTATTGGCGGCCCGGGGCCGAAATGCCCGAACTGCAATACGAACCAGTCAAGATCACCGAGCTCCCCCCCGGCGACCGGGGTTACGGCGAAGCCACCGCTAAGCTGGGCGACTAGGAGGAGATATGGCCGCGCGCACCTTAACTTTCAGCATCTTTCGATACAACCCCGCCACCCCGGAGATCCCGCCCCGGATGCAGGACTTCCAACTGGACGAGACCATGGGGATGAGCGTCTTCATCGCCTTGAACCGCATCCGGGAGGATCAGGACCCCTCCCTGATGTTCGACTTCGTCTGCCGGGCGGCCATCTGCGGCTCCTGCGCCATGCTCATCGACGGCCGGCCCCAACTGGCCTGCAAGTCCCTCACCGCCGACTTGGGCGATCGCATCACCCTGATGCCGCTGCCGGTCTTCAAGCTCATCGGCGACCTGTCCGTGGACACCGGCACTTGGTTCCGGGGCCTGAACGAAGACATCGAAGCCTGGATTCATACCGAGAAAGACTTCGATCCGTCTTCCATGGAAGAGCGCATGGACAACGCCATCGCCCTGGACATCTACGAGGCCGAGCGCTGCATCGAATGCGGCTGCTGCATCGCGTCCTGCGCCACCGCCAACATCCGGGCCGACTTCCTCGGCGCCGCCGGCCTCAACCGGGTGGCCCGCTTCCTCATCGACCCCCGGGATGAACGCACCCCGGCCCAGGTCTTCACCGTAGTGGGCACCGACGAGGGTATCTTCGGCTGCATCGGCCTCATGGCCTGCGACGACCTCTGCCCCATGGAGATCCCCCTGCAGACCCAACTGGCCTTGGTGCGCCGCAAGATGGCCCGGGCCGCCCTGTCCTGCAAGTGTAAATAGACCCTTATCCCCTCCCAGAGGGTTTTCTAAAGCACCCGGGGCGGCCTCCAACCGCCCCATTTTTATGGGCGCGCCGTGAAACAGCCCATCCAGGCCATTCAACACACCATTTTGCCTAATCCTCCAGGTCTTTACCCCCAGTCCTCCGTTGCGACGCAAACTCCATGCCCATCCCGTCCCCGGAGATGCAGCCTCCCTTGATTTTCTTTGGTTCGTTCCTATCTTTATAGCCACTATGAGTTCATCACGGGGGATCACCAGGCACTGACGCCTGATCGCGTTTCCCTCCTATCCCAGCTTACAGGGAGTAATGCCATGCACATGAGATATCACGTGCTTCTGACCCTAATCCTGGGCGGCCTTTTACTGGGAGCCGGATCGTCCCTGGCCGTAGCCCCGGGAACCCCTGAACGGAGTGCATCCATGGAAGGCAAATTGACCGATTTCCAGGCCGCCACCTTTGCCGGCGGCTGTTTCTGGTGTGTGGAGTCTGACTTTGAAAAACTGCCCGGGGTGGTGGAGGTGATCTCCGGCTATGCCGGTGGTACCGGCGCTAATCCCACCTATGAGGACTACGCCCCAAAGGGTCATGTGGAGGTGATCCAGATCATCTTCGACCCCGCCCGCGTCTCCTACCAACAGCTCCTGGAGCATCTCTGGCGGCACATCGATCCCACCGATGCCGGAGGCCAGTTCGTGGACCGGGGCAAACAGTATCGCTCGGCCATTTTCTATCACAACGAGGAGCAGAAGCGCCTGGCGGAGGACTCCAAGCGTGAACTGGCGGCCTCTGGCCGATTCAGGCAACCCATCGTCACCGACATCCTGCCCCTGAACAAGTTCTACCCGGCGGAGGACTATCACCAGAATTACTATAAGACCCATGGCCTGAAGTACAAGTATTACCGCATGAACTCCGGTCGGGATCAGTACCTGGGCCAGGTCTGGGGGACCACACCCGCCGGCCGCGTGGCCAACGCCCAGGCCGCCGAATCGTCCTCCCCCGGCAAGTACGCCAAACCCCCTGGCGAGGTCCTGAAACAAAGACTGACCCCCCTGCAATACCAGGTCACCCAGCAGGAGGGCACCGAGCCGGCCTTCAAGAATGATTATTGGGATAACAAGAAAGAGGGCCTCTACGTGGACATCGTCACCGGGGAGCCGCTCTTCAGTTCCACCGACAAGTACGACTCCGGGACCGGCTGGCCCAGCTTCACCAAACCCCTGGACACCGGTAATATCGTTACCCGGGAAGACCGCAAGCTTTTCTCCGTGCGCACCGAGGTGCGGAGCAAGCACGGCGATTCCCATCTCGGACACGTCTTCGACGATGGCCCGGCGCCCACCCGCAAACGCTACTGCATGAACTCCGCCGCCCTGCGCTTCATCCCCAAAGCCGACCTGGAGAAGGAAGGCTACGGTGAGTATCTGAAGCTCTTTGACCGGAAGTAAACCGGAAATACGACACCTCGGGAGGGGGAGAGCGAATCCCCTTCCCTTCCCTGGCGGACCCTGACCATGATCACCCTGGAAGAATTCCGCACCGGCCAGCTCAGCATTCCCGTCACTGACCTCGACAGTATCCCGGATTGTTGCTTTGCCTGCCCGTCTCTGGCCTATAAGGAATTCTCCGTCGGACAGGGATTATATTACTATTTCTGCGGCTATTATTGGCAAGATGAGACCACCCGCAGATTGCCTCCTTGTTTAGGCGCCGAAATCTAACCCCCGCTACCTTGCCTCGCCTGGCATCGCATTACGGCTTTGCAACTCCCTGGACTTGTCCTATAATCGAGACGACGAGGTCGGCAATGGGAAACTCCCCGCTGCTTGGCTCTCGATCTTGCCCACGAGAAAGGCAGACTTTGGATACGGAGTTACAACATCGGTTGGATGTGTGTGCCGCCTTGGGGGAGCGCCTGCTCCAGGCCAAATCGGCGTTGGTGGACGCGGCGGGAGAAGATGTGGGGACCCCGTGTACCACCGCCGCCTTGGAGGTCGACATGGCGGCGGAGCACCTGGCGACCATGGCCCAGGAGGTCCCGCAGATGGCCGGGAAAATCCCCTATGGCGTCGTGGCGGCCATCTTCCCGTATGATGCCGCCCCGGTGATGCTGGCCCGGGTGGGGGGCGCCGCCATCCTGGGAGGCAATCACTTCCGCTTCAGTTGCTCCTCCCAAACCCCCCGAACCGCCCAAATCCTCCGGGAAGTGGTGGCTCCCTTCCCCCTGTTTAACCTGGTCACCGGTATGGACAACCGGGACTTCGGGGCCGGCTGCGTGCAGGACCCGGCCGTCCGGGTGTTGTTTATCTCTGGCGGGGGTGACGTGGGGGAGATCTATGCCCGGCACGCCCTCCACTTTGATAAGCTCTTCTTCGCCGGGCCCAGCGGCCTGCCCCCGGCCATGCTGTTCCGGGACGCGCCCCTTGCCGCCGCAGTGCGTTTTGTGGTGCAACGGGCCTTCCTCAACGGCGGCCAGTACTGCACCACCCTCAAGCGGGTCTATATCCACCGGGACATCCTGGACCAGGCCCGGGAGTTGATCTGCGCAGACATGGGCTCCATAAAAGTCGGTGAGCCTCAACACCCCCAAACCTGGATCGGCCCCATCCGGGTGGATCGCACCCGAGTGCTCCTGGACCGGGCCCTGGCGGCCTTGCAAGACTTTCGCTTCCTGACGCCGTACCGCCGGGAGGGCGTCTGGCAAGGTCCCTTTCTTTTGGAAACCTCCCGTCCCCCGGACGTGGAAATGTTTGGGCCGTTTCTGGCGGTGGTCCCCGTGGACACCGATGCCGAGGCCGCGGCCGCCGTGCTGCAAAGCCGCTACCCCTTTCTCGCGACCTGGTTCGGCACCCCGCCGCCAGGGGCCGCAGAGGCCCTGACCACTACCTTCGGGATGGTCTATGACAACCCTGACTTCCTGTTCACTCCCCTGCGGTTGCCGTTTGGGGGCAAGGGAGCCAGCGGCTGGATACTGGAAAACCAGGCCGGCCGGTTGATCCGACGTGAGGGGGCGTTTGAGTATAGCGCGGAATTGGTTCGGGACTGAGACCGAAGGGCGTTAAAGCGGAGGGCTGGGGAGGGAGGTTAACCCCTCCCCAGAGGAAATTACTTCAGGGTGATGGTGAAGCCATCGAGGCCGGCGTTGAGCTGTACGCCCTGTTGGGCGGCCCTCAGGGAGATGACGACGCCCTTGTTGTTGCGCATGATCAAGCCAGCAGCGCCCTGGGCCAGGGACAAGCCGGCACTCACGGCCGCGTAGGTGCCGTTAATATCCTGGACATTCTCCATGTTATAGACTTCGCCCACGGCATTCACCTTGGCGATACCCACGGAGGCGACGCTCAACCCCTTGATGGAGAATTTATAGTCCTTCCCCTTGAACTTGAGGGTGCCGTCCCCCCAACTCATTCCCACCCCCGCGGACACCGAAGTGGTTTCCAGTTTCACCTCGCCAATGGGGTACACGGGGTCCTGGGCCCACAGAGGCGATACAGTCAACAGCGCCACCAGACCAACCACCAGACTCGCTACGGCAAACCTCTTGTGCTTCATCCTCGTTCTCCTTTCCTTGTGAGACGTTCCCATACGTCACCATAGTAATACGCCCACGGGTCCTTTGCAAGGGTGTACCCATGGGTGCGCCATCCATACAATCATAGTTATCGGGCAACTCTGAGTTTTTGATTAATCCCGAAAGTATCATCCCTAAAAACGGCGGGCAGCGACCAGCCGACGCGCCTCCCCAGTTTCCGGGAGGATATACGAGTGGAGTTCAGGCAGGTCTAGACCCAGCGCTGGCGCTCTTCTCACCCCGGCTTGCCATTCGCGTTCGGTCATCCCTGGACCTTTCAGGGCCAGGAGCCTCCCGCCGGGGAAGATCAGGGGGGCGGCCAGGGTAAAAAACCGTTCCAACGGCAGGGTGGCCCGGGTGATCACCCCCGCGGCCCGGGGCCCCCAGGTGGTGCTTAGCCGCGGGGTGAGATGGGCCTGGATGATCTCCACGCCGGTGAGACCAAGGACCGGGATTACATAACGCAGGAAGTTAACCTTCTTACCGGTGGCCTCCACCAGGATCAGGTGGATGTCGGGGCAGGCCAGTTTCAAGGGTACGCCCGGAAAGCCGGCGCCGCAGCCCAGGTCCAGGAGGCTCGGGAGGCCCCTGATCCAGGGAGCCGCCGCCAGGGAGTCCAAAAAGTGCTTGCAAACCACCTCCAGGGGAGTTTGCGCCCCGGTCAGGTTGATTTTGCGGTTCCAGGTGAGCAGCTCATCGAGATACGTGCCAAAACGTTCGAGGACGGTGTCGGACAAATGCAGACCCAGGGCCAGGGCGCCCCGGGCCAGAATTGTGGAGAAATCGGCGGTCATTTGCCCAAACAGAATTGGGAGAAGATCCGATCCAGGATTTCCTCGCCGATTTCCTCCCCCAGGATTTCTCCCAGTTCCCGGACCGCCTCCCGCAGATCCAGGGCGGGAAATTCCAGGGGGAGTCCCGCCTGCAGGGACCCCTGGGCCCGATCCAGGCACGCCAGGGCAGATTCCAGGTGCTGGGCATGGCGGGTCTGGGTGACGATCTGGCCGCCAACGGGCGCCTTGCCCTTAAGGATCAGCTCCCGGCAGGCGTCCTCCAATCCCGCCAATCCCTCCCCGGTACGGGCCGAGAGGCGCACCCGGGGACCTGACCAATCCGGGAAGGCGGTCTCCTTCAGAACCGGGGGCAGGTCGATTTTATTATAGACCAGGATCGTCGGGCGCTGCGACACCTGCGCCAGGTTGATGGCATCCTCCGGGGAGGCGGAGTCGCTGACATCGACCACGTACAGGACCAGATCGGCGGCGGCCAACTCCTCCTGGGTGCGTCGGACGCCCAGGACCTCCACTTGGTCTCCCGGGAGGCGCAGTCCGGCAGTGTCCACCAGGCAGACGGGCAGTCCCGCCAGGGACATGCTTTCCGTAATGACATCCCGGGTCGTTCCGGGGATGTCGGTGACGATGGCCCTCTCCTGGCGCAACAGCCGGTTGAGCAGGCTGGATTTGCCCACATTGGGCCGGCCGGCGATCACCAGTCGCAGGCCCTCCCGCAGCAGCCGCCCCCGGGCATAGGTGGCCGCCAATCGGGCAAGGTCCTCTGTTAGGGTCTCCAGAGACGGCAACAGGTCTCCCCCGGTCGTCTCCGGGATCTCCTCCGGGAAATCCAGAACTGCTTCTATCTGAGCCAGAAGGTTAAGGGCCACATCCCGTTGGCGGCGGATTTCGCCCCCGAGGCCGCCTTCCAGGTGGGCTGCGGCCACGCGTGCTGCGGCCTCGGTCCGGGCCTGCACCACCTCCAGGACCGCTTCAGCCTGGGTGAGGTCCAGCCGACCGGATAAAAAGGCCCGCAGGGTGAATTCTCCGGGGCGGGCCAGCCTCGCCCCCTGCGCCAACACCAAATCGAGAATCCGGCGCATCACCCCATACCCGGAGTGGCAGTTGATCTCCACCACATCCTCCCGGGTATAACTTCGGGGGGCTCGCATCAGACAGAGCAAAACCTCATCCACAGCCTCTCCCGAGGCGGGGTCAATGATGTGGCCCAACAGCAGGCGATGAGATGGCCAGGGTTCGGCCACGGGGTGGCGGGGGCGGAAGAGGCGGGTGGCCAGACGGGCGGCCTGGGGACCGCTGAGACGGATGATGCCGATGCCCCCTTGACCCAGGGGCGTGGAGAGGGCAGCGATGGTATCGATGGCGTGGGTGGTGAAGTTCCCTATGGCTATCTCCCCGTACGATCTCTTCCCTCCCCGGCGGATGTACAGACCGTTTGCCCCCGATCCACCCTTCTTGCTGCCGTTGGGGGGAGGAAGAGAAAAAGGCGGTCTCATCGGAGTCACCCGCTTTTCAGGCGATCGATTCGGCCTCTTCTTCCTCGACCTTTTTCTTTACGGGGTAGATAATGACTTTCTTATAAAGCCCCTCCCCCCGACTCTTGGTCTTCAAATCCCGGTCGGTTTGCAGGGCCAGATGGACGATACGGCGGTCATGGGCGTTCATGGGGGTCAGGGACACAGGTTTGCCCAGGCGCTTGGCCTTGTCGCCATAGCGCTGAGCCATTTCCACCAGGGATTGGGTATGCCGCTCGCGGTAGGATTCAATATCGATGACGACCCGGGGTTTCTTCCGGGACTTTTTTGCCAGGATCTTGCTGACCAGGTATTGTAGGGCCTCCAGGGTCTGGCCCTGTTTCCCGATCAGGAGGCCGGCATCCTCGCCTTCGATGGCCAATTTGATTTGGTCGCCCTCCTGAACCGCATTGATGGTACACGCCTCCTGCATATGAGTCAGGATGTCGCTCAGGATTTCCCGGGCCAGGGGCACCAGGTCAACTTCCTCTTCCTTCAGGGCCGCACGGATCTTGGCTTTTTTCCCCCCCAGGAGGCCAAAGAGTCCGGAGGATCCCAGGGTGACGATTTCGATTTCCAGCTTATCTTGGGAACTCTGAAAATAGGCACAGGCATTGGCGATGGCTTCTTCGGGATCCTTCCCTTCAAATTCCACAAAATTCATCAAAACCTCCCCTATTTACCAAGATATTTATTGGTATAGTGCTGCTGAATAATGGAGAGCACGTTGTTGAGGAGCCAATAGAGCACCAGCCCGGACGCGAAGTTGAGGAACATGAAAGTGAAGACGATGGGCATAAAGAGCATCAACTTGGCCTGGGTGGGATCACCCGGTGAGGGCGTCATCTTTTGTTGGATGAACATGGTGGCGCCCATGATGAGGGGGGTGATAAGCAAAGGGTCTTTGGCGGAGAGATCGGCCAACCAGACAATGTTGGTGAACGGTAGGGTGGCAATGAACGGGGCGTGCCGCAACTCGATGGCATAGGCCAAGAGATTGTAGAGGGCAATGAACACCGGCAGTTGCAGAAGCATGGGCAGACAGCCGCCGGCGGGGTTGACCTTATAGGTCCGGTACAGAGCCATGAGTTCCTTGTTCAAGGCCTCCCGGTCATCCTTGTACTTCTCCCGCAGCTTGGCCACCTTGGGCTGCAGCTTCTGCATATCCTGCATGGACTTGTAACTCTTGTGATTGGGATAGATGAAGAGGATGCGGAGAAGCACGGTCAGAATGATAATGGCAATCCCGTAATTGTGGACATAGCCATTAAAGAACTTGAGGACATGGAAAAACGGCATGGCCAGGAAGTGGAACCAGCCGAAATCCACCGCCCCCTCGAGACCCAGATTCAAACTTTTTAGGATATCGATATCCAACGGGCCGAAATACACCGCAAAGGGGAAGGAGATTTCGTGGCCCGGAGCGAGGTTTTCCACCGGGGTCTTGAGGGTAAGAACCATGGGCCCCTTGGGATTCTCCTGCACGGTGACCAAATCCTTGGAATCCGCCAAGGGAACCAGGGCCTGCATAAAATAGCCCAGCTCCAGGGCAGCCCATTCGGTTTTGCCGGTGAAGGTCTTCGGCTCCTTGAGGCTGGCGGGAGTGACGTCCTCCCTCTTTTTGTTCATGGAACCCACGAACCCCCTGACCCCACCTTGGGACTTGACATTCGTATAATCAGCGCTGAGCCCCACCGCCAGATTGCCCTGGACCACCTCGTCACCTTCCCGTCTGAGGGTGACCTTCATATCCATGCGGTAACTGTCCCCGGCAAAGGTCAGAGTCTTTTCCAGGGTCAGGCCGTCCGGGCTCCGGTGGGTAAAGGTCAGGGTCCCCTTGCCGCCCTCGGTGAGGGTGAGCTGAGGAGAACTGGCGGTATAGAGGGCCGGGAGCGCGGGGCCAGCCGGGGTGGCACCGGATTCCCAGGAGGTTCCCAAAGGTAAATCTCCCAACGCCGTCGTGGTCACCAATTCCTGGGGATCTGTGGGAGTGGTGGAGATGGTATGATATTTTTCAATATCCAGACTAAACCAGACCAGTCCCAAGGATGTCACTGTGGTAAAGGGCAGGCGCTCCCAATACTTCTTCAACTTGAAACTCTTGAGGCGGGCCCCTTGTTCGGTGAACACGGCCCGATACAAGGGGGTGTCCACCGTCACTTCCCGGGCCGGATGGGTGCTGGCGGCAGCCACAGGGGAAGCCGGAACCGAACTGGGAACGGCCGCGACCGTTGGAGCGGGGACCGGGGCCGGGGCCACGGGAGAAGGCTTCTCCGGTGCGGGGGCAGTATCCGGAGGTGCGACAGGGATCATCTTCTTCTGGAAATAACCGAAGGCAAGGAAGATGAGCAGACTCAAAACCAGTGCGATCACCGCCCGCTTTTCCATAGGGGTCTCCTGAATGTCATGGGCGCCGAAATAGAGGGTCAGGGCAACGGGTCAAATCCGCCGTGGTAAAAAGGATGGCAGCGGGCCAGCCGCTTGGCGGCTAGCCACAGCCCGACCCATATCCCATAGCGGGTGAGCGCCTGACAGGCATATTCGGAACAACTGGGATAAAAACGGCAGGCATGGGGCAAATAGGGGGACAACAACAGTTGGTAACCACGAATAAGGAAGAGAATCAGTCTCTTAACCATGGGGACCAGCTGGACGCGGGCGTACCAAAAGGGCTGCCAATTCCCCTGTCACTTCCGTAAAGGCTAGATCTGGGGAGCCCTTCTTGGCAATAATAACGATATCTTCAGGGGGCAACACCCCCCGGTGAAGTCGGAAAAATTCCCGCAACAGACGTTTGACCCGGTTCCTTTTGACCGCCTTGCCGATGCGCTTGGTCACCACCAATCCCCATCGCGGCCGCTGGTAGTCGTTGGGCACCCGAGAGACGATGAAATGGGGCGTGTGGGAATTTTTCCCGTGCAGTCTGACCCGCTGAAAATCGATTTTCTTGAGCAGCCGGTCAGCCTTGCGAAATCGAGCTTCGCCCCGCAACGTATGTGTGCCGCAACTGGTGAAGGGTTCGCGCTGGGAGGAAATGGAAGGTGACACTATCCGGTGCTAGCCGGAGACCGTTAGCCGCTTTCTGCCTTTGGCCCGCCGCCGCTTGAGAACCTGGCGACCGGCCCGGGTGCTCATGCGGCTCAAAAAGCCATGGGTTCGAACTCTCCTGAGATTGTGTGGCTGATAGGTTCGTTTCATTTCGGATTTTCCATCTGCTTTTGAAGTAAATAATTAATTTTTATTTATAAATCATTATTTGTGGCATTTGTCAAGTTCGCTTTGGGAAAAACCCCCGGGGTGGCTAAGGTAATTGGTTTTTTTTACACTTATTTTTAATATTGAATTTTTTGGTGGCCGTGGCAAAATATCATGATATGAATAACTCCATGACCGGCATCTGATATCATCCCGCCCACTGCCTCGGAATATCACCATTAAGGAGTCTGTATGTTTTTAGATCCCGTCTTGGGTTGGTTCTCCAATGACTTGGCAATTGATTTAGGAACCGCCAATACCCTGGTTTATGTGAAGGGAAAGGGTATCGTGTTGTCGGAGCCCTCGGTGGTGGCGGTGCGTAAAAACGCCCGGGACCGAAACCGGGTGCTGGCGGTGGGTAAAGAGGCCAAGATGATGTTGGGGCGCACCCCGGGCAATATCCTGGCTATTCGTCCCATGAAAGATGGAGTGATCGCTGATTTTGAGGTCACGGAGTCCATGTTGCGTTATTTCATTCAAAGGGTGCACAATCGTCGGACCCTGGTGCGGCCTCGGATCATCATCTGCGTCCCTTCGGGAATCACTCCGGTGGAAAAGCGGGCCGTACGGGAATCGGCGGAATCGGCCGGGGCCCGGGAGGTTTATCTCATTGAAGAACCCATGGCCGCAGCCATCGGCGCGGGTCTGCCCATAACCGAACCCACCTGCAACATGGTGGTGGATATCGGGGGCGGCACCACCGAAGTGGCGGTCATCTCCCTGGCGGGAATCGTCTATTGTAAATCGGTCCGGGTCGGCGGCGACAAGATGGATGAGTCCATTCTGCAATACATCAAACGCAAATATAACCTGCTCATCGGCGAACGTACTGCAGAAATCATCAAGACCACCATCGGCAACGCCTACCCCGGGGGTGAGGTGGAGGTCTTCGAAGTCAAGGGCCGCGACCTCATCAGTGGCATCCCCAAGATTCTCACCATTAATTCGGACGAAGTTCGAGAGGCCATCACGGAACAGATCGAGACCATCGTGGAGACGGTCAAGACCGCCCTGGAACAGACCCCACCGGAACTGGCCGCGGATATCGTGGATCGGGGCATCTGCCTGACGGGCGGCGGCGCCCTGCTGAAATATCTTGACATCCTGCTGGCCAAGGAGACCGGGGTGCCCATCAAGGTGGCCGACGACCCCCTCTCCTCAGTGGTGCTGGGTTCGGGCCGGGCCTTGGACGATATCGACATCCTCCGCGAAGTGGCCATCGAATAAGGATATTCCGTGTACTATTGGCGGCGTTTTCAGATTCCCATCCTCATCGGTCTGGCCGTCCTGTTCATCTTCACGCTCATCTCCATTAATCTGAAGCATCCGCATCCCTCCGGGGGGGTGGAGTCCCTGGTGGTGGGCCTTACCGCCCCCGTCCTGGAAGGCTTTCACAAGGTGGGGGCGGGGGTGGCTCGCGTCTGGAACGGATATTTCTTTCTGGTGGGATTGGAACAGGAAAACGAACTCCTGCGTCGGCAAATCTCCGAGTACAAGCAGCGGCAGACCCAATTCCAGGAGGCCCGACTGGGCCAAGAACGCCTGGAGAAGTTGTTGGAACTCAAGAGTCGCGTAACAGCCCCGGTTACCGCGGCCCGGGTGATCGGCTACGATCCTTCTCCCTGGTTTAAGAGCGTCATCGTCGACAAGGGCGAGGCCGCTGGCATCCGCTGGGGCATGGCGCTGATTCACCCGGACGGCGTGGTGGGTCGGGTGATCGAAAGCTATGCCAACTATGCCAAGATCATGCTGCTCATCGATCGCAACAGCGCGGTGGACGCCCTGGTGCAGCGGAACCGGCAGCGGGGCATCCTGGAGGGAGTGGGGAGTAATGTCTGCCGCCTGCGCTACGTCTTGAAAAATAGCGAGATCCAGGTGGGCGACGTCATCCTGACCTCTGGTTTGGGGGGGGTCTTTCCCCCGGGAATGGTCCTGGGGCACGTTGCCATGGTGGATAAAAAGACCCCCGGCATCTTTCAGGACATCGAAGTGAAGCCCGCCGTGGATCTGGCCAGCCTGGAGGAAGTGCTGGCTGTGGCCATGGTCAATCCTCTCCTGCAAAAATAAGGCTCCGGGATTTTTAGGTATTTGTCACCTCGGGGATAGGGCCGATAATCCTGCCCCCGGCGGGAACAATGGCCATGGAGCGTGCAGTTCTTCATGGAGAGGGGAAGATAGGTCATCAACGGTATGACGACTTTTTACCTGTGCCTGGGTGTGGGAATCTTTATTTTCCAGAGCCTGTTGGCAGGCTGGTTGGGGGTACAGGTGGATCTGGTGACGCTCCTGGTGATGCATCTTAGTCTCCATCCCCCTCTCGTGCCAGCCGTGGTCACAGCCATTTTGTTGGGTCTTTTCGTAGACTGCTATTCCAATTCCCCCTTGGGGCTTCATGCCCTCTGTATGTTGTTGACAGTCTTAGTGACCAAGTTCTGCCGGGGGCAGTTCAATCTGGGGACTTTTATGCCGCAGTTGCTGAGCGCCTTGGCCGTTATGGTATCCACGGGACTCCTGAGTGTGGGACTCATAAGGTTGTTGGAGCCGGTCAAGATTACCGACCCGGAAGTTCTGCGTGCCTTCTTCTTTCGCAGTCTTGTTACCTCAGCCTTGGCGCCGCCGTTCTTCAGTCTCTTCCGCCGCTGGGAAAAGACGTGGGGGAGATTCTTCTTCCGGGCGTCCCCCATGCTATGATCCGGCTCGCGAAATAAGGTGTATGGATCGATTGCTTCAGTATAGCCATGCGTCACGCTGCTCCCATTACCGCTCTGGCATGCCAATCTGACTCATCGGGCCAGCTACAGAGGCCATCCCGGGAGTGAGCTCCTGCTCTGCAGCTCGCGCGTGTTGACCCAGCAAGCGGAAAATCATGGACCATCCAGGGAAAACTCATAACTCCGAAGGCCTTTTTCACGGGTCGCGGGGACCAACTTCCATCAGCCCCATGAGTCCGGAGCTCTATGAGCAGATGCGGCTCAACGCCGTGGTGGCGGCCCTGATTGTGGCAGTCCTGGTAAGTGTCCTGCTCCTGCGCCTCTGGTATTTGCAGGTCATCATGGGTGCGGAATTTCGCTACCGGTCCGAACACAACCGCATCCGGACCCAGGACCTGCCACCCTGGCGGGGGATGATCCTGGATCGGCAGGGGACTATCCTGGTCAACAATCGGCCGGCCTATGATCTCTTCGTAGTGCTTGAGGATGTCAAGGATGCCCGCAAACTCGGCGAGGGTTTGGGCAAACTGTTGAAAATGGCTCCTCAGGACATCCAGAAAAAGATCGAAGCGGCTCAAAAGGACAACTCCTATCGAACCATCAAAATTAAAGGCGACCTGGCCTGGGAGGAGTTGGCCTTGGTGGAGACCTTTAAATACGAACTGCCCGGGGTGTTGATTCAAATCCAGCCCAAGCGCGAATACCTGCCCGAGGCCCTGGCCTGTCACACCATCGGCTATTTGGGGGAAATAACCGAAAGCCAGCTGAAGAGCGCGAAATTTCCCCATGCCAAGATGGGTGATTACGTGGGCAAGTGCGGCGTGGAGTTGGCCTGGGACCAATATTTGGCCGGTCAAAGGGGCATCCGGCAGATAGAAGTGGATGCTCACGGTCGGGAATTGGAGTTGATTGGCCAAACGCCCTCCAACCCCGGTGCCAACGTCACCCTGACCTTGGATTCCAACCTGCAACGGCAGGCCGAAGATGCCCTGAAGGACAAACAGGGGGCAGTGGTGGCCATTGAGCCCAACACCGGCCGCATCCTGGCCCTGGCTTCGTCGCCGACCTTCGACCAGAACGCCTTTGACCGAGGGGTCTCCTCAGAATACTGGAAAGAGCTGATGCGCCGGCAGGACCACCCTCTGGAGAACCGGGTTCTTAAGGGACAATATCCCCCCGGCTCCACCTTTAAAATCGTCATGGCGGTGGCGGGATTGGAGGAAGGCGTGATCACCCCCCATAGCGCCATTCATTGCAGCGGTTCCTTTACGCTGGGCAACCACGTCTTTCGCTGCTGGCGCAAGGGCGGCCATGGGCGTATGGACCTGCATCAGGCCCTGGTGCACTCCTGCGACGTCTATTTTTACACCGTGGGACGGAAGTTGGGCATCGACCGTATAGCTAAATGGGGGAGCCGATTCGGTCTGGGTAAACCCAGCGGCCTGGAGCTGGACTACGAGAAGCCCGGCCTGGTGGCCTCCTCGGCCTGGAAAAAACGCCGCTTCAACATCCCCTGGCAGGAGGGTGACACCATCTCGGTGTCCATCGGGCAGGGTTACAATCTCACCACCCCATTGCAAATGGCTCGGGTGGTGGCGGCCATCGCCAGCGGTGGCAAGGTTTATGTGCCCCAGATCGTCGAACGGGTGGAAAACCCTGACGGCGAGTTGGTTTTCAAGTTCCAACCCAAACTGGCGGGGGAGCTGCAAGCCTCTCCCAAGACCATCGAGCTGGTGCGGGATGCCCTGCAGGGTGTGGTCGATTATGGCACTGGTCGCGCCGCCAGCTTGCCGGACATCGAAGTGGGCGGCAAGACCGGGACTGCCCAGGTGGTGGCGTTGGGAAAAGAGCGCAAGGGGACGAAGAGTAATGATCATGCCTGGTTCGTCTGTTTTGCGCCGGTGACCAACAGTGAGATCGCCGTGGCGGTGCTCATCGAGCATGGCGGTCACGGGGGGTCGGCTGCGGCACCCGTGGCCCGGCAGGTGCTGGAAACCTTTTTCCAACAAAACCGGAGCATGGCCCGCCAGGCATGGCCGCCTACCATCTCAAGCCCTGGTCAATAACCTGAATATTGCGGCCGGTGCTCAGGGATGGCTCCCGCGGTCTTTTTTCGTGGGGGAAGAAGTCGAACTCAGGACTCAAGGTTAGCAAGGCTCAGGTCGCGGCCCAGCCATAACTACCCACCAGACGGACGAAGCGGCAACCACCGTAATAGTCATAGTGCAAGCCCTTGGCGGACTTGGTGACCCGGGTGAGGTTTTGGGAATATTCATCCCCCACCGGGATGACCAGACGGCCACCTTCCGCCAACTGGTCGAGGAGCGGTCGGGGGACGCCGGGGGAGCCGGCGGTGACGACGATGGCGTCGAAAGGGGCCTCTTCCGGCCAACCCAGGGTGCCGTCGGCGATTTTGATCTGGACATTAAAATAGCGCAGTTCGGCCAGGACCTTGCGAGCCCGGGAGGCCAGCCCCGATAGGCGCTCAATAGAGAAGACCCTATCCGCCAATTCCGCCAGGATGGCGGCCTGATACCCGGAGCCGGTGCCGATCTCCAAGACCTTTTCCGACCCGGTGAGTTCCAGGGCTTCGGTCATGAGGGCCACGATATACGGCTGGGAGATGGTCTGCTGCTCACCGATGGGGAGGGGAAAATCGCCGTAGGCCTGCCCCTGCAACGCCTCTTCCACAAAGAGATGCCGCGGCACCTTGCGCAGGGTGGCGATCACCCGGGGGTCGCGGATACCCCGGGGCACAAGCTGGGACTGGACCATGCGCTCCCGAGCCTGGGCGTGGATATCGGTGGAACTCCGGTTGGCGGCCATATTATTCCTCAACCCCTGGCGTCTCAACAGGTCAACAGCCAACCTTCTTTTCCCAACGCAGCAGTTCGGCGACAACCCCCAGAGTCTTGCCTTCCTTGATCTCCTCCCGGATGCGGTTCTCCCGCTCCAGGACGTCCATGGCCCGATTGGCGTATTCCACCGCCAGTTTCCGGGGAAGTACGGTGACGCCGTCATCATCACCCACCAGCCAATCCCCGGTTTCCACGCTGAGGCCGCCGATCTTCACCGGTACGCCGATCTCTCCGAACCCCTTGGGCTCACCGGCGTTGGGCATGACCAACCGGGAAAAAGCCGGGAATTTCAAGGCAATTATGTCAGCGGAGTCCCGTATCGCCCCGTCGATGACCACTCCGGCCACCTGCTTTTGCAGGGCCGACTGGGTGGCCAGTTCACCCCACAGGGCCGGCCCCACACCGCCGGCATCCACCACAATGACGTCGCCGGGAGCGGCCTGATCGATGGCCTGGACGGGTTTGGCCCAATCGCCGGGATAGGTGCGCACCGTGAGGGCCCGGCCCACCATCCGGATACCTGGGTACAGAGGCCGGATTCCCTCTGCGACCCCGCCCCGATGCAGGGCATCGGAGAGGTTGGCGGCGGAAACATGGCCCAGGATGGAGGCCAGATCAGCCTCCCCGCCCCGGGTGAAGAGGGTGGTGGCAATGCTTATCCGTTCGTCCAACGCCCGTCGGAGGTCGGCGGTGGCCGCGGCCGGGTCGGTGGCCTTGGTAATCGCCCCCCCGACAATGACAAAGGCTGCCCCCGACTCCACCGCCTGCCAGGCCGTGGCTGAATTAATACCGCCAGCCACCCCCACCGGAATCTTCACGGTCTGGCTGACCTGGCGCAAGGTCGTGAAGGGATCGCGGCCAGCCATCTGGTCGTCGATGGCCACATGCACCGTAACCATATCGGCGCCCAAGGCCTCCACCTCCCGGGCCCGACCGACCGGGTCGGGGACCGAAATCAAGTCAACCACGATCCGGGCGCCATAATTCTTCCCGGCTTGGATGCATTCAGCAATAGTGGCATCGGAGGCGGCTCCCAGGACATCGACGACGTTGGCCCCCGCTTTGGCCGCACTCTCCACCTCAATCCGCCCGGCGTCCATGATCTTCATGTCGGCCACGATGGTATGGTTGGGGAAGTGGCGCCGCAACTCCCTGACCGCGTTCAAACCCTCGCTCTTAATCAGGGGGGTGCCGGCTTCCACCCAGTCCACTCCAGCAGGGACGGCCAGTTGGGCGACATGCAGGGCCCGGGCCAAGTCGACGAAGTCCAGGGCCAGTTGCAGGAAGATGGGCATACGATTGTTCCGTTATTCCAGGTCGGCGTGGCGGGCCAGAACCGCGTCCCGGTTGCGGCTGCAGCGGCGGGAAAAGAGAATCATGACCACTGCCTCCAGGAAGAGAAAGGTCGCCTGTTCAAAGAGGCTGCCAGGGCACTGGAAGGACTCGGTCTCTTGGGCCAGAGTCAGTTTGGTGGTGCCGGGGAGAATCAGGGCGACGTCGGCTTCCCGGCCCAGGGTGGACCCGGGGTGGGCGGTGAGAACCAGGGTGCGAACGTGCTTGACCTTGGCCTGCCGCACCAGTTCACAGGTGTGGGCGGTCTCGCCGGAGCCGCTCGTAACCACCAACAGATCGCCCGGCTGGATTCGGGGAGTGATGGTCTCGCCAATATAATAGACATGGAAACCCAGCTGCATCAGGCGCATACAAAAAGAGCGCAGGACAAAGCCGGAGCGGCCAGCGCCGAAACAATAGATCCGGGAGGCCTGTTCCAGTTCTCGGATCAAAATCTCGGCGGCGTCGGGACGAAGGTGCTCCAACACCTGTTGGACCTCGGCCAGGAGCTGATGCAGGGCCTCGGATACGGTGGTTGCTTCCGCAGATTCCGTCACACTTGCCGAAGATGGCATAGATGTCGGATACATGATGGATTCTCCTTCTCAGTCTCGGTCCAAACCGGATTTGGATCCAAGCGGTGGTCAATGACCGGCCATGAGCCTGTGTTCCTCTTATCACAAGCCTTGCCATCTGTCATCCCCAAAGGCGTGCCGTTGCGGGGGATATACCCTAAACACCGGTATTCCCCCTCCCATTTTATTTGAATTTAACAGAATCCTGGGGGAAAATAAAAGATAAACTAATCGAAGCAGAGAATTAAGCCGGGAGGCAGCTATGGAAAAGTACAAAGAGCGAAAATGGAGCGGCGAAAAAGGCAAAAAGTTCGGGAAGGTGGACGATCCTTACCTTCCGGCGGGCGGCCGGCATGAAATGGCCATCTGTACCACCTGCAAGGCCATCTATCAAACCAAACGGTGGTTTTTCGACGATACGCTGTATCAGAGTAACGCCAATCTGCCCACTACCAATTTGGTCACCTGTCCGGGGTGCCAAAAGGTCCAGGATCATTACTACGAAGGGGTGTTAACCTTGGCAGGGGACTTTCTGGCCGAACACCGGGAGGAAATCCTGACCCGGATCAACAAAGAGGCCGAGAACGTGTCCCGGAAAAACCCCTTGGACCGGATCATTGACATCAGGGAGGAAGAAGGCAAGGTGGTGGTGGAAACCACCAGCGACAAGCTGGCCCAAAGGTTGGGCAAGGCAGTATACCGGGCCTACAAGGGCGACCTGGATTTTCGCTGGTCCCATCTGGATAAGTTTGTCCGGGTCTATTGGAGCAGATAGTTGCCGTAGTTTCGGGGACAGGCCGGGGATGGACGCATGCCACCGTATCATGCCCCTTCCGAAGGCACCCACTCTGCATCTGTGAGGGCAATCAGCCCCGGGCCAGGAAGGAAATGAACTTGGCAAGGTAACTGGTATCGAACAGATTGGTCTGCATCCAATCTTTATTCATAATCCGCAGAGCCTCCAGGGGTTCCGTCGGCGCCCTGCCGCAGCGCGGCGAGGTCAAGGTCTCATAGGCGTCGACGATGCGCATTACCCGACCCACCGGATCGATCATGGCGAGCTTGAGCCCCTGGGGGTAACCGGAGCCATCGGCGTGCTCGTGGTGCTGCAGGACCGCGGCCAGGGAGTCACGCGACAATGACGAATATTCCTTGAGCAGGGCAAAGCCCGTAAGGGGATGCCGTTGCAATAACTCCTCCTCCTCGGGGGAGAGGCCGGCGACTTTATTCCGCACCGCGGCGGGCACCTTGACCATGCCGATATCGTGCATCAGGGCCCCCAACCCGAAGTCCCGCATCTTGAAGTGCGGCCACCCCAGGTACTTGGTAAACGCCAACCCCAGGACACAGCAATTCAGACAATGGTTGTAGAGCTGGTTGTCGTGGCGGCAGATATCGAGAAACCAATCCTGGTAACCGGGGTCTTTGAAGATATAGTTCATCAGGTGGCGGATGAAATCCAGTCCCATGTGGAGACGTTCCTTCAGGCAGGTGGGATCAGCATGGAAGGATTCCCGGAGCCACATGAGGCTGACATCGTAGATGCGCGCCACCTTCTGGGCGGGGGGCAGGCTGTCGTCTTCCAAAAAATGGTTCAGGTTGTGGTACAGATAGTAAACGACCGCTTTCTGTTCCTGGACGTTGACATAGAAGTGGGTTATGCCGCTGCTTACCAGCTTTTCCTTCAGGGCAGCCGGAAAGGCCTCCTGCATAGTGCAGCAGATGACGTACTTAGCCTGGCTCGTCCCGGCAATCCGAGTCTTCAGATAGATGTGAAAGGGGAACTTCCGTCCGGGGACCAGATTATCCACCGCCACGGGCAGGAATTTTTCCTTGTCTCCGGCCTCAGCGACGGTTTTGACCACCGTCCAGGAGCGGTGTAACAAATCCTGCTTGACCTTTTCCTCCTCAGCAGTAGGGCTGGTCAGATCTTCTTTCATAGGCGGATTACATTTCTTGACTAATCTGATGGTTAACGGCCCAAGATGCCTTACGGAACCCCAACCCAGCTTGACGGCTCCCGTTCCCGTCTTTAATAGCCTCTCCCACACCTGACCATATAGCCTCTCCCACACCAGGGATGGTGACCAGGAGCAGGGGGAGGAAAGCCTCCATGACTTCCGATCCCGGTCATACTTCCTCTATTTTCCGGTCTGAAGGTTTATTGGTCTGAATCTAGCCGGGACGTTGTTTCCCCTGCTCCATGAGCTGGCTGCGGACCATGAAGGTGATGAAGGCGGACAGCAGGTCATGATCGAAGACACCGCTGTTTTGCCACTCCTGGCGCATGATGGCCAGGGCTTGGGCCGGCTCCAGTTTCGGCCGCCAGCTGCGCGGTGAGGTCATGGCTTCGTAGGCATCCACAATACGCATCACCCGGCCCATGGGATCGATCCGGGACAGTTTGAAACCATGGGGGTAGCCGGAGCCATCGCCGCATTCATGATGTTGGAGCACGGCGTTCAGGGAATCCCCCGACAGGGAGGAATACTCCTTGAGAATGGCAAAACCGAGCAGAGGGTGCCGCTGCACCAGCTCCGTCTCCGGTTCAGAGAGCTTGCCAGGTTTGTTCCGCACTGCCTCGGGGACCTTGATCATCCCGATGTCATGCACTAATGCCCCCAACCCGAAATCCCGAATTCTAAATGTCGACCAACCCAAACACTTGGTAAACGCCAGCCCCAGGATACAGCAATTCAGGCAATGATTGTAAAGCTGGGTCTCGTGCCGAAAAGTGTCGAGAACCCAGGATTGGTAGCCGGAATCGGCAAAGATATGGGTCATCAGGCGGCTGACAAAGGTCATCCCCATCTTCAGGTTGTCGCCCGGGCGATGTTTAAGTTCATGAAAAAACTGGCGGAGCCACAGGAGACTGACATCGTAGATGCGTTCCACCTTGGTGGCCGGCGCGAGTTTGTCGTCCTTTAAGAACCCAGAAAGATTATGGTAGAGATAGTAGACGACTCCTCGCTGGTCCTCGATATGGATATAAAAAGAGTTTACACCCCGCTCCACGGTTTTCTCCCACAGAGAGTTCGGAAACACCTCCCCCCGCCGACAGCAGATGATAAACCGTACCTGCTGTGATTCGGCCTGCAGGGCTTTCAAATAGATCGTGAAGGGATAACTCCGACCGGGGCTCAGATTGGCTGGCGCCAGGGGCAGATAGTTCTTATCCGTCTCGGACAGGCCGACAGCCTTGACCACCGTCCAGGTGTCCTGCAACCACTCCGGCGGTAGCAGCTTTTCTCCATCATTCCGATGGACCGCGGTTTTCCTCACCATGGGCCCTCAACCCCACCTCTTGTGTGTCTACCCGGACTTGACTGATTGGGATGATACGTTTGATTCATTATGGGCCAGGAACTTGATGAATGCCGACAGCAGGTCGGCATCAAAGATGCCGCTTTGTTGCCACTCCTGACGCATGATCCAGAGGGCTTTCAAGGGAGGAAAGGGTTCCCGCCAGGGCCGCCGGGAAGTTAGGGCCTCGAAGCTGTCGATGATGCGCATAACCCTCGCTAAAGGATCTATGAGAGGCTGCACCAGCCCGTCGGGATACCCGGTGCCATTGCAGTGTTCGTGATGCTGCAGCACGGTGAGCAGGCAGTCACGGGTCAGACTGGAGCGGGACAGCAAACTGACGCCGGCCGCGGGATGGTTGCGCACCAACCCCATTTCTTCTTTGGAGAGCCGCCCCGGCTTGCGCAACACGGCCGTCGGCACCGTGGTCATGCCGATATCATGGACGAGGGCCCCCATGGCGAAATCGCAGATCTTCCGGTGCGGCCACCCCAGATAATTGGTGAAAGCCAGGCCCAAAAGACAACAATTGAGGCTGTGCGTATATAATTTGCCTTCATGACGGAGGATTTCCAGAACCCAGTGTTGATAATCCGGGTCCTGACGCAGATGATCAAAGAGAATGTGGACGAACTCCAGCCCCATTTTGATGTGGCTGGTCAGGTTTTTCTCTCCTTCTTCAAAGAATTGTCGGGTCCACATCAGGGTGACATCATAGACGCGGGAGATCTTCTGGCAGGTATCCAGTTCATCGTCAGCCAGAATATGGGTGAGATTGTGGTAAAGGTACTGGAGCACTTGGTTGAGCTGGGTTTGGTGGGCATAGATATTTTCAATACTCTTGCCTTGAATCTTTTTAACCAGTTGGGTGGCGAAAACCTCGCCTTTAGGACAGACAAGCAGGAAGGTCGGCTCCTCCTGGCCGGGAACCCTGGTCTTGAGATAGACATCAAAGGGAACCTCCCAATCGGCGAACACACTGGTCAGTTTAAAACGGATGTATTCGTCCTGGACACACCAGTCTGTGGCCACCTGCGCGACTTTCCACTCTGTTTCCAAGAGGGAGTGCAGACCGTCGGAGGCTTCGGAGGAGCACATGGCGGCCGGGCGGCCAGTGTCGGTGGAATGACTGAGGTACTCGATGACCTGGCTCCGGTCGCGCTGGTGATAATATACCATCCGGGTGCCGCTGTATTTGGTCTTTATCAGCGGCCAGGGCTCAAACACCTCCCCCTTGGCGAAAAAGAGGAAATATTCCGGACCGGGATTGCCAGAGCGATCCTTGCGCAGAAAAATGTCAAAGTTAACCTGTTTGCCCACCACATAAATGAGTTTATCAATGGGCAGAGGGAAATAAGCCCCCTCGTCTTTGATGATCTCGGCCATAATCTCCCCTGGTAAGGCGCAGAAAGCTGTCCCGGCGCCACTTCGATCCGCCTCCCTAGACCTTTGTCATAATAACGGCAGAAATTACGATTAGCTTTAATCCCTCCGGGGGAGCCCGGGTTACGGGAGAAGGCCGTAACGCCAGCCCCATCTCGGGGGGCCGCCAGAGATCCCCACTCACTTGCCAACATATGAATTTCAGTGCGTATTTATTCGATTTTGCTAAATTTTTTACAAGAAATTAAAGAACCCGGCTGAAATGCCGATATTTCACTGTAAGACGAAATTCTTTTTCCAAACGATAAAAGAACCTCACTGAATACAAGACTTCAGGTGCAGGATTCCCTGGGAAACAGGACCGGACCGATTCGAAGGGCTCAATGCGGGGGGACTCCGGGTCGGGGTTGGGATTCAGACCCCAGGGAAGGCCGGGGGAAGGCTGTGTCATCCGCCCAGAAGATTTCACCGGACGATCTGACTGCCGGGATTCGACCGGAAGAAATCAACCGCATATTGAATCTCAAGAAATCGCTGGGCCACACCGAGGCGTTGGGAACCTATGTGTCCCGCTACCAGCAATTGGGGTGGACTTTGAAAGCCATGACAACCGAGGAGCAAGGTTCCCCGGAGCTTGACTTCCAGCAGCCGCCGGAGGTCTGGAGCCAACGACTGGCCGATCTGGCCCTGGACGGAATTCAGGTGAATCTGGCGGTATGTACCGGCATGCCTTCAAACTTGATGGTTTTAGAGGTGCGCGGCCGCGAGGCCGTCCGGATCCTGTCCCGGCAGGGGGAGTGGCGGTCTCGTTGTGTGGCCCAGTCAGGGGTGGACTGGGAGCATCACTATTACTATTCTCCGCCGGGCTGGAAGCCGCCGGCCGCCTTTTTACTGGACTCATATCAGGTCCAGGTCTTCGGGGAGGGCGGGTTGGTCATGGTGCCCCCGTCTCTGGACCCCCAGGTACAGGAACCCATCCGCTGGCTGCAGTCCCCCTGGGAGACCCCTCCGGCGCATCCGGCCCCGGGATTGGTGGCCTTCCTGCAGGAGCAAATTCCAGTTGTCCCCGGCACGCCTCTGACTCCGGAAGCCTCGCTGCCCAACTGGGAAGACGTCTATGGCGTGATCTCCCCGCATCCCACCATCTTACAGGCCCTCCTGTCTCCCCTCGCCGACGTGCAGGAATATTATGACAAGTTGTTGCAGACCGCTTTGCAGGCGGGGGTCAGTGAACCCCAGGTCCTGCTGGGTCTCCTCTGGCACTCCCCTCGGGGTCAGGCCCGTCAGAGTCCCGATGGCCTGCAACAATTGAGACATTTGGTGGCCGCAGTCACCGGTCGCCGTTCCGAAGATGTCTGGAGTCGCATGTCACTGTTGCTTACCGAGTTGTCGAAGACCCTGGCCACCATGAAGGGGCCGGAGGCCGGCACGGTCCCGTTGGCGGTGCCTTCCCCCGCCGCGCCGTACCCCAAGGCCAGGGGCACCAGTCAGCCACCCGCCGGCGCCGATCCCTGGGAGACCAACCTGTCTCGGAAGAATGGCGGGGCGCCGGGGAAAACCAGGCCGGGCACCATGGCGTCAGAAGGAGAACAGGCACAACCGATGGACGGATGGCTACCGACGGATACCATCATTGTCAACCGGCATCAGTACGAATCGATGATCTATGAGCTGGGAAAATTGGGCGCCTGGAACGACATTCAGAAGAGATATTACAAGGAAAACAACTCCCTGCGGAAGAAGTTCGAGACTCAGCGACAACAGGAGATCGATCAACTGCGGCAGTTGTTGACCGAGAAGAATAAAAAGGGCTGGTGGCGATGAATACCAATCTCACAAGCGAAGAGGGTCTGTATGGGCCACAGTCGGAGATGGCTCCGGCTGATCAATTACTCCTCACCATTGCCGGTCCCACCCACGAGGACGATGTCAACCTGGCCGTGGCGGTCAAGAATCTGTCCACCACCGGGATTATCCTGGAGGCCGACGCCGGGGACGGCGGCCCGGTGGCGGAGACGGTCAAGGGCCGAGACGCCATCTTGCAGCTGCCTGCCAGCCTGAAGTGCGACATGGCCTACATCAAGGGGACGCTGCTGTGGTCCCGGGAGGACCGGGGGGCCTACACGTTGGGCCTGGATCTGCGGGAACCGCTGCCCACCGGGGTGCGCCGCACCCTGGAGTCCCAGATGGAGATCGCCAACAAGGACATCAAAGAGTTGTGGGATCAGTGGGACCAGATTCACGGCCGACGGCATCTGGGCGGTGCCGAGGTCAGGACGGCGCCCCCGGCGCCGATATTCAGCCCGGTCGAGGCCGGGGAGAGCCCGGTTGCCGACGACGGGGCCGGCACTTCCCGGGGGACCTATTGGGTCGGCTTCGGGGTTATGGCCGCCGGGGCGGTGATGCAGTTTGTCGGCCCGGACTACCTGAAATTCTCCGGACTGGTGTTGATCATTTACGGCAGCGCCCTGGTGGCCGTGAAGAGTATCTGGGGCATGTGGCAGGGACGTCGGTCCCAGATGTCCTGAGGCCCGGGCCAGAGACCGATGCCGGCGACGGCCATCCCCGGTGGGGGGAAGGGAAACCGGCCGCGGGGAGAAGATGGGTTCAAGGGGACGGACACCGGCAGGTGGCCATGCCCCACGGGGAGTTGAACGGCAATTCTTGAGATCATGAGGTGTATCCGTGGACGATATGGCAGGGAAAAAGTTATGGAGCATCGGGGGGGGCAAGGGAGGCATCGGGAAGAGCATCTTCACCCTGGGGTTGGGCATCACCCTGGCGAGGCTGGGCAAGAAGGTGATCATCATCGATGGCGACCTGGGGGGAGCCAATTTACATACTCTGATGGGAGTGCGCTATCCTGCCTTGACCCTGGAGGATTTCATCCTCAAGCGGGTGGAACGCCTGGAAGACATCATCATCGACACCCAGATCGAGGGGATCGGCCTGATCTGCGGGGCCGACGACATCCTAGGAGCCGCCAACCCCAAGTTCTCCCAAAAGATCCGCCTGTTGAACCAGATGGAGAATCTGCCGGCGGACTTCATCCTGCTGGACCTGGGGGCCGGCACCTCTTACAACGTGCTGGACTTCTTCAACTATTCTTCGGGAAAGATCACTCTATTCACCAACCAGGCCACCTCCCTGCAAAACGCCTATGGATTTCTCAAAAGTTCCCTGTTCCGTCTGCTCTCCCGGGAGTTTGCCAAGGAACCCGAGGTGATCGAACTCCTCTATCTGACCGGCACCAAGAATACCAAGAACAAGATCGACTCCATCAACGATCTGTTGCACAGGTTGCAGGGCATCGCCCCCGACAAGCATGACCGGATGCTGTCCCTGTTGGAGCACTTCGAAATCTTCCTGGTCATCAACATGGTGAAGGGTGACGCGGACTTGCAGGGAGGGCAGATCATTCAAAAGGTCAGCGAGGACTTCCTGAGCCTGCGCCCCGTGATCCTGGGTCACCTGGTCTACGACGCCGCGGTGGAGACCGCGGTGAACCAGATGCTGCCCTTCCCCCTGCATCAGGAGGGCAGTCCGGCGGCGTTGGGCCTCAAGCAGATTGCCCTGAAGATCCTGAAGGAACAGGAAAAGACCCCGGCTCCCGCGGGTGCGCCGGAGGTCGCCTTGGCGGAGACCACCGGAGTCCGGAACACGGTCTTGAAACGGCTCTGGCCGCGCACCGCGGTTTAGTCCATCCCCCCCAGTGAAAAACCAGAGCCTGGAAAACCCTTGCCAGTTTTTCAGGAGTACGATACGAATGTAGTGGCAGTCAGAGACGAAACCCCGGGGAAGGATAAACCAGGTAGAGTGAGTCGATATATCCTCCAAGTGCTCCTGGCCGGCTATCTCGTGATGGGAGGGGGCGCGGCGGGATGGGAAGATATTTTATGGGAGCCACCGCAGTGTATTTTCCGGCAGGCGTCGATGGCCCGGGCGGCCGTGGCCCTGACCTTTGACGACGGCCCCTCGCCCCGTTATACCCCCCAGATCCAGCAACTTCTGGATGACCACGGCGCCAAGGCCACCTTCTTCGTCATGGGCCGCCACGCCCAGCGCTACCCGAACCTGGTTCGCCGCCTCGCGGTTGCCGGACATGAAATCGGCAACCACACCTATACCCATCCTCATCCGCCCCAGATCGATGTCGAGACCCTGACCGAGGAAATCGAGGCCACCCGGCTGGTGCTGCAACGCCTGGGAGTGCCTTTCTCCGGTCTGTTCCGTCCCCCCTACAGCCAGCTCACCTCAGATGAAGAAGAATACATCCAGGAGAGCCATCGCCGCTTGATCCTGTGGAACATCGATTCCGGTGACTGGCGGGGACTCAGTGCGGGCCAGATCGTGCAGCGGGTGGCGTCCCAGCTCCAACCGGGGGCCATCATCGTCTTTCATGACAGCAATGAGCACGAGGCGGCCGACCGCCAGCCCACGGTGGAGGCGCTACGGGTGCTCTTGCCCCTGATCGAGGCTCGGGGCCTGGACTGCGTCACGGTTTCGGAGCTGCTGGGACCGGCGTCCCCCTCCCCTACCCTGACCCGCGGCCAACCCGGCCTGGCGGACAGCTCTGGATAAGACAAAACCTCCGGGGTGATGAAACCACCCCGTCGGCTGACTTCCTGAAGGCACGTGTAGGGGCGGTTCGCGAACCGCCCCTACATGCGTACCAAGGCATCCCTCGCCGGGGGTGAGCCTCAGGTGCTGAGGGAGAGGTCCTGAATCAAGCGGTCGGCGAAGGCCAGGATGAAGTCCCGCTGTCCCCGGGTGGCGTAGCCGATGCAGGGGCAGCGCATGGTTTGGCGGCTGCGGATCAGGAATTCGAACTTGAGGAAGTCCTTCCCCAACTCGATCCCGAAGACGAAGGGGCGGCACTGGGTGTGGGCCTGTTGGGTGTCGCTGAGCAGATCGTCCGCCAGTTCGACCCACCAGATGCCCTCCAAACCCGATGGCACGGCATGGCTGTTGAGATACTCCCGAATCCGGGGAATGTCGGGCCGTCTGAGTTCATCGAGGAGATATTGTCGCATGGGGTCCTATACACCTATTGGGGTTTTTCAAACCGCCGGGGAATGGGCAGGTACTCCACCGAGGGTTGACGCCGCACCGGTTGGGGGAAGAGGTCCATGAGCTGCATGATGTCGTCGGGCATCTCGTTGGAGACCGGCAGGCCCAGTTCTCTGGCATGCTCGAAGGTGATGGGATAGTCGTGGGTCCATTTGCCTTCCGAGAGCATCCGGGCCAGGCTCTCGGCCTTTTCGGGCTCGAAGTTGTCCATCAGAAGCTCCCGGACGCCTTCCCGGATCTGCCAGATGGCCTTTTCGGCCTGGTCCGCCAGGATCAGGGTTTGGTCGTCGAGGTCGGCCAGGGGCTTGCGGGCCACCGCCCGCAGCAGGGAGGCGGCGGGAACCTGACCCAACTGCGGGTCCACCGGCCCCAGCACGCCATGTTCGCACATGACGATTTCATCGGCGGCCAGGGCGATGAGGGTCCCCCCCGACATGGCGTAATGGGGCACGAAGACGGTGACCTTGCCCTTATGGCGGTTGATGGCCCGGGCGATCTGCAGGGAAGCCAGCACCAGACCGCCGGGGGTGTGGAGCACCAGGTCCAGGGGGATGTCGGGGTCGGTCAGGTGGATGGCCCGGATGACCTCCTCCGAGTCGTTGACGTCGATGAAGCGGAAGATGGGAAACCCCAGCAGGCTCATGGTCTCCTGCCGGTGGATGAGCAAGATGACCCGGGAGCCGCGCTTTTTCTCCACCCGGGCAATGAGGCGTTGCCGGGTGGCGTTGAGGATCTTCTGGCGCAACACCGGCTGCAGCGCCATGATGATCAGGAAGAGCCAGAAAAGGTCGGTAATGTTGTTCATCAGGCCTCCGGCTGGTTGGTCTGGTCGATGGGACGGCAGGCGTCGATGATGCCGTAGAGCCACACCGCCAGCATGGAACCGAGGAGGAAGAGCATCACGGGATGCTTGAGGATGCGAAACAGCATCTGATCGAACATCTCCCGGGTGAGGGGGGCGGGGAAGACCGCGGCGTATTCGTAGTTGAGCAGGATGAGCCCGGCCAGGAAGATGGCCCCGAAGCATAGGGAGGTCAGGGAGATGAGGAAGATGCCCTTCCGCAGGTCCCGCTTGTAGATCTGACCCATGCCCGGCAAGACCAGGGCCGAGAGCAACAGGGCGATAAGCTTATTCTTTTGGGGTGGATTCATTGTATTAATGGTATAAGAAAGTCGGGAGGCGGTCAAGGAGGATCACGCCCCAGGTCGATCTTAGGGTCCCCGGCCCCGGGCCGTCCCCGGCGCCGGCAACGGCGGGCTCAGCGGCCGGGGTCATGCAGCAGTCCGGTCTTTTTCTTCACCAGGCGCACCAGGCCATAGAACGCCGCGCCCACCAGGTAGATGCGGACCCAGGCCGGGTGCCAGACCAGACGCCCCTCCGCCACCGCGGCGGTGAGGCTCTGCAACACGAAGAAGACCGTCAGGATGGCGAACAGGGTGGAGTACTCCCGACGGACCACGGTCTTCCAGGAGAAGGGCAAGGCAGCGGGGGTCCAGTGCCGACCGCGGGGCACGAAGGCCGGGGTCCGGGCGGCCCAGGCGACAAACTCCGGGCCGAACCGCTCCCGCAGGAAGTCCTCCTCCGCCAGGATGATGCGTTCATAATAAAGCCAGAAGATCAGGGTGATGACGAGGCTGAGCCAGGCCACCCGGGGCACCAGACTGACCCCCAGCCAGATGAGGTAGTTCCCCAGGTAGAGGGGGTTGCGGACGACGGAGTACATGCCGGTGGTGTTGAGGACCTGGGCCACCTGCTCCCGGGTGTTGCGGCCGGAGGTTCCGAAGGGCACCCGGCCCACGGTGAGCACCCGGATCGCCAACCCGCCCAGGGACACCCCCAGGCAGACCAGCTTCCAAGCCAAGTCCAGGCTGGGGCTGCCCAGGGGATAGTGGAAACCCGGCAGGGCGAAACCGATGGGCAACAACAGAAGCAGGGGGAGGAAGCTCCGCTGCTTGAACAGCCACTGCCCCGTGGCCGCCATGTCCTCCCGTAAGGGCATGTCCGTTCTCCTCTGTTTGACTGATGCGGCTGATTGTATCACGACCGCCCCGGGGACGCCAGACTTCGCTACCGGCGGGGGTGGGGCTTGCAGCGCCTGGGGCGCCTGGGATACAATGGAGCCCGGTCGGAGAGAGCGGGGGAGGAGGCCAGGGGCCGAAGGCCCCTTCCCCCTCCCCCGGACCCCCACCCCCAACCCCGGGAAGGGGGTTTAGGGGAGGCTGCGGGCAGTGCCGCGGGAGTCGCGTTGCCCCGGTCGGCATCGGAATGAGCTGTTCAGGTCCTCAGGGAATACCCCCAAACCATGAAACTCCCTGTGTCTTGAGAGGACCTGGTAATGGTGGCACGGGCAAGATGCCTGTGACACCAAAGGCATGCTTCCCAGACAGCCCTGATAAGAGATGTTGATATAGTCGAAGGTGATATGGACAAGCCTGATTTTCCCCAATGGACCCTGCGCGGGTTCGTGGAACAACTGGCGGAGGGCTCCCCGCTGCCGGGGGGCGGCTGCGCCGTGGCCCTGGCCGGGGCCCTGGCCGCGGCCCTGGGGGCATTGTCGGCCCGGATCATGGCCAAGCGGCCGCCGGACGGAACCGCCAAGCGCTCCCTGGAGGACCTGGTGGCCAGGATCACCCTCCACCAGGAGACCTTTCTGGAACAGATTGACGCCGACGCCCTGGCCTACCACGGGGTGGTGGAGGCCCGGCAGCTGCCCCGGCGCAACCCGGGCGAGACCGCCCACCGGGAGCGGCAGATCGCCGCGGCCTTCCTGAAAGCCTGCGAGCCGCCGGAGCAGATGGCCCGGCAGGGGCTGGATCTGCTGGGGTGGGCCCTGGACCTGGGGCGGGGCCGCAACCCGGTGGTGCTGGCCGACATCGGGGTCATGGGATATTTGGCCGGGGCCGTGGTGCAGGGGGCCCTGATCAATATCTACGCCAACCTGGGGATGGCGGGGGACTTCGATGACGTGGCGGCCCGATGGACCGCGGCCCGGGAGCTGGAAGCGCGGTGGCGGGAAGTCCGGGGGGAATTCGAGGCGCTGATGGCGGAACTTTGTAATAGATAATATATTATAATAATAAGGTGTTAAAAAGATGTGGGGGGGGGCTTCCGCTTATTTCCCACTTATTTCCCGCTTAATTTTCACCTAAATTCCCCCTATTTTTTCGCTTCATTCCCACTTCATCCCCGATGGTTTCCCCCTTGTTTCCCGTTGCCCCCCGGATACCCGGCGTCGCGGCGGGGGAGGTGGGGGAATATCGGCCGGGGGAAAGAGATGCGGATGCCCCACCCGGCTGGCGGCAAAATTCCCAGGAAAAATGAAAAATCGCCGATACTATTACTTTTCAGCGTTATATTAATTGGTTATATTTAACCATGGTCTGTCGTGGGAGGATTTTCCCGCTTAATTCCCACTTCAGTCCCACTTGATTTCCGTTGACCTACGGATACCTGGTATCACCGCGGGAGCGGCAAAAGGTATGTGACGATATGCCCAGGGTATGAGAACCGGGGAGCCCATCTCGGTTAGTGGGAGGTTTTCCCGGAAAAAATGCAATAACACTATTATATTTTATTAAGATAATTATATTACTATGTTATAATTTCCCACGGTTTCCGGTGGGAGGTTTCTCCCGCTTATCTCCCACTTCACTTCCACTTGTCGGTCGGAAAATTTGTCCTCGGCAATGGCATTGGCGGTGGGGGGAGGAAATTCTCACCCCGGTGCCCCCAGTCCGGTCCAGAGACCCGGGCCTGGCCATGGATGTATCAGATTTCAGGATGGCTGGCCACCAACGGTGGTTTAGATGTCACACATTTTCAAGACGGAAGGAGAATGGATGGTATGAAGAAGAGGTTGGCGGTAGTGGCGATGGTGAGTATGATCATGGCGGCGGCGCTCCCGGCATGGGCCTCCAGCCCCAAGCCGGCGATGAGCGCGGACCAGGCCATGACCCTGCTGAAGGAGGGGAACGCCCGGTTTGTGGCCGGCAAGCCCAAGCACCCGATGCAGGACAAGAAGCGGCGCGCGGCCACGGCCGAAAAGGGACAAAAGCCCTTTGTCACCATCCTGGCCTGCTCGGATTCCCGGGTGCCGGCGGAGATTCTGTTCGACCGGGGGATCGGCGACCTGTTCGTGGTGCGGGTGGCCGGGAACGTGGCCGACGTGGATGAGATCGGCACCATGGAGTACGGGACCGATCACCTGGGGACGCCGCTGTTGGTGGTGTTGGGCCATAGCAAGTGCGGGGCGGTGACCGCAGTGGTGCAGGGGGCCGAAGTCCACGGCAATATCCCGGCCCTGGTGAGCAAAATCGTGCCGGCGGCCAACAAGGCCAAGGAACAGAACCCGGGGGCCAGCGGCGAGGCCCTGGTGAATGCTGCCATCACCGCCAACGTCTGGCAGGCGGTGGAGGATCTGTTGAAGAAGAGCGACATCACCCGGGAGCGGGTGAAGAAGGGCGACCTGAAGATCGTCGGGGCCCTGTATGATATCACGAGCGGCAAGGTGGAGTGGCTGGGCGGCCATCCGGAGCAGGACAAGCTGCTGGCCGGACCCGCGGTGGCTCCCACTCCGGCTCCAACGGCGGCTCCGGCACCGGAGAAAAAATAACGGAGGGCGGCGCCCTCCCCTACCCGGCCCAGAAAATGTCCGGGCGGGCCCCCACAGGGGTCTGCCCGGTTCTTTTTATGGTTGAATCGACGACAATGACGGCCAGACCTTTGGCGTAGTGGACGACCTGGCTGGAGACGCTCCCCAGCAGGATTTTCTGGGCCCCGGTGAGACCCCGGCGGCCGATGATAATGGTGCCGTAGCCTTCAGCGGCGGCGGTCTCGAGGATGGCGTCGGCGACGTCGTATTCTTTGGGCACGAATTCACTCGTGACCGCGTCGGGGGGGAGGCCGGCCTGGATGAGCCGGTCGGAGGTTGGGGCGAAGAGCTCGGTCCAGCGCTGGGCCTGTCGGGCCTTCCAGGACTCGATGAGCTTCTGCCGGGCTTGCCTTTCGGAGCCCTGGAGGACGTGACCGTCATCCCCAAGAGAGGGCGGCAGGTTGGAGAGGATGTGCAGCAGTTTGACCTGGAGCCCGGGCAAGCGACCGAAGGTTCGGGCGCAGTATTCCGCGGCGTGGCGGGCACCGTCGGAGTCGTCCAAATGGAATAAGCATTTTTACAGCCAGGGCAACTTTCCTCCTCACCAAAAATTACGTGGTGGAGAAATATCTGTCAATTACACGGCTTTCACGTTGCCCTTGCCGCGGAACCAACAACATCGGGAGTAGGCATGCAAAAGCGGCAGATGGACCAGCTTCGGGTATTTTTTGAACCTGAAGGGATGATGACTTCTCGGTCTAGAACAAGACCCATGTCTTGATGAGGGCGGCACCGCGCATAACCGGCAAAAATACTTGCAGCAATGGAGCAACCATCGTAAACTGTGGCCAGAGGGGGACCGTATGGACGAACGGGACGATCTCATTCAGGCTCTGACCGACCATAACCAGGTGGAGCGCCTGCTCACCTGCATCGAGGTCTCCAAGACCCTGGTGACCACCTTCGACATGGAGTCGCTGGTGCGCACCGCAGTGGAACGCATCAACATCCTCATCCCGGCCAGCAACTGGTCCATCCTGCTGCTGGACCCCGACACCCTGGAACTGCACTTCTCGGTGGCGGTGGGGGTGGAGCTGGAGGATGTCAAGGACGTGCGGCTGAAGCTGGGCGAAGGCATCGCCGGGACCGTGGCCCAGACCGGCGAGCCCATTTTCATTCCCGACGCCCAGAACGACCCCCGCTTCTGCTGCCGGGTGGACGAAGCCACCGGGTTCATCACCAAGTCCATCATCTGCCTGCCCCTCATCATCCGGGAGGAGATCCTCGGGGTGATCGAGGTGCTGAACGTGGAGAACGCCAACTTCTTCCGGGAGCGCTACCTGCCGCTGCTCACCATCCTGGCGGACTACGTGGCCATTGCGGTGGACAACGTCCGGAACTTCCAGCGCCTGCAGATCGCCTCCTTCATCGACGACGTCACCGGCTTTTACAACACCCGCTACCTGACCTGGCACCTGGAGCGCCTGGTGGCCCAGGTGCTGCGGGAAGGCTCGCAGCTGTCGGTGGTCTTTCTGGACATGGACAACTTCAAGCAGGTGGTGGACACGCACGGGCACCTGCTGGGGAGCAAGGTGCTGCGGGAGGTGGCCCGGGTCATCGGGGCGGTGCTGACTCCCCAGGACAGTCTGATCCGCTACGGCGGGGACGAATTCATCATCCTGCTGCCGCGGGTGGACAAGGGCAAGGCCTACGATTTCGTCACCCGGCTGCGGCAGACCATCAACGCCAGCCGTTTTCTCACCGACGAGGGCATCCATCTCGCCGTCACCGCGTCCTACGGCATCGCCACCCTGCCCCAGGACGCCACCGACAAGCAGACCCTGCTGCGGCTGGCCGACCAGGCCATGTTCTCCAGCAAGGGGCGGGGCAAGGACACCATCGTCCTGGGATCGCCCCAGCCACCCAACACTCCCACAGACTGACGCAGGCCGAGCATGGCGCCCCCCGCCCCCGGCCCCACAAAGAAGCAGCTCATCGCCTTGGCCAAGGAGGTTCTGGCCATCGAGGCCGAGGGCCTGGCCGCGCTGATGGCCAAGGTGGACGACAGCTTCGCCCGGGCGGTCCAGCTCATCCTGAAGGCCGCCGGCCGGGTGATCCTCACCGGGGTGGGGAAATCCGGCATCGTGGCCCGCAAGATCGTGGCGACGCTGAACTCCACCGGCACCCGGGCGCTGTTCCTGCATCCGGTGGAGGCCATGCACGGCGACCTGGGGATGATCTCGCCGGGGGACGTGGTGCTGGCGCTGTCCAACAGCGGCGAGACCAGCGAACTGACCATTCTGCTCCCCAGCCTGGCCCGGCTGGGCGCGCCCCTGATCGCCCTCACCGGGAGGCCGGAGTCCACCTTGGGGCGGGCCAGCGCCATTGTGTTGGACGTGGGGGTGCCCCGGGAGGCCTGTCCCTTGGGCCTGGCGCCCACGGCCAGCACCACCGCGGCGTTGGCCATGGGAGACGCCCTGGCGGTGGCGCTGCTCACCGCCAGGGGGTTCCGGGCCAGCGACTTTAAGCGCTTCCACCCCGGGGGGGCTCTGGGGGCGCGCCTCAAGTTGGCCATCAGCGAAGTGATGCTGACGGGGGCGGCGGTGCCGATGGTGGCTCCGGGGCAGCCCCTCAAGGAGGTCCTGCCGGTGATGGACGAGAAGCGATTAGGGGCGGCGCTGGTGGTGGAGTCCGGGAACGTGCTGGTGGGGATTATTACGGATGGGGATTTGCGGCGGTCCTTGTCCCAGTATGCCAGCGTCACGGAACGACCGGTGCACGACATTATGACCGTTGATCCCATCAGTATCGGCCCCCGGGCCTTGGCGTCGGAGGCCCTGGAACTCATGGAACAGAAGGCCATTACGGTGCTGCCGGTGGTGGACGAGAAGAAAAAGGTGGTGGGGATTGTGCATTTGCATGATTTGTTGGGGCGGGGAGAGTTTAATTTCAAATAGGGAAAAGGGGAAAGGACAAGGCCGGGTTTGAGGATTTGGTGGTATGGCAGAAGGGAATGAGCCTGGTTGAGGATATCTATCGATTATGTCGTGCGACCGGCTTGGTCAAGGATTTTTCGTTACGTGACCAGTTAACACGAGCCGCAATTTCCATTCGGCCAATATTGCAGAAGGGTTTGAGCGCGGCAGTCGGAAAGAATATAAAAGATTTATTCTGATATCAAAGGGATCAGCGGGGGAACTGCGGTGTCTGTTGCAGATCATTTCCCGGTTGAGTTTGTGTGATCCGGGACAGATAAACGAATTGGTGGATCGGGTGACGGAGATTTCCCGGATGCTCAAAGGGTTGGCCAAGGCGCTGAGGGAATGAGGGGGCGCGGAAAGGCTCCCGGAAGGAGTTTGGGCAGTTGGGGGTTGAGCAAAGCAGGGTTTTGCTCCTAATCAGGTAGTCTTCCTTAAACTTTCGTCTTTCGCCGATTATAACTGCCATGGAAGAAAAACCCCTTACAGCCGCTGCCCCAGGGGGTGATGATCGATGGTTAGATTTATGGGGGCGGGGAGACCTTCTCTTTACGGCCTCAACCGGGTCAAACACAAGGAGGTGTAGAATGATTGAGGTACTGCCTGAAAGTCAGGGCACGATTCTGGGGATCAGGGCCACCGGCAAGCTCACCGACCAGGACTATCGGGAGGGGCTCATCCCCCGCCTGGAAGGCATGATTCGGGACCAGGGCAAGGTGCGGTTCCTCTGCCATCTGGACCAGGAGTTTGCCGGGTGGGAGATGGGAGCCATGTGGGACGACGCCAAGTTCTTCCTCAGCCATAAAGACGACCTGGAGAAGCTGGCCGTGGTGGGCGGCCCCAAGTGGGTGGAGGTGACCACCAAGCTGTTCGCCCCCTTCATGGGGGGAGAGCTGAAAATTTTCCCCGAAGACCAATTACCGGCCGCCTGGGAGTGGATTAAATCTTAGTCTGTTCCGATAAAGGCATAATATCCCCCTAACCGGGAGGTGAAGCAGCCCCGGGCGAATGACCTCGCTAGAGTCACAGACAAGCTCCGGATTCACGTTACGGCCCTCCGGCAGCCACGGGGCCCCAGTCAATCGTGGGCCGATGGAAGAGGAGGAATGATGCCTGAACCGACCACCATGAGCGCTGCGGAGGTGCAACAGAAAAGCCCCGAAGAACTCTTTGCGGCCCTGGCCAGCAGCCCCCAGGGGCTGAGCCGGGACGAGGCCGCGGCCCGCCTGACGCAGTACGGCCCCAACGCCCTGGAAGAAAAGCAGGTCAACCCCTTCCTGAAATTTCTGCGGTACTTCTGGGGCCCGATCCCCTGGATGATCGAAATCGCGGCGATCCTGTCGGCCCTGGTGCACCGCTGGGACGATTTTGTCATCATCCTGATCCTGTTGGTATTCAACGGGGTCATTGGCTTTTGGCAGGAGTACAAGGCCGCCAACGCCCTGGAGGCCCTGAAGCAGCAGTTGGCCCAAACCGCCCGGGCCCTGCGGGACGGCGCCTGGCAGGATATCCCCGCGGCGGCACTGGTCCCCGGGGATGTGATCCGCATCAGCCTGGGTGAGATCATCCCGGCGGACGTGAAGCTGTTCTCGGGAGATTTCCTCAGCATCGATCAATCCGCCCTGACCGGGGAATCCCTGCCGGTGAGCAAAGGTCCGGGCGACGCGGCCTACTCGGGCTCGGTGGCCAAGCAGGGGGAGATGCTGGCGCTGGTGACCGGCACCGGGGGCAACACCTTTTTCGGGCGCACCGCTAAACTGGTGCAGACCGCGGGGGCGGTGTCGCATTTTCAGAAGGCGGTGCTGCACATCGGGGATTACCTGATCTACCTGAGCCTGGGACTGGTGGCGGTGTTGATCCTGGTGCAGCTGGAGCGCGGGGACCGGCTCCTGACCCTGATTCAGTTCGCCCTCATCCTCACCGTGGCCTCCATCCCGGTGGCCATGCCGGCGGTGCTGTCGGTGACCATGGCCATCGGGGCGTTGGCCCTGTCCAAGCTGAAGGCCATCGTCACCCGGCTGGAGTCCATCGAAGAGATGGCGGGGATCGACATCCTGTGCTCCGACAAGACCGGCACCCTGACCCAGAACCGGCTCATCCTGGGGGAACCGGTGACCTTCGGCCGGAGCGACCCCCAGGAGGTCATCCTGGCGGCAGCCCTGGCCTCCGAAGCGGAAAACCGGGACGCCATCGATCAGGCGGTGCTGGGCGGGTTGCAGGACAAGGACCGTCTGCGGGCATTTTCCCTGGTCAAGTACATCCCCTTCGACCCGGTGCACAAGCGCACTGAAGCCACCCTTCAAAAGGACGGCACCACCATGCAGGTGACCAAGGGGGCGCCCCAGGTCATTCTGGCCCTCTGCCAACCGGAGGCCCAGGTGCAGGCCCAGGCCGACCAGGCCGTCAACGAGCTGGCGGTGAAGGGCTACCGGACCCTGGGGGTGGCCCGGGCCGACCAGGGGGGCGCCTGGCAGTTCCTGGGGATCCTGCCGCTGTTCGACCCGCCCCGGGAGGACTCGGCGGCCACCATCGCCGAGGCTCAGGCCCACGGCATCAAGGTCAAGATGGTCACCGGCGACAATCAGGCCATCGGCCGGGAGATCGCCGGCCAACTGGGGCTGGGCACCGATATCCAGCCGGCCACCAATCTGTTTCCGGGCCAGGAAGGGGGCTCCCTGGAGCTGTCGGCCCGGGCGGTGGAGAACATCGAACAGGCCGACGGCTTCGCCCAGGTCTTCCCCGAGCACAAATACCGCATCGTCCAGGCCCTGCAGTCCCGGGGCCACCTGGTGGGCATGACCGGCGACGGGGTCAACGACGCCCCGGCCCTGAAGCAGGCCGACGTGGGCATCGCGGTGAGCGGGGCCACCGACGCGGCCCGGGCTGCGGCCGACCTGGTGCTAACGGAGCCCGGCCTGTCGGTGATCGTGCGGGCGGTGGAGGAGGCCCGCCGGATCTTCGAGCGCATGAACAGCTACGCCATCTACCGGATCGTGGAGACCATCCGCATCATGTTCTTCGTGGTCCTGGCCATGGTGGTCTACAATTTCTATCCCATCACCGCCATCATGATCATCCTGCTGGCCTTTTTCAACGACGTGCCCATCATGGCCATCGCCTTCGACAATACCCTGGTGGACCCCGACCCGGTGCGCTGGAACATGCGGCGGATTATCACCGTGTCGACGGTGCTGGGGCTCATCGGGGTGGGGGAAAGCTTCCTGATCCTGATCATGGCCAAGAACTGGCTGGGGCTGGATCTCGTCCAGATTCAGACCTTCATCTTCCTGAAGCTGGCGGTGGCCGGACACCTCACCCTGTTCGTGGCCCGGACCCCCCGGATGTTCCTGTGCAAGCCGCATCCGGCCCCGGTGCTGCTGTGGTCGGCAGTGGTCACCAAGCTGGCGGCCACCCTGTTCGTGGTCTACCCCTTCGGTCTGATTGCCGCCCTGAGCTGGCAGTCGGTGGGGATTATCTGGGGCTACTGCATCGTCTGGCTGTTTATCGAGGATGCGGCCAAGCTGGCGGTCTACCGCCATATGCGCCTGTCAGGGGTGCAGCATCGCTGTTTCCTCGAGGCGGTTAAGCACCGGCTCAACCCGTATACCTGAGGCGGGGGACGACGGGGGAGGCTGGCGGCATGGGGAAGATTCTGAGCACGGCGAAGCGGGAGGTCCTGGAGGTGTTGCCCCCGGCGGGGTTTTTCCTGGTGGCGTTCAACGTCATCGTGTTCACCAAGCGGCTGATGCTGGAGCAGTACGGGATTCATTTCTCCCATTTTGTGGCGGCCACGCTGGGGGCGCTGGTGGTGGCCAAGGTGGTGTTGATCGCGGATCACATCCCTTTTATCAACAAGTATCCGGGCAAACCCCTGATCTACAACGTGGTGTGGAAGACCGTCATTTACCTGGCGGTGGCGTTCGTGGTGCGGTTCGGGGAGGCGTTGGCCCCCCTGTGGCTGCAGTCCCGGGACCTGGGGGTGGCCTACGCGCGCCTGTACGACGAGGTGGTCTGGCCCCACTTCTGGGTCATCCAGATCTGGCTGGCGTGTTTGTTTTTCGTGTATGTGGCGTTCCGGGAGCTGGCGCGGACGTTGGGGGAGGCGGAGTTTTTGTGGATGTTTTTGGGGGTGAGAATTATGGGGGAGGAGGAGACTGGGAGGGGTTGAAGGGGGGGGTAAAGCAGAAGTTGGGGGGGGATTCCTGAATTTAGGATTGTAAACTATAGGGTAAATAACATGTTACCAGACTTGCCAAATCTTAAGCGTGATCTTCAAAAAGTTCTGAATCGCCTTTTTAAGAACATGGTAAATTCTCGGATTGGTTTTTTGGCTGAATTACCGAAGTCTATATCATTTGAAGGAAAACGTATATGTATTATTAAAGCAGACGGTTCAATTGATGATATAGATTTAAAAGAATCATCAGTCGAAATTGAGTTAAATTTAGATGAAATTCCACGAATTACACCTAATAAGCTATTAGAAATGATTAAAGATTCTGCAGACAAGATGGCACGCAAAATATCTAATAGCATGTTTGAATCTCTCAATGAAACCCTTGAAAAGGCGGGTCAATCTGTTGATAATCAAGGTAAGCCATTGGATGCTGAAGCAGTTTTCGAGGTAATGGAGAAGTTACAATTAGAATTTGATGAAACTGGAAATATAGACACTCTCTCGCTTGTGGTTAGTCCTTCACTTGCACCAAAAGCCAAGCATGTTCTAGAACAAATAAAATCTGACCCAACTTTACGAAAACGTCATGACGAAATCATAGGAAAAAAGTGGTTGGAGTGGCGTGATAGAGAAGCTACTAGAAAATTGGTTGGATAGCGCTAGCGAACGTAGCTATCAGCCTGTGTTTGTGCAGATGCTCTCTGCACAAGGCTATCGTGTTGTGCACAGTACAAGGCATACTGCATTAGAATTCGGTAAGGATGTACTTGCTATTGCACCTGATGGCAAAGGTTGCGCCTATCAGTTAAAGGGAAATCCCGGTGCAAGATTGACCTTAAATCAGTTTCGCAATGAAGTTCAGCCGCAACTCATCCAATTAATGTCACAACCAGTTGTTTTTCCAGGTTATCCATCCGGACCGCATATATCCTATTTGGTAAGCAATGGCTACTTTGACGAGGAAGTACAGAGAGCTATTGATGACCTTAATCGGAGCAACTATCTATCCAAGGTTAACCTAATCTCACGGGGGGATTTGCTTAGATGGTGCAAAAAATTTGGGTCTTCACTCTGGCCTAGTGAACTAAAAGATACACGATTGCTTCTTGAAATTTTCCTGTCTAATACAAGGAACATCCTTCCAACAGAAATGCTCTCACGTCTGATTGGAAAAGTTCTTTCGATTCATGAACCGGATGCAAAACTCTCAGGACAGGCGGAGTATTACCGCGTCGTTACAAGTGCAGCATTATTGACGGGTATCGCGACATCAGGCTTTACAGAGGCGGATAATCATCTTGCGGTCGTTTCGGCATGGACCCTTTTAGTACTTAATGTTATCGCAGCAGGGGAGAAGCATGGATATAAATTGAGACTGTTGCAAAATCCATTGAAAATATTGTTTAAAGCAGGGCCATATTCTCCTCGGCAAACATGATAACATATGGTAATATCAGGGGAATAATTATCTCCCTGGGGGTCTCATGAGCAAGACC